>Ga0070741_10002884_pt1 | contig 44478 bp, 36 predicted proteins | sample Coa_R1_4_FD_66440 | JGI IMG/M metagenome (GOLD analysis project Ga0070741, IMG submission 66440) | Surface soil microbial communities from Centralia Pennsylvania, which are recovering from an underground coalmine fire - Coalmine... | ecosystem: Environmental > Terrestrial > Soil > Unclassified ... | reverse complement strand
CGGTGGCTGACGGCGAAGGACGATACAGCCACGCGTCCAGTCCGCGAGGCAAGGAGAGCGACGTCAGGAACTCACGATCCAGGCGCTCGCCCCCAGCGAGGTAGAAAATCTTGTCGGCAACCTCAACCGGACGCACGGTCATGATTGCCAGGGCATCGCCGTCGGGAAGCTCGATTTGTTTCAGGAAAAAAGATTGCGTCTTCCACTCCGCGGGCGCCGCCTGCGCCAGCCACTCTTCCTTGTACTCAAAACGCGCCGGCCACTGCACGGAGGAGATAATCGTGCCATCTTGCGCCGTCAATTCCAGCAGGCCGAGCCGGCCGGCGTTCAGATGGTCGGCCTCTTGCACGAAAGAGGAGTAATCAGGAGCAGAGCGGGCCAGGTCCACGGCGAGGCGGAGTTTCATGTCATCAGAATCGGCGATGGCCGTCACCCGCTGATTTATGTCAGTGCCGCGCTTGGAGAACTCCTGGCGAAATTGGTTGACCAACGCCTCGGTGAGGGTTTCGTCAATACGTTCGTAGGCACGGGTCGTACTCGAAGAGACCAGCGCAGCTACCAGAAACACCGTAACAACGATTGTGATGGTGAACAGCGCAACCAGCCTGACCCGCAAACTCACGGGCGGCCTTCCGCATGAGGATCAGCACCCTGAGAAACGTCGAGCCAGACATCGGCGGCTTTCCATCCACCGGCGCGGGGTTGCATCCAGTTCCTGACTCGACCGCTCAATCCCCAGGCTTCGGGAACCTGCGCGATGGGAACGATTTGGAATCCATTCAACATAGCGCTTTCCGCGCGGTAGACTTCGGCAGCCGTGCCGGCGGCGCGCGCTTCCGGCACGTCGGCAGGCGAAAGAGTTGCCGCGACCTTGCTCAGGGCGATGGGAGCGTCCAGCGAGGCAAAACGGACGCGCACAAGCTGAAGATCGGCGCTGCCGCCTCTTGCCCCCAGGTTCTCTCCCAATGCCTGCATGTTAATTTTCGCGTCGCGCGCATTCACGGCGACTCGCTCCGCGACCGCCTTCGCCAAGGGGTCAGAGAAATCATACTCAAGCACGAGCGTGGCAGGAACCATGATCTCGCCGCGCAATTGCAAAGCGCGCTCCAGATTGTGGGCCGCGGGGAACAAGAATGCATATCCGCTGATCCATTGTGGCAGCAGGGCCCCCGACGGCTCACCTTCTTTTTGCAGCAAAACATTATTAATAGCAACCCGATCGAGAGCGCTGGCAATGGTTTCGCGCAGGCGCTCATCTCGAACCAGGGTCTTCTCAGGATTAAACATCAGCGCAAAGACTTCATTCGGCGATGAGGCGACAACGCGCTTGCCCTCTTGCACCGCGCTGCGCGCCTGCTCCGGGCCGACCTCAATTACGTCGGCCCGGCCCAGCTCGAGGTCAACCATCTGGTCGTGCAGAGAGCGGCCGAGGGCGATCTCAATGGAATCCACATATGGGCGCGCGTCCCAATAATCGTCGTTGGCTCTCAGCGTAAGTTGTTTGCCGGGCTGCCACGAGGCCACTTGAAAAGGCCCGGTGCCGTTGATTGTATTGCCAGAGCTGTGCGCGATGGCATATTGCATTTGCGCAAGCTCCGCCGGCAAATTGGGCTGCGGCGAATCGGACTCAAACACCAGCGAATCGTTGCCCTCGGCGCGCACGCGCCAGTGGGGATTCGCGATTTTCAGCAGAGATTCCACAGCTTTGGCGGCATTGAGGGGGGTCCCGTCGTGGAACTTGATATAAGAGCGCAATGTGAACTGCCAGCTCTTGAAATCAGGCGCATGCTGCCAGGTGAGCGCCAATGCCGGTTGAACGACGCCTTTTTCATCAAGCCTGACCAGCGGATCGAAGATTAAAGAAGCAATATGTTCCTGTGCCAATTGCGCTGCTGAAGAAGTTTCTGGTGCAGACGGGTCGAGGGAAGCCAAAGGCGCGCGCAATTCAATGCGCAGGGTTCCGCCATAATGCGGCCGCGTGGCTGCATGGCCGAGGCCCGCCAGCAAAATGCTAGCGGCAAGTAATAGAAAGACTGAACGCTTCATATTTTCCAGTGCCCAGGTTCTTGGAAACAGCAATCGCAGTGCTAGCGTCGTTAGCGGGCCACAGGGCGGTTACCGGGCCGGGGAAATCCACCGGCGCTCCCGCAGGCACGATGCCACTGCCCTCAACTTCGGTGGCCTCGACGGAATCAGATTGTGTGTAGTCGCCTGCTCCTGTTGTCAGGATTTGCCAGCTTCGTCCACAGTTGGATTTGATGCCAACAACATTGCTTCCCCCACCCGTGATACCAGGCGAGGCACTTGCACCGAAATGCAACTGGTTGCTGGTTTGAAGGAAAAACCATTCTTTGGAATCTGGCTGCGCCGCGGCAGCAGAAAAGAAAGGGCCTGGGCTCGCAATGCCGGAGGTGATGACCCCGGTAAAAAAATTCCGCGCCCCGAAGAAAGCCCTCGGGCCATCATTGTTAGCTCCCAGCGGCCACGGATCGTCGGCGTTGTGACATTCCACGGTCAAGCCTGAATCGGCGGAGCCGCTGCATTTCATTCCAGGCAAGTAAGCTTCAAATTTGCGGTCATGACCCACGATGAGGCGTCCGCGAAGATCGCGCGGCCAGGGCTTCGAACGCGCAATGGGTTGCGATTGCTCTAGCTCCCAATGTGACTGCTGCAGGTGGTAGAGAGAAACCATGGAGGCATCCAACACCAGCAACGCGTTGGGATTGGAGCCTCCGCCGAGTACGGCGACGTCGAGCACCGGTGTGGCATCGGGCTGCGCCCAAAGAAAAGTCTTGTGCAGAGTAATCGTGTTTGAGACCCCGGGAAGCGGCGGGGCCTGACGGCTAAAAACTGGAATCAGTACCGCATCGCTGCCGGTGCCGTGGTGAATCTCTGCCACCCATAGCCAGCCCTGCACATTTTGCGACAACGTAAGCTGTACATCGGCAACCGATTGATCGGGCTTTACGATCCGCATCCCCGAGGAACTTAATTGTGCTTCAACCGCGTGGCGAATCTCGGTGACATCGCCGCTCGATAGTGAGGAAGCATTCTTTACGGTGAGCGAAATGCTTGAAGGCGAGCCGGCTTTTTCTGTGATCTGGCGCGCCAGTTCGCGGGCGGCTTCGGTCCAATTCGTGGGAGAGGATTGGGCATGTAGTTGTGGAAGCAGCAGAAGTGCGAGAGCGCAAGCAAGCGCAGGGGCTAAAACCCATTTGCTTCTGTGCGTTTGCGGCGCGACTGGGGAGCTTGCGTAAAAACTCCATTTCTTGTCATTCCGATCCCGCAAAGCGGGAGAGGAATCCCTATTTTGCCGAGAACTCATGGTGTCTCACCCATAAACCCTGAAAGCTCATACGGATTCCTCGTCGCGTTGCTCCTCGGAATGACAATACAAGTCCGAGAGCGATGAATTTTTCCGCAGTTCTAGAATCCCTGCCCTGATTGGTGCTTTTTGGAGTCAACGAGCGCATCATAGCATGTTGATCCTCGGGACATTGGGGTTGAAACCCGGCCACGGATGACCCCGCCACGGCGAGGGGAGTCATCCGTTTGGATTAGCCAGGCACCTCCACTTGGGCGATCAGCGGCTTGCGGTGTTAGTGGCGGAATCTTCCGCCGGATCGTCTTGCGCCGGCGCTGCCTGAGAGGTCATTGCGCCGCCGCCAGGCGTCCCGTGCAGCAGGTCACCCAGGAAGAACTTGCCGTCCATCGGCACCATCATGATCTGGATCTTGTCGGAGAGCCGCTCCGCCATGATCTTGTTGATGAGCAGCGGGTTTTGCCGCAGCGCCACCGCTTCGCTCTTCAGCCGCTCGGAGTCGGCCGCAGCCACGACTCGAATACGATTGGCTTCCGCATCGGCGAGCAACTTGCGGCGCTCGGTCTCCGCCTTGCTGTCAATGACTTTTGCCTCGCCCGCCGCCTCGGCGTTCTTGATAGTGGCCTCTTTGCGCGCCTCGGCTTCCAGGCGGCTCTCTTCAATCTGTTTCTGCTTCAGCGGGAGCGTGTATTGCATGGCATCAGCCTCGGCCTTGGCTTGCAATACACGCACTCCCGCGTCGCCTTCGGCATGCTTGATCTGCTGAACTTTCGTAGCCTCGGCCTGCAACTCGGCAATCTTCACCTGCTTGGCCTGGATTTCGGTTTCCACGCCCATGCGCTCGGCTTCCTGCTCTTTGAGCAACAGGCCTTGCAGGCCTTGCGAATATTCCGGTGGAAGCTGGATATCGCGCAGCATGACTTCGTTCACCACAATTCCATCCTCCCCGAGTTTTTTCGTGATCTCGTCAGATGCCAGGCGGCGGATCTCTTCACGCTTCACCGCAAAAACTTCGCGCACGGTGTAATTGGGAATCATGTCGCGGAAGGTGCTCGCTACCACCGTAGGCACAAGCGCATCTTCGATGTTGCGCGGCAGGTTGTTGTGGATGAAGACCAGCCGGTTGGCGTCTAAACGATAGCGAACGGTTGTGGCAATGCCGATGGGCAGTCCTTCGCGCGCCTGCACGGTGAGGATGCTGTTCTTTCTTGTTTTGGGCGTTGCCTTGGCCGGCGTTGCGGTCTGCTCTTCGTTGTTCTCTTCTTCATCGCCGCCCGCGGTAAAGATCTGTTCGCGGGTGTCATACAGCACTACATCTTCCAGCAGCGGCTTGACGAAATGAACGCCGGGGTAAAGCGTACCCGGTTGCGGCCCGGAAACCTGACTGACCCGCACGCCGGCCATGCCGCTGGGAATCACCACAATGCCTTGCGCTATCAGCATGGGCAGCAAAGCTACAGCACATAATTTTGCTGCCCATGCCCAGCGCACCGGCCGCGGGATTGGCAGGTTCTCCGTACTTCCCTTGGCCAGTAAACGGCGGTATTGGAACAAAAGTGAAAAATCAAAAGCGGTTAAAGCGATAGCAACGGCGAAAAGCCCGAAGCTTATGGTCATGAGCAAATACTTGAGCGCCAGCATATTTTTTCCCCTAGGTACAACGTTTACTTACAGAAGTTCTCAGTTCTCAGAAAAGCTGCCGCAGATAACTTCCTCGAACCTTCGACATCGTGCTTGCGGGCTCCGTTTCTGCATGGACCAGCTAAGTTTTATTCCCCTTGCAGCTTGGAGCTGAGAGCTTGGAGCTGCTTCCCTACATTCCCGCTTTCCGCATGGCATCCAGATCGCCGCGTCCCGTTTCCATCGCGCGGCGCACGAAGCGCGGCCCGGCGAACATCAGCTTCAGCAGTCCGCGAAAGAGCATCCGTTCCATCAAGATTGCGGCGCTCAGTGACAGCGCCATCCCAGTTGCGATTCCCATCAGTGTGCTTGCCATTGTTTTTCTCCTTTAGGTTTCTAAGAATGAATTCGTTCGTGATTCCTGCTTACTCCCCATCGGCTTCGTCGGACTGCTTCGCCTGAGCCAGCTCGTTGGCTGGTTCTGGCTGTGTCACTCCCTGTTGTGTGTTCAATCCAAAGATCTGCGCCATCTCGTCGGTGCGTTGGTCGTGGATTTCCACTACATCTCCCACGCTGGCCAATGTGAACAGCTCCTCGACATCGTGCTTGCCCATGCGAATGCATCCGTGCGAGGCCGCATGGCCGATGGATTTCGGCATGTTGGTTCCGTGAATTCCGTAGTGCTCTTTGTCGAGACCCATCCAGCGGCTGCCGAGAGGATTGCCCTTGCCCGCGGCGATCACCTTGCCATTGTGGCTGTAATTGGGAGCCGCGATCTTTTGCGCGATGTGAAATTCGCCGGTAGGGCTGGGGCTCACGTCCGCTCCCACCGCGACCGGATAAATTTTCTTCACCTTGCCCTCTTCGAGCAGCGCCAGCTTGCGATCAGGAATGCTGATCAAAATGCGATGAGAAGTTTTATGTGCTTCCGCGGTGTGTCTTGACGCCTGGGGCTTTGCCGCCGTTGGCGGCAGGGGCGCCGGCGTGCTCGCCGGCGCCGGTAATGGGGCAGGGCTCGCGGTTGGGATTGGGCTCGGATTTGCCGGCAGCGGGGGCGTGGGCTCAACAAAAGTCAGGGGGAGGGTCAACGCCACAAACGCCGCTAAATGCAGCCAATGATCTTTAAGAATGCGAAGCCGGTTTTCGCTAACCGCTGCCTGAAACCCCTGAAATTCGCCGCTCATCTTCATTGCCGTCTCTCCTGAACCCCGCTTACGCCAGAAGAAATTGCAGGTCAGCGGCCTAAACTTAAGTTTCTGAAAATAAAGGAATTAAGATCCAAATCACGAGAGGTTTTTGTGTCAGACAATCGGCGGTGTGTGTGGCTGGTGACACGGAAAAGCAGTTGCCAGCGGCCCGGTTGCAGTTTTCTTATAAGTTTTGGCAACCGTAACTGATTTTTGAAATCAGCATTTATCTGCGTCCATCTGCGGCGGTTTTCTAAGAACTGAGAACCGAGAACTGAGAACTTCTACCCGCCCTTTATAATCAAAAGACCCATGCTGGTTCCCGACTTCAAAGAATTCCAACGGCTCGCGCAAGAGGCCACGCTGGTTCCAGTGGTGAAGTCAGTGCATGCCGACCTGCTGACGCCGGTTTCCGCCTTTCTGAGTTTTGCCGCCGATGAACCTAATGCCATCCTGCTGGAATCGGTGGAGGGTGGCGAAAAGGTTGGGCGTTATACCTTTCTGGGCGCGCGTCCTTATATGGTGTTGCGCACGGGGAATAAAGGGATCGAGATCACTCGTGGCAAAAAGATTGAGAAACGGCAGGGCAGCATCTTTCAAATCCTGCGCGAGCTGTTGCGCGAGCACAAGCCGGCGCACATCAATGGCTTGCCGCCATTCATTGCCGGCGCAGTCGGATTCGTCGCCTACGACACCGTGCGGCTGCTGGAGCCGATTCCAACACTGGCCAAATCGGACCTGAAGGTTCCGGATGCGGCTTTCATGTTCTTTGACCGCCTGCTGGCCTTCGACCACGTGCGCCACCAGATTCACATCATCGCTGGGGCTGACGTTCGCAAAGGTTCTTTGAGGCAGGCTTACGACCGCGCCGCACAGGATATTGCCGCCATCGAAAAGAAGCTGGCAAAGGGAATCCCCACTCGTCTTCTGAAGAAAAAGAAAGTTCCGTCTGCCAAGCTGGTGCCGCGCGCTATCCTGACGCGCGAAGAGTACATGAACAAGATCGTGCGGGCCAAGGAATACATCGCCGCCGGCGATATTTTCCAGGTCGTGCTCTCCAATCGCCAGGAATTTAACCTGGCTGCCGACCCGTTCGATGTGTACCGCGCCTTGCGGGCGGTGAATCCGTCTCCTTATATGTACTTTCTGCGTATGGGTGAGAGGACGGTGCTGGGTTCGTCGCCCGAGATGCTGGTGAAAGTACAGGGCGATAGGCTGAGTTATCGTCCCATTGCAGGAACGCTGCCGCGCGGCACCGATGAAGCCGAAGACCAGAAGCTCGAAGCGAAATTATGCGCCGACGAAAAAGAACGCGCCGAACACGTCATGCTGGTTGACCTCGGACGCAACGACATTGGCCGCGTGAGCCAGTATGGCTCGGTGCAGGTGAGCAAGCTCATGTTCGTGGAGCGCTACTCGCACGTGATGCATCTGGTCTCTGCTATTGAAGGCAAGCTGCGCCCGGAACTGGATGCCCTCGATGCTTTCGCCGCATGCTTTCCTGCAGGAACACTTTCCGGCGCCCCCAAAGTGCGCGCCATGCAGATCATCGAAGAGCTGGAGCCGGTGCGCAGAGGCATCTACGGCGGGTCTATCCTCTACGCGGACTTTGCCGGGAACCTTGATTCCTGTATCGCCATCCGCACTATGCTGGTCGAGGGCAAGCGCGCTTACATCCAGGCGGGCGCCGGCATTGTGGCAGACTCCGTTCCCGAAAAGGAATTCGAAGAATGCGCCAACAAAGCGCAGGCCCTACTGCGCGCTGTGGAGTTGGCATCGGGGAAATAGCGATCGGCATTCAGCACTCAGTCCCCAGGAGGGCTCCTTTGTGGCTAATCTTTTCCGGCTAAGTGCGGGTCTGCGATATACTGCTCCTCTTCTTACTTAAATCTCTGTAAACTGCGCTGGACGCCTTCTTAGGTTTTATACTTAATCTATGTCCGCAAAAATACTGGATGGCAACAAGATTGGTGCAGCCATCAAGGCTGAGGTGCAGGAAGAAGTACGCCGTTTGGCGGAGGCGGGGATGCGTCCGGGTCTGGCTGTGATCCTGGTGGGCCACAATCCGGCGTCTGAGATTTATGTCCGCAGCAAAGTTAAGACCTGCGAAGAGATGGGAATCTACAGCGAGAAGCTTACGCCACCCGAGGCGGTCACCACAGAAGAGTTGCTGGAGAGCGTGCGCGACCTGAACCGGCGCGAAGAAATTGACGGCATCCTGATTCAACTGCCGCTGCCCGCGCATGTGGATGAAAAAAAAGTTTTGCTGGCAGTTTCGCCGGAAAAAGACGTGGATGGATTTCATCCCGTGAATGTGGGAAATTTATCGACCAAGCGTCCGGGGCTGGTGCCATGCACGCCGGCAGGATGCATTGAGGTTCTTAAGCGCAGCGGGATTGCCATCGAGGGCCAGAATGCGGTAGTAGTAGGCCGCAGCGACATCGTCGGTAAACCGGTCGCGATGCTGTTGCTGAATCAGAATGCAACCGTTACCGTATGCCATTCCAAGACGCGCGATTTGCCCGGGCTGTGCCGCACGGCTGACATCCTGGTGGCGGCCATTGGAAGGCCTGGCTTCATTACTCCCGATTTTGTAAAATCCGGCGCGGCGGTCATTGACGTTGGCATCAACCGCATCACCGAGAAAAGCGAATTTGAAAAATTCTTCCAAGGCAATGCCCAACGCGAGCGCCAGTTCGCGGAAAAGGGCGCGACGATTGTAGGCGATGTTCATCCCCAGGTCGCTGAGGTGGCGGGAGCGCTGACTCCTGTGCCCGGCGGGGTAGGGCCTCTGACAATTGCCATGCTGATGGCAAATACCGTCAAGGCAATGAAGCTGCGGCGCGGACAACGGAAGCCGCAGATGGCGGAGGCTCGCTGACATGTTACGAGTTGGATTGACCGGGGGATTGGCCTGCGGCAAAACCACAGTTGCTCTTATGCTGGCCAGCCACGGCGCACACGTAAATTATGCCGACCAGATTGCGCGCGATTTAATGCAGCCCGGGGAACCGGTTTATGCCGAAGTAGTAAAGCATTTTGGCGAAGACATCGTCGAAAACGATGGCAGCATTAACCGGCGGAAACTGGCGGAAAAGGCATTTGGCGGGGGCAGAGTGCAGGAACTGAACCAGCTTGTGCATCCGGCGGTGATCGAGCGCGAAACCACGTGGATGGATCAAACCGAGGCCCAAGAGCCAGACGCCATCGTTGTTATTGAGGCGGCGTTGATTCTTGAGGCGGGCCTGCATGACCGCTTTGACAAGATTGTGGTTGTAACCTGCACTCCAGAGCAGCGCGTACAGCGCTTTGCCGCTCGCGTCAAAATGGGAATGGAGGAAGCGCGCCGCGAAGTGGAGCGCCGCATGGCGGCGCAACTTCCGGATGCGGAAAAAATCAAGGCAGCAGATTTTGTGATTGAAAATACCGGCACCCTTGCCGAGTTGGAGCAAAAGGTAGAAGAGCTGTTTGCTACATTCAAAAGCTGGAATCTCAGCCCAGAGGTCAAAGAGTTATTGCCCTAGAGACGTAGTTTGCCACGCCTCTTGTGGCGTTCATAGAATGTTATCTTGGGCGACGGCAGGCCCGATCAAGCCCGATTTCGGCCTGATGCGGCGGGGCGAACTCCCTGGTCGAGGGATAGAGATAATGTATGGAACATCTGAAAGCAAGACATTCTCGTGGATTTTGACGCTATGAAGAAATCGTTACGCATACTCAGTTTGGTCATCTTGATAGTAGGCGGATTCTATTACTTCACCACCCATCACCATGATTGGAAGGGGGCCACTCCGCTGGAGGAAGTTGTCACCCGCCCGGCGCATGTGGAAATTACCGAAGCCGCCGAGCCGCAGAGTTTTGATTCCGAAGAGCAGACAAACATCAACGTTTACAAAAAAGTTCTGCCTTCGGTGGTGAACATCACTTCGCGCACTGTGCAGTTTGATTTCTTTTACGGCGAGGTCCCGCAAGAAGGGCAGGGTTCGGGCTTTATTATCGATCGCGAGGGTCATATCCTCACCAATTATCACGTCGTCGCCGATGCGAACCGTGGAATTGAAGTGACCACTTCAGACAAGAAGAAATATCGGGCCCAGGTGGTGGGCAAAGATCCGGTGAACGATCTGGCGGTTATCCAGATCCATGGCGACACTGCGCTTGATCCCGCTACGCTGGGCGACTCCAAGCGCTTGGCGGTGGGGCAAAAAGTTTATGCTATCGGCAATCCGTTCGGATTGGCAGGAACGATGACGCGAGGAATCATCAGTTCCATTCGCCCGGTACGCGGTCCCAACGGCAATTACATTGACGAAGCCATCCAGACCGATGCCGCCATTAACCCCGGCAACTCTGGCGGACCGCTGCTCAACTCGCGCGGCGAGGTGATTGGCATGAACACATTCATCTTCAGCGAAGCCGGGCAGAGCGCGGGCCTTGGGTTCGCCATTCCCATCAATGCCGCCAAGGCCGTGCTCAATGACCTTATTACCATCGGCACAGTGCGCCGGCCATCGCTGGGCGTGGTAACCCTGCCGATTGGCCCTGAGCTGGCCGACCAGATGGGCTTGGCCTCCGATTATGGTGTGCTGATTCTGCAGGTTGTGCCCGGTAGCGCCGCCGAACGCGCTGGATTGCGCGGTGGCAACGAGCGCGCCTATCTGGGCAACATGCAGATCATGCTGGGCGGAGATTTAATCGTTGCCATTGATGGCGAGAATATTCAGGACCAGCAGGATATGGCGCACGTGATGAACCGGCACCGTGCCGGCGATACCGTGCACGTAACCTTCTATCGCGGCAAACGCAAAATGGAAGCGGATGTTGCTCTCAGTGAGCGCCAGCGCGAGCAGGCATAAGAAAAGCAGTCAGCACTCAGCAATTAGCATTTCGGCCCAGTAACGCTGCAATGAGCACTTGGAATTTTGCCTTTGGCGAAGCAAAGAGAATCTCGGCGCAGGCGAACGCAGGGGCAATTCGTGTTATCGGTCGATCTTGCGTTGGCCCAGCGATTGGAAGCTGCGGAAGAGATTGGCGCAATCCGTTACGCCGAAGTCCTGCAAGAGCGTACCCCTGAACTTCGTTGTGCGGTTCTCAATGTCGCTGGTGGGCATGCTGTTTTCGCAGGCATAGGTTCCCCCCTCAGCCACGCCGTCGGAATCGGATTGCGGGGCGCAGTGAGCGCAGATGAGTTTGAGCGCCTGGAAGACTTCTATTTTAGCCGCGGCGCGGGCGTAGAACTTGTAATTGCGCCTTTTGCCGATCCTACGCTTCTGCAGGTTACGGGTAGCAAACCCTACCGAATTACCGAATTTAATTCGGTGATGGTGCGTGCCATGAAGCCTGGGGAAAAGTTTCCGCGGGCGCCAGGAGGTATTAAGATTATTCCTCCGCGAAAAGATAAAATTGAGCAGTTCGACGAAGTTGTCGCCAGGGGCTTCTCGGGGGATTCCGATGAGGTGCTTTTTCGAGGAATCTTTTCTGCCTTTGCCGCAATTCCACGGAGTTTACCCCTGCTGGCTTTCTATCGTGGCGAAGCGGCGGGAGGAGCGAATGGATTGATTCTTCCCAAACAAAAACTCGCCGCGCTTTATGGAGCCAGCACCTTGCCTGCATATCGAGGAAAGGGGATCCAACTGGCGCTTATGTATGAGCGGCTGCGGCTCGCGCAAAAGGCCAAATGCCAGTTGGCTTGCGTAATGGCCCAGCCGGGCAGCGTTTCTCAGCGCAACGCTGAACGCGCCGGCTTTTGTTTGGCATATACCAAAATCGTTATAGTGCGGGAAAAACCAAAAGAAAATTCTTTCTAATTCATGAACGTTGAAGCCATCCGGCGCTACTGCCTATCGTTTCCATACGTTACCGAAAGTGTGCAGTGGGAGGATCACCTCGTCTTCAAGATCGCGGGCAAGATATTTGTCATTGCCGATCTGAACCCGCCACATCATGTTGCCTTCAAGTGCGATCCAGAAAAGTTTGCCGAGTTGACCGAAATTGATGGAATTATCCCCGCGCCTTATCTGGCCCGCGCGAAATGGGTGAGCGTACAGCGTCACGACGCTCTCGATGCCCATGAGCTTAAGGAACTGATCCGCAATTCCTATGAGATGGTACGGGCCAAGCTGCCCAGGAGACTCCAGGCGAAGCTGAAGAATGGCACGGTTGCGAAAAGATACGTATCAGATAGTGTTTAGAAAGATATGTGTCCAGGTAGTGTTTAGAATGTTTCAGGCTTCAGCCCTGGTGAACTGAAGGAGTACGATGAGAGATTGGAGCCCAATTCTATTGGGCTGAATGCTGACTGCTTTCCTATGAAGAATCGCCGTGAATTGCTACAGATGTCGTTGTTGGCTGGCGGAGCATTTCTCGCCGCGCCTGCTTTCCTGCGGGACAGCGCATTTGCGTTATCACCGGATACAGACTTGCCACACGACCCGTGGAGCCAACTTCCCGCTATCCTCGATCGCATTAAACCACCGGCATTTCCTGATCGTAGCTTCAGCATTACGAAATTCGGAGCGGTTGCAGACAATAAAACCGACAATACCGCGGCCTTCCAGAAGGCCATTGCCGCTTGCGCGCAGGCCGGCGGCGGCCGCGTCGTCGTACCGGCAGGCGACTTCCTTACCGGCGCTATCGAACTGAAGAGCAACGTCAACCTTCATGTCAACAAGCGAGCAACGATTCGTTTCACGCGTGATACCACCAAATACCCGCTTGTGTTCACGCGCTGGGAAGGCGTCGAGCTGATGAACTACTCGCCGTTTATTTATGCCTTCAGGCAGAAGAACGTTGCTATCACCGGTGAAGGCACGATTGACGGCAACAGCGATTGTGAGCACTGGTGGCCCTGGAAGGGCCGCGCGAATTGCGGATGGAAGAAGGGTGACCCAAATCAGGAAAACGACCGCAGTAATCTTTTCGCAATGGCTGAAAAAGCGGTGCCCGTCAGCCGGCGGGTCTTTGGGCAAGGCCATTATCTGCGCCCGCAATTCATTCAGCCCTATGCTTGCCGGAATGTGCTGATCGAAGGCGTCTCGCTTCGCGGGTCGCCAATGTGGCAGGTCCATCCCGTGCTTTGCACCAATGTCACCGTGCGCGGCGTCAATATCAACGCCTTTGGCCCGAACACCGATGGCTGCGATCCGGAATCATGCACCGATGTGCTGATCAAAGACTGTTTCTTCAATACCGGCGACGATTGCATTGCCATCAAGTCGGGAAGGAATGCCGATGGCCGCAGGACCGGCGTCCCCGCGCGCAACATCGTGATTCAGGGATGCCGCATGAAAGACGGGCACGGCGGCGTGAGTGTTGGCAGCGAAATCTCCGGCGGCGTAAGCAATGTCTTTGCGGAAAACTGTCAAATGGATAGTCCCCATCTCGATAGCGCCATTCGCATCAAGAACAATGCTATGCGTGGCGGCCTGCTGGAAAACATCTATGCGCGCAACATTGAGATAGGTCAGGTCTCTGACGCGGGTCTTTCCATAGACTTTTTCTATGAAGAAGGCCAGGCCGGCAAGTTCACTCCGGTTGTCCGCAATGTTGAACTCCGCAATGTGAAGGTGCAAAAAGCCGGTTATGCCGTGTTCCTGCGCGGCTTTAAAGACGCACCTATCCAGGATGTCCGCCTTGTTGGGTGCGACTTCAACGCGGCTAAATCCAACATCATTGAGAACGTGAAAGATATTTCGCTTCGCGACGTGCGTGTAAACGGCAAGCTGCTGGGCTCATGAGCCACCATCCTGAAGAAACGCGCAGGAAGATTTCCTATGGAAATAAGAAATCGAGAAACACCATAATTCAGTCCCCGTGCGACCGGTAATGTGAAGCCCATGAGTCTGCCTGAATCAACCGCAATTCGCTTAAGAACGCAGCTCGATTGCCTGCCGACCATCCTCGCAGCAGTCTCTGAAGGCGCGCTTGACCGCAGACCGAATCCAGAGAAATGGTCCGCGCGAGAAAACCTTGCACACCTGGCCCGCTACCATGAGATGTTCCTGGAGCGGATCGCGCGTATTCGAAGCGAAGACAGGCCGCTGCTGGCGCGTTATATCGCCGAAGATGATCCCAGGTGGCCGCAGTGGGCAGCTCTGCCGGTAAGCGAAGTGCTTACTCGCCTGCACGCATTGCGCGCCGAAATGCTTGAGTCGGTAGAGCATTTGTCAGGCAGAGAGTTATCACGGTTCGCTTTGCATTCACGATTCGGTGAAATGACGCTGGCGCAGTGGCTGGAGTTTTTCCTGCTCCACGAGGCACATCACTTGTTCGTGGTGATGCAGCGCGTCCGAGAATGAATTGCTGAATACCGAGTACTGAGTACCTTATTTATTACCATTTGACTCTCTGCCTTCCATTACGCTAGCCTCAAGGGGTCATCTGTGGTCCTAAAGGCGTATGTTGCCTTCACCCCCGACCCAGCGATTCGCATGATTTCCGCCTACAAACGCAAGCTCCTGAAAGCCACCGCTCTTCTATTTTGGGTTCTGCTATGGGCTTATCCCACGGTCACCTGGGGAGCCGCCGCCCACCCGATTGCCCATGCGGTGCACGCCCACAGCGCGATGGTGGTAAGCATAAACCGCCTGGCTTCCGAAGCCGGCGTAGAAATGATGAAGCGCGGTGGCAATGCCATCGATGCTGCCGTGGCTACTGGGTTCGCGCTGGCGGTCACGCATCCCCAGGCCGGCAACATTGGCGGAGGCGGGTTCATGCTCATCCGCATGGCCGACGGCACAACCCACTTTCTCGATTACCGCGAAAAAGCTCCAGCGGCCGCCACGCATGACATGTTTCTGGATTCGCATGGGAATGTGAGCGAGCACACCAGCCTGATTGGATACAAAGCCATTGCCGTTCCCGGATCGGTCAAAGGCATGGTGTACGCGCAAAAGGCTTGGGGCAAACTGCCGCTTAATGTAGTAATGGCGCCCGCCATCAAGCTGGCGCGCGAGGGGTTTGAGCTCAGCTACAGCGAAGCGCACGACTTCAACAGCGACGATTTTCTGCCCGAGTTTCCTTCATCGAAAGGGATCTTTCTCAGCAATCCGCAACGCCACGGCGCGCGCTACGAGTATGGAGATATCTTTCGCCAGCCTGAGCTGGCGCGAACCCTGGAGCGCATCGCAAAAGATCCCGATGATTTTTATCATGGCGCCATGGCGCATGAACTTGCGGCTGCGGTGCAAAAGGGTGGCGGCCTGATGACCGTGGAAGACCTGGCCAACTACGACGTTAAAGAACGCACTGTGCTGCGCGGCACTTATCGCGGATACGAGGTCATCAGCGCGCCGCCACCTTCTTCCGGCGGAATCGTCCTGCTGGAGACGTTGAATATTCTGGAAGCTGTGCCGCTGAGCAGCATGGGAAACCGCTCGGCAGATTCCGTTCACTGGACGGTTGAAGCCTTCCGGCGCACGTACATGGATCGCGCCGAGTTCCTGGGCGATCCGGATTTTGCAAAAATTCCAGTAGCACAACTGCTGGACAAAAAATATGCCGACGCCTGGCGCGACACCATCAATGGCAACCGCGCCAGCGTGAGCAGCGAGTTGAAGCGTCCGGTGAGTGCATTTAACCAGTTGGACCGGGTCTCGGCCCTTCAATCTGGCGCTGCCGTAGGCGGGCATGATTCCGGCAACACCACTCACTATTCCGTGATTGACGCGGCGGGGAATGCGGTCGCAGTGACTACTACGCTCAACGATCTTTTTGGTTCGCGCGTGACCGCCGAGGGCCTGGGCTTTCTGCTGAATGATGAGATGGATGACTTCAGCTCCAAACCGGGCGCGCCCAACGCTTACGGTCTGGTTCAGGGCGAGGCAAACGCGGTTGGAGGCAACAAGCGGCCGCTCTCTTCCATGACTCCAACCATCGTGGTCAAAGACAACAAGCCCTTTCTGATTTTAGGGTCGCCCGGCGGCGGGCGCATTATATCCACGGTTGCTAATATCCTGATGGGCGTGATCGACTACGATTTGAGCATCCAGGAGGCGGTGAATGCGCCGCGCTTTCACCATCAGTGGCTGCCCGATGAAATCCGCATGGAAAGAACAGGGTTCTCCAAGGATACAATCCGGTTGCTGGAGCAGCGTGGACACAAGGTCGCCTTCAGCGAGGCCTGGAGCGACGGCGAGTGCATTATGGTTGATCCCAAAACGGGAGAGCGGCTGGGTGCGAGCGATGCCCGCAATGAAGGAAAGGCGGTCGGCTACTGATGATTCGCGCAGCGTCCACTTACGTCTATGTGCGGCAGCGGCTGCATCCGGGGCTGCTCGATGGACTGGCGCGCTCCGGCGTCGAGGCCATTGAAGTCTTTTGTGCGCGCACCCACTTTAATTATCACGACCGCGCCCATGTGCGCGAGCTTGCCGCCTGGTTTAAGAGCAGCAATGTCCAATTGCACTCGCTTCATTCACCTATGTTTTACGATCAGGAAGTGTGGGGGCGCGGCGCCATGGATCCCATCAACATTGTTGAGACCGACCGCAAGCGGCAGATTGACGCCATGGATGAAATTAAGCGCGCCCTGGAATGCGCCGAGCACATGCCATTCCGCTTTCTGGTACAGCACATGGGCAACAGCAACGAGACTTTTGATGAGCGCAAGTTCGATGCTGCCATGACCTCGATGGAGCACCTGCGCGCCTTCGCCAAGCCGCTGGGCGTGAAAGTGCTGCTGGAAAACATTCCCAATGAACTCTCGACTCCTGAAAAACTGGTGGAGTTCGTCAACACAGCGCACCTGGATGACGTGGGCTTTTGCTTCGATGCCGGCCACGCCCATATCATGAGCACAGTCTTGCAGGCATTTGATGTGATGAAACACAATATTTATTCCACGCACCTGCACGACAACGCCGGCATCCAGGATTCGCACCTCTGGCCCGGCGAGGGAAAGATCGATTGGAGTGAATGCGTCTCGCTGCTGCGCTCGGCGCAACACGGTGTCCCATTGCTGCTGGAGATTGATGGCGAAAATCAGGGCGACATTAACGGCAAAGTTTCCGGAGCGTTTACTTTTCTGGAGAAGCAGGCAACGGTAAAGAGCATTTAGCATTTGTTAGCCCTGGCTCTTTTGAGTAGGACGTTATTTATGATGTATGCACGCGTGAGTAGCCCTACACAAATTGCAACTGCTGAAATTCAACAAAGACAGCTAGTGGCTAGAAGCTAATAAATGTAGCTGATATCTAACTATGGATCATTCAATCACCACCATTCGAGAACTCGGCAAGCATGAAGGCCAGAGTGTCACGCTGCGCGGCTGGCTCTACAATCTGCGCGAGAGCGGCAAGCTTCTGTTCCCAATTTTCCGCGACGGCAGCGGCATCGTGCAGGGGGTTATGCCCAAGAGCGCTGTGCCCCCTGAGACATTTGACGCTGTAAAAAACCTCACCATAGAGTCCAGTGTCGTCGTTCAAGGCAAAGTGCGCGCCGATAAACGCGCCCCCGGCGGCTACGAACTTGACGTCAGCAGTGTGGAAGTAGTGCAGCGCGTTCCTGAAGCCGATCCTTATCCTATTTCACTCAAAGAGCACGGCATCGAATTCCTGATGGAAAACCGTCATCTCTGGGTGCGCTCTCCGCGACAGGCCGCCATTCTGCGTGTGCGTGCCGAGATCATCAAAGCGGCCCGCGACTACTTTGATGAGCGCGGCTTTACGCTTACGGATCCTCCTATCTTGACCCCGGCGGCGTGTGAAGGAACCACTACACTGTTTCCGGTAAATTATTTCGACGAGCAGGCCTTCTTGACGCAATCCGGCCAACTTTATATTGAAGCCACCGCGATGGCATTGGGCAAGGTCTATTCTTTCGGGCCAACGTTTCGCGCGGAAAAATCGAAGACCCGCCGCCATCTTACCGAATTCTGGATGGTCGAGCCTGAAGTGGCTTATGCCACACTCGGCGACATCATGGACTTGGCGGAGGGGTTTATCAGCTTCATCGTACAGCGCTGTTTGGAAAAGCGCCGGCCGGAGCTTGAGACCATTGGCCGTGATGTGAGCAAACTGGAAAAAATTACCGCGCCGTTTCCCCGTATCACTTATGATGAGGCGGTCAGGATGCTGCAAGAAGGCCACGCAGAAGGAAAAGTAGAGAATAAGTTCGAATGGGGTGGCGACTTTGGCTCGCCTGATGAAACGTATCTTTCCTCGAAGTTTGACAAGCCCGTCATGGTGCATCGCTATCCGACGAAGGTGAAGGCGTTTTACATGGAGCCCGACCCACAGCGGCCTGAGCTGGCGCTGTGCGTGGACGTGCTGGCGCCCGAGGGATACGGCGAGATCATCGGCGGCTCACAGCGCATTGGTTCTTACGAGCAGTTAGTAAAGCGCATTCATGAACACGGCCTGCCGGAAGAGGCCTTTAAGTGGTATCTCGACTTGCGCAAATACGGCGGCGTGCCCCACGGAGGTTTTGGCATGGGCATCGAGCGCGCCGTCGCCTGGGTTTGCGGGCTTGAGCACGTGCGCGAGACTATACCGTTCGCGCGAACATTGAACCGTATCTATCCATAACGGGTGGCGGATGGGGAGCGCTGTCCCGCGCGAGCCAGACGCCAGGCGCAGCAGCGAAGCGTGCGGAGCCCTTGGATAACGGAGCGCGTGCCGACGCAGTTTGGTATCAAACTGTTGGCTTTTGAGGGATTGTAGTCCATCATCGTTTTTGTCGTGTGCCTGGAAATCTAGCGATTAGATGGCATTGTTTTGGTTGCGGAACTCTCATGGCGACCGGGTGAGTAGGCACAAGGTATTCCAGGTAATGGTGCACACAGGTTATTGGATTTTAATGATTTAACGCTGGAATAGGTTACTTAGTAACCCCCCACCCCCCCACTACTCAACAAGGTTGGGCGGGTCCAGAAAGGCAAAGATTGTTGCATGGCTGAGAGCGCACTCATCGAGAAGAAGCCGGAAGTTGCAGCCAGGGCGGCCAAAAGTGCAAAGGGTTCCCACGGAAAAAAGATCCGTGTAATCGGAGTGCCGCTCGATCTTGGCCAGTCACGCCGTGGCGTGGATATGGGCCCATCCGCCGTCCGGGTCGCCGGACTGGAAGCGCGCCTCGAAGCCCTCGGACACGACGTCGAAGATGGCGGCAATATTCCAGTGGCCATTGCCGAGCAGAAAAAAGAAGGCCACGCCAACGCGAAATACCTGAAAGAGATCACCGAGACCTGCACTAAGCACGCCGAATTGATCGTCAAGACTTTGGAAGCCGGCAAGATTCCTTTGATACTCGGTGGAGACCACTCGGTGGCTGCCGGAACGGTAGCGGGAGTGGCGGAGTTTGAACGCCGCAAAAATGAAAAGATCGGCCTCATCTGGATTGACGCCCATGCCGACATGAACACGCCTGATACTTCCCCAACTGGAAATGTACATGGCATGCCGTTGGCCGCGCTTGTGGGGTTAGGGCCCCCCGAGCTGGCTAATATCTTCAATTTTTCTCCCAAAGTCGCGCCTGAAAATTGCGTGCTGGTGGGAGCACGCGATATTGATACCGCGGAAAAAGAGAACATCCACAAAGCCGGCATCGAAGTCTTCACCATGCGCGACATCGACGAGCGCGGCATGCGCTCTGTGATGGAAGAGGCATTACGCCTGGCAGGGCGCGATACCACCGGCTATCACGTCTCGCTCGACATGGATTGGATTGATCCCGAAGATGCGCCTGGTGTGGGTACTCCTGTGCGCGGGGGCGCGACTTATCGCGAAGCCCATCTCGCCATGGAGATCATCGCCGATCATGCCCGCATGCTGAGTTTCGAAATTGTGGAGGTCAACCCAGTGATCGACGAGCATAACCAGACCGCTGACCTGGCGGTCGAGTTGGCGATTTCCGCATTCGGGAAGAAAATTATTTAGCGGACCAATTGCCGTTGCAAGCCGGCAAGAAGAATTTCTATTGTTTTGGGCTGGAGAAAGAGACAGGGGGTTGAGGATCGGTAGCCGCAGGCGACTTGGAAAGCAGCTTGCCGTCTTTCAGGATATATTCGTGGTCCCGCCAAATAACGGTGTGTCCGGCGAAGCTTGCAACCCACATGATCGCGGCGGCCCAGTCGCGCAACGGGAGCAGCCACAGGTCCCGCCATATCTGCCGGTCCCGCAAAACGCCGGCAGCCACCAGAGTGGCTGAAGAAAAACGCAGCGCACAGGCAATGGCCAGCAGCAGAAGAGACCACGGCGCTCCTCCCGCGATAAGCGCGGTAATCATGGCCCAGGGAATGATGTAAGTAATGGTCGAGCCGAGATAACCCCAGGGGCGCGAATCGCGAACACCGCGCATGAGCCGCATCTGATGCCGAAAGAATTCGCTCCAGGTATAAGGCGGCAGGTAGGTCTGCACACTTTGATCGGCAAGTTCAACCTTGAATCCAGCACGGGAGATACGGCGACCTAATTCGTAATCGTCGGAGAGATAGTTCACCAGAGATTTCAGGTCTCCAATATTTTGGAGAATGGTGCGAGGCAACGCCAGGGTGGCCCCAAAACCAAAGTGCAACCCGCTTTCCAGGGTGCGGGATGCAAGCACTCCGGCCGCAAAGTCAGTGCTGAGACAGAGCGCTTCCAGGCGCGAACATAGTGACTTGTCAGCAGATGCGCTGTAAAGGCAGGTCACCAGCCCTACATCTTTTGATTTGAAAGGACGCATCAGGTGACGCAGGTAATCCTTCTCAACCCGGATGTCTCCGTCGTTGATCACCAGGTACTCGTAGCGCGCAGCTGGAGCCAATTGCATTACCTTAGCGACTTTGGGGTTCATCCCAAGAAGCTGGGAGCAGACCACGACCCTGATTTCTATGTGGGGAAACTCACGACGGAGCTGCTCGATCAGAGGCGCAGCATCGTCATCCGCGCGGCTCAGGCCAAAGACAATTTCATACTCTGGATAATCTTGAACGCAATGACTGCGAAAGCTTTCGTAGGCGCCCGGATCGTATCCCTTGACGGGTTTCAAAAGTGAAACCGGCGGGGTGAATTCATTGGAGGATGCTGTGCCATTGTCACGCAGGCGAGAGAACTGCCATACGGCTAAAAACACCAGAACCTGGTATCCTACGCCCGCCAGCGTGGGGACAAGCGATACAAGCTCATACCAGTAATGAAACAGGAAAGAAAGCATCAATAAATTCTTTGTAAAGAATGCAAGCCCTTTGAACCGCCGGCCAATTGGTCATCATATCAAGAATGTCACTCATTGCTGAATGCTATTCTTAAGGATGCGCTGAAACCGGCGCTAGGTTCTAAAATGAGGGGTACCATTCGCACGGTTGGCCTTTGCGAACATGATTTTCGCACATATGATTTAAAGATAGTCGCCCATAACGAGCCCCCCTTCCTGCACCTGCACGATCAAGCTTAACCGCTTCCCATCCGCTGATTGACGCGTTGGTAAGAGTACTGGTAGGGCGAGTTACTCGCATGGGAGTTTGCAGTCCATTCACCCTGAGTAATGCAGCGTTCCCGCAGGTGATACATCCAATATAATAGGTGTGGTAGTGACTGAACTGGATGATCGCTGTCTTTGGGGTTTACGTCGGCAATTGCCGCGCTATTCCCCGGAGAGAGAGGAAAGTCCGAACTCTACAGAGCAGTGTGCCAGGTAACGCCTGGGGGCTGCGGTTCAAGCCGCGGTCACGGCTCAGTGCCACAGAGAATATACCGCCTTTTACGAGGTAAGGGTGAAAAGGTGCGGTAAGAGCGCACCGCCTCAGCAGTAATGTTGAGGGCAGGGCAAACCCCACACGGAGCAAGACCAAATAGGGAAGGATCTGCCGCTTGCGGTGGAGCGAGCCGGCTCGGCGCGCCAGAACTTCCGGGTAGGTCGCTGATGAGCGCGTGCAGCAATGCACCGCCTAGAGGAATGATCGTCGTGTTCGGACTTCGGTTCGGGCAACAGAATTCGGCTTACAGGTTCAGTCGCTTCATGGGCCCTTCTGCTTCAGAGATGAAGTGGGAGGGCTTCAATTTTTTCAGCAAGTTTGGACTGCATCATCTTTTCCGGGCTCAAGGGTTGAGCACAGCTTGCCGTCAGGGATGCAATCCAATTTGGGCAGCGACTCCGCCAAAGGATCTGTGCGTGCGAACTGCCGTTTGAGCTGAGTTCGCGGTTAGGCAGTCCACATCTTGCGACTGCAGAATGTGTTGTCCGAAAAGCCGTACATGAGCGATTGCAAGCATCGTCGTTTGCAGCCACATGCCAGCCATAACGCCGTAGTCCAAGGTAACATGTACGTCTTTAACCCACCATGAGGGACTCTTTGCCAGCTCTCCATCGATGCGATGGATCAGGTAAGTAGAGGTATCGACCCAGGCCTCACCGCGAATCATAGCTTTGTCTGGCCGCTTTGGAGTGAGCTGTAGAACGAAGCATGGTTGCCCTTGGTACTGATCGGTACGCAGTAATTTGAAATCGTAATTCTTGCGGGAGACTTCGTGCGAACCTTCGTTCTGGGCAGCAGCCTTCTCGTGTTCCAGAACTTGACGCACAATCTTCTCTCCTTGTCCGCTGCCATAGGTTTTTTGAATTGTGAAATTCTTAGTGGATGGCGGCTGAAATTCAAGTTTCACTGCCACCTCGGAGCTCGGTTTTTGTGAGTCGCTGCCAAAAAACTGATAATTTCGGGTAACCACATAAGGTTGCTGCTGAGCTCGGCTTGCAATCTGTGCCTGCTCCATTCGGGAGACGATAGTGTCTATATCTTGAGCTGGATCACCCTGAGCGGCAAAGGCACTCGGAATACAAGCGATTGCAATCCAGGCAAAAAACGCCATACCTACGTTACAGCGCGAAACTCGCATCACAACTGCTCCAATTCCGTTATTACCTGACAACTTAGAAGCACCTTGGGTATCTTAGGTGGCCCAGAAAAGATAGGTAATATAGGTAATTTAGAGCAGGGGATTATGAGTACTCTGGTCTGACTTCAACAACCCTTGGAATGCGGTCCTGGCGGGCCACAAAAATAATCACTAGAATTTCTGCACGGCGTTAATTTTACTGAACAAGGTCAGCTAGATTCCGCTGCACAGTGTGCATACACTACTCGTGCAGATTCAGGTTTGTCAAGCAAAATTCCGACTGCATACAATTCTCTATTTTAAAGTTTGCGTGATTAGCTTGATATTAAGGCCCGAAGAGCAAGCTCTCGCGAGAGGCAAAGTAAAACAAAATTCGAGCAGGCTAAAGTTCCAAGAGCGAAAACACAAGAAAGTTTCGCTCTCGGGCATACAGTCTGAGGGGCGAGTCAATTACGGCTTTTCCATGCTCCGAGTAGCTTGCGCCCATACAGGTGCCACTCCGGCCCTGACCGGTCTTTTCTGTGCCGCGCTTTTCTGCGCCGCTATCGCATAACGACGCTTGGCCATCTCACCAATCTGCATATAGTGTCGGGTCATCTTATCGCTAATATGACCTGCGTAACACTTCATGATCTCGACTGGTGTGCCGGCCTCCGCGTAACGAGTGAGTGCGGTGTGGCGCAATGCATTGATTTGGAACCAAGGCAAGCCGGCGGCCTCGCGCACTTCGTTCCACGGCTTTACCAATCCCCAATCGCTCAGTGGGCGAGTCGGGTCCCACATATTTGTGGCGAGGCGCATGGGGAACAAATAATGCTGTGGATCGCGTGAGCCCAGAGCGCGAGCACGTTCGATAAGCTGAGTGACGGCCCACTCGCCATCTTCAAGCAAGGGCACACTGCGCACACGGTATTTATTCTTGCCCCAGCGAACATAGATCATTGCATCCCCACGGCTGACGTCGCTCATACGCAACCCCCGCATCTCGTAACTCGACGAAGTGGTGTTCAGCACGACAAGCGCATAGCAATAAATGAGTCGCCAACGTTCCTGGCTGGAAGCAATAGAAAGCAAGTGCTCCTGTTCTTCCGGAGAGAGAGCGCGTGGAAAGATGACGCTCGCGAGATCAAGGGTCTTGGCTTTAGACGACCGCAGCCGGTGGCCCGGCCACGGTCGTCATCGCGTGTGGAGTGACCCTCAACCTGAGATCGGTTATCTCATACTTTATTTACGGAGTAAATCTTTTGATACCACTTTGGATTAAAAGCTGAATTGTAGATTGTAGATTGGTGAAGGCAAGTCATCAGAACTGAAGATTGCCTTCATTCGCTGGCGAAATCCTTTGCTTTTCTCTGCGCCTCATCGTCTCCGCGGTTAGTTTATTTCCATGCCACTTGAAGCTGAGAGCTTGGAACTCTTAGCCCTTTTCGAGTTTGCCTCTCCGTGAGCCAAAAATCCCGCAGGATTGAATGCTGAGTGCTGTTCTAGTGCGGCAGTTCGAAGTTCATGCTGACACGGCTCTCGATCTGTGTAGGTTTGCCATCCACGATAATCGGATTGAAACGCCAATGCCGCAAAGCATCTTCCGCGCTTCTGGCCAGCACCGCGGGCCCGCTGATTGCTTTGACTTCTTGCACATTGCCCGTCTCATCTACAACAATGGTGAGCACAACCAGCCCTTCGATTCTCGCCTGCCTGGCAGTCAACGGATACGTAGCTGGAACTTTGCGTGTGACGTAGCTCTCCAGAGTTGCTGCCGGAATTTGAACGCGCGTGATTTCCGTTTTTATCGCCGGTGGCATCACCGGAATCTTGTTGACCACGGCTTGAGCTGCTTTGTTGGCCGGTGTTTCCACAGGTTTCTGGACCGGGGCCGTAGGCTGAGTGTTTGTATTTACTGCCATAGGACTCAACTCCGCGGATGGTGCCGGCATCACCGCTTGTATGACAGCAGTTTTGGCGGTGACATCTTGTTTCGGTTCGGCTTTGACCAACGGTTGGGTCACAGGCTCAATCGGCTGAGTGGGTGGGAGAGTTTCTCCTACTAATGTGTGCGCAGGGGGCGTCATCTTGATGAGCGCTGAAGGTACTGCTCCCCCTGCAGATGTAACCGCAGTATTTTCCGTCTTGGTTGTAACGGGAGAGTTCATTTTGATTGCAGGTTGTTGCGTCGAAGGGGTGGAAGCCACGCGCACAAGCGTCGTCGTAGGAGCGGTAGCCGGGCTTTGAGGCGATACACGAGGTTGAACAGCAGTTGTTACCGGCGCAGAAGCCGCAGGGGTTGGAACCACTGCCGTCGGTTGAGTGGCAACCCGGGCTGCAATCGCAGTCGCATTTGTCGGCGAAGAAGACTGGCCTGAATCGAGAAAGCTCAACGGTAACATTGTTCCCACGAGCTCTTCCAGCTGAGTGTCATTCGCAGCCTTGAACTGAAAGGTTATAGCGTAATCGCGCAGCACCGTGCAAACCAGCGCTTGGCGAACCGTGGCGCCGGAATTCCCTTGAGATTTGAGATCAATCCGGTCAAACTCTTTACCCCCGAAGACATAATGCTTGTCCCCTGGGAGTGCTTCAAATCCGCTGGAACCGCCTGTCAACATGCCAACAGACATCTCCAAAAAATCCTTGCCTGTTTTGATGTTGTCTCGTGGTCGCAAATGCTCCGCTTGAATAGCGATATAATTTCCATTGCCGCCTGTGGCGGTAAACAGCGGATAAATCTGGCTCGCCATGGTCAGTCGCGCCGCATTGCCCGACCATCCTGCGGGAAAGCGGTATGAAAAACCAAAATAGCTGTTCACGTACTGCTGTCCGTAGATGATGCCGGTATCCGGGTGTGATTCTGATTCTTGGCTTTGCAAAGACGAGGTGATCAGCAACATTCCTAAGAGAATGGCTCGCAAATACCGTAATTGATTCATGTTCCCTTCCTAATTTAAAGAGCTGGACCTTGAATGAAGTTGGTTAGAAAGGTGTACCCCAACTGTGTCGGGGAGCTGCTCTAAATTCATTTAGTCCACGATCAGGGGGGATAGCGTTACTATACTCCCGAAACCCGGTCGTGGGTCTAAAGTCACAGTACGAAAGTACAATTTAAGAATGGCCTAAGGTGCAGGGTCATATCTTCCCTTTAGTAACATGGAATAATTTCGAACCTGGCAGGCATGCCTTTATTTCTCAACGTGACTGAGTTGCGCGCTGGGCGATGCTCCAGTTTCCAGCAACTCTTCCATGCTGGCCACGACTGCCATCAAGTCCAAAGTCGCTTTTGGCAGGCAATAAGTGGTCCCGCTGAGCACCAGCACGGGAATTCCGGCCGTCGCAGGATTCTGCTTGAGGCGTTTTAATATCTCTTGTCCTGTTGTTTTGGGCAGGAATAGGTCGAGCAGGATGATATCAAAGTCTCCCTCTTGCTCCGCTAAACGCAACCCCTCTGCGCTGTCTTTGGCTACACGCACTTCAAATCCATTTCCCGAAAGGGTCTTTTCCAATGCAGCCCGCAGGAACCTGGAATCGTCAATCAGCAGCACTTTTGCTTGCATAACATCCTCTCCTCTTGTCTTTCTGTTTAATGCACCCGTTCACTACGATCTGTAGGAATAAGCTCTTCTTTCAGCTTGGCCATGCGGGTTGATAGCCATTGCTCCAGCAGCGCAAACTCTCTTGGCGGAATATAAGAAAAGCTCATGCCCGCGCGGATGTGCCCATCTCTATTCACCACATTGACCACTCGTCCGATCACATGAAGAATGAGGGATGTTCCCGGTAGGTTCAAGCCGATAGCTACCTGCTGGTCCAGTTGCACCGCCTGTTGACATATAAATGCCAGTCCGCCTGCGCTGATGTCGATGAGTGTACCTTCCACCGGTCCCACTCCAATGAGAGTTCCAATAATGGGAATGTCAACTAAGCAGCGGGCTGAACGCCGCCGCTGCAGCAATATGTTTCCATAAGCCGCGCGCAAACAATGCATGGCTTGGTCGACATTCATGGGCTTGTGGATCATGAAGTTCGCGCCGGCTTCCGCGGCGGCTTGCATATCTGAAGTTCCGCTCACAATGGCAACTGCGGTCGACTTCGCGTTTTTCGAGGACGCACGGAGTGCGGTCATGACTTTCGTTGGTTCGTCTCTGCTTTCCCAATCCATAATCAAGGTATCCAGCTTGCGGTGCGAAATCGCATCCAGTGCTTTCTCGGGCTGGTTGCATACCTCAGCTTCAATTTCAAAATTATCCAATACTTGGTTCATTACAGAGAGAACGCTGGAATCGCTGCAGAGCAGTAGCCCTTCAAGCCGAATCATCTGAGTCATGCATTTCTCCGTTCTGGGAATACAACTCAGATTAAGGCACGTGGGCGGCCAAACCATTACTTTCCTGCATGTAACGGTTACTCAATTACTTACCGATAAATGGCACATTTTTCAGGAATAGGCTGATTACAAGTTTGGGAACTTGGTCCAGATTTTGGACAAAAAATGGCAAAATGAGATAGGTCTGACTCCAGGCCCGGTGACACAGAAAATTACAACTCTTACGGCTTATGGATTTGCAGAATGAACAGAAAGATGAACATGAATCGGGTTAGTGTCCGTCAATCTCTTTCCTGATTTCTGCAGCAATCTTGTCCGAGGCTTGATGTACTGCCTCCGTAAGATCGTTCGCGGCAATACTTCCGTTGAACGTGTTTCCACTGGCAGCTATGTCTGGAGTTGATGGCGGGCTGGATGCTAATTTCATAAGAGAAAATTGCAATGCGGAAACTTTGTTGTCGGCCTTCCATGTAGTGCTGAGCAGCCACGTATGGTCATACGCAGCGCCTTGTGTTGCGTCATCTTTATTAGCGATTCGCAGCACGCGCACTCCGCGGCCATACTCCTGTTTTGCCAATTCGGCAATCAGTTGCTCTCGCAAAGCATTCTTATCGATGGGAAGATTAGATTCGGCGGGAAAAACACTGATCTGAATGACCGGAGCGGGTTGCAGCGCTGACCGGGTCTGTGCAATGTCATTGAAGGCGCGGTACGCCGTGTCGGCAGCCGCGTCTGCCATCGTTCCTTGGGAAATGCCGTTGCCCTTACGGAGAAGCTTTCCGCTTTGAACATCGTAGAGCTGGTACTCGAGAGTGCCATTACCAAATGGAGGCCTGTAGTCTTGAGCGTCGTCCGGTACGTCCGCTTGCCGTACCCGCGCTGCGATCACAAAATCGAGCTGCAGCTGGCGGGCCTTCACTAGTGACGATTCCAAACTGTTGTCATTCAGGTCCGTGGCCGTGACCTCGAGTTCTTTAAACTGGTTCAGCAGGCGCAAGCGTAGGTCGTTCAATTTGAGCTGCCGCTGGACTCCACTGACAATTGGGCCAATTCCGATCTTGATGGGAAGTGCATACTTGCGGTCGTCGGAGAGCAGGTTCCGCACCGCACTGCCCGGAATATCCTTGCCTTCCTGATTTTCGTTGTAATCAGGAGGCACCTCGAACAGGCCTGCGTCTACAGCAAGGTTCGACAGTTGCACGACTTCAAAATGTGACTCAGAGCCTTCCACTGTTACCCGATTGCGGATGGACTTGCTATCTGAGAGCACCACAAATCCTAGCTTCGCCTTGCCGGTCACGGCAGTCTCGACCACGTCTTTGCACCCAACTTCAGGTGTTCCCGGCCTGGGCTCGAGATCGTTGAATCCTTCTTTCACTCGCGCCATCTCCACAGGCCAGTCAATCACCCAGGCATCAGTCACTTTTTTTGTCTCATCGGCATGCTGACAAGCTTCGGGCGACACTATCACGTATGACTCTACGCGGACGTGGCGCGCCTCTTGTCCAAAGAAAGTACGTCTCTGCCCTGTATCTTCCAATTGATATACAAAAACCACTCTGCCGTGCCGCTTTCGCCGTTCGCGCTCGTTTGGAGTTAGCACTTCATCTCCCCATACGGCCATGGCTTGTGTTTTTCGGGCCAACTCATCGTTTTTGCTTTCGATGGGCAGGATGGAATAGGTTTTGTCCTGATCTCTAAGCACGAAAGTGCGGTTGATATCGTACCGGGTGACAGTGATTGTTCTTACCCCATCAGCATTGGTCTCTTTGCGCGTCCGGTTTCCTTTGACTAGCAAGACGGTACTGGAAGACGTTCCAGGAGTCGCTTGTGTCACCTTATAGATGACCTTGAGATCAGCGGATGCGGGCAGGCTTGCCGCAAGCAGAAAGGCACCCACTATAAGCAGGGAGGAGGAGCGAGCATGAAGACATTGGGGGATGCCTGTCATAAGAAGATACTCATCCAAGACCGTTGTGCATACAAGCGAAAAACAAGTGAGAATGGAATCCGCTGGTTCTAGACCGTTAGTAACTGCGAAATTTACAGATCATGCGCCATGGAGTGCAAAAATTGGTGTCCTATCACAAACCTCTGAACGCGAAACAGCTCTACCATCGCCAATCTTGCGTCGCAACTATCGGAACCTGCGGATGCGTAGGGTGTGGCGATCAGAGCGGTAGAGTCCCAATACATAGAGGATTGCTTTGCCTTGTGTGGAATAAATGATTTGGCTGATCCTGAGCAGTGGCGAACCGCGCGGCACTCCAAGAAGTTCAGCTGGCCGGGCGTCAGCTGCCGTGGCGTCTACTTCTTCATCGGCATGGGCCAACTCGATTCCATGCTCGTGTTCAAGAAGGGCAAACAACGATCCGCGTTCCAATGAAGCGCGAGTCACGCTCCCGAAATCTTCAGCCGGCAGATAGCACGTTTCCAGTGCAAAGGGCTCATTAGCCGCCTGTCTGAGCCTCTCCACGACGAGCAGCCGGGTATTGGCAGGCAACGAGAGGCGCGCTGCAATATCGCTGGCATTGTCAATAACGTTCAAGCGCAAAACCTTGGAACGCGCAAAGAGCCCGCGGCTGGCCATCTCTTCACTCAGGCTGGTCAGCTTGTTGAAATGAATTCTGGGCGGCGCAACAAAGGTGCCGGAGCCGCGACGGCGTTCGACCAAGCCTTCTGTTTGAAGCTCGTTCAGTGCATGGCGTGCCGTCATGAGGCTTACGCGATGGATTTTTGCAAGCTCTCGTTCTGACTCCACGGCATCGCCTGGCTTAAGTTTGCCAGCCTCGATGCGCTCCCGAATTGCGCCCTGGATTCGCTGATAAGCCGGGGTTCCGTTCCGACTATTTCGTGTCAAGCTCTTCCATCCGCCCTTTCAGTCTGCGCCAATGCTGTTCTGACGGTTGACTATAAATATATATCGGAAGATAAGAACTGCTGTGGGTAATCTTGCCCCTGCCTTCATTGCTGTCCGGAATAGGCAAGCCAATCATCAAAGATGTAAAGGCCGCTCGCTCCAAACCACGTCCCAATAGCGGCCAAACTTACGTCCGTTTTCACTGAACGTGCCTATCGGCTTGAATCCGAAGCGTTGGTGAAGTGCGGCCGAGGCTGGGTTGGGTAGCGAGTATCCGGCCAGAACACGATGGATGTCTTCGCCCGCTATTGCCTCAAATAGTGCTGTATAAAGTCGTCGTCCGATTCCTTTTGTAGTCGCATTGGGGGTGCAATAGATCGTAGTCTCAACCGTCGTGTCATATGCCGCTTTAGGCCGAAAACGCGTAGTCCCGGCGTAGCCGATCACACTGTCGTTTTCTTCCGCAACCAGCAGCTGATGGCGCCCTGTGAGTGCAAATTGCTCGAACCATGCTGTGCGGCGCTCGATGGTGTAGGGCTCAATGTCAAAAGTGACGGCCGTATTCACGACGTAGTAGTTATAAATTTCGGTGAGACGCGGAAGGTCCGGCTTGGCGGCGGGGCGGATTCGGATGGCATCCATGGCTGATTCCTTTACAGAACTATTTCAGCCCAAGACGCGGGATAACTCAAATCAATCTGAAACTGAAAAATGGATTTACAGGACCTGTTGTTTATTGGGCTTCCGTTATTACTGTTTTCATAGTTGATCTGGACGGAAAGCTTCAAGACAGTATCAGGGCGAGAGTGCGGGAAAACGCTCTTTGGATGTAAAGACGTGTCAGGGGCACGGATTCATCCCTGTCGCGAGCCGTTAACCATGGGATGGTTTTAGCCCTTTGCGGACCCGCAAAATGTTCGTCGCAAAAACAACGGAACTTACGGAGCCTTTCCAGTCTCCACTGGTTTAGCTTCAGCAACAGCTGGGGCCACAGTTACCTTGCCATCGGACGTGCCAATGAGCCCAGTGTGACTGTCGCGAACCGCCATGCGAAGCTGATAGCTTCCGGGTTGCAGTTCAAGTTGGGTTCTGCAGGGAAAGCCCGACTTTAGGACCTTCTCATAGGTTTCAGGCTTCATGGCGGCCTGTGCGGTCGAAAGTACGGAGTTCACCGGCTTGCCTTTTTCGTTGTAGGCCTGCACCACGCATTCCAGGTCGGCGTGCTCCAATCCATCATCGCCGCGTTTGATTTGCAGGGAATGGGGCGAGATGGCGTAACTGATTGTGACCTTATTCTGGTTCTTGGGAGAGGGCGGCATCACGGCCGCCTCGAAGAACAACGAGGTTGAAATCGGGGCGCCCAACCGCAAAGCCTCGCCAAGGTCGCGATCACGCTGCTTGAGGTTGGGCTTGATCTCAACCGGTTGTGGATCAGCGGCATAGTATCCCAGCCGATAGCGCAGCTTCACTCCTTCGCGATTTACCTTGATCTGCACCTTGCGAAACTTGCCATCCCAGGTTTTGTTGTCGGGATAATAACCGAGCAGATAGTAGGTGGAGCCGTCGGTAACACCATCATAGATAGCCTTATCGAGGTCGTTGCGATTGTAGAATGCCTTGCCCCCGGTATTTTCAGCCAGCAGGTTCATAGTGTCGTGGGCGGCGGTAAGTCGGCGCGAATCGCCCGCCAGGGAATTTGCAAATGCAGAGGGGTTCCTGCCGCTGGGGCCGGCGCTGGCGGCGCTAAAGGTACTAAATGTAGCGAGACCGCGCGGATCAACCGGATAAATAGCCACTTGCGAATCGGTTAGAATTTGCGCTGTCTTGGCGACTTTTTGTCCGTGGTTTTCCACTTCGTCAAAATTCACTTCGGAATCGTCTTCCAGCGAGATATTGGGATTGATGGTGAGCGGAAAGGCCGCCGAAATCCAAATGAGATTTTTTCTGCCCTCAAAGCCGGCCAGCGCATGGGCAACGGTCTGCAGGGCTTGCAGGCTTTTATCAATCCGTATTCTTCTACGGGTCTGCTCCATTTCACGCTGCGCGTTCCCTGCGCCCGGGGCCGATCCTGCCGAACCCGGGATGATGTCCTCCGGGCTCTCAGCCAGCAGGGTAGACTCAAGCTTTGTCTTTTCCACTGCCTCTTTGAGCGCGGCATGGTCATTGGTGAAGTCATGCACCATTCGCAACTCGTTTCCCATAATGTAAACCGCTGTCGGCTCATTGGGAGCCATGTTGTCGAGATAGTGCAGCAGCTTCTGGCGAGCGTACGCTTGATCGGTGAGCGAGGTATTCAGCACATCAAGCAGAATCACGTTCATGGCGCTGCTGGGTGGAAACAGGGGAAGATTGGTAAAAACGTTGGGTGGCAAGACCGGCAATTTCAGGGCGGGATCAGGCGTCACCGGATGTTGAAATCCAAACGCGCGCACCGTCTGCGGCTTGCCATCTTCAAGCAGGCTGAAATCCTTGGCTTTCAGGTCTGTGATGGCGTGGCCGTGGTCATCGCTGGCAATGACATCAATCATTACCAGGCGGGTATGCACCTGAAGAACTGTCCCCGATTCATAGGTGGTGTTAGGCGATACGGATTTTACCGCTGAACCTTGCCCCCCCGAGGCTGACGGCGAAGCCGAAGCCGGAGTTTGAGAGGGAGTTGAAGATGAGCCAGCCGGCGTTTGCGCAGCGGGACCGGTTTGACTTGTACCCTGAGCGTTATTTTGCGGTTGATTGGTGGGCTGCCCCTGCTCCGGAGAGGAGGCGGTGCTATTGGCATTGCTTGCCGGCGCCTGCGGGCCAGGATTAGCCTTGGCCGAAAACCCTATGCATAAAAGGACCAGACAGATGATAGATGATAATGTACGCAAGAGACAGTTCTCCTCTCTCATTGAAACACAGATCCAGTGGAAAAGTAGTGACTTTCGTTTGGGCCCACCCCCCACTGCTTCAAGTAACCGATGCAGGGCTAAGCGGCTTAAAACCAAAGATATAGAAGGGGCGGAACCGTTGGCGGAAGTAGTGTCATCGTGAGGACGTTTGGTTGCTCGCGTCGGGTTGGTGCAGGACGGCGCTCGACCAAGAGCCCCCTTCGCGTTTTTTATGAATTCAGAAGAAATGATGACATACCTTAACCAGCTGATGAACAGTTTTGATACCAGATGTGATAGAACAGCCGGTTTTTACGCGAAGGCACGGAAGAATACGTTCGCTGCGGATGGGACGCAAATCGAGGCGTAGTAGTTCATCACCGCCAAGACAACCGGGATATGCCGGCACTGCTGAACCCGATCTACGGCCGTTCCCGCCGGTAATCTTGACTTTCCCGCCACTCTGGATTTCAATGTGCATACCAACTCCCTCGAACAACTCACGCTCACGATACAAACGGATCGAATATCGGGCGTTTGGAGGACTGCATGCACGGTTTCCCAAGTGCGCGTTATTCGCGCCAAATATTGTGGCTTGTTCTGCTGCTGGTTGGCTTTTCGAATTTTGCGCCACATGTTTGGGCACAAAACAAAATAGTGGGGCCGCCAAGTCTACAGCAACTGCAAGCGCAAGAGGGCGAGCCAATCCAAGATGACCCGTGGGGCCGGTACCTTTGGATGCGCCAGCGCTTCAGCGGCGAGCCGCTGGATTACAAGGACATGATGCTGCGCGAGACGCAGCGGCAAAACCAACTTTATCCACAGTTAGCAGCGGGGATTCAGCAGACCTCGCCTACGCAAACCTGGGTTTCCATCGGACCGACAAACGCGACTTTTGAAACCAATGGCGTCACTTTGAATGTAGTCGACAGCGGGCGAGCACGCACTATTCTGCCCGACCCGGCAGATACCAATACTGTTTACTTTCTCACTTCGGGCGGCGGATTGTGGAAGACAACGAACTTCCTCCAGACCAACCCCACCTGGGTACCCAAGACCGATAACTTGCCCACCACGGGAGGTGGCTCGGTGGCTTTTGGGCGAACGTCGAACGTTCTTTATCTTGGGCTGGGAGATCCCTTCGACGATTTTCCTCTGGCAGGCGGATTTGTGACCAAGTCCACCAATGGAGGCGATGCCTGGGGTACAGTTGTCAATCTGGCGAGTGCTACTTCGGTGAGAGACATTAAGGTTGACACCAGCGGAGTAAACGACATTGTGATGGTGGCGACCGACGCCGGATTTTTCCGCTCAGCCGATGGAGGAACAACCTACGATACCTCGCCGAATGCCTCGATTGGTGGAAGGGCCTTATGGAGTTTGGCGCATACCAGCGCAGGGTGGCTGGTTTCGGCGGCAGACGGCACTCTTTGGCTTTCTACAGACCAGGGCGCAACGTGGAACCCGACCGGCAACGGATTTACTGGAGCGGGGCGCTCGACGCTTGGAATTGGCGCACCTGGCGATTCAGTTGTTTATGCCTTCGCAGGAAACCCAAGCGGGACTGATCAGCTTGACCTTTTTCGTTCCACCGATGGCGGACAAAACTGGACGGCGCTTGGGCTGTCAGGTAAAACACCATCGAATCCTGATGCTGGGGCTTTTGGGAACGATTGTTTAAATATGGATTTGATGAATAAGCAGGCTTTCTACAACCAGATGATCCTGGTAGATCCTACGGATGGCAATCGAAACACAGTCTATCTTGGTGGAAACCTCTGCACCGCGAAAACGATCGATGGCGGAGCCAGCTGGACTTTGATCACTCATTGGCTGGCCCTAGGGGGCTTACCCTATGCTCACGCCGATTTCCACGCCGCAGCAATCAGCACACTTACTAGTCCAGCCAAACTTTTCTTTGGTTCTGATGGCGGACTGTTTGTCAGCAACGACAGTGGTGCGAACTGGGATCATAGAAAGAACATCGGCATCACCAGCCACTTGGTCTACGCTCTGACCTCAAATCCCACTTCTCCCAACAGCACGATCATTGGATTGCAGGACAACGGTACCCGCGTCCGCGAATCGAATACAACAACGTATGACCAAACGATGGGTGGCGACGGCTTTGGTACCGGCACCAGCCAAGCAAATAATCTTTGGACGCTTGGCGACGTAACTAACGCCAAAATCAGCCGCAGCTCGGATCTCGGTCTCAATTGGGCCTCCGCCCATTCAGGTATTAACACCGCCGACGCACCGTTTGCGACTTCGATGACCAGCCCCGCGGCTTCGGCCGACTCGAGTGGTTTAGTCTTCTTTACGACAGGCCTTCATGACGTTTACGAAACCTCAAACGGCGCAAGCAGTTGGACGTCTATTGGCTCCTTTGGAACGCCAGGAACAACACAAACGATTCGTGCGCTCGTGCACGTCGTGGGAGTAAGCCCGGTAGATACGAATCACATTGCTGTTGCCGGCACCCTTGGAAATCTTTTGTTGACTGCCAATGGCGGGGCAAACTGGACCCAAATCCCTTTGAACTCAGCTGTGCCCGGATACAACAGCAACAACGCCTGCATAGCCTGGGTAAATAACAGCATTCTCTATGTGTGCTCTGAGGCGCCGAATCCCGGCTCGATTCGTGTAGTAAAAAGCATTAATGGCGGCACGACTTGGGCAGCAGCCAATAATGGGCTTCCAGACGTCAGCGTCAGCAAATTGCAGATCGATCCCCGCGACAGTACCGGGAATACGGTCTATGCCGGTACTTTTATTGGTGTCTATCAGACCCTCGATGGCGGCGCGAGTTGGCACAAATTCGGCGCCGGCTTGCCCAATGTCCATGTGACAGATATCTACATGCCTCCCAACGGCAGCTTTATTCGCATCTCCACCTATGGCCGAGGCGTGTGGGAGATCAATCCACTCGCCGGCCAAGCCACGCACTTTCTTATGACGGCTCCCGGAACCGCCGTGGCTGGTACTACATTTAGCGTGACCGTTACCGCGCAAGATGCCACCAATTCAACCGTGCCCGGCTATACCGGAACGGTGCATTTCACCAGTACAGATGGACAGGCAATTTTGCCGGCGGATTACACCTTTGTCGCGGGCGATAACGGAGTGCACACCTTCAGTGTTACTTTGGGAACGCTTGGCAACCAGACTGTGACCGCAACTGATTCGGTCACGAACTCAATTACCGGAACTTCGGGGACGATTGCGGTCAGCCCAGGGGCGGCGACACATTTCAGTGTGACAGGCGCGCCCGCAAGCATCACGGCCGGAGTTGCTTTCAGTGTTACGGTGACTGCCAAGGATTCATTCAACAATACGGCAACAGGTTACGCGGGTACGGTGCACTTCACCAGCGGTGATCCACAGGCAGTCTTGCCGGGCAATAGCACACTAACCAGTGGAGCGGGGGTATTCTCGGTCACACTTAAAACGGCAGGATTACAAACCGTCTTCGTGTCCGATACAGTAAACGGCAGCATCAATGGAGGCAGCAGCGTAATTACAGTCACCAACGCCGCCGCCAGCAAATATAGCCTGACCTCGCCGCCTACAGCGACGGTGGGTGTGAATTTCACAGTGCGGCTGGTGGCACAAGACCAGTTCAACAACACGGCCATGAATTACGCAGGAACGGTGCACTTTACTACATCCGATGGCGGCGTAGGGGTCATATTACCGGGAGACTATACCTTCCTGGCGGGAGATAACGGACAGAAGATATTTACCAATGCTTTCCGGTTGCAAACCGCCGGAGCACAAACCATCACTGCCACAGACAAAGCAAATGGCAGCATTACAGTAACCAACAACATCACCGTAACCAACGATGCCTTTATCACTCCGCTGGGCAGAGTCATCCATGTGTTCCGCGCTAATATCCCGGTCGTAGTGGCGAGCTTTATGGATGCGGACCTGGGCGAAACCGGATCGAATTACACGGTGAGCATCAATTGGGGAGATGGCAGCACGCCGGATAGCTGCACGCTAAGCACAACCATCTGCAAAATCGTCCGGGTAAGTCCTAGTCCAAACGTTTTTAATGTAATCGGCGTGCATACCTACCAAAAGAAGGGTGGGTTTACCGTCCAGGTGGCTCTGACGGATTTAGGCGGCAGCCAGGCTGATGTTTTCAGCACTGTAAGGTTTTTCCCGATCAACTCGTCGCATTAGCTCGACTGATTTCAGCCAAAGATGCGTCGGCGTCGGGCCATCGCGTCTTCTACCAGTCGAGTTACAGAAACGGCAACAGTTTGGCCAATCTTGCCCAACGCGGTTTGGTCCTGCATAGAGAAGGGGCTGATTCTGAGGCGACGTTTTCATTCGCGGCATCGTGCTTACGGGTTGCATAGGGATTCGCCAGGCCAAGGCGCACAAAATATTCTCCGGGTGCAAGCTTTTCCGCGCTGGTAACTTTTGCATTTGCGCTTCTGGTGTCTTTTCTGCTTTTCTCTGGCATTCTTGTCTCCCTGGATTGGTATTATGGCGCGCCGAAGCGGAGCATCATTTTGAACTGGGTAATCAGTTTTGACGGATATTCCGCTACCGCCGGTTATATAGGAATGGTGCAGAGACGATGCAAAGCGTTACAGAGAAGCGGATCACGAGGTTGTGGGCGCGAAAAGGAAGTCAGGATAATATTAGATTGACGCAGACATGGCACAAGAAAGACTGTGGATCTTCATTTCCAATAATTCCAAACTGAGCCACTGGCAGAAGACTGTAATTGTTTCCTGTCTTCACTTTAGGCGCTACAATCCAGGAACGTTACTATGCCGCTGAAGATACTTGTAGTCGAAGACGATCCTTTAATGCTTGAATTGATGGCCCAGGTGCTGGCGAGTTTTGATGCTCAGGTTCGCACTATGAACGACAGCCAGGAAGCGGCGTGCTTGGTGGAACGCGAGAGATTCGACGGCATTTTCCTCGATCTGCAGATGCCCAAATTCAACGGCTTTCAACTCGCGGGTAAGATTCGGCAGTCCCCTTCGAACCGCTCTACGCCTATCATTGTTGTTACTGGAAACGATGACCCCAAGATCATGGCGCAGGCCTTTGCCGTCGGAGGTACATTCTTTCTGCAAAAGCCTATCGACAAGCCCAAGCTGGCAAAGCTGTTCAAAATTGCTCGGGGCATTATGTTCGATAACCAGCGCCGCTATATTCGTATTCCGTTTGAGACGGAAGTCAAGTGCGAAATTGGCGCCAAAATTGTAAAGGGCACAACCGTTAACATCAGCGAGGGCGGCATGCTGATTGAAGCCAGCGGCCTCGGCGCCATGGGCACAACTTTACTGTTGACGCTGCGCCTGCCGGTGCAGAATTCAGCGAGCAGTCTTTCAGCCACGGTTGTCTGGGTGGATGAGAAGGCCGGCCGAACTGGAATCCAGTTTACGAACGTGTCTCCTAAAGACAAACAATTCATTAGAGAGTTCATCACCAGTTATCTGTCCTAGGCGAATAGAAGTCGGATTTGCGAGAGTGCGGAGTTGGTGTGTGTTGCAGTACTGGTATCACATACCGTTTAACTGGCAGCGCTGCGGCTCATTAGTCGTTTAGCATCTCTTGAACTTTTTTACGAAGATCGGAAATGGCGATGGGCTTGGTTAGGTAAGCATCAAAACCGGCGGCTAGTGCTTTCTGATCGTCGCCCCGCATGGCGAACGCTGATAATGCCACAACCTTGAGGGCTGCGAGTTGGGGTGTATGGCGAATCCGTTTTATGACGGAGAAGCCATCGAAAATTGGGATTTGGATATCGAGCAGGACCAGATCGGGAAGACTTTCGGCAAGTCGTGGCAGAACCTGCTCTCCATTTTCGGCGACATCCACATCGTATCCAAGGACCTCGAGGCTATCGTGAATCAGTTCGCGCAGAGCAGCATCATCCTCCACAATCAGAATACGTTTCATGCTGAACCCGGACCGGCGTTGCGGGCGCTAACCGCCTTGCGGACCTCAGTCAGCAGGCTCTCCTTCCAGGGGATGCCCTTCCTGAAGAAGGCATAGGTCTGCTCCGTCAACAGTTCAATTTCCTGATAGTTCAAATCCTTTGCGGTCAGCACAAAGATGGGAATTGCCGACCAGGCGGCGTTCTCTTTTACTCTCTGGATAACTTCAAATCCGTTCATTTCGGGCATCATCAGATCCAGGAGCACAGCCCGCACAGGGAACTGCGAAAGTCTTTCTACCGCTTGTTTGCCATTGGCCGCCAGTACGGGATCGTATCCTGCAGAACGCAGCATTTGCTCTAAAACACCCAGGGTTGCGGCTTCGTCGTCCACTACCAGGATTTTCGTTCCCGCAGGCGCAGGCGGCCCTATATGTTTTTCGACCCTGGAAAGCAGAACTTCTTTGGAAATCGGTTTCACCAGATATTCGGCTGCGCCCAGCGCGAACCCCGCTTTTTTCTCGTCTACGACGGAAACAATAATGATGGGAATGTCAGCAGTGGCCGGGTCCTGTTTGAGCTGTGAGAGCGTCTCCCAGCCGTTCTTGCCGGGCATCAGCATATCGAGAGTGATGGCATCAGGACGCAACTGTTTGGCGGCTGTGATTCCTGCTTGTCCGGAATTTGCGGTAACAATCTGGTAACCCTCGGGCTCGAGAAAATTAACCAACAACTCGCGCGCCCCAGGTTCATCGTCAATGACAAGAATCATGGACTTCTCACGCCCAGAACGGGAAGAAGCGGCAACCTTCGGTTTTGCAACCGAGGCGAACTTTCCCGCGGGCAAGGTAAAGCTAAAGCGGCTGCCCTTGCCAGGTGCGCTCTCCACCCAGATTTTGCCTCCATGCCGCTCGACGATTCTGCGGGTGATGGCCAGGCCCAAGCCGGTTCCTTCCTTGACTCCCTTCGTGGTCTCATCTACCTGCCGGAATTCATCGAAGATCACCTTTTGATCTTCGGGCGTAATCCCAACCCCGGTGTCAATGACAGAGACCCGAACGAACCCTGGCTCCTGCCCCGCCTCGATGCGTATGTTGCCTTTTGCGGGCGTGAACTTTACGGCATTGCTGACCAGGTTATACAAAACCTGCTTGAAGCGAATGCGGTCGGCAAATAGGACAAACTCGCCGCCCACCGCGCTTTCCACTTCGATTTGTTTCCTCATGGCGAGAGGAGTAATGGTGGAGAGGACCTCGGGCATGGCCTCGGCCAATACAAAATCCTCCGATTGCAGCTCAAGCTGGCCGGCTTCGATCTTGGAAAGGTCGAGAATGTCATTGATCAGGTCCAGGAGATGCTTGGCCGCCTTGCACAAATGTTCGACATAGCGATGCTGTTTATCATTGAGATCCCCGGTAGTCTTTTCTCCCAATAACTCTGAGAAGCCGATGATAGCGCTCAACGGAGTGCGCAACTCGTGGCTCATGCTGGCAAGAAATGCGCTTTTTAACTGGGTTGCGCGTTCAGCCTCCAGGCGGCGCAACTCCAGTTCCCGATTCTGCTGTTCAATCTGTGCCAGGTGGTGTTGCCTTTCTTCCTCAGCCCGCCTGCGCTCGGTAATATCAATTGCCATGACATAGTCCGCCGGCCGGCCGGCAAAGTTGATCGAATACGAGGTGACCTCCACGTCGATGATGCTTCCATCTTTTTTTCGATGCCGCCAGACGCCAAACCCGCGCTCGCCGTTGGAAAGCGAAGCGACGTTCTCAAGCAGCGCCGGAATATCTTCTTCCGGACGGATGTCTTTGATGGTCATTGCGAGGAATTCCTGCCGCAAATATTTATAGTTGAGAACCGCGGCATTATTCACTGCCAGGAAGCGCAGGGTCTCGCGGTCATAAATCCAAATAGGATAAGGAGCAAATTCGAACAGCTTGCGGTAGCGCTCCTCACTTTGGCTCAATTGCGCTTGCGCGTGCATGCGGTCGGTGATGTCGCGGGACAATCCGACCTCGCGGTAGGCCTCCCCCCGCTCATTGCAGACAGAAAAGGCCTGTGCAGTAAACCAGCGAATTTCGCCGTCAGGACGAATGATGCGATAGTCTTGTTGGAAATGGCCCTTCTCTGTCTCAGTAGCCTGAAGCATGCGCTTTCGGTCCTCAGGATGAATAAATTCTGCCCACGACAGTGGTTCCTGGTAGAGCCTCTCGCAAGTATGCCCGGTGGTTTTCTCGTATGCCGGGCTGACATAGATGAATTTGCCGGTGCCGAGATCACGTATCCAGAAGATGTCGGGAATATTTTCCGCCATCTGCCGAAAGCGCTCTTCGCTTTCGCGCAATGCAGCCTGGGTGAGGACCCGCCCTTTTATGTCCCGATGCAGTGTGTAGTAGACCAACAGCAAGAGCAGGAAGACTACGGTGGCGATCGCGGCAAAAGTCGAGGTAGTCTCCCGTTGGCTGGCCCCAAACTCCGTTTGCCGCTCTTGCAGAAGCGAGCGCTCCTGATCTTGCATTTCGGCGATCTTCTGCCGAATGTTGCTCATGTCAGTCTGTCCTTGGGTGGTCAGATCAATCTGTTGTGCAACTGCGGTATTGGTTCGTCTTCTCAGGGCAATGCTTTGTTCGAGGATATCGAGACGGTTGTTGACCGCGGCTTCCAATGAAACCAGCCGCCTTTGTTGGATAGGGTTATCTGAAGTCAACTGTTTGACGCGCCGAAGTTTCTCGCCGATCCGAGCACGGCTGGCCTGATAGGCATTGGCATACGATTCATTGCCGGTGATGACGTAGCGGCCACGGCTGGCTTCTGCGTCCACGAGGTTGGCGATCACATTTTCCAGTTCGGTAAGGACCTCGTGTGTGTGCGCCACTGATTGGCCGGCTTCGACAAATGAATGAATATTGCGATAGGAATAGAATACGAGGGTAAGTACTACCAGGCCCACCACGCTCAGCCCGAGAGCGGTTCTTCGTTCGACGGGTTCGACCGGAGGATTACTCGTGACTTGTGTTTTGGGTGTGCTGGAGGTTTGAATCATGAGGGCCCATCATGCGCATGCACTCGCATTCCGGCTAATTCTTGCTTCCGCCTGCGGAACCCTGATTTCGCTTTGAAATTGCTGGAACAAATCGCGATCCCACCAGCCCCGCTTCACCTCATCTTCCATGGTGGTAAGCGCTTCTGCGAGGGACATGGCTTTCTTGTAAGGGCGCTCGGTGGTGAGGGCATCGAACACATCAACAATCTGGAGGACCCGGGCGGTCATGGGAATCGAATCCCCTTTGAGTCCGTCGGGATATCCCGTTCCGTTTAGTTTTTCATGATGGTGGCGAATAATAGGCAGCACCAGGCGAAACGATTTTAATGGGCAGCAGATTTTTTCTCCGGTGATCGGATGCTCACGCATGACCTGCCATTCGTGCTCGGTTAGCCTTGCCGGCTTGAGCAGGATGTTATCGGGGACTGCTACCTTGCCGATATCATGAACTACACCGGCCCGGCGCAACGCCGTAATGTGTTCTTCATCTAACCCAATACGCTCACCCAAGCGGGCGGAACACTCCGCCAGGCGCTCGCAATGCCCGTGAGTGTAAGGATCTTTGGCCTCGATGCTGCGTGCCAGAGTGAAAACCACGGACTCAGCCCGTTCCAGTTCATCGGTATAAGTCTTTAGGTTGAGCAGCGAGTGAACCCTGGCGAGGAGTTCTACGCGCTCATATGGTTTGCTCAGAAAGTCATCCGCGCCAGCCTTGATTCCGCGTACCCGGTCTTCAACGGCTGACAATCCGGTGATTAAGACCACGGGAGTCAACCGCCTCTCCGGGTCCTTCTTAATTTGCCGGCATACTTCAAAGCCGTCAACGTAGGGCATGGCGACGTCAGAGAGCACAAGGTCGGGCCTGGAGCGCACGACTTCTTCAAGCGCGCGTCTTCCGTCAGGCGCTGTGATGACGTCCAGTCCCTCCATCCGCAACATTTCTTTTAAGAGTTCGCGATTTGCCTCGTCGTCATCCGCCACAAGGATCTTGCTGGCCATGGCTTAAACGCCTCCAGAGTCGGCTAAGGTGGGGAATATTTGCACCTATCCACAGGGAGGCTTGAGGGAGGTGAAAAATATTGCTACACCCGAGATGTGAGTATCACTTTATAACGATGGCTTGCCAAGTTACTAACGTAATTCCTCCCATTGATTCCTAGGAATTCCCGAAACGAACCATTCCTGAATTGGGACTTATTAGTCATGAGTCAATAACCGCCGATATACCAAGACATTAGTATTGAGGAGAGATAACTATAGCTACAGGGTTTCTAAGGTCTCGGGGACCTGTGCGGCACTCTGTAGGACGGCAGTGGCTCCGTCGAAGTTACAGGCACAGGTGATTTCGTTGGGAATCACCAGGCAACGCAAACCGGCGGCCCTGGCCGCCGCCAAGCCGCGCTCGGAATCCTCGATCGCTATGCAGCGCTCGGGCGCCAGGCCCAATCGGCGCAAAGCGAGTAGATAAGGTTCCGGATGCGGTTTGGTCCTGTTGAAGTCTTCCCGTGCCAAAACAAATTCAAAGAATCCCGTCAGGCGGGTGCTCGCGTGCATCACTTCAAAATGTTCGCGTTGAGAGCTGGTCACGACAGCCATGCGCGCCCGGCTCTGCAATGCGCGCAATGCTTCCGGAATTCCTGCCATGATGCGGGTCTCATTTCGCAGAATATCGGCGTACGCAGTGTCGCGCTCTTTCTTGAGAGCGGCAATGCGCTGCGGGTTCCAGCCGCATTCGGCGACCAGGTCAAAGGTGCTGCGACCCTGGCGCATGGAGAGGTCCAAAAACTGTTCGAGCGTCAGCTCCACGCCGGCCCTCGCGAGCGTTTCGCGGGTGCTTTGGAAAAACAGCCTTTCAGTGTCGACGAGCACGCCGTCGTTGTCCCATAAGATGGCTTCTACCATGTCGTCCCGATGTACTATTGTAACCGGGCGGCCCCGGGAGCCGCGGTTCAGGACCACTGGCGGCCCATGCAGAAAAATGCGAGGAGCAGACGATCGGTGAAAATCAAGCACATGCGGTTCGTTCTTGCTCTCTCGTGCGCGTTCCTTTTTGTACTATGCATAACTGCGTCTTACATTGCCTATGCTCAAAGCACGGCAGCAACTGCCGCTCAGAACCAGCAAACACTATCGGGGAGCGTGACGCTCTATAGCGATAGCATCGGCAATCCGCAGATATGCTGCGCAAGAAAAGAAGCGAGTGATACAACTCGCAGCCGGATACCCGCTCCTTCACTGCATTACATTGCCTGAGCAACTGGACCTATACTTTGGTATAAGGCATCCAGCTAAAGTGCGGTTTACCTACACCAAGAGATAGTTTCCTCCGCTTTCGCTTCCGCGATATATTCCGCACGCTTTGCATACCATCGTCGTCTATCTTATTCGCGTGGTGGAAGTGATGTTCGTCGTCGGCGCTGCGGGCTGCGCCCTGAGCGTGATTCCTATTACTGCTTACCGCCTTTTCATGGTTCTCTTTGAGCCGAATATTCCCGGCGAAGAAGAGGACCACGCGCAAGTCCCGACAAGCCGCGAATCTTTTGGCTCACCTTCG
>Ga0070741_10002883_pt1 | contig 44483 bp, 60 predicted proteins | sample Coa_R1_4_FD_66440 | JGI IMG/M metagenome (GOLD analysis project Ga0070741, IMG submission 66440) | Surface soil microbial communities from Centralia Pennsylvania, which are recovering from an underground coalmine fire - Coalmine... | ecosystem: Environmental > Terrestrial > Soil > Unclassified ... | reverse complement strand
CAATCAACCCGGAAATCGCCGTGACGTTCGTGCCCGCGGAATTCTGCGTCCCCGCCGGCACCGGCGTGAACACCACGCTGGGCGTCGCGTTCGGTTGGTTCGCCTGGACCAGGGCGTTCTCCGTGTTCGCTGAATAGGCCACCGCGTAGAGCCTGCATGGCGGAGGATTCGTCGGATCGATCGACGTCGGCGCCGGCACCGTGAGGATCCACGGCTGCGTCGCGGCGCTATAGGGCTGCTTTCCGCAATCGATCGGCGCCCACGGGCCCGACGCCACAGCCGACCCAGCCAGGCTCGACCCCGACACGAACGGCGCCGCGCTCGACTGATCCGGGCACTCTAGGTACAAATGCCACCCAATGATTCCGCCTAGCGAAGCCGGCGGAGTCACCGCGGCCGTAATCGTCAGATCGCCGGTGATCGGGTCGATGATCGCGCTCGCCGTCAGCCCAAGCGCATCCTGCACCGTCCCGCCACCCACAGCGGCCGACTTACCCGCTCCCGCGATCACGGTGTACGAATTAGCCATTCGCCACCACTTCCACACTCTCGCCGATCGCGTCGAGCTCCAACTGGTCGACGTTCCCACCCGTCGTCAAAATCACGCCGGAATTTTGCACGGAAATCGTCACGGCATTGTCGTCGTCGCTCACCTTCACGATTAAGAAGCGGCGCCCCGGTACCTGCGTGGAATCGAGCAGAGTCACCGTAACCGGCCCACCGCTCGTGTCGCAGTTCAACATGTAATCGCCGGGTCCGATCGTCGTGTCTGCCGTCACTGTCCGCTGGGGCTTGCCCGTCGCCGGCACATAGATCATCCGGAACGGTGCATCCGCCTCTTGCGACTCGTTCCCCGAGGAGTCCACCGCGAACGCCCCGATCAGCATCGACCGTTTCGTAAAGTTCGCCGTCGGCATCGCGATCGACGCCGCCAGAAACGCGTCACCGCTCCCCGAAGCGCTCGAGGGTACAGAAAAGGGCCATCCGTCCTCGACCACAACCCACCGCGACGTTCCGTCGATCGGAATCGGAGCATCGAGCGTATAACTCGTCGCGTCGTTGTCGACGATCTTCGCGCTCATTCCTCGGCTTGTCCCCGCGATCACAAAGACGACGTTCCCGATTTCGTTCGGATCGCTCGGTGTCAGGCCGCTGTGTGGCGTCGAGTTCCCTTGCGCATCCGTATTCGCGGCATTCGAAAACCGCCCGTCGCTCACCTGGTAGGGATTCGCGCTGTTGTCCAGGCCGATCGTCGCGATCACGAAAACGTCGTCGGCCTCGAGCGCCGTCGCGGGCCGGTCCAGCGTGAATGTACCTGTGGCCGGGTCGAACGCCGTGATTTTATAGGCCTGGAACGGAATGCTCGCGTTCTGCCTTCCGATCGGCACCAGTTCGCGGCCCGTCCAGTTGTCGACGCCCGCCACATCGACGCACTCATTTGAAACCACCGTGTTCCCGGAAACCGCGTCGATCACCGCGCCCACGGCGCCGCCATGGATCAGATGCCGCCCTTTGAGCACGACGCCCGCGACATCCTCATTCGGCCGCGCCCAGCTCGAGCGCACCAGCGGACCTGGAATGGAGATCAGTGTCGGGGTATAGTTCCCTGCCCCACCCGGCGTCAGCGGCACAGTCAACTGCGCGCAAAGCAGATCGTCCGATTCCGAATCCTGCAGAAAGACGACGCCCTGTGTCAGCCCGTCGACCGCGGGCCAGACGATCCCGCTCAGCACGATCTCGTTCAGGTCGGATCCGCCCGGCACCACAACCGCGTCGACGTCGGTCGGCCGCACGCTCCGGTTCGATCCGTCAAGGGCCCCAAGCGATACCAGATACGTCCGGCCGCCGGGCAAGCTGCCTCCAGCGGACGCCTGACCTATGGCCGCGATCGACGGCGCCGTGTCCGTCAGGAACTTCGTCACCGGCCGCTTTCCCGTCGCGACGATGTTCATCAGGATGTTGTCGTCGCCTGTGAGTTGATAGGCCAGCGCGACGTCGAAAGTCCACTCGTTGGGGAAGAGCGCATCCGCCGGGTCGCCCTGCACCTGGTACGGCTGCCACTGCGCGATCGTCAGCGCCGGCGCCGTGACCACGATCATCACCCAGGCTGACGGTACACCCGCCGCATTCACCGCGCGGATCCGGATCGTATACATTTCTCCCGGAATCAGGAGCGGCAGGGTCGCCTGCGTGATCGTCGGATCGAAACGGCCCAGCGAAAGCCACAGCCCTTCCGGCGATTCCAGCAACTGATACTGAATCTCGACATGCCCGCCGTTCAGCACATATCCGTCCGCCGGTTCCGTCCACGTCAGAACAACGTGCCCCTGCTCGCTGAAAGTCGCCAGATCCGTGGGGGCCGCGGGCGTCCGGTTATCCGGCACGATCGCCTGCTGATAGCCCGCCGGCGAAAGCTCCTCGCCGATGTCCCACGCGTAATCCGATGGATCCGTCTCCTGCAGGTCGAGTTCGACGCCGAGGACCGCGCCGTCGAGCATGAATCGCGATTGCCGCACTTCCAGATATTTGTCGGCCCAGCCGAAGAAACTCAGCGTGAGCGAAAGCACATCAGGCGGCGTGAACTGATACCCCGACATATTCAGCGGAAACGTCCCTGTCCCCTGACGGCGCGATCGCATCAGCTCGATCTTCCCCAGACGCTGCGCCATGCCCGAAGAAATCGTGAAGGGTAGCTGGATATCCTTCCAGCGCCGGTCGCCGCCGTCCGCCGCCAGGTTCGCATCGAAGTCGTACTCCGGAGGCCCGTCGTCATAACCGTGCTCCGCGTCCTGCGCATACCGCGGAAAGTCGCTCGACTGCCAGTTGTTCAGCGGCGAAATGAACGTCCCCTTCACGCCGTTGTACAGATCGCTGATCGTCACCGACGGCCGCCACCGGAACGGCTTCGTCAGATTCGACAGCAGCCATGCATTGTCGAGCGTTTTCGCCACGCCATACCATGCCCACGGCCAGATCACGAACTGCCCGCCGATATATGTCAGCCGCCCGCACGACGTCAGCAGATTCTGCAGCACCTCGCCGCGCTTCATCGAAAGCTGGAACGTCCCGTTGCACGTGTACCGCGGCTCCGTCGCTCCCGGAGGCTGCGCCAGGTCCACCGCCTCATCGCAGAGATTTGCTGCCGCGATCAGTTGCGGCAGCGGAATTTCTGTGCCATACGTCGCCTTGAAGCCCCACTTCGTGTTCGCCAGATAATCCGCGATGATCAGCGCGGCGTTCTCCGTGTACCCCACCGTCGGCGGCGAAGTCCGCGGATCCAGGATGTCTTTCTTGCCGCGCACGCGAAAGCTGATCTGCGGCAGCCCGTTCGCGAAGATCGTGTCGTTATAGTGCAGCCGCAGAAAAACAGCCGTCATCCCCACCAGCGAGCAGTCAGCGGTCCACGGGTTCGGCGAATTCTGGATCAGGTTGCCGGCATCCCCGTCGCTCGGCGTCCCGTTGAGCATGCCGGCGAAAGTCTGGCCCTGCACCTGGTCGCCCAGCAGGACCTCCATGTAGACCTTCTTCCCGTAGTCCGGCCAGGTCGTCTTGACCTGCCCGCTCTCGGATCCGGGGAACGACGGAATATCGATCGCCGTCCCGCCGCTCAAGTAGGTAAACGTCAAGCTGCCCGGGCTGCCGAACACCTGGCTCACGATCTGGATCGGAAATCGCCCGTTGAGTCCCGCGCTCACCGGATGCACGCCCTGGATAATCAGCTGGTCTCCATCGGAGACCAGGGGGATGTTCGCGTTCAGCACCACCGTCACCACGTTCCCCACGCGCGTGATCCGCTGGATCGGGATCGTCTGCTGCAGCGGCGTGAAGCTGGTATTGTTCGCGCCGATCTGCACCCGCTGCATGTCGAACAGCAGCGCGTCGACGGCCTCGCACGGATGGCACGCCAGTACCATCACCATGTCCAGGTACTTGTCGTTTTCCCCGAACTCCCCGATGTAAACCGGCGTGCCGCCTACTCGCGCACGCCCCACCACGACATTCCACGGAGCCACCGGATTGCGCGTCGTCGTCGCGAATCCCTGCAGCGGCCCCTTCGAGAGCATCGTCCCGACGCCGGCGATGACCATCCCGGACCCGGCACTGATCAGAAACGTGGCCAGCGGAGTCAGCGCGCCGAACGAAGCGATCTCGATATACACGCCGGCCGCGATCGTGGCCAGCCCCGCAACCGTTTCGACGATGCCCTTTGACATTTAGACGTGCCAGACCCGCGTTGCATCGCTCAGCGGACAGGTCCCCATACCCATCGCGCACGGAAACAGAATCTCGAGCCCGTTCATCGCCACCAGGCCGAGCGAATAACCTCGCGGCCGGCGCCGCAGAGCCATATCGCCGCGCTGCGCTCGCCCGGGTGCCGCTTCCGGCATTCCGAACTCTTCCGCCACCGCGGCGGCGATCGCGGCCACCGATCGCTGCCCCGTCTTCGCCTCCATCACGCGCAGCGCCTCGCCCCAGCGTGCATACTTCCCGCGAAACTCGGCCGCCACATCGCTCCCCGTCATCGCCGCGATCGCGTCCGCGACGAACAGGCAGCAATCCCAGCGCCCGTATTGGAACTTTCTCGCATGGTTTTCGCGAAGAAAGATCTCCAGCCGCTGCGCCCAGTCCGACGCTCTTTTGAGATTCGTCTTCATTCGCAGCTAGAGGTTGTTACTCGAGGCAGGGGTCCTTCCCCAACTAATCGTTTGCTCTTGTAGCGAGTTCACGAACATGAACCCGAGGTCGTCCGGATTCTCAATGTGCGAGTCGTCCAGCGTGTATCGGCGGTCCACCGCGACGTTCATGTCGAGCAGCCGGTTCTCGCAGTTCAGCGAAATCGTTGCCGACTCGCCGCTCACCTCGATCGTGGGCTGGTCGACGCGCCCGGCCCAGCAAACCAGTGGATCCGCGATCAACTGCGGAGGGCTGCTCGTATCGAACAGCGCCAGATAGATCGCCGCCGGCGTCCCCAGTTGCAGCTCCTGCAGCGCATCGGCCAGCATCGCCGGGTCGATGCCGCTCAGCTGCACGGTCACACCCTTCGCTTCGATCCCGGTCCCTTCTTCGATCGCTGAAATCTTGCCCAGCGAGCCCACGCCGGTCCAATTCTGACCGTTCCATGAGATCGTCCCGATGCCGCTCCACAGATAAATCGTTCCGCTCGCAAACTGCGCCTGAAAGAAAATCGCGGGCCTCAGCAGCGGCGAAGACAACGCCGTCGCCATGTCGTCAGACATCGGACGCATCGCTTTAGAACGCCCTCCGGATATCGAACTGCATCCCGTAGATCGCGGCCTTCGTGATCGACCATTTCCGCTCGTTCGACTTCAGTGACCAATACCAGCCGTTGGGGATGCTCAGCGGAAATGCCGCCTGGAATCCGGCCGTGAATTGAAACACGTTCGCCACGCCCTTCAGATCCTTCAGGAACTGCACCCAGGCCTGCGCGGTCGCGTCCGTCATCGGCGGCATCGTCACCGAGGCCTCGAGCCAGGAAGCATTCCAGTCGTACACCTGCTGCTGCCCCGTGAAGGGCGATACATTCTGACCCACTACGTCGATCGCCGTCACTTCGATCGACTGCGGCGCCGGCGGATACGCCGGGATCGTGATGATGTTCCGCCCTTCAAATGTCGGCATCGCTCTTCCTAGAACGGAACGTCGTCATCCCCTACCCCGTCGCGATGCGGCGGCGGATCCCCTGCGCCCGCGCGGGACGCGCCGCCGCGATCGCCGGAGCCGCCCAGCAGAATCACAGAGTCCGCGATCACCTCCGTGACCCAGTGCTTCATGCCGTCCTTCTCATAGCTCCGCGTCTGCAGCCGGCCCTCCACATAGACCTGCTGCCCTTTCTTGAGGTACTCCGCGACCTTCTCCCCGCGCCAGAGCACGACGCTGGTCCAGTCGGTCTGCTCTTTCCACTCGCCCGAGCCTTGATCCTTCCACCGCCGGTTCGTGGCCACCGAAAACTTCGTCACCGACACCTGCGACGGCGTCCAGGAAGTCTCCGCATCCCTGCCTAAATGGCCGATCAAAATAACCTTGTTGACGCTTCGCGACATAACCCTCAGCCCTTCCCCGGCACGCGGCGTGCCTGGTCGTGATTCACCTGGACGCTCTTCGTCACCGCCGAATCGTGCGCCGCGAGAATCGCGGCCTTCACCCTTTGCTCGACCAGCACCGGATCCGTTCCCCGCGCATCGATCGTGTACATGTGGGTTTCCCCGCCAGAGCTGCGCCGCGAAGCGGCCGCGGACATCATGTATCCCGACGTCCCCGGGAAGAACGGCTCAGGACCGCGCTCGCCCACGAGGTAGGCGCTATTCGGTGACACGAATCCTCCATCCGCATGCGGAATCAGGCTGCCCAGGCTTCCCAGGAAACTGAAGATCCCGCCGCCCTTATCTCCGCCGCCGAAAAGCCCACCGAGCTTGCCGGCAATCCCCGCCGGATTCGCGATCGCGCTCGCATCCGCCATCTGCACCCACAGCGGATTCGACCGCGTCCCATCCGGCTTGCCCTGTCCGACGTCGATGCCGAACTTCTTCCCCAGCGCCGCGAGGCCCTTCTGCGCGATGGACCGGATCTGATTCGTCACCATCTCCTGGCCGATCGATTGAAAGGTCTTTCCGAACGACGTTTTCTGCCCCGTCGCAAGCTTCCCCAGCTCGGTCGTCAGCTTGTCGAACGTCGAATGCAGCGCCTCATAGATGTTCTGCGCCGCGGTCCGCCCGCTCTCCTGCATTTCGATGAAGAAGGCCCGCACGCCATCGCGAGCGCGGCCCATCGAAAGCGAGTAGTTCGCAAGCGCCTGCAGGCGTTGATTCTCCAGATCGCGGAGCGCCAATTCGATCGCGAGATTGTCGCCCTGCGCCTCGCGCGTCTTTTTCAGCGCCTCGATCTGCTGATTGAGGCTCTCGAGTTGATCCTTGTAGACCATGCCAGTCCGGATCGCCTCTCTCGTCACCTGGCCCTGATGCTCCACCTGGTCCAGCTTCCGCGCCGCCGCAATCTCGTCTTCGCTCGAGCCCCCGCGCCGCATCGCCGCGTACTTGTTCTCTAGCGCCGCCAGACGTTCCGCCTCGGCCCCTTCCATGATCGCCGCCGTCAGCCGCTCGGTTTCATCCGTTTTTTCTTTCAGCTTGGCGATGTTGTCGGCCGAGAGATTCGCCTTCTGCGCCGCATAAAGATCCCGCTCCGCCTGAATCTGCTCATCCGTCGCGCCGTTCTGCTGGAGGATTGCGATCTTATGGGCAAAGGCCGCGTCCCGAACGGCCCCCGCGCCCTCGGTCTGCACTGCCGCCAGTTGCCTTTCGAGCGAAATCTGCTGGTTCAAGCCATCGATCGCCGCGGCGACCTGCTCGCCGTGCTGCGCTTCGAATTCCTTTTCGAAGCGCCCGCGCAAGGCCGCGACATCCGCCGCGTGATCCTTCATCCAGTTCGCGTCGCCGAAATTGGAGCCGACGGCGCGCACCACCTGCGACTCGACGCTCGCCCGCTTCGTCGCCTCATACCCCTTGCCGATCGCCGCCGTCAGGAGTTCCTGCGCGCGGATCCGCTCCTCGATGGACGTCGACGTGGCATCGAGCTTCGTTTTCCACTGCGCCTCAGCCTCGGCGCTCGCAATCTCCATCTCCGTCAGGACGATCGAGGCTTCTTCCGTATTGCTCAGCTTCGTGTGCTGCCGCTCGAGCGCCTTATTGACTTCTTCGATGGTCTTGCCCGCATCGCCAAACGCCTTCGCCAGCACCTGCGCCGCTTCCGGTTGCCCGATCGCCGTCAGCTTCTGACGCACAGCCTCCAGCTGCGCCGCCATGGCTTTCATGCGGTCATTGAAAGGCTTGTCTAACCGAGCGTCGTCCTTGGCACCATGGAGCTGCGTATCCTTCTGCTGCAGCTCCGTATTCCGAATGCTCTTTATCGTCTCCAGACGCTCCTGCTTCAACCGCTCCAGCGCTCCAGTAAGTCCTTCGATCGTGCGCGTTTGTTCCTGGCCCGGAATCAGCGTTTCGTAACCCTCACCGTTGGGACCGGTCGTGACAAACTGGGGAATCGGTTCCGCTTTCTTTCTTGCCGTTGCGAGGCGCGCCTCGAAGTCCTCGATCTGTTTCTGGTACGCATCGTCGACTACGCGCGCCAGTTGCTCCCTGCGCGCACCGGCTTCATTCAGCGTCTTCGCATCCGCGATCTGATCGCGGCCAGTCCTCATTTTTTCTGCAATCTCACCCCGAAATCCCCCGAAACCCGTCTTGCCGCCGAGCCGCTCAACAATGTCCTTAGTGCTCCCCTCGCCAGTCAAGAGTCGTTGATACCAACTCGCCTGCTGTTCGTCGAGCAGCTTATGCAGCGCGCCAAGGTCCTTGTCGAGGGAGTCGGCCAACTTGTCCGCCGCGACCTTCGCCTCGTTCAGCGCGATCGCGAGAGTGTTCTGCCGCTTTCCTTCGAGCTTCGCAATGTCCGCCTCGAGGCGGCTATTCGCCAGGTCTAATTCGTCGTTCGTCAGCCGCAGCGGAGCGTTCAGCTCGCGGAATGCTCCCCGGATCTTTTCCGGCGCCGTCTGGATATCGCGAACGAACTTCACCACCTTTTCACCGATGTCGACCAGTAGTCCCGCAAACGCAACTCCGCCGACGATCGGAAACGCAGCCTGCAGCACCGGCCCCAGCTTGAGCGTCGTTCCAAGGAACCGCTCTACGGCGCGCAGATTGTGGTCGAAATTTCCTTCAAGCGTTCGAATCGCCGCGCTCGAGGCGGCCATGGAGGACGTCGTATGCGCCCCGAATTGGCGGATCTTCGCGGTGTTCTGGTCGACGTCGCGCCGGAACGTGGCGCTGCCCGCGCTGAACGTGACGGTAACGCCCGCGGCTCGCCTAGCCATTCGGCGGCCCTCCCAGGCCAAGCTCAGTCTTCACGGCTTCCATTTCCTGAACGAAGGTGTCGACAAACGCATCGATCGCCCGGTTTTCGCATGCATCGAAGGCGGGACGGATAAAGGGATGAGCGTCGACGAAACCGAGCTTCTTTTTGTCAGGCCTGTGCCCCACCATCTCGTGTCCGTATTCCACCCAGAGCGCCCGGTACCCGACCTTGCCGAATCCGATCTCCGCGATGCCGCCCCGAAATTCGCTGTCCAGAGTGATTTCAGTCACCAGAGAGTCCCGAAGCTTGGGCTCGTCGAAGTTCCAGATATCGTCACCGATCGGAGTGCGCGCCTGAATCTCGGCGACAATCACTTCCGCGGCCGAGCGCAAGGCTTTTTGGAAACAATGCGCAACCATGAGCCCGGGCAGACGCGTTAGCGCGTCGCACGTCTCCTCGATCCCTTCGACTCTGGCAAGCTCAGCGCCCATCGTGTTCCTTAGCCGAGACTCGCAATCGCCTCGCTGATGGCCTCGATGGTGTCAGGCCGAATGAGCTTGCCCGCCGCTTCGAGCGTCATCGCCGGATTCTTTGTCAGCAGATGCGCATAGAGCATCGCGCGGAGCGTCCCCGCGTCCGGCCGCGCCGCCAGCAGGTTGCGCCCGCACTCTTCTTCGACCTTCACCAGCAGGTTGAAGTCGTGCACCAGCTCATAGCTCTTTCCGTCGACCTGGATCGTCACGGGCCCTTTCGGCCCTGTCTCCGCCGGAGACGAATTTCTGTTTTGCTTCACTTTGGATTCCCTCAGTTGAAAATATTTCCGCCCAGCGCCGCGCTGATATCCTCCGCGGTCACTTCCTTCGCCGGCCACTTGTGGATCATGAACCAGTCGCCTGGCAGCGCCTTCTCCGGACCGCGCCCGCCGAAATTCGCCGCCGCGGCCGCGATCTGGCTCAACATAAACTCCGCCTGGCGCTTTTCCTCGAGCCGCTCCCGGCTCAAATCCTTCACCAGCCGCGGCGTCAGCGCCAGCCACTCCGCGTCCCCCAGCTTCAGATCCACCCGCGCGATCGCCCAGGCCTCTCGCCAGGAAATCTTCACCGCCTCCGCCGGCTTGCCCTGCTTTTCCTCCGGATCCGCTTCAGGCATCGAAACCACCCAGGCGCCCGTCAGCGCCGCCTGCGCATGCCGCACGCCCATTGCCCCGATCGCCGACCCGGCCTCCTCCAGCGATCCGGCCCAGCCTCCGCCATGAAGTGCCGCCGCGAGCAAGACCCGCAGCAGTGTCGCCGATGCGCCCCACAGCTTGATTCCGGATTCCATCACATCGATTCCCGTCAGATCCTCAACTTCCAAAAGCGCCGAGTGCGTGAACAGAAGCCGCCGCCGCGCGCCCCCAACTTCTACCTCGACGCGCGGCGTCAGCCATTCCGCAATGCTCGGCACAGAGAGAATCCGCTAGACGACCGTTTCGGTCACAGCACCGCTGATCTGGAACTTCGCCATGAACTGCATCGGCTTGTCCGCCTCGAATGCATCGGCCGGGCCATACTCGGTCACGAAGCACAGCCCTATGGCGGTGTAGGTCTTCGCGCCCTTCTGCACCGGCGCCGTGATCTTGAACGGAAACACCGTGCCGGCCTGTGCCAGCGTCTGGATCCCGAGCTGCGTCGCATCGCCGATGAAGTTGCCGCCGAGCTCGATGTCACCCGGCTCGATAATGCCCGGCCCCTTCTCCGCCGTTCGATTCGGCGAAAGCAGGTGACTGAAGTCGACGACCGGTACCGTCAGGTTCTTCTTCTTGATGCTCTTGATCTCGAGCACCGCGGTGTAAGCGGGCGGGCTGCTGGTGTCTCCGGTGTAGAAAATTGCACCATACCCGATGTTGCCAAGCGTTGCGGACATATCGTTTCTCCTCTCCTAGGTCGGAATGATCAGGCTCGGAAGAACCAGATCCTGTACTCGAGCATTCTCCGGAGCGTGCGGGCCCCGGAATCGAAAAAATCCATCACGTCGGATTGAAAACACCCGTACACGAGCGTCGAATCGTCGTCCGGAAGCGTGCCCTTGTACCCGCTCAGCACCGCGTCGATCGCTTCCGCCAGGCTGACGGCCTCCGCCGGACTGCCGTAGCAGTCAATCTGCAGGCGCCTCCGGTTTAGGCCGCGCTCGCCCTGCAGCCCGTATTCCGAATAGTCGCCGGCCGATCTCTGCGTCCAGGACGGCAGCGTGAAATTTTCCGGGAGCTGCCCGACAAAGCCGCCCATGGTCGCAATGGCGGCGACTGCCGGATTGCTCTGCACCAGCTTCGCGATCCCGTCTTCGAGCATCTTGTTAGTTTTTGAAAACCGTCACGATCAGCCCGCTGCATCGCGGCCAAAACCATAGCGCAGGCATCACCATCGCGACCGCGCCGGGAATACCTGGTCCGCCGGCGATCGCCAGCTTCCGCAAGAGGCCAAGCTCAGTCGTGTACAGCATCCGTCGCCCACCAGCTCCACAGCGGCGCGGCCTCCGGACCGTAATTCGTCCAGGCCCTCTGCCAGCCCTTCGCGATGTACTCACGGGAAAGCGAAGCCCACGGCTCCATCGGCAACCGGTCCAGCAGAAACAGATTCAGCGGCGGGCAGATCCAGCCCTTCCCGATCTCCGGATGCCGCAGCTGCCAGTCCGTGAAACCGCCATAGATGCCGCGCGGCTGCATGCCGCCATCGAACACGCTCCGCCGCATTACTCCAACGCCGCCGATCGCATCGCACGGCGCATATCCGCGCGCTTCATTTGCGGCGACGTCTTCCCATTCAGGGATGCGATGCCGGCGGTCGGGCGCCCACGGCGCCGGAGTCCTGCTCATCGGAGGCTCCAGGCCCAGCAGCCCCAGCTCCGTCCGCGATGCCATCACATCCAGCGCCGCATCGAGCCAGCTAGGCGGGACGATCACATCGTTGTCGATCTTTGCGAACACAGCCGCCCCAGATCGACCGAGAAAATCGTTCATGATCGCCACCGGACCGCCAAGCCGCTGGCTCCGGCCGATCGAATACACCGGAAATTTCAACAACGCCGGAAGGTGCGCCGCGGCGCCATCGTCGTAAATCACCACGCGATGCACGCGCGACCAGTTCGTATTCGCCACCAATGCGGCATGAGCTGCGCGCGTGAACTCTTCGCGCTCGTGACCGAGAAAAAGAATGTCGATCTTATCCATTACGAACGCGGCTCAATCGGCCAGATATTCGTACTGATTGCGGGCGAAATGCGGCCAGCAGCCCAGCGAATCCGTCTCGATCTGCGTCTGGTAGCAGATCATCGCCTGCAACTTATTCCGCAGCATCGCGCCGGTGAAGGGAACCACCCGGCCGTGGCTCGACTTCCCCGCCGTCGTATACGTCAGGTATCGGTGAACGATCGCCCTCGAGAACACCTCGAGGCCGATCTCGCCCACCAGATTGTGCTGGGCATGTCCGTCGACTTCGACCGCCGGCAGCCAAACCTCGGCCGCAAGCGCCCACTTCTCGAGCGCCGCGCGAACCTTACCCGGATCCGGGTTATCGTCCGGCACGCCCCCGAACTGAATCGCGCAGCCGAGCACCCCGCGGATCGCCGCGATGTCCTCATTCCGCCGGGTCGCTGCATCGCAGTGCGCGTTGCCGCGCGCCACCTGGACATGACTATCGAACACAGTCAGCACCAGCGGCCGCTCCCGCTGCAGCGTAAAGGCGCCGAACAGCACGGCGTCGTCATTGTGCGGAGAAACAAATAGCTTCACAGCACCGCCAGCCTTTGCGTGATCACCTCGAGGTCATTCCCGTGCCGCGCCTCGCGCCCCATGCGGTCGTCGCCATGTGCCCACGGAAGATGCTCGACGCCGATGTCCACCACGCGGATCCGCAGCCAGTTCAGCCGCGTAAACACCCGGTCGCACTCTCGCTTAAACAGCTCATCGGACGCAAACTTCCACAGATAGGGATCGAAATTGACTGCCGTCTTCGGGAAGATCGAACCCCAGCCCACCAGACTCATCCGCCTGGCGCCGTAAAAGGGCGCGTGACTCGGCAAGACATTGCACAGCACTTCGTCTGGCCGATATTCCGCGCACAACCGCTCGACGTCGATCAGGCAATCGTCATCCTGCACGTAAACGTGATCGCAGGTTGCCTGCAGAACACCGAGATATCGCCCGAAGACCTTTTCGTCGATGCCCGCCGCATTGTTCCAGACGATCACCTGGCCGAAGACGCTCAGACGCTCGCGGATCGACGCAACGTCTCGGCCCCCCTTCGTCACCAGCACCGCACTCACTTTTTTCGGATCGATCACATGAGCTCCGCAAATAAGGCGCGCGCTCGCGCCGTCGTCAACTGTTGCCGCCTCGTCGTACCTCGAAACAGCGGATCCATCGCGCTCCCGAGGTTGATAAACGTCCGCTGCGGGAATTTCTGGAAGCACCGCGCCGCGGGGATCGTCCCCGCCATGCCGGCGCCGTAGAGCAGCACGTCGAAATCCCGCGTGATCAGCTCGTCGCTGAGCCGGCCGGTGTGGAGCAGCAGATTCGTCATCGGCACCTCGAGGAACTCTGCGCCGAGCATCGCCGCCGCGCCCGCATTCCCCGCCGGCCCCATAAACAACTTCTTGCGCGGATCCTCTTTCACCGCCCGGTAAAAGTCCACAAGCTCTTCCGATTCGCGCATCAGCAGCAGCGATTCGAAATGCAGCAGCAGTGGATGCGCATCGCCCAGCAGCTGCTCATACTCCTCCGTATAGCGGCTGTATTCCGAACGCGCATCGAACGATGCCGATCGCCAATCCCCCACAACGGCCCCCGGCGATCCGATCACGCTATTCCAGGCGTCGAGCAGCAGCTTGCCCAGTGCCGGCGAATATTCTTCGCCATCGCGAGTCGAGCCTCGGCCCAGACCCCGTATGCACTCGATCGCGCCGTCGCCGTAGCGGATGAAAAAGAACGGCACGCGCCGGCGGACCATCTCCGCCAGGATCTTCGCGCTCGCATCCGGACCCGGCGTATACGGCTTCTGCGCCACCACTCCATAGCCCAGCGGGAAACGGAAATTATTGACGCGGACTTCCGCGCGCAGCTCATGCGCGATCACACTTAGCCCCACAGCCTTCAGCAGTCGCTCCATGCCGGCTTTCGTGAACCGCCAGTAATCGTTCCCCTCGACTTCGTCCCAATTGGTCGGGTACGTCATCACCAGACGGCCGCCGCGGCGGAGCCTCGACGCGATCTCCTGAAACGTCGCCGCGGGATCGCCGAGATATTGCGCCACTTGGTTGCACATCACCGCGTCCAACAGAGCCGGCGGAAACAGATCGCCTTCCTGCATCGGGAAGTACTCGCCGCCGACCAGATCGCGATACGGCTGCAGCCCCGCGCCGAAATCCGCCACGCGGCCGCGCAGGAAGTGCCGGTACTTCTCCATGAACTCCCGGATCGAGGCCTTCTCGATCTGCCGGATCTTGTCCGTCGGGTAAAAATGCTCGATCTGGCTCCAGCGCGCTCCCGTCAGCAGCGCCGGCGGTGCAAATGAAAGCGGCAGCGCGATCGTTTCTCGCTCGTTCGTTGCGAAAATCACTTCACGGCCTCCAGAATCGCCCGCACCTTAGACCGCCGCTCCGCACCGGCCCCGTACTCGAACAGCTCCCATTTCCGCGGGCGGAACAATGCGTTGATCCTATAAGCAGGACCCAGACGGCCGCGCTCGCCCTGAGGGTTGTTCCACTCCTCGCAGAAGTAATAGCGATCGTCCATGGTCCAGAATGATTTGTGCGTCGGATCGCTGAACGCGCCGGGATTCACCCGGCCATCGGCAAGCATCACGCACGGCACAGCCAGGTCGAGCACGCCGCCGGGCTTCAGCACCCGCCAGCATTCGTTCATCGTCCGCACCTTCGACTTCAGGTGCTCGAAGACGTCATGCGCCAGGATTTCGTCGACACTCGAGTCTGCCCAAGGCCAGCGCTTCCGCAGATTCACAATTTGATCCGCCGGCGGCGCCTGGTCGACGTTCACGTATCCATCCCGGTGATCGTCCGAGCATCCGAGGTTCAGGCGCATACCACCGCCTCGGTCGCCGGCAGCTCGGGCCAGTTGCTCTTATCGCCCAGGTGCGAAATGCGCCGCTTATATTGGACGCTCGCAGGATGCACGGTCGCGAACATCATGTTGCCGCAGGGATGCACGGAGACCTGCCCGGCGCCCTGCGCCGCATAGGTAAAGACCGTGTCCGACGATTCCTGCTGATCCGGAAACCGGCACTGCTCCCACCAGCTCTTCCAGTAACAGAGCGAGGTCCCCAGCGGAAACTTCGGATCGCCCGTATATTTCCACCAGCGGTTCCCATCGGTGAACTTCATCTGGCTGTAGCCGGTCACACCGAGCCCCGACAAAACAAGCCAGCTCACCTGATCCGCCAGCCGTTCCGCCGCCGAAACATCGTCGTCATCGAAATGCGCGATGATTTCGCCGTAGGCCTGCTCGCATGCGAAATTGCGCTTGGCGCCCAAACGCAGGAGCCCGGGAGTGCGCACCACTCGAATCAGCGGATGATCCGGCACCTCGATCGCCTCGCCTGGCTCAGTGACAATCAGCAGCTCCCGCGGCGTATACGTCTGCTTGAGGAAACAGTCGATCGCCCGCGGCAGAAACTTCCGGCGCGAGGCCGTCGTCGGGCAAATGCAGGTAACCAGCGAATTCATGTGTTCTTCGAAAGCCCCAGGCAGTTCAGCACCAGCACCACATCCATCTCGAGGACGTTCTCCACGCTCTGAATCACGTACAGGCTGCCGTTATCGCTAGCGACGCGCATATCGGGAAGAATTCCCGGCTGCCACCACATCGTGACCGTCAGAAACAACTGAGTCGTAGTCTGGCCAGACTTGATGACGTCCGTTCCGCGGACCGCCTCGATCGCCGCGAGCGCCGTCGCGAAGGTATTCCATCCAAGGACCGGGCCGCCCGCGTCGAACACTGGCGGGCTGGCTGGGCCGTTCTTCTGGATCGACACTTCGTGACGCAGAGCCCCGATCTCGATCGTGGGCCGTCCGTTGACGATTTTGTAGGACGATGTCATGGTTATCCGCGCGTCGGAGCGAAGTCATAAATCGCGTGCGAAAGAAAAATGTTCTCGATGTACGGAGGCACGGTCCCCGCGGCGCCGCGGTTCTGAAACCAGAACGCGACCAGGTTCAGGATCGCCAGGCGAAGCTTCTGCGGGATCCCGCTCACGATCGTCGACGTCACCTGTTGTCCGGGCGGGCTCAGCGGTGGCGAGCCGATGACATGCGTATCGACCGCGGTCGGATCCGGATCGTAGCCGGCCGTGAAATTGATCTGCAGCGAATTCGCGACATTCAGGTCCGCCGGCCAGTTCTGCCCCGGCAGCGGAAAGATGCGTGCCGGTTCGGAGATCCGGTCAAGAATGAACTGCGTGTCCTGGAGCCATGTCTGCGAGCTGCCGTCGGGCGCAATGTAGATCATCCCCTCGACGCTGATCACCGGCGAATAGCCCAGCTTGATCATCTGGGAGTAGTTCCACAGCGTCGTCGAATACCGCGGCAAACTGTAGTAGTTCGGCGGATAGGCCAGCTGGCTCTGCACGCTGTCTGTGTAATACGGATGCGAATCCAGGACCTGGGTAAACTTCCGCTTCGCCAGTGCCCGGCCCGTCAGAACCTCGCCCTGCTCGCGCGCCGCGACAATCAGCGCCTCGATCGTGTCGTCCTCGGCCGTATACGCGGACGACAGCCGTAAAAAGCTGCGCGCGTCCGCCAACGAAACAGGCTCGGCACTCGGCAATTCGATCGCGCGGCAATAACCCATCTAGCTTGCCCTCCGCCGCGCCCGCGGCGCCGGTCGCACAGCCCGTTCTCGAGCCGGAACCGCCATGGCCGTCTCCACCGGAGACGCTTTCGGCGCATCCGCCCGGGTGTTCTCGAACCCGCAATTCATGCAAATCGCCGGTGTTCCAGGCGTACGCCCAAACTCCCGGCGGCAACAATCGCAGGTGTCGTGAATCATTTGCTTTTGATCTGGAATCGCGGGCCGCGTGAGGTCCCCGAAAGGACACGCGGCCCGCAATGGGGCGGGATCAGAACGCTTAGTAGGTGTTCTGACCGTAGACGACGGGATGGGTGCCCGCGTCGAGGAGATTGCCGTCGTATCGCGCGAAGCCGAGGAACGCGACCTGGCCGAACTCCGCGAAGCGCTCGTCGAGCCGGATGATGCTGAGATCCTTCACTCGGCGAACCAGGTACTTCGACAGCTGGCCGAAAAGGACCGTCTTCTTCGTGATCGGCGGCGAGTCGACCTGGGTCTGGAGCTGATCCATGTCGTTATTCGCGACATACGCATACCCGTTGATCGTGTCGGGTTGGTTCACCGCCAGGCCCGGCTGCCACAACGGACGCCCGTACTTGTCCTTCACCTTCTTGAGCGCCGCGATCGTCGAATCGTGCATCATGTACTTCGCACCGCGGCGATACACGATGTCCACGGCGTGCTCGAGGCTGACCAGATCGTCGCTGCCGATCGTGTTCGCCGCCGAAGATCCGTCGTTTGTGCCCGCGCCGAGAAAAGTCGGCCCCGCAGTCGCGGCCGTCACAATCCCCGTCGGCTCAGTCGTACCGGCACCCACAGTGAACTTCGTGTTCAGAATGCGACCCAGGCGCTCCGCGAATAGGCCCTTGAGCCATTCTTCGATATCGAAAGCCGAATCCTGCAGGAGCTCGAGCGACACTTGTACGAGCTTCGTGCTGAATTTGTAGGCCCCGAACATGATTTGGCTCATCGAGACCACGCCCTGCGTCACCGTAGTCTGCTCGGCGATCAGCTCGCCGACTACCGTGGTGTCGTTCGAAACGGGAAACGGCAGGGGCTGTCCGCTGTCGGTCGGGAAGATTCTCGGCATCCCGAGCCCGCCGTCGAGCATGGGCCCGTAGTATTTCATGGCCTGCTCGATCTCATCGACGAACCCCACGGGCACGAAGAATCCCGACGTCGCCCCCGGATAGGCTCCCTGACCGCCGCTCACCAGGCCGCTGCCGCCGGCGATGCGCAATTCACGCGCGATCTCATCCGGCGTCGCGATATTCGTCCGCGAACGCGACATCAGCAGCGCACGATCCGCCGGCGTCACGCCGCGGATCCCGTAGAGCGGCTTCGGATCGAAGCCATTCTTCAGCATCGACTTGAACGCCGCACGATAATCCTGCTCGCGCTGCTTTTGCTCCTCGGGCGTTCCCGCAGGCACGATGCCAGGCTGTCCGGCCGGCGGTTGTCCCGTCGCGCGCAACTCGTCCGTAATTCCCGACGCCTTCTCGATGCGCTCAATGCGCTGCCGGATCTCATCCTGTTCTTTGTCCATCCCATCGAACTTTTCGCGATCCTCGGCAGTCTTCAGACCGCCGGTCGCCAATTCGCTCATCTGGTGCGCGATCTTCGCGCGCTGCTCGCGCAGCTCCCGGGCTTCATTCCGGTTCATAGATTTTTCGTCTCCTGTTTTGAGAAAAGGTTATGAATCGAACGGTTCCGGCTAGCTGGAGTGAACCCCAGGCTCCGGCTCGCAATGGCGTTAGCGTCCGCGTCGCGGACGGCTCGCCGATTACAAACTTGCTTTGATCGCGCGCAGCTTATACTCAGCCGCCGCCACGATCGAATCTCGCTGAAAATCGTAGAGCTGCTCAGACGTCAGGAACGACCGCAGATTCTCCGCTTCGTTCGACGGGTCGATCTGGTGATCTTTGCAGAGCTTCACCAGCGCGCCCCAGGCCGCCGTCTTGCCTTCGTCCGAGACGCTCTTGAGTTCGTTGAATCGCACCAGGTTGTTCTTCAGGTGCGTTCGCGTCTTCTCATCCGTCGAAAACTTCGACGGCAGCTTCCACGTCCTCGTGTCCTCGGGATCCCCGACGACCAGGAAGCAATCCGCGGCGAGGTCCTCGCCGTCGACGCGCCTCGTCTTCTTCGCTCTCTTCGCGCGTTCGGCCGCCTGCATCGGGCAGTCCCGGCAGTTCACTTCTTCGCAGTCCGCGTTCGAGCACTCCGCGCAGTCGCCGTCGATACAAGCCGCGCACGAACAGCCGCAGGACTCGTCACCGTCCGCCGCATCACGCTTCATCCGCGATCGCACCTCGACCGGCACTCCATCCGGAAACATCCTCGAGCGTTCCGCCGTGGTGTTCGTACCGGGATAGGCCGGATACGTCACCGTCGAAATGTCGAACAGGTCGACGTCGTGCAGCTCGCGGATGCAGCGGATCCGCTTCTCGTCCTCGGGATCCGGCTCCTCGATCCAGGCGGTCCGGACTGCGATGAATCCGAAACTGCACTCATCGATGTCGCCGCGGCCGACCGACTCGAACAGGTCCCGGGCATAACCCGTGTCAGGCATCAGCGTACGGAAATGCAGGCCCTTCGAATCGTCCACCAGCTCCGTCGTCTTCGCCTTGGTCCGCCCGAGCACCAGGTTCGGATCGTGATTGATCAGATGCCTGACATCTTGGCCCTCATTGACCGCGCGCGCGAACGCTCCCGGCATGATCCGCTCCCGCATCCCCCAGCCGAGGTCGTCGGACAGCGTGTTGTAGGTTGCGGCATATCCGCTCAGATAGCGCTTGCCATCCTCGCCCTGTTCCGCGCGCAGCTCCCGCGCCTTCAACGATCGGAATTCACGAACCATGCTCATGTGGGTGTCCTCCTGCGTTACGCCTTTACCGCGTTGACCTTCTCGCCGGTCGCCGGATCCTCGCGCGTCTCGATCAGCCCCTTCTTCCGCATCACGCTCAGAACCGTATAAATCGCCGCGTTCGTGGCCTTCGTCGCCTGCACGATGTCGTAGCTCGTCATCGGCCGCTTCTTCAGCAGCGCGAGAATCTCAGCCTCGCGAGTCCCCGCCATCGGCGCTTCGGGCGCGCTGGGGGGGTAGCGACGCTTTTCGGCTGGCTCTTCTTCCGCACTGACGTCTGGGGACGCGGAGTGCGCCGCGCCCCCGCCGGGGTCTTACCGGCCTGACTGCGATCGTCAGTGGGGGTTATCTCGTGATTCGCCTCATAGAGACCGCCGAGTGCTTCAGCGTCGATCACCAGGTAGCGCCGCCCCGCGACTACCAGCTCGCTGGCTTCGATCTCGATCGGCAATTTCGATTTCAAGAACATGGAAAATTACTCCGCTTCGGCCTTGGCCGGAACTTTCGTGGAATTCGCGCCGGCCGGCGGCTCGCCATTGCCGGCGCCGTCCTGATGCGTGGGATCGATCGGTGTGTCGACGAGCGTCATGTTGATCGGCATCCAGTACTTCTCTGCCGAAGGCTCGTCGATCGGATTCAGCTTCTCGAACGCGCGAACGTCATTCGCGTTCAGATAGCCCCACTGCCGGCCGCTCGCATAGAACTTCTCGCGCGCCGCGGCATCCGGCCGGACCAGCTCCGTCGTGTCGAAGTCGACATAATACGGATTTTTCGGCCGGCGGCCAACTTGGGGATGCGGAAACAGCTTACGCTTCACTTCGAGCTTGAACGCATTGAGCCACGGCGAAAGCCCGTAATCCAGGAACTCCTGATTTTCTTGCTCCGTCGACGCCCGGGCCGACTTGGACGTGTCCCCCACCATCCGGCCGGGGACATGGAAAATCGCTGCGATTTCCGTACGGCCGTGCTGACGCGATTCGAGCGCCTGCGAATCTTGCGGATTATTGCTCATCGGGGTAAAGGTGGCGCCCGTCGGCATCACCGCGACACGATGAGCATTTTCACCACCCTGAGCCTCGAGCCACGACTGCCTGGCCTTATCCTGGTCCGGCTTCTGCAAGGCGGGCAGGGTGAGAAGCCCCCCGGGCTTCGCGAAATTCGAGAAATACTTCGCCCCGAATTTTTCCAGAGCCATCTGAAGCCCTAGGATCTGACGCGCCAGCCACACGACACTTTGCCCCAGGCGCCCGTCGAAGCTGATCCCGGGAACATGCAGCATGTCTTCTGCGGGAATGATGCGCGCAGGCCTCGCCGAGTTCGCCGTGATGTCCGAATGGTCGAGATCGTCGATCCCATCCGTCGTCTCGAACACCATCGTGCCGGCAGCCAGTTCCACCGGGAACGGCCGCCACGGCTCGGGATTCAGTCTCAAGGCCGCCGTCAAACGCCTCGGCCGCGTCTTCGAAGGATTCCGAGGCCACAGCGCGATCGCTTCATTGCCGCCGTCGCGCTGGATCTCGCCGTAACCGTTCGACCAGGCCAGGCAATGAATCATGTATGTCTTCAGAAACGTCTGCCGGCTCATCTCCACGTTCGGCTCGACGTGGATCAGTTCGTAATAGTTGTGGTCGTACGCAATCCGGTGCGCTGCGCGCCCACCCTTCATCACCTGGCGCTCATAGACGTGGATCGGAAGCGAGGCGAACTTCGAAGCGATCAGATCGACGCATGCCAGGAAAGTCGTCGTCTGGAACGCCGTCAGCTCACTGACCCGGATCCCCGAATCAGTGCGCCCGCCATTGAAAATATCCAGCAGCCACTCAGCCGGATAGCTGAGCGGTGTCTGGGGATTTTCCAGGCTGCTTCGCGATTCACGGACCGGATAGCTCCAATCGCGCGAAATATGGATGAGCTCAGATGTCATCAAACCTACCGAGTTGAATTCCGGGTTCGAGAACAATGAAATCGAGTCCGTACTTATCCCGCAGCGGCTGAAGCGATTTATCCAGGCCCACAAGGGCCTCTCGCGAAAGTGGGTGGTCAATGCGCATCACATATAACCGCGAGGTAGCCGTTCGCCCTTTTTTCCGGCGAATCGCGAGTTGCATCAAGGATTGTGGCCCCGGACCGCGGAGCCATTCCAATGCGCGCTGAAATAACGTTTTCATCACCAGACCTCGATCACGCTCTCTGTCTCCGCCGGAGACAGGAACATCGCGCGCGCCCATGCCGTCACCGTCGCCGCCACTCCGTCGATCCGTTTCGCCGACTCATCCCGCGCCGGCTTTTCGGGCTTGCATTGATCGCCGCCGTCGGTCGCCAGCGTCATGCAGGAAACATTCCAGTTCAGAATCGGATGGTTGCCGTGCACCAGTTGGCGGTTCTTGTAGGCGCCCAGAAACGCCTTCGTCGCCGGCGAAAGCCCGCTCAGCGTCTGCGGAATCTTCACGCACACGAAACCTTTCGGAACCAGTGCGAGCGTGGCTGCCGCGTCGACGCCGCCGTAGCGATCGAACGTCACTTCGCGCACGCTGAACATCTCCGCGGCCCATTCCACTTTTTCGAATAGGTCCTGCATCCGGATCTCGGCGCCAGGCGAGGTCTGGAGAAAACCGCGGCGTACCCAGTCCGTCAGCGGAGCCCGCGTCCGTCGCTCGAGGCCCGCGATCGCGTCCGCCGGCAGCCAGTAGAACACCAGAACTCGCCAGGTCGGATCCTGTTCAGTGGGCAGGAACAGCACCGAGACGCACGCAAAGTCGGTGGTCCACGCAAAATCGATTCCCACCACGCATGCGCGCTCGGCCAGATTCCATTTCGAGATCAGCAGATCGACGTCATAGACCGGCCATTTCCGCAGATCGACATCGCCGCCGCCCGAGCTCCACAGCGCCATCTCGATCGCCGGCGTTCCCGTTGCAACCACCGGAACGTTCAGGTTCAGCCGGACGTAGTCGCCATACTTCTCCGGCCTGGCGACCGCCTCAAGCATGTCCTTCTCGATTTCCTTGTCCGCCAGAAAGCCGCCGCGGTCCTCATGCGAGGGATTCGCGGCCACGCGAGCCTCTCGGCTCTTCCAATACTCGGGATCGCTCTCGATACGCCGCGGGTCCGCCTGGTAAATCACCGCGAAGTAGCTTTCGTCCTCGATGCTGCCGTCGATGACATGCTGAGCGTATTCGTATTCGCTGAACCACAGCCGCGATTCATGCTCGTCGCCCGAAGTAGTCGTCTGCAGCATCAAAGGTTCGCCCGTCGCCACGCCGTCGACCACGGGAGCGCGAGAAATCATCCCCTTCAACAGCACCGTCCGGACCGTCTCCGCCTTCTTCCGCGTGAACCGGTGAAGCTCGTCAAACAGCAGCAGGCTGGGACGCTTGCCGTCCTGCACGTCGCCGTCCGCCGAAAGCACGGTATAGATGCCGCCGCCATCCCGCCTCACGATTCGCTTCGTGCTTTCGAGTACCTTGAGCTTCGATCGCAGCAGCGGATTCGCCTCCACCAGCGTCGCCGCGGCCTTAAACACGATGCCCGCCTGGTCGCGCGCGCTCGCCACGCCGTAAGCCTCGGGCTGGAACTCGTCTTCCATCAAAAGGTGGTAAATCGGAAGGCCGCCAATGATAAAGCTGTTATGCGTTGGCACGAAGCCGGGACCCGCCAGATAGATGTGATCAGGGTGTGCAACCTGAATGCATTGCATCGGCCGCGGAGCGACTTCCGAAATCGTAAAATGATGAAACTCCCCGCGCGATCCGTCGATCTTGCGCCAACGGCGCTTCAGCTTTCGATCCAGCCAGGAGCACGGCATGTCTTCCACGGCGGTGAACTGGACGCGATAGTGAGGCGCATTCGGCTTGCCGTAACGATCCGAGTCAACACGATTGCATGTCGCCTTTACACCCAAGGTGCGCAGCAGCTCGACGACATCATCAGCCAATCCGGGGACCGATGTCGCATAAATCGACTGTCCCCTGTTCGTCGAAATACACCCATCGGAGTCGATCAACCCAGCCAGGAGATCCCAACGCTGAGCGGCCGACGCTCGAAGGTATGCAGGACGAATACGCTTCTGAGAGAAGTGCTCTACCAGAACACTACGAAGTGCCGGCAGGCGATAGACGTTGCTTTCGCCCGCCTGGGCCATCATCGCGGCGATCCGGTCGCCTGAACGCTGCATATTCGCCACGAACGCATCGGCATCCTCGCGATACACCGTCACTTCCGGTTTCGTTGCGCAGCCATTGCCGAGCCAGAATCCATAAAGATACGGGTGAACAGGCAGCTCCGCCGGTGGAAGATCTAGGGGCGCAGCCACAGGGATACGAAAATTTGAGCGGCGCGGACTATCTTGTTCGAAGAATTCCTGAGTAGTAAAAATTCTGCGGATCTGCCCCGAATATTTTTCCGCGTACCATTCGTGACGCGCACCGGCGATGATTGACGATCCATCCCTGAATGAAATCTGAAACGCGCGTTCGGTAGCATCCGGTCGGCTCTTGGCAATCACTGGGGTGGGCGAGCCGTCAGGCCCGAAAACGAAATCTCCCACTTTCAGATCACCCATCGTTCGCCATCCGTTGGGGGTTGGGATAGGAGTGTCCACGCTCAACTGTTTTCCGTTCTGCTTTGCGGTGCTGATGTAGCCACGGCGATACTGCCGGAGGCCGTTTTCCGGACGGACTGTCCCATAGAGCCGTCGAAGCGTGTCGCGGCCCCATCGCTGAAGCTTGTAGCTGAACGGCGCATAGAGCACATACTCATAAAAGCGCTCGATCTTACAGGCGCGGCACTGTGGTTTCCCGTTCGCTCGCTTCTCGCACCACGTGTCCGTGTTGCAATAGGCGCACGTCGCGGGACGATAGTCAGCCACACAGGATCTTGTCCTCGCGCGCCGAAATCCGCTCGCTCAGCAAAGTCATCAGCTGATGAATCCGCCGCCCTTCGAGCGTCCCCGCAAATGCCGCGCGCGGCGCGCCCGTCTGCCGCCGCATGACTCGCGCCGCCGCTCGGTACCGCACCCGCAGCTCCGCCAGCAACATCGAATCTTCCACCAGCGGCCGGATTTCGAAACCGTGCTTCAGAGCCTCATCCGTATGCGCCGCCAGCTCACGCCACACCGCGCGGCGAACGGTCCGGCGGCGAACGCGAAATGGCAGCCTGGCGCTGCGCAGCGTCGGCAGTCGCAACTGTTCAGCCACAGAGCGCCCTCTCCAACCCGTCCACGTCGCCGGTGGGAATCAGCGGAGCGCCGCCCAGCCCGTCACCCAGACGCCCGGCCGACGCCGGAGTCAGACCGAACTGAAGTTCCTGGCGCTGGATCCGGCCCGCCAGCGAATTGATCGTCGTCGTCAGACGTCGCCCTTCATGCGTCTTCGCCAGGGCGATCATCGCCCCGCCCGAAAGATGCTCGCCGCGAGTCTTCGCCTCGCGCCGAAGATCGGAAGCCATCCGCCGCAGTCCCGCCTGCAGCTCCTCGAGCAGCGCGACGTCCTCGCACAGACGCCGTAATGCGAAAGCATCCACCAGGCGGAGACTGCCGGCCAGCTGGCCGACGTACCCGGCCCAGATCTTGCGAGCCGCCGCGGGCATTCCGCGCGGCCGCTCCGGAACCCCTTCAAAGGTCCGGATCTCAGTCGATTTCGGCGCTGGTCCCCTCAAACCCATCTCATTCCTGCCCCAAAAACATCGAAAAACCCAAATTTTTTCGCATACGGCTATGCCAAGGTCGCGCGGCCCTCCGGTCGGGCCTTTTTCGACCCCCTACCCCCTGCCGCTAAGCTGTTCACTTCCAAAGGGTTGGGAGGCCATAACGCGTAATGTATGGGAAGCAATGCGAGTCCGTACCGACGCGGAACATCGACCACCATCGTGCGTAGCAGCTGGGGTTTAGCGCGATTTACTGCGTCGTTTTGCACGTTTGGCTTTCGCCGCATTGCAGCTTTTACAGGAGCTCTGCAGGTTGCTCCACTCTAATCGCAGATCCGGACGCTGAGCGATCGGCTCGCGGTGATCCACTTCCGTTGCGATGGCCCCGTCACAATTCGTTCTGATCTCACAGAATGGATCACGTGCAAGCTTCGCTGCGCGGATGCGTTTCCAGGCCGCATCATACCCGCGCTGGACTGTTGTGCCTCGATCAGCGTCTAGCTCCTGCCGATGCTTGGCGCATCGTCCCTTCTCGACCAGCTCCGAACACGGCTGCGCAGCGCAGGGCCGCAGCATTACTCACCTAGACTGCTCCCAACAACCCCGCGCAGCGCCCAGACTCGACCCTGCGATAGAGACTGCTCGAAGCTTGTGCCTTCCCGCGACAGAGAGATCAGCGGCATTAGATCACGGTCGCGCAAGATCGCGCGCTTCAGGTAACCGCGACGATTGAATACAAGACGGAAGTGCGCGCGGTTCCTCAGTACTACTTCTTCGTCTTCGTCTCTGAGGTGACGTCCGTCTTGGGTTTGAATGATGACAGACACGTGTGGTGCACAGGCCCGCTGGAAATGGATTAAAGAGCGTCCAGGCGCTCTCAAGTGGCAACGGTGTTTCGGGGAACAACGATGCACAAACATTATGCTTGCAAATTGTTCAAATTGGCAAGCGTTAAGTTTAATCTTTTGATCGACTTACGGATTTGTACGGGTTTGTACGTGTTTGTGCGGATTAGTACGTATTCTTACTGGCGCTTTGGCTTCCAGATGGGCTCGCCACTCGATCGGTCGATCGTGTAGCCGGGACATGCGCCGCTCTTTTTCCCAGTGGACGGGCAGGCATGCGACTGGCGATAGCTTCTGCGAACCTTGCGGCTCGCCCTTGTCTTCGGGCTCGATTTCGACGCAGAAACCAGATCCACCGGCAACAGGAACACTAGCGCGACAGCAAGCCTCCAGAGCATGAACAGCCTCCCTGCGACTATAGTGCTCGCGTCGCCGGATTCCTCTCAAACTTTTTTTCTTGCACCATGCAGGGTGTGCGGGATTGGATTCCAGCCCCTGTATAGGTAATGCATTGCCGCCGCACTAATAGGGCGGCGTAATCTCTTTTCGTCGTATCAAGGATATTCAACATCCCGCACATCCCGCAACATTCATAATCACCTACTCAAACCAACGACATACCGCTGACTTATATTTCTTCAACACATCCCGCATTGCGGGATATCACATACCGCAAATCCTTATATTTCAACAGATACACTTCACCTATCCACTCCCGTTTGTCCGCCTCGTTCGAGCGACTGCGGGATGTTCGCTCAGCTGCGGGATGTTCGCAATAAATTGCGGGATGTCTACATGGCCTACATCCTGCGCCGCGTCACTGCGCAGTCGTCTCCTTTGGCCGAACGATTTCGGCTTCCGTATCCTTGGTCAGCACCCTCCATTCGCTCTGCTTCGTGTGCGGATCGACGCGGCGCTCTAGGTGGAGCTCCTTCTCGCCGAAACGCGTGCCCAGTCGCTTCGCGAAGCTTTTTCCCAGCGCGCGCTCAAAACCGCCCTCTTTGCGTCGGTCGACGTCGGCCAGCGAATCCGGAATCGTGAATCGAGCTGGCGCCATAGCCGTAGCCTCGCGAATTTCCCTTGTGATCAGCCCCACCTTGAACCAGGTGCTGCCGAGTGCAGACTCGAGCTCCGCCAGGAAGCTTTCCCACTGGAGCGCCATGTCGTCGCCCTCTTCGATGAACTTCTTCAGATTGGCGACGAATCCCTCGATGTGCGCAGCGCGCAGGATCCCGCCGATCGTGCGATGCCAGTCTTCGAACGAGCCCCACGCGTCGCCGATTTGTGGCCGATCCTTCAGCTGATACCACGCCCGCGCGATGATCAGCAGCGCGCGCAGCAGCTGCGGCCGCATCGAGCTCGCCCACTCCAGCAGATTCTGGTGTTTGAAATCTCGTCCCTGATACGGCCGGGATTTCTTCGCATCCAAGCGAATCGTGTAGCAGCGCCGCGGCATGTCTCCGGATGGCCTGATGTTGTTTCCCGTCGCGAGCCAGGTCGCGCGATTCGGAGCGATCATGTTCTCCGAGACCCCCAGAATGCGCGCCTGATACTCTTTCGCCGTCAGCACCAGCGCCAGGGTTGGCGAATTGAGGATCCCCTCGACGTTGTCGAAGCACACCAGCGCGCCGCCGGCCAGCAGTGTCGACCCGATCGACTTCTGCATTTCCTCTTCGTTGCGTGGGAACGGCATCATGGCTGCCGGGCGGCCCGTCGTGACCACGCTGAACAGATCCGCAAGAAGCGACTTCCCCGTGCCGGCCTGTGGCGCATCAATCAGCGCCATGGGGACAGTGCCGGAGATCGCCGGGCGAACGATCGGCGTCAGCAGCAACCCAAAGAAATTCGCTCTGCTGGGATTCGCCGGATAGACCGCACCCTTGTCATCGCGCTCTTCGGCAAACGGGAAGTCATAGATGGCCTCATCGATCAGGATCACGGCCGACTCGAGCTCCGCGCCGTCGACGACGTCGGGAATCGGCTCCATCTTGAAACCAGGCGCGGGCGCGTAAAGCATCCGCGAAATCGGATCGTACCCGGGCGACGACAGTACCGTTCCATCTGGACGCAGCGTCGGAACTTCCACCACGAATTCGAGTGGCGGGACACCCCACTGGACGCTTGGCAGCGCCAGGATATCCTCGACGACTTCCACCGGCGGCGGGACTGCGATGTCGTAGCCATCGGTGCGCCGCACGAAGTTTGCAGCGCGATCGAGGCGGCCGCGGAGGTGTGCTTTCTCGACGGCGCGGATCGACGGCCGCTCCCGCTCGTCGATCTCGACGAATATCATCTCGCCTGATCGCACGAAAAGGAATGGTGGATCGTTGGCCGCCCGCAGCGCCGCCAGCGCATCGCTTACCACGTCGCGCATCGGCCGGTTGTTCACAATAACCACTGGCAGGCTGGCGTCTTCCGCCGGAAATCCCGCAATGGCCCGCCGCCTCTCTTCGCGAACCGCAGTTTCGAACGCCCTGGCCTTGAACTTGCGCCCGAACTTTTCCTCCATCTTTGTTTTGACACGAAGACTCTCGGTCGCCGATAGCTTGGCGATCTCCGGAATCATAAGGTTGACGCCGTCATGATCGCCGCGCGCGATCGCATCGAACACCATCGCGAGCGCCTCTTCGCGACCGACCGACTCTCCCTCGTCATACGACTCCGCGAAATCCGGCGGCACTTCATTCGTCGACCCCGCGGGATATGCGGGATTTCGTCTGGAGTTTCGCCCGCCAGCCGCACCCCTCGAGTAGGCGCCGGGTTCGAATAGCTCACGGAACTCCCGCCAACCGCGGTCTGCGCAGGAACTGTGAAAGCACTTGAAGCCGTAGCCGTCCGGACGATCGAACACTGCGGCGTCCTTCGCTTTGTGCGAAGGGTCGAACGGACACTCGTATAGGGTGTACTTGACGCCGCTGTCGTGAGCGACCGGATCCCGATACCGGATGCCGTGGCGATCGAGAAATTCGCGAAGATCGAACTCGGATCGCAACGGCCGCGAGCTTTGAGTTGCGCGCGAGCTTTGAGTAGGATGCGCCTTCGGCGCGTTCTTCTTATTTGATGGCGCTTGCGCGCCCAACGCCTGCAGCAGCTCGAGCGAGACAGGCGCGAAGAGTGCCGGAACGTGCAGCACGCGCGACACGCGGTGCGGCCGCTCGGCGGTATTGTCGCCCTTGCGCGCCATCGTGCCGTAGATCTTTGAGATCCGCGACGCGTTGAACACCGCCCGGTCGATCTTGATTCGATGAGCCGTCGCCTCCGGATCGTCGAATCGTGCCGCCAGCGCCTGTAGGCAATGCGACAGCAGCTCGGCCGACTCCTTGTCGTTCGGCAGGTCGACGCGATAGAGCAGGTGGCCGCCATTACCGCTGTCGGCATACAACGGTTCAGGCCAGCCCTCAGCCAGCAGCGCGTCCCGGATCCGCGCCGTCTTCTCCAGCGCCGCGGTGTGCTCGGCATCGCTGCTTGAAATTTCCGGCGGCCGTTCCGGATCGCAGTCAATCAGCAGCAGCCGGCGCCGCAGGATGTACTTGTCGGAAGTGGTTCCATCCTGGCCGACGTAGCGCAGGATCTTATTGACGCCTCGCGCGAGGAGCGCGCGATCGACGGCGTTCAGCGTCCAATAGATCCCGGGATATGCCTCGCGATCGAGCGCCGCGGCCGCTTCCGCCAGCAACTGGAAATCATCGAAGTATCCCGCAATGACGCGGAACTTGCGCGCCTTCGGGACGCGCAGCTCGACGACGTCGCCGGGCTGGAACAACAGCCTGGCCGCGGATAAAATCTGATCTACTGTGTTTTCGCTCACGGCGTCTGCGCCCTAACGCCCCGAAGCGAGGATGGGAATGGATTCAGCGCCGGACTCACGGCCCGCGCTCGCGGCCGGCTTCCGGACAGGACCGCGCTCGATGCTCTCCACCAGGCCGAGCAGGCCTTCGAGCGAAATGCGCACCCTGGTCCCATACGGATCGAACTCACTTTCGGAAATGAAGAAGCGTCCGCACTCAGCCCACAGCGTGCCGATCTTGCGTTCCTTGCGCAGCGCGAGTGCGCGCCTGACCACATCCACCTCGTCGATCTGCACAGCTTCCACCTTCGCCGTCATACCCGATCCGCTCGCAGAGATAAAATGATGGGCGCATGGCTGTGATCTGCGTGACAATCTTCAACCCCGCCGGCAGGGCTTATACACACGTGACGTCGGGAAAGAGCCTCTACGAAGGCGTCGGCAATGCGATGGACTTCTTTCGAAATCCTTTCTGGAAGGGTCCGAAACCAAGACCAGACACGATGTTCGAAGTGATGGTCGTCGGACAGGGCAGCCGCTACTGGCATGTGCGCGCCTCGCGCGTAGAGGAATGGCGTCGCAATCAAGCTGACTTGTCCCAGGCCATCTAAGATGTTTTGTAGGGATTTCATTTGGGCTCAGCCGGGGCAAAGGGCTCGTTCGCGATCTCAAGCAGCACATCAGCATGGCAGAACTCATCTAAGGCACAGAAACATGCAAGGTTCTTTCCGCGCAGCGATTCGACTTCCTTACGCAATTCGGATCCGCCCACTCCGATCTCTCCATTGAGCCAGCGGCGAAATTCGAGGGTGGCGTCTAACTTTCCCGGAACATCGATTCCGACAATATAGGGGTTCCCCCATTTCGTCGGCCGGCCCACATACACAGTGTTATCGGGCATCTTCCAGCCCTTCGTGCGCTTTCGCTGGATGCGGATCGGCGGCGGGTTATGGCTTTCGATCCGAAATGCCTTTTCCAGTTTTCCAGCGATGCTGCTCATTTTTGTAGCGATGCCATCGAGCTCCTGCCAAGCAGCACGATCAGAAGATGGCGTCGCATCGCGCAAATCGTAGAGCCGCTGCGCGATTCGTTCTAATTGCTTCGCTCGCTTTATCCGGTAGTCGCTCCCGTTCATGACCGTGAAAACTCCCCTTAGATTTGCCCACCCAATTGCCCACCCAAAACCCGCCGAATCTGCCGCTTTTGCACCAAGACGCGCGAACAGCGACAATGAAGCCTCAACGGCTTATGTCAGGAGGGTCACTTTTGTAAACTGCGGGTCGGGGGTTCAAGTCCCTCTGGTGGCTCCACTTCTTCAAGCACTTACAGGGACCTTCGTTTACCCGCCCACCCAAAACCCACCCATAACCTCCACTTCCTGAGCTCGACCTTACAGAGCCCTCGCCGAGATTCAAGGTTTTAGTCGGTCGCGAGAATGCGCGTCGAGGCCGATAATTATTCCGCCACGCGCTTCGTAGGTCGGCTCCCGGGGCCCGTCGTCCACCAGCTCCTGAATGATCGCCACATTTTCGGCTGCGACCTGAACACCGTCAACAAAGACCGATTCAACCGACACCACCGGATGACGTCGGGCAATCTCGATAAAACACTCGTGTCGCTGCCCATCCTCAGTGGTGTATTCGATTCGCGCTCGAACGGTCTTAGACCGGTCTGACATTCGCGACCTCTCCCCGCATCTTCTCCACCGACCTCTTCTGCGCCTCCAGCAGATCCCTCTCGAGCGCCAGCGCGGCCGCCTTGACCTCCGCCGGGATCGCCTGCTGATAATGCCTCAGCGTGACCTGCGGATCCGCATGCCCCATGTGCGCCTGCGTCGACTTCGGATCCTTCGCCCTGGCCCCGAACAGCGTCGCCGACGTCCTTCGCAGCGACTGAAAATTTACGGCCGTCGTCTCGTTCCCCTTCGCGTCCTTCGCGACCGCGATCTTCGCCCGAATCGCCGCCGGCTTCAGGACCCGCTTCAGAAAATTATTCGGCCGCACGGGGACGCCCTTGCGTGTCGCAGGAAAGAGCCACGCCGTCGGCCCCTCATCCTCCAGCGTCTCGAGATAATGCGCGAGCTCCGTCTGCAGATCCGCCGGCAGATACTGTGACCTGACCGACGCCAGCGTCTTCGGTTCCTTCGTGTCCCCGTCGACCAGCGCCTCGTCGATCACCAGCTCGCCGCCGCGGACGTCATTCCGCCGCAGCACGAACAGCTCCTCCGGACGCAGCCCGAGCTGGACCGCGATCCGGATCGCGACATGATCCCGGCCCGACACCGCGGCGAACAGCGCGCCGCACTCCTCCGACGTATGTGCCAGGTCGCTGGCCTTCTTTCTCGACTTAGCCCGCAGCTTTCGCGCGGGATTCCGATCGATCAGCCGGCGGTCCATCGCCACATCCAGAATCGCCCGCAGGAACCCGACGAGCTTCGACAGATGCGCCTGGCTGTACCGCGCCTCGACGAATTCATTGATGAACCGCTGCAGCTCCGCCGGCGCCAGGTCCCGCACCGGCCGCGGCCCGAGCTTCCCGATGAAATTATTCTCGATCAGCGATTCGTTCACGCGGACCGTATTCACACCCCAGTGCGGTTTGTTCAGGTCGATGTATTCGCGAGCCAGCTCACCCATCGTCATTCGCCCCTGGAACGCCGTCGCTGGCGACGCGTTCGTTTCGCGAATCAGCCGCTCGAGAACCTCGCGCGCATCCGTCTTCGTGAGCGGCCCCGGATAGCCCAGCACGAATCCCTTCTGCTCGGCCACATCGCGATCGATGACCTTCTCGACTTTCCGGATGCGCTCGACCCCATCGGGTCCGCGGAGATAAACCCGCCAGCGCGCAAAATAGCGCCCGCGCGGCAGCTTCCCGCGCTTCGGCATCGTGTCGCTCAGCCAACCGCGCTGCGATCGAGGTCTCGGCAAGTGACGTCCAATCGTCCTCAGATCGAACGTAGGACGATTCCGCGAGTCTATCATGCCGACGTCCGTGCTCATCTCTTCGCCTTCTTCGACTTCTGGTCACAACCCCAAACCGCAGCGCGAACCTGGCTCGACTTGAGCGACCCCACCCGCAGCCCCGCGCGGACGCACTTTGCGATCTCACTCGCATTCTCATTGGCGTGATCCGGCGTGTCGACCGCCGCAAATACGATGTGGTCGCAACAGCGGCACCAGGCTACAACACATTCGCTGTCTTCGTTCACACTCGCTCCAGTTCCCGCATCAGACACTGCGCCCGGGTAAATACACGGCGCGATTGCATGACAGCCACCGCACTCAGAGCATCCGAACGCGACAACTCGCCGTCCACCGTGTGCGCGTCGATAATGCCTTCCTCGTATTCGCACAGGCGGTCGAGCAAATAGACCAGGGCACGCCGATCGCCGGGACTGAGAAACTGCGTCACGCCGCCGCCCCCTTCAGCCGCACACATTGTTCGATAAATTCCTCGATGTCCTTCGCCCTGAACCGCACAGCGCTCCCGAGCTTCACTACCGGCAACCGCGGCTCCCGGCGACTCGCGTGATCACGCACCCAGGCCTCCGTCACTCCGAGCCACTCCGCGACCTCGCGCGGCTTCAGTAAACGTTCCGGCTTCATCGCGGCGAGGCCTCCATTGCTCGATCGGACCCAGCCTGGCGTAGCCCGTTGGCCCGCTCCCATTCCTCGAAGGCCTGGCGCGTGACAATCCACCGGCTCCGCCCCGGCATCCGCGTCCCCGGCAGTTGCCCCGACCGGAGCATCGCATAGACCATGTCGCGGCCCACCTGCAGCCGGTCCATGATTTCCTGAATCGTCATCCGGCTCCCAGTCTTCATGCGACCTCCGGAAATTCGCGCCACTCGCGGCCATCGAGGAAAGCGCCCGCAGCCCTCTTCCCGACCCGATACAGATCCGGCTGATCGTCACGATGGCCATCCGTGCGAGCAAGATTCTCCGAGCTGAATCTCCACCGACCGTCAAACCACTTGGCGGTTTCGACCGTCCCGAATCGCCTGTCGACGTTCTCGCCAGGAGTCCACTCGCCCCACTGTTTGAAGAAGAACGAAACGCCGGCCTCGACGCACTGGTCGCGAACATCCCGGAACCACTGCGGATGCGCAGGTCGCGCACCTGGACCGCTCTCGCCCTCGGCGACAATCCAATCAAGCCTTCGGCGCGTGCCATCGTCCCCCGATTGGAATCCCCGCAGCGGGTTAATGAACCCATGAGCAAATTCGTCATTCGGAGTTCGGCTGAAGTCCACAGGCCCGAGCGCAGGCCCGTAACTTACGAAGTGAATCGCCGCGGGTGTCTGCAGCAGCAGCGGGATCCGCTCGTCTGCCATCTCTTGATCCTCAACGGAGACGCCGAGCCAAACATTTGGAAGCGGACCGTCCTGTAGACTCCGCGCCGTCGCGCGGATGTCATCAGATCGCCTGTTCAGCGGATCCACGCGCTCTTCGATCATTTCCCATGCAAACGCGTCGACACGCTCAGACGTCTCCGGATCGGCAAGATACTCCATCATCCGGCGCGGCCGTTTCGTTAGGACCTGAAACGAGTGCCGCGGACACAGCGCCATCACCGCGAAGATTTGGTCGATTGCTTCGTCCGGGAGCGCCTGGTGGAACAGATCACTCATCGAATTCACGAAAATCTTCTGCGGTTTACGCCATGCGAGCGGCTCGCCGAGCTTATGCTCCATCAACTCGACCTTGCCAGTCCATTGCGGCTGACTACTGGAAATCCGCACGAATCCGTGAAACGGTCCCCGCGTGCCCTGTTTATCGTCGGCGCCAGCGAACCTAGCTGCGTCGCGTGCCGCAAAACAGTTTTTGCAACCAGGTGATACGGCCGAGCAGCCGCGCACCGGGTTCCAGGTCGCATCCGTCCATTCGATCTTGCTCTTCGCCCCCACGTTAAACCTCGACCGTCCTTGGATCCAGATCCGCCGTCGCCATCTGGCCCGGCCGAGTCAGCCATTTCCGCTCGATCCGGTCCGCCATCCGCTCGACATCCTCGCGCGGCGCCGGCGGCTCCGGAAGCATCCGCAGAAGATCGTCGCAAGTCCCCGCAGTGACATACATCATCAGATTCGCCGAATCGAACAACTCCCTGGCCTTTTCTTCGCTCCACGGCTTCGACGCGTTCGCAAGCTTCTTGCGATGCCGCATGACCAATACCCGAAGCACATCCGCCCGACGCGCACGCAAACCCAAAATCGTCATGACTTCGCCAAGCCTTTCTCGCTCAGCCACCGGATCACGTTCCGAGCCTCGCTCTCCCGCAGCTCCCCGACCCCCATCCGCCCGAACTGCTTGCCGATATATGTCAGCAACTCCGACTCGAGTACGTCGCTGTTCTCGAGCAGGTCCGCGATCGTGCGCAGCTGCAGCCGGTCCGCGAGCTGGATCACAGTCCGACCTGCGCTTTCCGCGCGCGATCTGCGAGCACGGCGGGATCCTCGTAGTCGACGCGGCACATTGGTGTGATCGTCGGCAGGAGCGCGCTGCCGGCTTCGACTTCCGCGAACGATGCGCTTTTCCCGATCACACGCACGGCGCCCTGGGCGAAATTCCATTCGACGTGCAGCAGCTGGAAATCGTCAGGCAAATCACAGGTGACCACTCTGCACTTCCCATCGGGTTGGATCGGCGAGCCACCGCCGCGAATCAAGTCGACAAAGTACTCCCGCGAGATATGGAACTGCGCCACCCGCCGGCCTTCGATTGCCCTCTTGGTTACGTTCATTTCTACAACGCCGTCCTTCATTCATCCCCCGCCTGCGCCATCTTCCAATCCTTCGGAGCCTCCGCCGGCTCCGCTTCTGCCTTCGCCCCGCTCCTGCACCGGCATACCGACGAGCACGACAGCACATCCACCCCGACCACGTCGTCGCCCAGCGTCTTCGCCATCTCCCAGCCCTCCGCCTCCGACTCCACCCGCCGCGAGCATCGCAGCGGTGCCATCCCCTGCCGCCGCTTCGTCCAGACCAGGCGAACCTCCAGCACCTGCCCCGAGTTGTCGCAAAGCGTGCACCGCGGCGCCGGCATATACTTTCTCCTTAGATCACGAACTTCTTCGTGACCAGCACGACATCGCCATCCATAACTTGAACGCCGACGATCCCCGTGCTCCCGGTCTCTCCGGGATTCGCCACCCACACAGGTGTGGCCAAGCTGGCGCGATAGATCCCGCCCTTCCAGCCATGAAAGTCGCGACCCACACACCCCTTCAGGTGCTCGATCAAACCCGCAATCTTCGGTGCCTCGCTATAGACCTGTCCGTAACCAAGAGCGAGGTCCGCATAGTCTCCGCGATAGGACGCCAGGGTCTTCGGATGGAAATGCACAAAATCGTAGAGGACGCGCGAATCCGCGGGATCTTCAATACGACGCGCGTAATCATCCAACTCAGCAATCAGCGCGCCCAGCGTGAAGGTATCTGTCGCGTGGCCTAGACTCATACTTGAGCTCCTGTCGTCACTTTTGCGAACACCAGCCATCCTCCTGGCGCAACCCCGTCTCCCGCAGCAGCGCCGGCAGATACTTCGCCCGATTCCAGGCCTGCGCGATCTCCCCGACGTTCATGCACCGCCCCAGCTTCGCCCTCAGGTCGTTTTCGAGCGCCACTCGGCCATCCCGCTCGGTCAGGAATTCCGCATAGCCGTTGGCGAGCCGCAAAGCATTCGCCTGCCCTGCATAAGCCAGGCAGCCCGGATTGTTCCACTGGACGCAATTCTCATGCCGCGCGATCGACCGCTCGAGCCTCACCAGCACTGCGGGCCGGATATCGATCGCGATCGCATCCGCCGGCCGGACAATGGCCGCCGACATCGCGCGATCCACTGACAAGGTCGGCGACAGCAATGGCAGCGTCGGCGTCAGCGCCGCGATCGCGACGCGCAGCAGGGCGCGAATCACTTCCCCGCCTTCTTTCCGGCCTTCTTCGTCTCCGGCGGAGACGATTTCGCTTTCTTCTGCTTCGCCGCCTCGAACTTCGCCAGCAGCGGCGCCGCGATCTTCTTCTTCAGATCCGCCAGGTCGACGCCCATCAGTTCCGCCGCGGCATTCATCTGCTGGCTCGAATCCCCGAACGAGGCATACGATGCCACGGCGACAAAGAACGGCAGCACGGCATCCGGCTTCTTGCCCTTCAGCCAGCCCTTCAGCGGAGCCTTATAGTCGGTCCCGTACTGCTTCTTCTTCGGCTCGATCCCGAAGGCCGCGCACAGCTCCTTCTGGTCGTCGTGATGCAAACGCTCGATCAGCCGCTCGCCGATGAAGATCACCATCAGCAGCGTCTTCTCGGACCGCGCATCGGCAATCGTCCGGATCGCTTCCCGGCGCGTCTCCACTTCGATCCGCTGATTCAGCAGCTCCCGCTTGCGCTTGAGCAGTTCCGCTTCCGAAGGCTTCGCCACCGCGGACCGCGACCCGCCACTGGACATGGGGCCCGACTGACGCCAGTGCTTCTTACACGTTTTCGTTCGGCAGATCTCGAGTCTCTGTCCGACCCGGCCCTCGCCCTTCACGACCACGGCCGGCTCGACGTGCTCGCACCGGTCCTTTTTCGTAATCTCGCGGAAATCGTCGCGCCCAATCGAGCCCTTTTCGGCCAAACCGTAGCCCACCGTTACTTCGACAACGACTTTCCCTTCCGCACGACCCGCCTCCACGATGCGCGTAATGAGAGCGGCCCGCTTGGCGCGGAAGCATTCCGAGTCGGTACAGAAATCACCCTTCTGAAGGTCATCAAACAATGCCGCGTTTGAGCCCGTCCGCTTAGGACACTCCGTACACGCACCGGCGCGAGGCAGCAGCGAGGCGTCGTCTTTTTTCCATGGCGCCGATTTCAGATCCAGCAGGATCTCTTCGCGGATGAATCGCTCGACATGCTCGACGGAGACATCGGCAATGCCGTCCGTGACATGGATCCAGAGCTTGGTTTTCCCATCCCAACGCTGCTCGCTAAAACACGCGCCGAAGGCTCTCAACTGATCGATGCCGGAACCCAGCCGCGCGATCGCCAGTGCATGCCCGATCGTGATCCGCGAATCCGCCAGCGCGTCCTTCACCGGCGCCGGCAGCCGGATCAGCGTAAGCCGCTTGTAGACGTAGCTGCGATCCTTGCCCACGCGCTCCGCGAGCTTCTCGGCCGTATAGTCCGGATCCAGCTCCATCAGCCGCGCATACCCCTCGGCTTCTTCCACGGGCTTGACGTCCTCGCGCTGCAGGTTCTCGATCAGCTGGATCTCCAGAATCTGCTTCTCGCTCAGCACAGCGATCCGCGCCGGAATCGTCTCCAGCCCCGCCATCTTCGCCGCGCGCAGTCGCCGCGATCCCGCGATCAGGCAGTAGCTCTCCGGTCCGAGCTCCTGCACCACCAGCGGCTCGACCACACCCAGCGGATTCGCCTTGATCGACTCCGCCAGCTCCTGCAGGCTCTTCTGGTCGTACGTCTTGCGCGGGTTCGATTCCGACTCGCGAATCCACGCAATCGGCAATGCTTCCGCGTATCGAGACACTTCGGGCGTTGTATTCATAGAAAAGTTTTTTCCTTGCTCTCGGGAACCTAGCGCGCCGACCCAATTGCTCCCCAGCACCTTGAGCCGGCCCGCTCGAGCCCCAGGAATTGAATCCTATCGGGGAACTCGAAGCCTGTTACCGGAAGCGCTGCTGCCGCCCGCCCCGGTGATCCCTTCCGCCTCGCCGGTCACGATCCTCCGGCCTGGCTTCGTTCACGATCAGCGCCCGGCCCATGAATTCTTTGCCGTGCAGCTCGCGCACCGCGCGCTGGCCATCCGAGGCCGAGTCGATCTCCACGAACGCGAAACCGCGCGACGTGCCCGTCTGCCGGTCCCGCACCAGCTTCACGTCCGCCGCGTTAAAGCCAGCCATCGACAGGAAGTCTTCCAGGTCCTCAGCGGTCGCATCGAAGTTGATATTCGCCACAAACAATTTCATTCGAATCTCCCAAAATCAAAAAAAAAGCCGCGCGCTAAACGCTCCCAAGAAAGAAAGACGCGCGGCGTTTTGCCTCACAGGACGCCGGGTTCGCAGATCCCAGCCCCTCGAAGGAACCTATTCCTGCGCCGCCGGCGTCTCGTCCCCCAGGCTCAGTCCGATCTCATGGACCACGCCGTCCGCGTCGACGCCGCTGATGTTTCCCGAGACTTCCAGCCCGACACTGGCCTCGCCCTCGGCGATCATCTGCTTCAACTGCCCCAAATCCGCTCGCTTGACTTTCAGGTTCAACATCCGCTTTTCTCCTCTTTTTCGAAAAAATGGCTCACAACATCGAGCCCAGCCCAAATACGGCCAGCCGGAATGCCAGATACCCGAGCCCCAGCGTCGAGGGAATCAGCACCGCCCACCAGAAATTTCGATACCAGCGATCGCGCTGAGCGGTCAGGTCCCGCACCTGCGCCTGCCACAGCGCGTCGCAGGCCTGGCGCGAATCGCGCCGGCGTGGGTGAAACGACTCGCGCTCCTGCCGCGCCAGCTCCGCCGCGGCGTCCAGCTCCGCTCGGCAACGCGTGTCCGCGATCGCCTGCTCGAGCTCCGCTACGTCTTCCTTCAGCGGCGTCGACTTCCAGTCGCTCACATAGGAGCCGTCATCGAACAGCAGCACATCCGCGACATTCCCCGTCGACGTCGAGTAGATCATCGGGCGACTCCCGTCGCGCGCGTATGCTCATCCAGCCAGTCGATCACGCAATACCCCGCCTCGCGATCGAGCTGCGCCAGGTCCGCGCACCCGAAGTTCTCGAGCACATACCGCGCGATCGCTTCCGACGACACACCCGAGGCCGCCTGCAGCGCTTCGATGCACTGCAGCTGCTCGATCGTGACTGGTTCTTCCGTCATCAGGATCCGCGCGGCATCCGCAAGCCCGGTCATGATGCCCTCCGCATGCGGTCCATCTCGTCGAGCACCACGCGAAGCACATCGTTGACGCGCACGCCGAGCCGCCGGGCCGTCTTCACCGCATCGCGCGTGTCTCTTACATGGCGCATCACCAGGTCCGGCCGGCTGTGCGCCGCGAACGCCGCGGGACGTCCACCCGAAATTGCCGATCTTTCAGCCACTTCCGCACGCACGCTCTTGCGTACTGGCGGCACCGGGGTATTCTGATCAGGCCGCATGAGATTCCTTTCGCATCAGCTCACGCTCCTGCTCGATCGCCGCCAGCACTTCCTTCGCGGCCGCCGTGTCCTGCGGATAGACGCCGTTTTTGACGTCCGAGATCCACCGCTCAGACTTTCCAAGGCGCGCAGCCACGCGCCGGACAAGTCCGTAATCGGAGTTTCCGCGCGCCTTCCGCTGCTTGCTTTTGCTGCGCTGATGCTTCATATTTGTCACTTGCAACTTGTAGCTAGAATCCTAGTCTAGAACTCTGGTTTTTGTCAATGGAAAACTAGCTATGACATCTGCTACCAGTCGCCAAGTGGCTGAAATGGCGAAAGAAAAAAATCAAATTTCCTTCAAGTGCGACACGGCCGCCGAGTTGCAAATTCGGCGTAATTTCGTGAGCAAGATCGCCAAAGAGGGCCGCGGGATCAAGGAATCGTTACTTGACCTGATGGACAATTACGTAAACGCGACCGACGATCGCCTCGCCAGAACAGCGCTGGAGTGCAGGCTTCTTCAGGTCCTCCGGAAATCCGACGACGAGCGGAGTCCCGTCGAGCGAATGCTTATGGGGACGATCCGCAATTTCGAACGGATAACGTCCGAAGAAAAGTAAAATCCCGAAAATACGGTTGACATATTAGCGCAATCGGGGATATTATTTCTCCCATCCCGACTGTCGCAAAGAGCAGAGGTGCGCTGTTTGAAAAACCCCGACCGAATCACCCAAGCTGAACTGCAAATGGCGCGCGGCCTTTTGCAGGAATATCACCGCGCCGTTCTATCGATGCGCGATCGGCTCGCGAATGGCGCCACTGTGGATGCAGGCCCCTTGTTCCTTCACGATCTCCCGGAGATCTCCTCACTCGGGTCGATTCGTCAGGCCTTCCGACGCAAGCTGATAGCGATCGTTTACGACGGTAATTGGCGCAATTATTTGCCGCTCGTTTTTGCCACAATCGCCGCAGTCTTTTTCAAAATCCTACACCATTCCGGAGTCCGCACGGCCCGCGCGCGATTTGTCGGCTACCTAATCTCATGATCAATTCCCTCATCTGGTGGCTCACCGGCGCCTCTACTGCCACCGCTTTTATCGCCGCAGCCGTACTTCTAAGCCGAGGCCTCGCGCGACGGTATCCCATGCTCGTCGCCATGCTTCTTGGAGCTTTCTTCCGCGGGACCATTCTGCTCTGGGTCAAATTCAGCGGCCAAGGGTACGACGTCTACGCTCAGCGATGGGCGGCACTCGCCCCACTCGCCGTCGCCCTCCACCTAGCCGCGACGCTCGAACTCTACGTGCGCATGTGCTCCCATTTCAAAAACATCCGGAACTTCGCAACCGGACTAGGCGCGGGCATGGCGTTGATCTCAGCTACAGTCGCTGGCCTTTCCGCCGCCTATCTGCATGCGCCATGGAAGCACATCGGCGCAACCGTTTCACGCGTCTACCGGAACGAGGCACTGGGTTGCCTGATCTTCATCCTGCTAAGCGTTCTCTTTTTCTCCCAGTTTGACTTCCAGGAAATGCGCAAGAACGTTCGGCATCACGTCGTAATTTCGGCGGCATTCTTTGCCGTCCTGTTCGTCGCCAATGTCACCATCGAAGCAGGCGCCGCCAGTTATGCCTATGCGCTCGCCTACCAACTCCTCGTTAACATAGGGCCCATCGGCTGCTCTGTCGCCTGGGTAATCTGCCTTCGGCGCGACGGCGAGACTTGGCTTCCCTTCCACGAATTCAAAAAAGCTCAGGGCACGGAACCTGCGCTCAGGCCCTGAGCCTTCGAAACTTGCGCTCTAGCGCGATCCCGGACACCACGGGGGACAGAACGGACCGGTCGTCGCTTCTACTGGAGGCAGCGCCGGAACTTTCGCCGGCGTGCTTGAGGCCTGAACTGTTCGGGTCGCCTCCATTCCGATACTGAGCGCCGCCACCGTCATCACAATCAAAATGATCTGCTTTTTCATCGGTCGTTTCTCCTTTGATTTTGAAATCTACAACGGTCGAGAAAATGGAAACCGGGAAAAATCCGCCTAAGCAGTGCGGACCAGGTCACGGATGCGCACGCCCAGCGCATCGGCCAAGATCGCAAGCGTCTTCAGCGTCACATTGCGCTTGCCGGCTTCGATTCGATACAGATGGGCGCGGTTCAGGCCCGCCATTTCCGCCAGTTCGTCTTGCGTGATTCCACGACGACGCCGGATCTTCTGAATCTCGTGTCCTACCGCGCGCTGAGCTTCGTACAAGGCTTACAGCGTACGGATTCTGCTGCCCACAAGCACCCTGCCCATAGGCAGGGACACAAGTTTCTTTCTTGGGCAGTTTAATTTGGCAATTAATGTCCTGGTTGCCCCTTGCCATTCGGGTGAGGATCTGATACGTTCCCTGGTGTCAGCCTATGAATACCCTTCGAATTATCTTGCTCAGAACTGCTGCGGTCGCATTGCTCGCCCTGAGCGGGTTCTCTATTTCGCGCGGAATCGAGGATCTCCAGTGGACAGGCCTCGCAGTACGCGAAGCTGGACCCTCATATTACGGCGCCAACCATGTCGCGGATCAGATTGCCGCGATTTCGGATCGCAAGAACACATCGGGACAAATCCAGCTTGGCCTGGGAGTAATCGGGATCGCCATCGCGCTCGCACTGGAGGGCATTGTCGCTTGCATCCCTCGGCCGCGCGCGCAGCCCACGGCGGCGGAAACCATCAGCGCCCCTGCGCGCGCCTAGTTTACGACTCCCAGCGATTCAGTCTCCGACGGAGACAATCGTCCCCTCGATTGCTGCCCAGGAGCAGGTAACGACTCGTTGCATTTCCCTTCGAGCTGTGAAACAATTCCCTCGCAGGACATTTTCAAAGCTTTACAATCGGAGGAAAATGACGATGAGTTTCTATAAATCCGCCCCACTAATCGGGGCCTTTTTTACGCTCGCAGCACTCGCCGCCGCATCACCCTCGTTCAGTTCATGCGACAGCGGCACGCTCGATCAATACATAGCGCTCGGCAGCACTGGATGCCAGTTCAACGGAATCCTTTGGAGTAATTTCGAGTTTTCGGCAACGAACAACGGGAGCCCGGTCGATCCGAATGCTATTTCCATCGTGTTCTCAGGCCTGAGCTTCACCGGGACTGGGAATATTACCGTGCTGGAGGGAACGACCCTCGATCTCAACTTTGGATTCGCGGTGACTGGCCCGACCCGTTTGATCATGGCCAGTGAAACTCTCGCCCCTCCCACACCAGGAGTACTGGGAACGATTTCGGGTTGCGAAAATGGAACCTTCAGCGGAAGCAATTGCTCTGGCACGCTTCTTCCCGACTCGCACGTTTTTTATCTGTTCGATCCAACGCTCGCGGATCAGGTAGCGCTGAGATTCAGCCAGCAGGACGTAGGGCAGCCGGGAAATTCTACGTTCACTCAAATCTTCGGCGAGATTCAGTCCATTCCTGAACCATCGGCTTTCGTCCTCGCCGGAAGTGGCCTGCTGATCGCCGGAATTTTCAGGGCACGATTTATTTCGCGCTCTTGAGATCGAGACGGCTTAGGGCAGTGCGACTGCCTGCGTGTCTCCCGACACCCATGTCGTACCGTTGCTCGATCGCCGCACGCGGTAGTAGACCAGGTTCGGAGCGATCGCCGGGATGGTAATCGTGCAGCCGCTTGTGCAGGTCGTCAGCGTGCGCGTCTCGCTTTCGAAGTTGAACGGCGATCCGCTCGTGTTGCAGGACTCGCTCCGCGGCGTGCAAAAGAAGTTCCCCACCGGCGATTGATTCGGCCCCACGTACCGCGAGTATCCGAATTGCACTTCGGCATATTGCAGCCCCGAGGGAATCTTCACCGCGATCCCCCCGGTCTGCGTGCGATTCGCTGAATCCTCCACCCACGGAGGCAGGCCCATCATCCATGAGACCGGACCCCACCCAAGCGTCATCTGCGGAGGACAGATGCTCTGCGTCGTCGAGAACGGCTGATGGAGCTCGAAGGCGTAAGCCGTGCCGTAAAGCCCAAAGCAATACCCCAGGGACCGGGTACGCGCGCCCTGTGGATCCGGCCGGTCCCACCCGAGCTGCCGGAAACCGCCGGCGCCCGGCTCGGCCATCAGCACACAGGGGATCGATGCGAAATTCTGCGCCACCGCGCATGTGCTCGCGGGATTGTAGGCAAAGGGCACATTCACGTACACATGGCCAGCCGTGCTTCCAGGAATGCACTCGCCGGCGTTGTAGGCGTAGCACATCGCATAGGCCGACGAACGAATATCGCTCGCGGCTCCGCTCTTGTCCGCCAGATTGTATCGGCCCGCATACCCCAGCATCGGGAACAGCTTGTAGTTGGAGTTGCTCGCCGTGCCCAGGACGGTGATGTCGTACACGTTCGAATAAGCCGTCGACGTCAGCGTCCGCGAACCCACCAGCCCGATCCCTTCCTGCCCTCCCTCACCGTGCGGCCCGTTGAGCGTGTTGCTGTCCGCGATCCACGGCACGCCGCCCAGCCCGGAGGCATACGCCTGCACGAAGGTGGCGAGTTGTA
>Ga0070741_10002882_pt1 | contig 44485 bp, 42 predicted proteins | sample Coa_R1_4_FD_66440 | JGI IMG/M metagenome (GOLD analysis project Ga0070741, IMG submission 66440) | Surface soil microbial communities from Centralia Pennsylvania, which are recovering from an underground coalmine fire - Coalmine... | ecosystem: Environmental > Terrestrial > Soil > Unclassified ... | reverse complement strand
GTGGTTTGGCAAAATTACGGCAGGATGAGTTCGTAATTCTTCGGCCACAGGGCGAACGCGATCTTCGGTTGAAGCGAGGCCATCGTATTCTTCTTGGACCACACCCACCAGATCCGCCAGAATGCAGCTCTCCTGATCGTAAATCTCAAGCGGTTTTTGCAGGGTACTCCATGTGACTACTGTAGGTGGATGCGTGTGCATCACAGCAGCGTGATTAGGATTCAAACGGTGAACGACGCCGTGAAGGCGAATTGTGTCGTTGACCCACCCAGTGCCTTCCAGAATCTTCCCATTGAAATCGACGGTGAGGATATCGCTGGGCGTTACGGTGCCGAATGAAGGACCAAAACGATTTACAATCATCGTATCTGGGCTAACCTTTATGCTGATGTGTCCGGCGATACCCGCGCTCATTCCTTGTCGATAGAGAGTTCGGGCCGCACAGCAGAGATCGAATTTTAAATTCTCGTTCATCGCTTCACCTTTATTGATTCATGGTCATTATCGCCGCCATGATCTCTATGCCATCCCACAGATTTTGTATCCTGACGTTTTCGTTTTCCGCGTGCTGATTGTTGTCGAAATTTGCCAGCGGTATCGTAATCGTCGTCGCTCCCAATTGTTGTTTCAGTATGTATAGCGGCAAACTTCCACCCAGTGTAGGCAGCTTGACGATAGGCTGATCAGAGACGCTTTGCACCGCATTAATAACGTTTTTAGAAATCGGCAAATCCATCGAAGTACGCTCTGCGTTGTACCCACCGCGATCTTTAACGTTGGCAATCAGCGGATGATCTCGCCGCTCGGCGTCGGTGGGCTCGTGATCGACAACATAGTAACCTTGTTTTCGTATATGCTCGATGAGCCTCGTAACCTGTCGATGCGCGTCGTTGCCTTTCACTAAACGCATATCGATCGTTGCTGTGGCCGTAGTAGGTATTACGTTTCTGGCAAGCAACCCGACATCGGCGCTGCGAAATCCGTCGATATTTAACGATGGCTGATTAATTAATTCGCTTAGGCTCTTGCCTGCGCCTTCCGGGTGAGAAAACCCAAATTGCGTTTTGAGGTCGTTGTCGACGTCAGGAATTTCAGAAAGCGCTTTACGCTCCGCAGCGCCCAGCGGCTCTACATCGTCATAAAATCCCTGAATCGTTACGCGGCCATTGTCGTCTTTCATTGACGCCAGCAGCCTCGCCAGCATCATCGCCGGATTTGGCGCCCAGTTACCGTAATGTCCGCTGTGAAGCGGTCGCTTTCCTCCATAAACAGTAATGTCGACACCGGTCACGCCGCGCGCGCCAAAAACAACCTGTTTCCGACCCGTCTGATGAACCGGACCATCGCACATTATCCATGCGTCGGCCGCCAGCAAATCTTTATACTTGCTGACGAGCTCCCCAAGGTGCGGCGAGCCGGCCTCTTCTTCACCTTCAAAGTAAAACTTTATGTTATAAGTGGGCGCCTTTTGAGTTACTTTCAACGCCTGGAACGCGGCGAGAATCGCCATAACACCCAGCTTGTCATCAGACGCCGAACGGGCGTAGATTCGCCATTCGGGATTTATTTTTTCGTCGTTCTTTGGCAACGGCAATACAGTGCCTCCGGACTCGACTGCCGCCGAACGCACAGTTGGCTGCCACGGAGGCGAAGCAGTCCATTGCGACGGATCGACCGGTTGTCCGTCATAATGGGCATAGAAAACCAAAGTGTGAGTCGCGCCGGGAGACTTAAATTCGCCGTAGACCGCTGGTGGAACTGCCGGGTCGCCTAGCTCCAATAACTGAGGCTTGAGCCCACGTTGCTCCATCATCTCCATTATCCTGGCGGCATTTCTCCGAATGTTCGCGCGATCCGATGCGACATTGGGAATCGCCAGCAGATCAACAAACTCGTTGAAGATCTGATGCTCGTGCGCCACTCGATACTCTCTTATCGAATTGCCAGTAGACGAAGCGGTTGCCAATCCCAAAGACATTGCCAACAGCACTGCCACAATCATTATCCTGATAGAGTTCATTAGCTGACCTATTGTTTGCGTTCGGAATCTGGTCTGACATTATATGACCATTTCGCCGCAGATTCGACAAGCACGTGAAATACAAGCAAGCGATAGTGGCACAATACGGGCGAATCCTGCTAAACTTTGATTTCGAGCGCGAATAAACGTGGCAAAACGATTCAATCTCCAAACGAAAATTATTCTGATAACGTTGGCAGCGGCTGCGGTTGTCCTTATATCAGTCAGTCTGATAGATAGCTATTGGGCGTACCAGCTTGCGGACGAAAATCGTTATGATCGGTATATAGCTCTGACGCAATCGCTGGCGCGACGCATTCGTGACGGCAATTACCTCGAACATCCCGCGGAACTGGCTCAGGAACTGCGTTCGGTAAAGGATTATCCCCTTGGCAAAAGCGTCACTCAGATCGACGTGTTTGTGCATAATGGACCAGAAAGCAAACTGGTTGCGTCGACTTCAACAGATGGGAAGCTTTTGCCAGAAGTTGACGAGCTTACTCCAGACAAGGTGCCCGCTGGATACTCTGAATTTTACATAGTTAATCCAGATACCAAAGACGTCTATACGCTTGAGCATAATCCTCCAAATGGACCGCAGTCGTGGGTTTTCAGCGCCCAGATCAGAAACGGTGATCAGGTTCTGGGGTGCGTTAACCTGATGGGCATTCGTGACCTTGAATACCAATATTTAAGCGACCTGCAGCTAAAAACCGTCCTGCTTATTTTTGCAACTATTGCGGCGTTGCTGGTCATATTAAGTGTCCTGTTCTGGTGGTTCTTTCGACGACCAATGCACGAACTGATCGGCGCCATGGCGCAGGCGGAAACCGGCAATCTGGCTGTTCAAGCCAATGTGTTTAGCGAAGATGAAATTGGGACATTGGCGAGCAATTTCAATCGAATGCTGACGAAGATCCGCTATGCTAACGATGAAAATCAGGCGCTCCTTCACCAGATTAAAGATTTCAACGAAGTTCTCTCACAAAAGGTGCTTCAAGCCACAACCGAGTTGGCAGAGAAGAATCGCGAACTGCGCCATGTAAATCAACTTCTGTTCGAGACTCAACGCACGCTTGCCACCAGTGAGCGTCAGGCGCTTGCGGGTCAGATGGCCGCGAGTCTTGCACACGAGATCGGTACGCCGCTGAACGCAATATCAGGTCACGTGCAATTGATCTCGAAAACTCACGCACGCGATGAAAAGACATTGCGCCGATTAAAGATTATTGCTTCACAAATCGATCAAATAACTGCGACAGTCAAGAACCTATTGATGGCAACAAGACAAGCACGAATGAGCATGCGTCCAGTCGAAGTGAATGAACTGGTTCTGGAAACGCTGGCGCTGACTGAACCGGTGCTCAACGCTCGCGGGATTATAGTTAAAACAGATTTAGGGGAAAAACTGCCTCAGGTATTTGGAGATGCCGATCGGTTAAGACAAGTCCTCCTTAATTTGATAAATAACAGTATTGACGCCATGCCTCACGGCGGCCGGTTGATGATCCACAGCTTTACTGAAATCCAGGACGAAAACAGCTCTCAGGTAGTCATTGAAATCCGCGATACCGGTTGTGGCATCGACTCCGAAGACATCGATCGAATATTCGAGCCAATGTTTACGACAAAACGAATTGGCGAAGGAGTTGGACTGGGACTTGCGATTTGCAGGGAAACTGTCGAAGAGCACGATGGCCGCATTATAGCTCGCAGCGAGCCGTCAAATGGCGCCGTATTTATCATTCAGCTACCGGCATATCAGGCAGAGTCAAGAGAAGAGAAGCTGGTTTCCGGAGTAGTTAGTAATTAAATGAGCAATCAGTCTGTCGAAATCTTAATAGTCGATGACGACCCCGTTACCTGCGATCTTCTAAGCGAAGTGTTCCAGCAGGAAGGGTATTCGCCAACAACAGCGCGTAGCGGACCGGAAGCTATCTCACTTACCGAATCGCAGCGATTCGATATCGTCCTGAGCGACATTCGTATGCAGACCAAGATAGACGGTCTGGACGTTTTGAAAGCCATCAAGCAGCAAAACGAAAACACAAAGGTAATTTTAATGACGGCCTTTGGTTCGCTGGAGACTGCTATTGAAGCCGTCAGGCAAGGAGCCTTTGATTACATAAGCAAACCATTCGATCTGGATGCCGTTACTCTTGCCGTTAGACGAGCGCTCCAGCAGCAACCTCATGACGAGGCTCATAACGACTTGCAGGAAGAGCCGCCGGACTCGCTAGAGCAACGCAGCATAATAGGTCGCAATCCTGCGATGCTGGAGGTCTACAAGCTGATCGCGCATGTGGCCGATACTCGCACCGCCGTTTTGATTTCCGGCGAGTCGGGAACGGGAAAAGAATTGGTGGCCAGAGCGATTCACCTCAACAGCTCGCGCTCTGACAAACCCTTCATTGCGATTAACTGCGGGGCATTGGCTGAAACCCTGCTAGATAGCGAGTTATTCGGTCACGAACGCGGATCATTCACTGGTGCGATTGCCACCAAAAAAGGCATTTTCGAAAATGCCACCGGCGGCACCGTCTTTCTAGATGAAGTTTCGGAGATGAGTCCCTCCCTTCAGGTAAAACTGCTGCGTGTACTGCAGGAGCAAGAGGTTACTCGAGTCGGAACGTCATCCCCTGTGCGGGTCGACGTCCGAATCATATCTGCATCGAATCGCGATTTAAAAGAGATGGTTGCGCAGAGTCAGTTTCGCGAAGACCTCCTTTACAGACTTAATGTCATCAACATCAAATTGCCGCCATTGCGCGAGCGCCGCGACGACATACCGCTGCTGGTCGCGCATTTCCTTCGCAAGTACACGCGCGCCGGCCAGCAATGCACAATTTCGGCCGATGTAATGACGAAGCTTAAGTCTTACGACTGGCCTGGGAATATCAGAGAGCTTGAGAATACGATCGAGCGGGCTGTTGCTCTTAGCAGAACGGGAATGATCGGGGCGCGTGACCTGGCAATCAATGTTTCGTCAGACGCTCCGGCCCAAGATACGGAAGACAAGATCGAGTCGCTGTTCGACGGGTTGCCCACGTTTGACGAACTGGAACGCCGTTATCTGCTTCACGTTTTGAAAGTTACGGCCAGCAATCGAACGCAGGCCGCCGATATTCTTGGGATTAATCGCAAAACGTTATATCGTATGGCGGAACGTTTCGGTATAGAACTATAAAACCCATTAGAGGAATTGATGACAGAGGAAATTACCGACCGGCTGCGATTCCTGGGACGTCATCGCTGCCCCAGGTGCCGAATGCCATTGCGAGCCGAAGAGATAACCTGCGCGCTTTGCAAACTTCAAATAGTCTTCGTGAATAATCTGGGCGAAATTATGATCCAAATGATCGCCATTGATGATCTGTCCAACTGGAACAACATTCATGTTCAGGAATATCACGCGATGTTGGCTGTCGAGAACGCCGGAGACGTCTATTTCCCGCGTCAATATTTACCGACCGAGCCTCAGCACGCAGACATTGTTCCGATGCCCGACGGCTGGCTAGGGGTTCGTTACGCCAACCGAGTGACTCTGGAAGATATTCGGAAATCTGGCGCCGTGGATTAACAGAAGATTAACAATGACGCTTCGTAATCTCTTTGACAAAACCTGGGACCGCAGTTGGGCACTCCTTTTTGCTCGCCTTGTTCTTGGGCTCATCTTTTTTATGGCAGGTGTCTGGAAGGTATTTACACTCGGTCCGTTAAATCATGCACGAAAATATTTCCTGCCTTTCTCTGATACATTTCTTCCGGTGTGGTCTTTGTGGGCTGTGGGCGTTGTTATTCCGTTCATCGAATTAATAGCCGGGGCGCTGGTTATAATTGGTCTGAGAACGCGAGAAGCGTTGCTCGCCCTGGGGTTCGTTCTTGCGATTGTGACTTTTGGCCATTTATTGAAAGAGCCTCTTTACGAGTTTCATACCCACGTGATACCGCGACTGGCGCTGTTGTTGTTCATTCTGGTCTTGCCGAGAGATGATGACCGATTGTCGCTTGATCATCTTTTATTTTCCAGAAATCGATGACGGTTTCGACGACTTCGACCCTTTACAAACTGACATAAAGCCACGGCGACGAGAAAAAAAGCCACAGTTCTGACTTTCCAATCAGATTGATCGGCTGGTCGGGAGCTTGGTCAAATTGCATAAATCATTGGCAATTCTGATACTTAGCAGAAAAGTCCAATTATTTCCGTCAACCGGTAGTTGAGGCACCGCAATTGCCAACGATTAACCGTTAAGTCCAGGACGTCACTATCCAACCCTCATTGGAGTCACAGGATAATTGTCCCGTTTCATAACCCGAATTACGAGTTGCGAGGGTGCTGCTCTTTGCAGTGAATGGAAGATCAGCGAAAACGAGGATTTCTTTCGCGATCATTTTGAAGGTATGCCGATTGTTCCAGGCCTGGTGATGCTGGAATCGATGATTAGCGCCGCTACGTGGCTGGCGCGGGCAAGAAATGACTTCAATGTTGTCAGTTTTCGCCTGGCTGAGTTGTCAAATTATAAATTACCCAAAAGCGCAAGACCGGGTGACGTGCTGAAAGTGAAAGTCGAGATGCTCAATTCTGATTCGCAAAATTTCAGAGTCAAAGGACGGGCAGAAGTTAATGGGCAATCTACCGCTCAGGGAATTTTTTCTCTGGTTGAACAGCCAGCCAGGAATGAGCACGACGTGGTCTTTTACCGCGATCAGTGCCGGAACAACTTTCAGGAACTGTTAAGCAGATAAAGATTTGAAGAAAAAATAATCCATCATAAGGAAGATAGTTACAATGCCAAACCGCGATGAAGTCTTTGCCACAGTAAAGAGTTGTTTAGTGGAAGCGCTAGGCGTCAGCCCCGATGCAATCGCTCCCGATGTGTCATTGATCGGAGACCTGGAAGCTGAGTCGATCGATTTCCTCGATATAGTTTTCCGCCTGGAGAACGCTTTTCATATCGAGATTCAGCGCGGCGAACTTTTCCCACAGGAAATCCTGCGCGATCCGGCAAATGTAAACCAGGGCAAAATCACCGAGGCCGGAGTTGCGAAATTGCGCGAGAAGTTTTCTTTCACTCCATTGGCAGGTCTGACCATCGACACTCCTGTCACTAAATTCACGAACGAAATGCTGACGGTGGGCATGATCGTGGACTATGTCGAGAGCAAACTAAATCAGACAGTCGGCGCTGCGGAGAGCGCGTAGGCGAATGAATCAAGCTCCCCAAAACGACGCCAATAAGGTGGCGCTGATTACTGGCGGTTCGCGCGGAATTGGCCGTGCAACAGCATTTGCGCTGGCTCAGTCGGGTGTTCGGCGTTTTGTAATCAACTATTACAACGATCGCGAAGCGGCTGAATACGTAATCGACAAACTTAAGGAATACGGAGCGGACGGCGTAACATTTCGCGGCGACGTAGGCGATTTGGAGTATCTGAATAAGATGTTCGATTTCGTCGCTGAAAAGTTCGGAAAGCTGGATATCTTCATCAGCAATGCCGCTGCTGGCGCTCTGAAGAATACTCTCGAGCTCAGCGCTAAATCGTGGCAGCGGACGCTTGATATTAACTCGCGCGCGCTGCTGATCGGAGCACAACGTGCCGCCAAGTTGATGCCCGAAAGTGGCGGCAGCATTGTAGCCCTGACCAGCCTGGGATCGCAGCGCTTCATCCCGGGATATGCGGCCGTCGGTGTTGCGAAGGCCGCGATAGAGACGTTGACCAGATACCTGGCCGTTGAGCTCGCACCGCGTGGTATCACAGTTAATGCCGTTTCAGGCGGCGTCGTCGATACCGATTCGCTTAAATATTTTCCCAATTATGAACAATTACTGGACGTGACTGCCAACCGAACGCCGATGGGGCGCATCGGTAAACCTGAAGATATCGCCACGGTAGTCGCGTTCCTGTGTTCACCGGGTGCTCGGTGGATATGCGGTCAAACCATCGTCGTCGACGGTGGGTACTCTTTGCTTGCTTAACGGGCGTAATCAACTCCCCGGGTTCAGGGAGTCAGTTTGCCTGAGTAATGGACGTGTATGATAGTTTCAACAGGAATCGACATTGAACGCATTGCTCGGATAGAGCAGTTGATAAACGCGCATGCCGGTCGGTTGCATGATATCTTTTCCCCCGCCGAGATAGATTTCAGCGAGCGCCAGAAAAAGCGCTCTGCCGGTTTCGCTGCCTGTTTTGCGGGCAAAGAGGCCGTCATGAAAGCGCTCGGCACAGGATGGCACAGTGATGTTCCGTGGCGCGACATCGAGATCCTGTGGGATGGCAGCAAAACGTTCAATGTAAAGCTGAGCGCGGCAGTCGAGCCGCTGGCAGCCAAACAGTTCATTACCAGAATTATGGTTAGTATCTCGTTAACGGATGAATTGGTGGTGGCCTCTGCAATCGCGCTCGGGAACGAACATACGGGAAACTAAATGGCGATTAAGTTCGGGTTCAGGATTCTCTTTGCAGTTGTTGCGATGATTTCGATATGGCCGGCCGCAGGTTTTTCATACGAGCCGCCGGTTGCATATATAGAAAAGGCGCTTGCGAGTTTCGATGGTATTAAGGATTACACCTGTTTGTACATAAAGCAGGAAAAAGCGATCGGCAATATGGAACCTCAGACGATTCGACTCTATTTTCGCAAGCCTTTCGATGTTCGCATGGAATGGTTAAACGACAAGGGTAAGGTCGATCAGACTGTGGTATATCGCGAAGGTTTCAATAACAATAAATTGCGGGTCAAGATACCGTACCTGCCGGTTTTGAATATCGATCCAAATGGTTCCAGGGGGCATGGTCCGGGCAGCGATTCAATGCACCCCATAACGGAATTGGGTATCGGCAGAATCCTCAGGCGGGTTTTAAACGAAATTGCCAAAGGTCCAATGGCTGTAAATGATTTGGGAACGGAATCAGTCGACGGCCGGAACGCCCACAAGATCGAAGTATTGTCCAAGGCCGCGCCGGGTGTTTTTTTCGCTAAAAAGACAATTCTCTGGATCGACACCGAAACGAATTTCCTTGTTAAGCATGAACATTACAACGACAAGGATGAACTGTTCGAACGGCATCTCTATAAAGACATAAAAATAAACGTAGGCTTGGGGGACGACAAATTTAATCTTTGAAATTGAATCACCAAATATGAAACGAAGAGTTGTTGTAACAGGATTAGGCGCAATCACACCGCTGGGAAATGATCTGGAAAAAACCTGGCAGGGGATGCTGGAAGGACGTTCCGGAGTCGGACCGATCACCGCATTTCCTGCCGAGAACTTCAAGCCCGGCTATGCGGCCGAAGTCAAAGATTTCAAACCCGAGCAGTACGTTGAAAAACGAAAAGCTCTGAAGATGATGGGCCGCAATATTCAACTAGCCCTTGCGGCTGCTCAGATGAGTGTTGCCGATTCCGGAGTTCTGGAATCAGTCGATCGCACGCGTATGGGCGTGCTGCTGGGAACAGGAATGCTCAACGCCGATATTGCTGAGCTGGGAAAAGCCGTGCGAGCATCTCGAGATGAAAACGGCGAGTTCGATATGTCCCGATTCGGCGAAGCAGGTTCGTCTAACCTTTTCCCTCTCTGGCTGTTGCGTCACATTCCGAATCTGGTCAGTTCGCACATAGCCATCTTGTACGGGGCTCAAGGTCCTTCAAACATAATCACGACTACCTGCACATCGGGCGCGCAGGCAATCGGCGAAGCGGCCCGGATAATCGAGCGCGGTCAGGCACAGGTAATGCTTGCAGGCGCCTCAGATGCTCGAATCGACATTTTGAGCATGGTCAAATACCGCAAGCTGGGCATTATGACCACCGATGATCGCGACCCCTCTACAGCCAGTCGCCCGTTTGATTCTGAAGCAAACGGTTTTGTCTGCGGCGAAGGCGCAGCGGTTCTGGTTTTAGAAGAGTTGGATCACGCCAAAGCACGCGGGGCGAAAGTATACGCTGAGCTCGTCGGCATCGGTCTTTCAACTGACGCTTACGATTTCATTCGTCAACATCCCGAAGGCCGCGGGATGCAGCTTTCGATGAAACGTGCAATGAAAGACGCTGAGTTGAATGTTGACGACATCGACTACATAAGCCCGAACGGCGCATCAATACCGGATTTCGATATTGCCGAAACGCGAGCCGTCAAAGCGGTCTTCGGCGAACGAGCGAAGAAGGTACCGATGAGCGCAGTCCGATCAATGATCGGTCATACCCACGCGGCCTGCGGGGCCATCGAAGCAGTTGTTTGTGTTAAGGCTATAAATGAATCTGTTGTACCGCCTACGGTTAATCTGGACAGGCCGGCTGCCGAATGTGATCTGGACTACGTTCCGAAAACTGCTCGTCAGATGCCGGTGAACGTTGCGCTGTCGAACAATTTCGGTTTTGGCGGTCACAGCGCGAGTTTGTTGTTTAGAGGTATGGAAGCGCGGGTGTGATTCTCCCATACACTTGCCATTTGAGGTGATCTCCCCATAGGAGGATTTGCACGAGTGATGGCTTTCTTCGTGCGAACCAAATTAAAATATGAAACGAAGGGTTGTTATTACAGGATTAGGCGCGGTCACTCCGATCGGTATTGGGGTCGACAAGTATTGGGAAGGCCTGGTCAACGGGACATGTGGAATCAGCACGATCTCCCGTTATGACGTGTCTTCATTTGCAACAAAGATTGCCGCTGAAGTTAAGAATTTTAACCTCGGCGACTATAGCGAAACTAATGCAGAGACAAGCCAGCTTGACCGACGCATTCAATACACGATGGCCGCGGCCGAGATGGCCATTGAAAACTCAGGTCTGGCGTTGAAGGGCGATCACTGGATCGACACCGGTGTTTATCTGGGCGCCGGCGAGGGCACAGCCAATCTGGATGAATTCGCCGATATGGCTTGCCGTAGCGGCAACGGCGATCCGACAGTCGATTTGCCAAAGTTTGTACTTAACACGCTGGACATCTATGACGGGGCCGCTGCTTTCCTGAAAGAGAGCAACATGCCCGCGGCCTTCATTGCGATGCGCTACGGAGCGATGGGACCGGTTTCCAACTGTTTGACCGCGTGCGCGGCCAGCAGTCAGGCGATAGGCGAAGCCTATCGCGTAATTCAACGCGGCGACGCCGACGTGATGATTACCGGCGGCGCTCACGCGATGACCGGGCCGCTGGATTTGATCGGCTTCTCGCAATTGTCGGCGCTTTCGCAGAACAATCAGGATCCTTCAACTGCCTGCAGGCCGTTCGACGCTAAACGCGATGGATTTGTGCTTGGCGAAGGCGCAGGAATAATCGTTGCAGAAGAACTGTCGCACGCGATCAGGCGAAAGGCGCGAATTTACGCAGAGATAATTGGCTACGGTCAATCCAACGATGCTTATCGGGTTACTGACATGCATCCGGAGGCGCGCGGAGCTATACGAGCCATCACAGCCGCTCTTGATGAAGCGCGAGTAGCGCCGGAATCGATCAACTATATCAACGCGCACGGCACATCGACCGTCGAAAACGACAAGAACGAAACAATGGCCATAAAAGCGGCCTTCGGTGATTACGCGTATAGACTGAATATCAGCTCCACCAAGTCGATGACTGGTCATTTAATCGCGGCGGCCGGCGCGGCCGAATTGATCGCCACAACGCTGGCATTACAAAGCGATGTGATTCCGCCCACAATCAATTATTGCAATCCCGATCCTAATTGCGATCTGGATTATGTTCCCAATGAAGCGCGGGAACGAAGAATAAGAGCAGCCATATCTAATTCATTTGGCTTTGGCGGCCAGAACGTGTCGCTTGTCGTAGCGCGGCCGGAGTTCTAACCACCGATTATGCGCTATTGCATGGTTGATCGTTTCCTGGAATTCGAGCGCGGGCGGCGTGCGGTCGCCGTAAAAAACGTTACGCTCAGCGACGATTTGACAACTGAATATCAGCCTGGACAGCCGTTTATGGCGCCTTCGATGCTGCTGGAATCGATAGCGCAGGCGGCCGGGATTTTGTTGATGTACAGCCTGGACAATGCAGGTCAGGCGATGCTGGCAAAGGTTAACAGCTTCAAATGCATTGAAGCCCCACGACCCGGTGATCAAATAATCATCGAGGTGATTTTGGAAGATATTCGCGACGAAGGATGCCGAGTTAACGCAGTGGCAAAAGTGAATTCAAACGTGGTCGCAGAAAGCATCTTCCTATTGGCAATCGTCCCCTCGGACGTTGCACCAAAGGAATTCAGAGAGCAATCGGAGCGCAGGCTGCGAGCCTTTTATCCGGAGCTTCTAACAGCTGAAACGAAATAAAATATGAAAAAAAGTCTGCTGGTAAAAAACGGCTTGAAGCAATTACGACACGGTTTCAACCGACCTTTTATGATGATGTTTGAAACCACGCTTCACTGCAACATGAAGTGTGTTTACTGCTCAGTCTGGAGTGATGATCGCAACGAGCCAATCGCAAAACCGGAAAAGATCTTCCGAAGGATCGATGAGGCAGTTGAGCTCGGCATCTTCGTTCTCAGCTTTTCCGGCGGCGAGCCTTTGATGAATCAGCACACCGGAGATTACATCGAATACGCTTCCAAAAAGGGATTGTTCACGAGTATGCCGACCAACGGCCTGGCATTGAAGAAGTTCGCTCCACAGCTTCAATACCTGGATCAATTGGAAGTTTCGATTGACACGCTGGATAGAGAGAAGTTCGATAAACGTCGGGGAATCGACAGTCTCAATCACATTCTTGAAGGCCTCGAGTATCTGAAAAAGACCACCCCGCCGAAAGTTATTCAGATCAATGCGGCCGTCGATGTGGATAATCTTCACGATTTGCCGATTCTCGCGAAATATTGCGACGACAACGATTTTCTGCTGCATACCGAGGCTGTTCACACGGTTATGCGATATGGACTCGCGCCCGATTATCCCGAAGTCCAGAAGAATGAAATCGGAATGATTACCGATTATTTGAAAGAGCTGCGCACGAAACATAAATCGGTCAGGTTCTACACTCATTATTATGAATTCTTTCAACAGGACGGCTTTACCGAAGACTTTCCCTGCAGGTCGGCTTCGCACCTGATAAATATGAAGCCGGATGGCTCAGTCCACTTTCCTTGTGCGTTTGTCACGCTGCATAAGGGCGATCCGGACATGCCTTTGAAGGAGATCTACGAATCCGAACCGGTGCAGCAGATCATCCGCCAGGAAAAGAAAATGTGGGACTTCTGCAAGGGATGCAAGATCGGCTGTCCCTATGAAGTCAGCGCCTACCTTAACAATCCGAAAACGATGTTCGGTGGCGTACTGGATTTTCTGCAGTGGCGATAGCGAAGTTCTATTGAGAGTTACAACGGTCAAATGTTAATGGAATTGGTGATCAGTGGAGCGGCGATCAGTTATGGCCTCGGCAGTTTGCTGAACCGAGCCGCTTTTAATCCGGAGTCGCAAATATTCGGCTCGACGCTGGTGCGAGGCTCAAAAGATTTAAAACAGGTTGCGTTGACTTTCGACGACGGCCCAAATGATCCGGATACGGGCCACATTCTGGATGTGCTGAGCAAATGCGGAGTGCCGGCCACGTTCTTTCTGGTTGGTCGCCACGTGTTGCGCTGCCCTGCTCTGGTCAGGGCGATCATCGATGGTGGTCACGAAGTGGGCAATCACACGTTCGGACACAAGAGCCTGGCCTGGCGCGTACGTTCGACAATCGAGACGGAGATCGATCAGGGCTCAGATACGATTGCGCAGATAACCGGATCAAAGCCGGCATTGTTGCGGCCTCCTTACGGCAGCAGGAATCCGACTTTGTTCTCGGTTGCAAAGGAGCGGAACCTGCCGCTGGTTCAGTGGTCACTGCCGGCATTCGATTGGACCAGTCAGCCGGCGCAGCAGATTGTAGACCGGGTTTTACCAATTACTGGAAATGGCGATGTCCTTTTGTTTCACGATGGCGATGGGCGTGAGTTTGGCGTCGACCGAAGTCATACGGTTAAGGCTCTACCGAGAATCATTGATTCTCTCCAGAAACGGGGATTCCGTTTCGTGACGATTTCGGAGATGTTCGCTCTATGAGTACGGTCGTTAAGCCTGAACAGATGACAGCGCCCGTGCGCGCGACGCAGAAGGTCGTATTGTCAGTTCGCGATCTCGTCAAACAATATAAAGATCGCACCCTAGCAAACGATCATATCTCGCTTGATGTTTATGAGGGTGAGTTAATTTCGATTCTCGGGCACAACGGTGCTGGCAAAACAACTTTCCTGCGCCAGATCACGACCGAGTTACGCCCGACCAGTGGTTCTATCATACTGTTTGATAAAGACGTAATTCGGCACCCGCAGGAAGTAAAGCAGTTGATGGGTGTCACTCCGCAGGAATGCGAGTTGTTTCAAAGTGTCACGGTTAGAGAGCATCTTGAGTTCTTTGGCCGGTTGAAAGGTCTCGACCGCAAACGCGTCCGAGCTCGCGCCGACCAGATGATTGAAGAACTGAGCATGACTCAGTACGCAAATAAACAGGTCGGCTTCCTCTCCGGCGGTCTTAAGCGAAGAGTGATGATCGGAATCGCGATGGTAGCCGAACCGAAGATTCTCGTGTTGGATGAGCCGACGACCGGACTTGATCCTGCGTCACGTCGTGAAGTTTGGCATCAGATTTCGGCGTACGTCGCTGCCGGCCAAACCGTTATCTTAACGACTCATTACATGGAAGAGGCCGAGCGGCTGTCGGAGCGAATCGCCATAATGCAAGGCGGCAAGATAGTGCTTGCGGGAAAACTTCAGGAACTGTACGGAAGCATAAAGCAGAGCTACAAGCTCAGCTATCACGATTCGTTCAACATCGACGGTGTTGGTCAACCTGTGATCGTTTACGGATCGAGCTTCGCCGAGCTCAAGGCAATCATAGAACGCGAAGGGCTGGCCGAATACAGCATCGCAAGGGTTTCGCTGGAGGATGTTTATTTCGAGCTCACTGGCGAACGACTGGTAGTCTAAATAACGATGAATACGCTGAAAGACATTGCTGTTGTTTTCCGGATTTACCTTACGAAACTTCGTGGTGAATCGGGTCCGTTTTTGCTGACATCGTTTTTGTTTCCGGCGGGAATGTACTTGTTTCTGAGCGTGATTGCCGGCGACAACCATTTGAACAAAGTTCAATTGCTGGCAGGCTCGATGGTTTTTTCGACAACGATGGTTTCCATTATGTGGGTCGGTTATCACCTGCTGGAGGATCGGTTCAGAGGACGCATAAAACTGTTCGTGACGACGCCGATCAGACCTATTTCTTACATTATGGGAATCGTCTGTTTTGCCAGCATGCAGGCAACGCTCGGGATTATCGGATTACTTATCGTGGGAAAAGTTATCGGGCTCCCGATTCACCTAAGCTTATTAATGTTGCCATTGCTCGCATTGGGAATGCTTGCGCACACCGCGATATCGATAATCATCTCCCGTTTTGCGACGAGCATGCCGCAGGGGACGTTGATTACGGACGGGCTGGGAGCGGGACTGGTCTTCTTCAGTCCTGTTTACTACAACATAAGCCAGTTACCGCCGGGGATCAGCCACGCGGTTTACATTTTGCCGCCGACATTCATGGCTGACGGATTGCGCAAACTGCTTACAGGTAACAGCAACGTCGGTATTGATCTATTAGTTTTAGGTGCTATGGCCACTATTTCTCTCCTGGTGAGCCTGAAAATGACTCGATGGAGAGAGGATTGATTATTCTGAGCATTTCCCCCGACACACTGGGCAGGTCGGACAATGGTGTTTAGATGAAAAATTACAAAGTTCTCGTACTAACTCTCTCATTCGGTTCGGGACATGTCAGAGCGAGCGAAGCGATCATCAACAGATTGAAAAAAGCTGTTCCGCAGAACATCAATCTGGAACTTGAATATATCGATGTCATACCGAAAAGTTGGCCGATATTCCGCGCTCTCTATGTCTGGCCGTATTACGCTATGCTGAAATACGCGCCATCGCTGTGGGATAAGTTCTTTGAGAACAGGGTTCGGAAAGCGCATAAGAACACTGCTCCTGAGTGGGCCTTTCGACTCGGTTGTTCGCGCGTCTTTCGGGCAATTGACAAGTTCAAACCCGATCTGATCGTTGCGACCGAAGTCGGCGCTTGCGAGATCGGAAGAATGGTGAAGCGCAAGCGGCCGGAAATGCGACTGGCGGGAATCGTAACCGATTACGAAGGCGAGCCAATCTGGGCTTGTCCTGAGGTTGATTGGTTTTCGGTCTCGCTGCCCGAGGTGAGCATGCAATTGGTTGGATGGGGAGCCACCGCAGATCGAATTGACGTGTGCGGCATTCCGGTCGATGAGCAATTCGTTAATCCTGCTACTCTCGTCGAGCGCGAGCAGATAATCCGCGATTTTGGACTGCGAGACGACAAACCTATCGTTGTCCTGATGACCGGCGGAATGGGCTTTACCAGAATGGATAAAGCGGTCGAGGAGCTTCTGAATTGGGATGGCGATGCCCAGCTGGTCGCGATCACGGGCATGGATTCCAAGATGAAGCGGCGATTGGACGAGCTGAAGAGCAGCAGTCGCTGTAAGCTCACGGTCCTGGGTTGGTGCAACCGCGTGCATGATCTATTGCGTATTGCCGACTTGCTGGTTACGAAACCAGGGGGAATGACAATAACAGAGGCGCTGGTGGCTGGTATTCCGATCATTGCGTTTGATCCATTGCCAGGAGCAGAGGTTAAACACTGCGAGTACCTTGTAAACAACGGCGCCGGTCTTTCCGCGCGGGGTTATGAAGAAGTCGCAGGGATGGTGGAGCGAGCGCTTGAGGACAAGATTCTGCTGCAGAATATGAAGGCGCACGCATATATGCTGGCAAAACCACAGGCCACCGCCCAAATAGTGGACAGGCTGTTCCAGTTGCTTGAATCACCGGTGATGTCGCTGAGGTCCGACAAATCTGATATTGATCGCGTAGGAATGGCGGCGCAAGCATTCGCTCCGCCGAAGTAACGATGTTCGAGGGGACTAATGTCAATAATTCTTTTTGATTTTGATGGAACAATAACAAAGCGCGACACGACTGATGCGGTGCTCGAAGCATTCGCCATGCCTCCGTGGCAGGAAATTGAAGAAGAATGGGTTGCAGGCCGCATCGGATCGCGCGAATGCATGAGCAGACAACTGGCGCTGGTTAACGCCAGCGAGGCGGAGCTGAACGAATTGCTGGATAGCCTGGACGTCGACGAGCATTTCCCTGCTCTGCTGGATTTTTGCGATTCGAATAATATAGAGGCGCACATAATAAGTGATGGTTTTGATTATTTCATCAAACGAATCCTGGGCAGGCGTTCATTAGGATTGAAACGCGCACTGTCAAAAATGACAATCTCCGCCAGCCATCTTGAATTTAAAAACGGTCGGATTGTTACCTCCTTCCCTTTCTATGAAACAGGCTGCGCGCATGGTTGCGCGACCTGTAAACCGACTGTAATGAAGAATCTTAATCCCGAAAACCAATCGACGATCTTTGTCGGCGACGGTCTTTCCGATCGTTTCGCTGCCGCCGCGGCTGACGTGGTTTTTGCGAAGAAAAAATTGCTGGCTCATTGCAGGACTGAAAGTATTCCGTGCTTCGCTTATGAAGATATGGGAGAGATTCTCACCTGGATGCGCGAGCGCGAATCTCCCGAATGGGCCGGCGCGTTAAGCGCGGTCACGGCCTAGAGGACGATCAGTCCCTTTATTGTACTTATTATTGGAGAAATAAATGGCAATTGAATTTAAGCGGGCGACCGAGGCCCATAGCGAAGAAGAACTGATTCAGTTAGACAGTAAATACAGTTCGCACGGCGACACTGTTCATTACCTGGAACCACCAAAATTCTTTGAGACCTGTGAAGGCTGGTATCTTTACGATAATAAGGGAACACCTTATCTCGACCTTCAAATGTGGTACTCGGCGGCCAGTTTCGGATATGCCAACAAACGGCTAAACGACGCATTAAAGGCGCAGATCGACAAGCTGCCTCAACTTGCATGTCAGTATTTGCACCCTGAAAAAGTCGAATTAGCAGCACGAATTTCTCAGGCAAACGAAGAGAAATTCGGAATAAAAGGTCGCGTTCATTTCAATGTCGGCGGCGCTCAGGCAATCGAAGATTCATTAAAGCTGGTTCGCAATAACAAGCACAAAAACCTGGTTTTCGCATTTATGGGCGGGTATCACGGTCGAACGCTGGGAGCTTCGGCGATCACATCCAGTTATCGCTATCGCCGTCGTTACGGTCATTTTTCGGATCGCGCGCATTTTGTGCCGTATCCCTATTGTTTCCGCTGTCCATATGAAAAGACTTATCCGGATTGCGAAATGTACTGTGTGAAGCAGTTCGAGAAACTGTTTGAGACAGAGTACTACACAATGTGGGATGCTCGCGCGAAAGAATGCGAATTCGCCGCTTTCTATGTTGAAGCAATTCAGGGAACGGGCGGATACGTTATTCCTCCGCCTGAATATTTCCCGATGCTCAAGAAAATTCTGGACGAGCGCAATATCCTGCTGATCGATGATGAAATCCAGATGGGTTTCTATCGCGCAGGAAAATTCTGGGCGATAGAGAATTTCGGGATCAAACCAGATGCAATCGTGTTCGGCAAGGCCCTGACTAATGGCTTGAATCCTCTATCAGGAGTTTGGGCTCGCGAAGATTTGATCGCACCCGAGCTGTTCCCGCCGGGATCGACTCATTCGACGTTTTCATCAAATACACTTGGTACTGCAGTCGGCCTTGAATTGATGAAGATGGTCGAGGAAGAGGATTTCGAAAGAAAGGTGAACGAGCGCGGCGCATATTTCCTGGCTGCCCTGAAAGAACTTCAGAAGCGTCACCCGCAGATCATCGGCGACGTCAGCGGAATGGGACTGGCCTTGCGTGTCGAGATTTGCTCTGACGGTTTCGCTCCGAATCGTGATCTGGCCGACAAGATCTTCGCCGAAGGCATGAAGGGCGATCTGGACACTTCTCGAGGCAAGATGGGTCTGGTACTGGACATTGGCGGTTATTACAAGAACGTGTTCACGATAGCCCCGGCGTTCGATATCACGAACGAAGATATTGATCTGGCTGTAAGTCTGCTGGATCAATTGATCAGGCGCTGCGCCTAGCAACAATGTAGGGGCAGGGCTCGTCCCTGCCCGGATCGTGCGAAGCACGATGAAATGTTTGTTAATGATCGTTTGATTGCCTGCGGCAATCCGGGCAGGGACGAGCCCTGCCCCTACAATGTGACAAGATGATTCACCCAATAGCACAGTGGTTCGAAAAAGTCTTGGTTGGTTATTCACCGCGCAGAACGGCGGCGATAGCTCCGTATATTCCGCAAGCGTTGATGGACCAACTTCAGCACATAGGGTTTCGACATCAGTTGAAGTACGTCAACGCCCGCTCGAAATTCTATCGCGAGCGCTTCGCTGAACTGGGCATCAACGTCAATCGAATAACTCATCCAAGTCAGATGGGCAGCTTCTTTACTTATGCAGAAGAGGTAAGACAGCGCCCGTCCGAAGACTTTCTCTGCGCTAAACCACAAATCGCATTCGAAACAACTGGAACGACATCTGCCATTCCAAAGCGAATCTACTTTTCGAACGAAGAGATGGACATCGTCGGCAGATTCGCCGCCGTCGGAATGTGGAATCTGGGGTTAAGACCTGATGATCGACTGGTCAGCGCGTTTGATTATTCGTTCTGGGTTTCCGGTCCAACAATTCGTGCGGCGACAAATGTAATCGGATGCTTTCACGTGGAAGCTGGCAAAATCGATCCGATGGAATTCTACGAACGATCGCGCAGCTACAATTTCAACGTGATTGTCGGCGAGCCGTCATGGCTGATGCGCTTATCAGAAATAGCCGAACGCGAAGGTATTTGGCCGGTTAAATTCTTCCTCGCCGGAGGCGAGAACATGACCGAACAAACCCGCGAGTACATTGAGCAAGTCTGGCAAAGCAATGTCTATCTCAACTATGGACAGACCGAAGCGTTCGGCGCGCTCGGACTCGAATGCCCGGAAAAACGCGGCTATCATTTAAACGAGCTCAACTTCTTCTATGAGATTGCTGATCCCGACGAAGATGGCTATGGCAAACTTGCGTACACGACTCTGTCTCGAAAAGTCATGCCGCTGGTTCGCTACCACGCAAACGATGTTACCAGGATCATCGAAGAGCGCTGCCCGTGCGGATTACCGTCAAGAATGCTTGCCAAAGTTCGGTGTCGAGCCGACGAAATGATAGTATGCGGGATGGGCAACATAAGCCCCTGGATTTTTGAGCAATTGTTGCGTGACATCGATGGAATTGGAGATGACTGGCAGGTTGCCATTGTACGACCCGGAATTAAAGATGTAGTCGAATTCAGGATTGAAACGACAGACAGCTCGGTTGATAGACAAACAATCGAAAAAACGATAGAACAACGTCTGCAGAAGGATTTCCCCGACTTCTGGAAAAACAAAATTATGGGCCTGTACGACCTCGCCTTTTCTTACTCCCGAGTTGGCAGTCTGCGAACGGGCAGGAAACTGTTGAGGCTTGTCGACCAGCGAGAGCAGTTACTTTTTAGTCGATAAGACTTTCCCCTGAAAACTCTCTCAAAAGGAACTGATCGATGGAATGGAATGTCATTACATTGATGGAGGGTCATCTGCTCGGCGCCAGCTCGATTCTGGTAACGCATTCTTCGCAAGCAATCGTCATCGATACGGGGATGGCGAACCAGCGGAATTCGCTACTCAATGCTCTAAAGCAAAATGGTCTGGACGCCGGAGATGTCAGCCTTGTTCTGAATACGCACATGCACGTGGACCACTCCAACAACAATTGCGTGTTTCATAATGCCCGTATCATTACGTCGCGACGAAATTTCGAATGGACGCTGGCGCTCCAGGATCGACTCGACACAATGAACGAACATAATCTGGATGAAATAATGGAATTTTATCCGGATATTCATTCCATAGACTTCACGCCTAAAATTGCGACCAAGTTCATCAAGATGGAGCGCACGCTCTGGAAAACTGAAAATATCGGAGCGGTCGATCGTTACGACTGGCTGGAAACTTCAAAATTACCGGAAGGTATAACGGCGGTTCCGACTCCCGGACACGTACCCGATCATGTATCGTTTGTGATAGATGGAACGGATCATCAGGTATTGATTGCCGGTGACGCATTGATCGTTCGCGGAGGAGATGAAAGCAAGGTCCTGACGTTTCCACCTCAACAACGAGATCTGTTCGAATCCAATCGAGATTGGGTATCTACCTTTGCCGGTGAAATAATCCCAGGACACGATGCAAGGTTTTTGAATTTACCCATTGAAGACCAAATGCCTCTGTCAGCACTCTCATAGCCGCTAAATGTCAGCACCGGCGGCGGTAGCCGCTGGATTGAGTTCCTTTGGCTCCAAAACTGGTGGTTACAAATATGTATATCCCATGATTACCCCCGGTACTGACAGGATGGCACCACACTTGCACATTCGGCTCTGTAACACTTTCTGCAAGAGGAGTTGCTATGCCGACAGATTCCTTGAAGACAACAACCACCGGTGAGCTAAAAGCTGCTATTGACCAACTAGCTTCTTTGCCATCGACACCGATGCCTTTTGTCAGTGTTTATTTAAACGCGCAATCGGATCAGCACGGCAAAGATCAATGGGAGCCGTTCGTACGAAAACGGTCTAAAGAGCTGCTTGAAACGTTTACACCTCACACCCCGGAATACGAGAGCCTTGAAAAAGACATAGAAAAGATTCAAGCGTATTTACAAACTGAAGTCGATCCTTCATCGAATAGCATAATTATATTCGCGTGCTCCGCTGAGAACGATTTCTTTCTGCCCCTGCAATTAGAGGCGCCAATCGAAGAGAATCAGTTTGTCACAGATTCCGTCCCACATATATATCCGTTGATCAGGCTGGATGACTCGTTCTCGTCGTATGCTGTGCTGCTCGGGAACACGAATACTGCTCGACTTTTCACCGTTGGTGTCGGCGGGGTTGAAAAGGAAGACGAGGTTGAAAGCGACAAGATGAAGCGCCACAAAAAAGGCGGCTGGTCGCAGATGCGGTTCCAACGGCATGTCGATAACTTTCGAATGCAGCACATCAAAGAGTCTGTTGAAGCTCTGGAAAAAATGGTCAGCGCCGACGGCATCAAGCACATAATACTGGCTGGCGACGAAGTCGTAATTCCGCAGATAAAAGAACAATTGCCAAAACATCTGGCCGAAATGGTTGTCGATGTCGTATCTTTGGATATAAGGTCATCGGAAAACGAGATCCTTGAGAAAACCCTGGAGTCATTCCGCAACAAGCACGATGAAGAATCAAACGAAACAGCTCAAAGATTGATCGATGAATTTCGTTCTCAGGGTCTTGGCGTTGTCGGAATAAAAGAGACCGTTGCGGCGCTTAACACCGGCAAAGTTGATCAACTGGTGATATGTTCCGACTACGAGCTTCCTGAACTTGGCTGGGAATGCCAATCCTGCAGAGTCATCGAAGGCGGACAGCGTCCGGCGAAGTGTACCTATTGCAATTCAGACGATACTATCGATACCAACCTGAGAGAGCAGATACTTGCAAAGGCCAGAGGACTGGATGCGAACATCGTGCTTGTCGAAGGGAATGAACAGCTTTGGAATGTCGGTGGAATCGGCGCTCTATTGAGATTCAAAGCGTAACTGCTTATCTCATTGCATTGCCCGAAGAAGATAAGTTGGAGCGTGCATAATCGTGTCGGCATAGGAAGCGCCATCAATCGATGCCTCAAGAAATACCGCGGAGACGGGACGGCGCTTCAATAAGTGAAAGCTAAACGGTAACGTTCGATAAAACATTTTTGCAAGTTTTGACGAAAGCGAAAGCTCCGGTATCAGTTTTTCGGACAGCTTTTTGTTGTACTCGGTAACGCCTGTTGTTGATCCAGTGAGATGTTCAATGATGGTTTCGGCGGCCAATTGCCCGCTGAGGATCGCGTAATAAATTCCTTCCCCGGTCAGCGCATCGGCAAATCCGGCGGCATCTCCTGCCAGTAACACAGGAAAATCCGGCTGCACGTATGTTTCACCGTCCAGCGGGATCATGTGCCCTTTAATTTCAATCTCGGCGGTAATCGGGATGTTTTTGTCTTTGATGTATTGAATAAGGGCTTCCCTGCCGTTGGAAATCTTCCCATTCAAAGTATAGAGGCCGACGCATAGATGATCTCCTTTTGGAAATACCCATCCGTAGCCGTTTTCGACGCTCCCGAAATCAAAAGTCATTTTTGATTCAGACAGGAATCGAGATGGTTCGGCGTCAATATTTGCTTCGATTGCAAAGGCGCTCTTTGAACGTTTATGAATCTTTAACTTAGAATTGATTGCGCCACTGGCACCGTCGGCGGCAACCACATATTTGGCTCTCAGCCACTCGCGTCCGGCTTTTAGACTGACGGTTTTAACACCGGAATCGTCATCGATTTTTATGTCGCTGGCGGAAACACCGTCTCTGAAGTCAGCACCGCAACGGATAGCCTCTCGCACCACCAGCGCGTCCAGCTCTGTGCGAACAACCATAAATGTGAATACTTCATTAGCTGTAGCAGTTCGTTCGTTTGAAATTTTGTAACTGAGCGAAATCTCTCTGGCGTGAAATCTAACCAGTTCGGAAATATCCAGATTCAGGATGTTCCAGCTTTTGCGCGTTATGCCGCCCGCGCACGGTTTGTATCGCGGAAACCGATAGCGTTCGAGGATTAGAACTTTAAGACCGGAGCGCGAAAGTTCAATGGCGGCCGCTCCTCCGGCCGCCCCTGCTCCCACCACAATAACGTCGTAGATCATACAAACCAGGGACTCAGAGGCCGGTGGTCAGTAGTCGGTGGAGAACGTTTTTCCACAAACACCGGCCACTTACCATCCACCATTTTTCATTCTTCAGATTCGCGCAGTTTTTCCAGGACCGAAAAGTCCTCGAGAGTAGTCACATCACCTACAGTTTGACTGCCGGATGCAATATCGCGCAGCAGACGCCGCATAATCTTTCCGCTTCGTGTCTTCGGAAGAACCTCTGTAAACCGGATGTCATCAGGTTTAGCCAGTGCGCCAATTTCCGCGGCGACATGCTGTCTTAATTCTTCTTTCAAGGTGTCGGTCGGTTCCTGCCCTTGCTCTAATGTCACAAACGCGGCAATCGCGGTTCCCTTAAGATCGTCCGGTCGACCGACCACTGCTGCTTCGGCAACTTTCGGATGCGAGACCAAAGCGCTCTCAACTTCCATGGTTCCCAGTCTGTGACCAGCGACGTTAATTACGTCGTCGACCCGGCCCATTATCCAGAAATAACCGTCTTCATCTTTGCGCGCCCCATCGCCCGCAAAATAACACCAGCCGCCCTCGACATCCGGCAATTTGATCTCTGACCAATATTGCTTTACGTATCTTTCGTCATCACCGTAGATGGTTCGCAGCATCGACGGCCAGGGTTTCTTTATTACCAGATAGCCACCTTTGCCAGGCGGCACCGACTCGCCATCCTTTGTGACGACGTCTGGGACAATTCCGAAAAACGGTCGAGTGGCGCTGCCGGGTTTTGTAGGCGTCGCTCCAGGCAGCGGAGTAATCAATATCGACCCGTTTTCGGTCTGCCACCAGGTATCGACTATCGGACAACGACCTTTGCCGATGATCCTGTTGTACCACATCCACGCTTCGGGATTTATCGGCTCGCCCACAGTGCCCAGCAATCGCAATGAGTCAAGCTTATGTTTCAGCGGCCACTCTTCACCCCACTTTATAAAGGCCCTGATTGCAGTGGGCGCGGTATACAGAATATTGACTTGATATTTATCGATGATTTCCCAGAACCTGTCCGGTTGCGGCCAATTTGGAGCGCCTTCATACATAACAGTTGTAGCTCCGTTTGCCAGCGGTCCGTAGGCTATATAGCTATGCCCAGTAACCCATCCGATATCGGCCGTGCACCAATATGTGTCGCCATCTTTCAGATCAAAGATCAATTTTGTAGACAGATAAACCTGTGTCAGGTAGCCGCCTGTGGTGTGAACCACCCCCTTTGGCTTTCCGGTCGTGCCGCTGGTATAGAGGATGAAGAGCGGATGTTCTGAATCAAGAGGCTCAGCTTCACAATTGTCGTCCACGATCTTCATCAACTCGTGAAGCCAATGATCGCGGCCGGGTTCCATATGAACTTCGCTGCCCGTGCGTTTGACTACTACCACATGGGTAATGCTGGGAGACTCCGCTACGGCTTTATCGACTGCGGCCTTTAATTTTATCTCGCTGCCACGGCGGTAAGAACCGTCCATCGTGATTACAGCTTTGCATTGAGCATCGTTTATTCGATCCCGCAGCGACTCCGCCGAAAAACCGCCAAACACAACGCTGTGCGTCGCGCCTATACGCGCGCACGCCAGCATCGCCATTGGCAGCTCTGGCACCATGCCCATATATATGGCTACACGATCGCCTTTTTGCACGCCCAGGTGTTTCAGGACATTGGCGAATTTGCACACCTCGTGATGCATCTGCTGATATGTCAAGGTTCGCGTCTCGCCGGGCTCGCCTTCCCAGATCATCGCGGCTTTGTTCCTGCGCCACGTGGAAAGATGACGATCAAGACAGTTGTACGAAATATTTATTTGACCGCCTACAAACCATTTCGCAAACGGGGGGTTCCATTCCAGGATCTTGTCCCACGGCTTGAACCACGTCAGCTCTTTTGCTATTTCTGCCCAGAACTCTTCCGGAGTTTCCACCGATCGTTTGTACAGAGCTTCGTAATCTTCAAAACTCTTTACGTGAGCCTTTGCGGCAAATTCCTTCGGTGGATCGAATAGGCGGTGTTCTCTCAGAACTGAATCAATATCAGTATTCGACATCTGTTTTTCTCCTTGGAATCCGCCAACGATTCTAAATCGATTTATATGATTTCGCGCAGCGTCCACGCTGCGTCAAGGTGAATCTTTTTATCCTGTGACGGAAGCAATCCCGAACTTCCGCCATGAATATCGTCCACCCACCTTAAATACTCGCCGATTGCGTTCTTGCGTACTACTTTACAATTGACATCGTCGCGCTTGGTGGCGGCTTCGATGTAATAAACAAAACCATCAGTGCCCAGGTAGACAACCGATTCCCATATTCCTTGGCGCAACTCTTTGCCGTCTCTGGCCAGTAATTTCCCATCAGTGGCCGTTTTTATGACCTTATCCACCGACGCAGTCCTCCGTGTCGTATGGCATTTCTTACGACTGAATGCCTGACTTGCGCGTCCCCATGACTAACTCTTATAACTCAACTCTTCCAAGAATAAAAGCGGGGTAAAGTTTCTGCGACGATTGTGGGAATAAGCGTTGATGGCCTGAATCAGTCCGTTGCGGCGGACTCGACATTTGGACGACTTTTCAGATCAGCGCTCGTCCTCGTATTAGTCAGGCTGCGCAGCAACAGCTTCACTGCTGAATATTGCTCCAGCGAAACTCGAGTCACGACATTGGATTTGACGAAATCTTTGGCCTTCCGCGTAATTTTATCTGATGTATGCGAGATCGTGGCGAACAGGCTGAGCGTTTTATCATTATAGGCCATAACGGCTTTATTTTCGCGGACAGCGTTGGCAAAACGCATCTTGTACTCGCCTGCACCGCGGCCGAAATCGAACTCGGTTATCCCGCGCTCGATCATTTCCGCCATTATTAATTTGACCACCAACTTGCCTGGTGAATTTTTTGCTTCTTCAGCGTCGTGCGTCAACAAATAACCGGTAAATTTGCCGGCATAGTAAAACCCGTATTGCGCCGCAATTGGCCGACCATTGAAAAGCGCAACGGAAAACACGGGTATTTCATCCGCTAATAAACGCTGTGTCACTGACCGAACGAACTCTCGCTGAGCGCGATCTGAATACTTGCTAGGTCGCGGAGCGGTCGCAAATCTGGCGATGTGCTGTTCAAACATTGCCGGCAGGTAAGCATCCACTTCGTCCATTGAACCACAGATTTTGAACTGGAAATCGCCGCTCTTGCGATAATAGTTGTAATAACGCTGCTCGGTCTTCTTCTTGGTAATTTTTAGATCGGCTTGTTTGTCGCCTGAGCAAATGTAGGCCGGACACCCGCCGAAAGGAACAATCCAGGTCGTCAGACCCTTAAGCTGAAAGTATTCCTGAATTATCGCCGCCGTCGTTGAGCTTTCAGGAATATGCAGAAGGTTCAGCATGTCCCATTCACCTCGACACTTCATCAACGCGTCAAGCAGAGCTTCTAATATCTGCTTTTTATTCCGACCGGCTATGAAGTCCAGATAATTGACGTTTCCCGAACCGATGAACTCAACCACCCTGCATCTTCGGCCGTGCTTGCGCTGAACGGATCGCATCAGCGGAGCGATACCGACCAGCCGATTGCCCACCCTCGCGGAAAACACGAAAAGATCTTTCCCGTCCGACAGGTGTCGCCACCAGGTTTCGTTCCAGGCAAAGAGTTGATGGACGGTGTTTGTCTCACTCTTCGCGACCAGTTCGTCCCATTCTGTAGCGACAGATTGAAGCTCGGAGAAATGAGAAAACCGCCTGACAGCAAAAGTGTTGTTTGCCTGCTCAAACTCCGGCGAACCGGGCACCGGAAGATTCCCGATCTCGAGTTCTGTCTGCTGCCTGAATTCGCTCATGACGTCTGGGTCGTCTCTCGTCTGATGCTCAGTTTCTAATTTCGAACAGCCGTCTCGCACTGATCGCCCCCGCTAACCGCTGGGCGAAAAGGTCATTGCACACCAATGCTTTCTTCAGAGTTTCGATTTATTTATCGGCGGCCGAAATAACGCTCAATAGTTTTAGTACCGTAATTTGCCGGCAATTCGGTATTGTTAAAGCAGCAATCGAGACCCACCGATTAATAGAATAGATATCAGAATTGAAATTGGTGCATCAGCAAAGCAATGAGTACAACCGTAAACCCCGTCGTTGCCGCTATTAAGACTTATTCCGCGCCGCTGGGAGCAAGGCTTGCCGCAGCCAAGGGCTTGTTGCCGCTAACAACCGAAGAGACCCTGGATGCTTTAATAGCACTGCGACGAGACCCGGACGCCAGCGTTGCGAAAACGGCGGAAGAAACTCTGGGTGGCTATAAACCGGAACAGATGCTGCCGCTGGCTACGTCACTGGAAACGGCTCCGGAAATACTCGGTTACCTTGCAACGTGGCGAAACTCTGATCAATCGCTATGGGAAGCTGTCATCACAAACAGGTCGACTCCCGACGAGGCGATTGGAGATCTCGCTTCGAAACTGACGGACGGTGCTTTGCTGGAAGCGATCACGATCAACCAGCAGCGGTTAATACGCGCGCCAAAGATCATCGAGGCGATCCTTGCAAATCCAGCACGAACAGCGGAGGCAGAGCGACTCGCCAGGCAGGTTCAGCACGAATTTTTCCAGAAGGAATACGGCGCTAAACTGGTAGAGGCCGAATTAGAGGCCCAGCAACAAAAATCCGAAGCGGCCCGCGCCAACGCCGCCAGGACTGATATTCCCCTGGACGAAATCGTAAACCTCGAAATCGATGACTACATCGTTAAAGATTTCGAACAGGAATTCGGTGTCGTCGCGGAAGACGCTATTCTGGATTTCGTCGCCGAATCTCATCGCATCTTTGACGACGCTGTCGCCGATGGCGAAAATTTCGCTCCGGAACGCATATCTCTTGTCCAGCGCATAATGCTGATGAATCCGCGAGAGCGTGTAAAGATGGCATTGCGCGGCGACCGGGAATCCCGATGTATTCTCGCTCGCGATTCAAATCGTTCGGTCTGTCTCGCAGTGTTGAAGAATCCTCGAATCACGGACGGCGAAGTCGAAATGATTGCATTCATGAAGAATGCCCACGAGCAGGTATTGCGTAACATAGCGGGTAATCGAAACTGGTGTAAGTCCTATCCGATAATTCACAATCTGGTTCGCAATCCGCGAACACCGATATCGATAACTCTTGGTTTTCTGCCTCGTCTCCAGACAAAAGATGCCAAGGCGTTATCACAAAACAAAAACGTTCCCGATGTAGTTAGAAAAACTGCCCAACGAATATTTGCCACGCGCATGCAGGCGCCGGGACACTGAAAGTTAATAAAAAATTGGTGAATTGAGCAAACGCCGATTGAACACCTGCGGCCGCGGACAGGTCGAAATGTTCAACAGTGAGGCGTCGCGTAGCGATGCAATGACTTTAGCCGCTAACGCGGCAAAGACCCTGCGGCGTCTCAGTAGTTATTTGATGCTGTGACTTCGGCGATTCAAATGTTCAAACTTCAAAACGTTGACTACGTGCCTTCGACGCTAGATCTTCCATTCCGCATCCATGAACTGGATGTTTATCCGACGGATATGATCTGCGTTCACATAAGAGTTCTTAACTACCGCTCTTGTTTCGAATGTTTCGCGGATGGCTTTAACGTGAACAATATCGCCGCAGTTCACTTCAAGCGATGTCATTAGTCGCGCCCCGCCTTTGCTTATGTTCTCAGTGATCGTCATCTCGCTCTTGATCACGTTTCCGAAATCGTCCAGCAAAGCCAGGCTGAGTTCCAGCGGTATCTCCAACCTTGAATCGCCGCGACGGTTTTTCTTTGTCGGTTTAGCGCTCAGCGCGGCTGCCGCTTTTTTCATTTCGTATTCTTTGCGGCGTCGGGCAGCTTCTTTATCAGAAAGGAAATTCAAGTTGGTTAAAAACAGTTCGCCCTCTGGTTGGACAATCGTCACCTCGGCGGGAGTGATATACACGGCGTCGGTAAAACTGTGTTTGCGCCAGCTTGGCGGCAACGGTACCGCCGCGCGCACGACCATTCCTTCTTGCAGTCGTCGGCGCAAAGGAACAATAACTTTGTTAGCAGAAACGTACGTCGTTCTGGCTATTTCCTGAAGAACTTCCCCGGTCTCATCCTCGAAGAGCACCCTCACTGGCAAGTACAGCGATTGAGTAGTATTGCCTATCTTCTCCTCGGCTGGGACTGAAGGGGGGTTCGATCTCAGCTTTGGGTCCATTATCAAACTCCTTTTCTTAAGATATCGGCTGACAAAGCCAGTAACTGTATGGTAAATCTCTCGGTCTAATGCGGTTGTTTATTGCAAGTCAAAGGATATAAGCCTATGGATTGGTTAAGCTGGGTGATTTTTGGACTATTAGCGGGCGCCGTAGCAAAAATGCTGATGCCGGGACGTGATCCGGGAGGTTGTATTCTGACCATCCTATTGGGTATTGCCGGTTCCGTGGTCGGAGGTCTGATCGGCGCTCAATTTCATTGGGGCAGAGTGCGCGGCTTCGATATCAGGAGTTTCGGTCTGGCAGTTCTTGGATCGTTGGCTCTTCTCATCGTCTACCGCATTATTGCTGGTCGATCTGAATAGCTCCGACAACTTAGCGTTCGATAACTCTTCTGATCTTTTCCCTGCAAGTCCTGTCTAATCCGGCGTCTATAAATCAGTCAGACTTTGAAGTTCACCGCGCTTAAATTTGATGCGCCAGGAATTGTCTGATATGCGCGTGTTAAAAGGGGCAAATAAGATGAAATCAAACATAATGAAAATAGTCATCACATTCATCGCAATACTCGGATTGCTGTTGCCGACCGGTGCGCTCGGTCAACAGAGAGCTCAATCCATTGAAAGCACCATAGCCGATCAACGCAGCATCGCGATAACCATTTACAACTCGAATCTTGGACTTGTTCGCGATACTCGCCAGGTCAACTTCCCTACCGGAGATTTCCGGGTCAGGTTTATGGATGTGGCAGCGCAGATAAATCCTGCTACCGTTCACATCGAATCACTGACCAACCCCGGAAACCTCTCCGTGCTGGAACAGAACTACGAATATGACCTGCTGAATCCACAGAAACTTTTGGATAAGTATGTCGGGAAAACGGTGACGCTGGTATTGAAGCGTTTGGAAAACGGAACCGAAAAGCTCGAGCCCAAACAGGCTACTCTTTTGGCTAACAACGACGGTCAACAGGTCTGGCAGATCGAAGGGCAAATCGTAATCAATCCAACGAACATTGCGTCGATCAATTTCCCGAATTTACCCGAGACGCTGATAGCTCATCCGACGCTCACATGGGACCTGCTAAACAAGACTTCCGGTCCGCAAACAATTGAAGCGTCATATCTGACCGGCGGAATCAATTGGAATGCTGATTATGTGGTGGTCCTGAATAAAGACGAAAAGCTGGCTGATCTAAACGGATGGGTCACGATCAATAACAACAGCGGAGGCGAATATCGCGACGCTCAGTTGCAATTGGTTGCCGGGACCGTTAATCGGGTACAACCACCGCAATATCCTTCCGGCGTAGCTGGAGGTCGTGCAATGAAAGAAGAAACGCGGCAATTCCAGGAAGAAGGTTTGCTGGAATATCACCTGTATACTCTTGATCGCAAAACAACTATCAGGAACAACGAAACAAAGCAGATCAGCCTGTTATCCGGAAGCGGGATTGGAGTCACGAAGGAATATACTCTGCTCGGTCAACGTTATTTCTATCAGGGTTACAACTCACCCGGTCAGCCAGTGAAACAGCCTGTAGGCGTCTATGTAAGCTTCGAGAATTCAGAGAAAAACAAACTCGGAATGCCATTGCCGGAAGGCACAATCCGCGTTTACAAAGCCGATTCAAAAGGTGGACAGCAATTCGTAGGTGAGGATCACATTGATCACACACCAAAGGATGAAACAGTTCGCGTCAAACTGGGCGAGGCATTTGATATTGTCGCCGAACGTATTCAAAAGGACTACAAAGTTCTTGCGTCGAATCTTCATGAATACGAGTACGAGATAACGATTCGTAATCACAAGAACGAACCAATCACAGTAGTGGTGAATGAACCGATTGGCGGAGATTGGGAGATGGTGCAATCGACGATACCGGCGACGAAGACTTCGGCGTTCTCCGCGCGGTTTGAAGTACCGGTTACGGCGAACGGGCAGACAAAACTCGATTATCGAGTAAGGGTAAAGTACTAACACGAAAAATGGTTACTGTCCGTACCGTCGGCAGTAGCCGATGGGTGCTTGCCGGTTATCGCGAACTTGATAGCCATCTGGGCATTTATCCAACGGTTACCCCCGACGGCACGGACACCGACTAATCGCCTGGGCTGCTACGCAAATACAAGGAGGATCCAATGTTCGGAGAAAAACCTTCACTAAACAACATCAAGATCGCAGCACCCTGCACTGCCGATTGGGACGGAATGATCGGCAATGACAGAATCCGTTTCTGCGGCCAATGCAGCCTGAACGTTTATAACATCTCTGCTATGTCAAAGAGAGATGCCGAGAATCTGATCGCGAAGACCGAAGGTCGCCTCTGTGTAAGGTACTACCAGCGAAAAGACGGAACGATCCTGACGGATAATTGTCCGATTGGTTTAAGAGCAATCAGAGCGCGCATCAAACGGACGGCTAAAGCGTTTCTGTCGGCCGTTCTAAGCTTTTTCGCAGGCATAGGTTTGTACAGTTATTCCCTGAACTCCCGAGCGAGCCTACAGGGAAGCATGGTCAGAGAACAGCGGTCAGACTGGCAGATGCGGCCCACCACGGGAGTTATGGTGGTTGCACCAGCGATAATGGGTGACACGCAGGTTGAACAAGTTCCTAATCCAGCACCGAAGCGGCGTCAAAAACGATAAGGAGATGAATTCACAAACCTAATCTCCGTCGCTCAACAGTTTGTTGCGGTTTTCGGTTAAGGCAGGATTGATCATATCATCCAGGTTGAGACGGATGATTCCGCCAGCATCGGAATAAACATTCTTCAATTGAGCTCGACGTCTCAGGAACAGTAATCGTCCAAAGAACACGCCACCGCCCACCGCAATCAGCACAGCAAGACCGATCAAAACGAAGATAGCGATAATCAATCGCAACGCGTCGCGGCGATAACTGCTCAGATCATATGGCGATGTCGGCGGTTTCGTGATCCATTTAACGGTGTAGGTATATTTGACTCTGTCGACAAGCGATTCAGCTATGGCCCTGTCACCAAATCCTATGGCCTCGACAGCGTAATTGCCTTCGCGCTTGAGGAAAATTCGGCCGCGTTGATCAGGCGGCAAAGAATCAAGGTATTTATGCATTCGATCCATGCCCTGAGTCGCAAACTGCGGCGTCTGGAACTCAACGATTATTAACTGGCCTTTGCTGCCGTTGATGTCGTAATCGCCGACGGCGACTTCGGTTCCGCCCTCGAAATTAATTTTCGATGCGTCGCCATACTGAGTGAAGCGACCGACGCCCAGCGGTCCGACCAGGTATTTCTCACTACCGTTGACCAGGTTCCATTCAGGCAAATGGCGCATTATGCCAGGATCGTCGCTTTGGACCGCGCCAATGTGGTTAGATATATCGCCAATCATCTGCATTCTGTTCGATTTGACTTCTTCGCTGATGGTCGGCGCATTATCAGTAATTAAAACGAAATATCTACCCTGCCAGAAGAGAAAACCTTTGTCAGTCATCTCTCCTCTTTCATCGCTCGGATGACGGTCCGGCGTGATGTGGCTATTACTGAGCATTGCCCGGTAAAGTCCATAAGCGTGAGTCGCCTGATCCATCTGAAGAACAGAGACAGAAGCCGAAATCTTGCCCGATCTGTAGCTTCGCGTTGCCGCAGTTGAGACGCCGTATTCGCGGACTAAGTCTGAGTCGGATCCAAAGAGGCTATTCAGCTTTGCGGCATCGATGTTTTCCGCGCGACTACTTGCCGTCAGGCTTCCGATCTGGTCCGGTATAAAGTCCATCGCTGTTCGTTTGCTTGGCGTTACCTTAACAATATTCTGGGCAAACGCTGTCGACGACCAGCATAAGAAAAGCAGGATTAAGGTTATCGCTAAATATCTAAATTGAATCGGTTTTTGCAGCACTATCGAATTCCCGAATACTTACATTTTTCAATTAGACCCCGACAAGATTCGATTAGTTCCTGGGTCTGATCTGCGCCAGAATCGCATCGGCATATTTCGCTGGCCGCGGCACGTTCCTGATCAATATCTTACCAGCCTCTGCGGCGCTGTCGATTTCTATCGATCCAATACCCAGCAACCGCTCGCCCACAGTGGCGCTTGTCGTAACGTCTTGTACGCTGGACAGCGGAATATGGCGCACAGTTCTGCCCAACAGTCCGCGACGAATCTCGATCATTGTGTCGGTCAAGCGGTAAACCTCGGTTTCTCGTCTTAGATGGTACCATCCCGGTATCGCAAGCAGAATCGCCGCAGCTATCAGCACTATCCAGAAAGGTCTGTCAAGGATCCCGACCAGGGCAGCGCACCCGACGGAAATCAACGCCACTACAAAATAACCGGCAATGATAAACCGCAGAGTTGGACGCAATTCAAATATCGGACCGTCACCTCTTGATTGAGGTTGGTTCGCGGCCGCGGCCGGCGCTTTTGCAGGCTGTGCCGTTCCACAAACATTGCAAAACCGGCTTCCCGCCGGAAGGGTACTGCCACAACTGACACAATACATGGCTTGCACTCTCTACAATTATAACCAATCTTAATTATAGCTTACGTGAAATGTCATAAATATTGTAGAGGCAAGGCTTTTTCCCCCACAACATTGTCTCCACGACTTCGTGGCAGTCTGTGGCACAAAAATGGAGTTTGGCCAACTGGTGTCACAGCAGTCACACTTCGGCTAAGTTCTTTCTCTGCGGGTGATTAAACCTGTGACACCTGGCGTGACACAGAATCAAATTACCAAGCCTGGCCAACCGGCGTCACAGCTCAGGTTGCGGCAGCTGAGCGGAAAACTTGGCAATTATCCGCAACTTCGGGTAAATAGTTCACGATGACTATGAACGTTGATTTATTGATATTTGACCTGGACGGCACGCTGATCGATTCCAAGAACGATATCGCCGTCGCCACAAACTTGATGCTAAAAGATCTGGGCTTTAATGAAGTTCCTTTGCAAACCGTCGTCAGTTTCATCGGTGAAGGCGTCAGGCGGCTGGTTGAACGAGCGGTCCGATACAGCTCAGGCAAAACAGACCTTAACGAGCCTGAGGTGGAAAGTGCTATGGTGACATTCCGCAGGCATTACGCTGAGCATCTGGTCGATTCAACGGTCCTTTATCCCCATGTAGCAGAAACTCTTGAAGTCCTTAAGCCAAAAAAGAAAGCCATTTTGACCAATAAACCTTTTGAATTCAGTGACCGAATCTTGCGAATGTTGAGCATAAGAAAGCAATTCCTCGTGGTCCTTGGCGGCGATAGTCTGCCTGTCCGCAAACCCGCGCCGGAGCCGATCTGGCATCTTCTCAATCATTTTCAAGTGGCCGCGGACCGTGCGGTTATGATCGGAGACAGCAGAACCGACATTGATTGCGGACGCGCGGCCGGAATCGCTACTTGTGGGGTGTCATATGGTTTCAGGCCAAGAACCGAGCTGGAAGAATCCGGAGCGGAAATCATTATTGACGATTTTTCAGAAGTTGCCGTTAAATTCAAATAATTCAAAATCTTAATCGGTTTGTCAGATCGTGTGACCCCGTATGGACAATCGGCGTAATGAAATAAACAAAAGTGCTATTTTTCATTAAACGACCAAAACAATCGAGACCGATAAGGACAATTAGGGGCGTAGTCTCATAAGTTTATGAGACAGGATAAGCTATTGACCCGAACGTGATTCGGTGTATGATTTGAGTGGAATCGCCTCTACATATTATAATTGTGAGTCTTTCGGGACTCGACACTATTCGTATACCGTCGGCCGAGTGTGGCAGTCGATGGTTAGCTCAGCTTACAGACGTTAAGCACATAGCTGATGCGCTGTAATACATATACATCACGGGATCGCAGACAACATGTCAAGTCAAGCAACAGGTAGAGTTATAAGCGGAATCGGGCCTATCGATAAGGTATTGGGTGGTTTAGAGCAAGGACGATGTCACCTTCTCGTCGGTCGGCCTGGCAGCGGCAAGACGACGTTTGGCGCTCAATTCCTGATAACGAGTCTCAATAAAAACGAACGCGTCATAATGGTGACGCGCCTGTCGGCTCAGGAGGTAGTAGATCGATTTGCCAAGCTTGGATATGACTATTTTGCGTACGGCGAATCCAATGATCGTTTGATCATCTTCGAACAGGGCGACGAAATAGTCGAGCATATTCGAAACCTTGAAGATTTCAGTGCGGTCGCAACAGAACTGGAAGAGACGATCAAAGAACATAAACCAGCTCGCGTTGTTTTCGACCCGACCAGTTACCTGATTGAAGCCGAAACACCGGCGGCGCGTGCAGCTCGCGCGAAAGCACTGGTCGAGTTACTGAATAGAGTTCAAACAACTTCGTTGTTAATTATTGATGAAGTCGAAAATGACGCAGTAGCAGCTCCTTTGACCGAGCTCTGTTCTAATGTCTTTTACTTAAACGCTAAACCGGGAGAGAAAGGCAGCAGCATTCTTGGTTTTGCGAAGGTCGGAAATCCTGCCGGCAGCGGGCACGAGATGCCCGTTCTAGTTAGTGGAACTACCGGCATTACGGCCGCACAGGTTACATCTCCGTTAAAACCCATGCCGGCTACCCAGCGGTTGGAAACGCCTCCTCCTGTTTCGTTCGATGTTCCGACGGCCTATGCGCCACCGCCGTTCGTTCCTCCCGCTGAACCTGCGACCGTGCAACCTGCTGCACAGCAATCTGCGCCAGCGGCTCAGACGGCTCCTTTAAAGCCACAGCCATCGACGGCGTTCAACGCTGAACCAGCGCACGCTGAAAAGTTTCACGTATTGGTCATCGATGACGACCCCGCTACCTGCAATTTGATTTCGCGCGCTTTGCGCCAGGATTGTGAGGTTACGGCTGTGAACGATGGCGCCAGCGGGCTCAAGAAGCTCGCTTCAGGCAATACATACGATTTGATTATTCTGGATGTTAACTTGCCGGTCGTTGATGGTTTCCATATTTGTCAGCACATTCGCAAGACACAATGGCAGGTTCCGATTATCATTGTTACAGGAACACACCTGAGAGCTGAAGACCGACTGCACAGCGCATCTGCCGGCGGTGATCTCTATCTCACAAAGCCATTCAGCGTACACGAATTGAGATTGCGCGTTCGACAGATGATCGGGCGGTACCGAAATGTCTCTGAGTGGGTCGGCGCCGGCGCAGGGATGGGTCTGGAATCCGCAATCAGCGAAAGCGTTTCACCAGAACCAGAAGAGCAGTTTGTCGCTTATGATGTATTTGTGCAGCGATTGTCACGTCACACAGAGCGCGCTCGCGCGGTCGGTCTGCCATTCTCAATCGTTGGCTGCACCTTAGCCACAAATGGCAATGGGAGCAACAAGGCTTCCAGAATGGTCGATGCGGTTCGCTACCAAATCAGAGAACGCGACGTAATGACCGTTACGCCTGAGCGCCAATCGTTCGTGCTCCTTTCCGAAGCGAACGTCGATGGCGTACAGGTATTTGTGCAACGCTTGCGGCAAAGCATTATCACAGAGGTCGGCGCTGAGCCAGTCATTCAGTGGCGCACTTATCCCATTGATGGTGAGAATGCGGCTGAATTACTGACCGAAGTCCAGGAGGATTTGAAATCCGAAGCCCTGGCCGTCGAGCGAGGTTCGTTATCCGATAAGGCACAACCAACGACAATGCCACTTGCAACCACCGAAGTGGGACACGAGCATTCTAATGATGCGGCAACCTTCTTTGTTCCGGACGAACCAGAAGTTGAGGTCATAGACGGTGGCGCACATCACGGAGATACGCACGAGATAATGACTGCGCCTCCTGTTGCGGTACACTCTCCTGAAGAGCCATTCTTTGAATTCGTGATCGAAGAGGAAGAGATCCTTCGCGAAGGTGACAGTACGCTTTCTAATATGGGAGCTCACGTTCCGAAATCCGTTGCTGAAGGTTTGCATACCGATACTCACGAATTATCAGCGACAGCGGAACATAACAAGCCAGTAGCAGACACAGATGAGAGGCCTTCAGAAGCGTTCGCGTTTTCTTTCTCTGAGTCAGATTCGAAGACCGACGCCCATGCGTCAAGCACACATGAAGCGCCTGAGCAGTCCAAGGAATTGATCCTGCCTCAGCAGTTGACTGAGCCGGAAACTGCTAAACAGGAACCGGAAGTCTCCAAGGAAGTTGTTCTAGTCACTCAACAAGAACCCGAAGCTAAACCAGCGGAACCGGCTTTCGAATTTACCGTTAGCGAACCGACCCAGCAATTGACGCCACCACCCGTGGCATCTAGTCCTGAACCTGCTCATCATGAGGCACAACCTGAGCCTCAACTACAAGCAGCGGCTCCGGAAGATAAGCCAGCGTTGGAACCACCAGCTCCCGCGCCAAAACCCGAACCGCGCGCTGCCACTCCGACGATGTGGGCAGAACCGTCACCCGTCGTGTCGCCTGTCGAACACGAGGAAGTGCCAGCATTCGCGACATTCTTTGATAACTCGTTCGAGCAGTATCGGCAGATCGTCGAATCGCTGAACGTTCAACCAGCAACCGTTGAAAAGCCGGTGCGAGTTGAAGCATCTCCTCGCGAATCGTTCCTGCAATTCCTGGCCGGTCGGAACTGAACCGGATCCGAAATTCAAATGCGAATCTTGATAACCGGAGCATCAGGCTCCGGAACAACAACGCTTGGCAAAGCTTTGGCTGACAGGCTTGGTTTTGCATTCTTTGACTTGGATGACTATTACTGGCTCAGAACCGATCCTCCGTTTCAGCAAAAGCGTGATCCTCTTCTACGCCTTTCACTGCTACTGAACGACCTTGATAAAGAACCTTCCGCCGTCTTAGCTGGCTCGCTAATGGAATGGGGCAAGGAACTGGAAGACTCTTTTGACGTCATTGCCTTCCTTACGCTTCCCGCCAAAATTCGCGTGGAAAGACTGCGCCAGCGAGAAACAGCGATGTTTGGCAAAGCCGATCCTGTCTTTCTGGAATGGGCTGCTCAATATGAGGAAGGTCGGCTCTCAGGACGAAGCCTGTCGCGACACATCAAATGGCTATCTGAAAGAACCTGTCAAATCATTCGCCTGGACGGCGATCTGACGGTTGAAGAACGGATTGACCGCTGTTTGGCCGCAATCAGCGCAAATGCGCCAGGAGGCACGCGAGACGCGTGCGCTCCAAGGGGCTAGTCTTTTTCAGCAGCCCGAGCTCTTCGCGTCGGCGTCTCAGCCTTCTCTTCCGCTGCGGGTGCAGGCGTCTCGAGCGTCGGAATGCCAAGAGCTTTTCGGACTTCGTTTTCCAGCTTCAAAGCCATTTCAGTATTCGATTTGAGAAATGACTTTGCGTTTTCGCGACCTTGTCCGAGCCGCTCGCCCTGATAACTGAACCACGCGCCGCTCTTATCGATGACCCTGCAGGAAACACCGAGATCGATAATATCGCCTTCACGCGATATACCCTCGCCATACATAATATCGAATTCGGCTTCTTTGAATGGCGGAGCAACCTTGTTCTTAACGATCTTTGCTTTTGTCCGATTGCCGCTGATGTTCTCGCCATCTTTGATTGCGCCAATGCGTCGGATGTCGATTCTTACCGAGGCATAAAACTTCAGCGCGCGACCGCCAGTCGTCGTTTCAGGGTTGCCGAACATCACGCCGATCTTTTCGCGAATCTGATTGATGAAGATAAGACAGGTGTTCGACCGCGCTACCACTGCCGTCAGTTTTCGCAGAGCCTGCGACATCAATCGAGCCTGCAATCCGACGTGCGAGTCACCCATCTCGCCTTCCAACTCAGCTCGCGGCACAAGCGCCGCAACTGAATCGATCACGATGACATCAAAGGCGCCCGATCGAACCAAAGCCTCTGCAATCTCAAGCGCCTGTTCGCCGCTGTCCGGCTGCGAGATCAGTAGATCGTTGATTCGCACGCCAAGCTTTTCAGCGTAGGTAGAGTCCATCGCGTGCTCGGCGTCAATGTATGCAGCACTACCGCCGCTGCGCTGCGCCTCTGCCACGACGTGAAGCGCGAGTGTAGTTTTACCCGAAGACTCAGGTCCATAGATCTCTACAATTCGGCCGCGAGGCACACCGCCAACTCCAATCGCCGCGTCAATGCTAAGCGACGACGTAGAAATCACCGGCACATCGGAAATCTTTTTATCGCCAAGACGCATTACGGCGCCTTTACCGAATTGTTTTTCAATCTGTGAAATCGCCGCCTCTATGGCTTTGGTGCGTTCGTTCTTATCGGCAGACATATTTGTCCTTTCAGTTACAGAATTACCTTGGGTCACTACTTATGCTGTTGCGGCAGAATAGTTCTATAATAGCAGAAAGCTGTTCGCTATCGCTGAGGCTCCCCTTCGTCGGCGTAAGCCGGACCTTTTAAGTTGAGGTCTTCGAGCAGAGCTTCGATCAATCCTCCAGTGCCGGGCTCGACGCGTCCACGTTTCAGTCCGACAACCGGAAATGGCTTCAAAACCGTGTTAGGTCTGGCGCGCAAAGCAGCCTTGTACCTGCCTTCGCTTGGCTTCAACTCAAGAGCTGCGCGGAAATGCTCGCGCGCTTTGTTCAGGCAGTTGCGCTGCAGATAGACCAGTCCCAGGTGATACAGCGCCGCATCGTATCGCGGATTCAGCGCCAGAGCACGTTGCCAATGGCGTTCCGCGCTGACGATTCGTCCCTGCTCGAAATAGACTCGACCGACCAGATAATAGAGGTCCGGCGAAGGCTTCAGCATCAGGGCGCGCTTAAAATGCGAAAGGGCCGATTCGATCTGACCTTTCTCTATCATAACGCGACCCAAACCGTAATGAGCCGCATAAGAATCTTTCTTCGATTGCAAAGCTATTCGCAGATATTCTTCCGCCTGGACGTTCTTTCCCTCGTCAGCAGCGAGCAAACCTAGCAGCAGCGCAGCCGTATAATCTTCAGGCGTAGTCCGCAGAACTGTCTTCAGGTGTCGCCGCGCCTGAGCAAGCTTTGCAGTGCGGAAATAAAACTGCCCTAGGAACAGACCCAGCGCCGAATTGTTCGGATCCAGCTTTAACGCCTTTTCCAGCGTCCGGCTTCCCTCATCCTTATCTGAATCACGCAACGCTGCGATGCCAGTTTCCAGCAGACGCGCGAACAGTTCCGGGCGTCTTCCCTGAAACGCGGCCTGGGAAGTCTGCTTTAATGTCTCTAGCTGTTCACGTTCGCTGGCCTGCGATATCTGACGCGACAATCGCGACTTCACCGCAAGACTGACCTCATCCTGATCAACCACCCCTTTGCTGGATAGAAGAGCCGTTAGCGATTGAACAAAGTTATGATCGTAAGAGGCGTTCTCCGCGATTCTTTCTACCAGATCGATAATCCTCTCTACACGTTCGGTCGTGCGAACAAGAGAGTATTCAAGAATGCTGATACGCTCAAGGAGATGCTCTTCCAGGCTATGACCGATAACGCCAGCATCAGTCGGTGCCGGCGCCATCAGCAGCAATTTAGTGCCGCAGCGCTGACAAAGCTCATGCCCCAGGGGATTGGCGGTGAGACAGCGTTGACAGTGAATCATACGGGATTATTGTAATCGAAACGAAAGCGGCCACAAACGAAATTAAGACTTTATTGCCTGCCTGAAATAGAGCCCGATTCAGACCCTATTTCCAATAGAAACCGTTAAGAAATGATGATAGCTTAGATTAATGCGGCCAAACAGGTTTAATCGTCATATTAATGGTCCGTTCACCAAGTTGATGGCGCATGCGTGGACAGGTGTGACACCGGTTAGCCAGATTTCGAGATCGCTTCTCCAGGGGTGTCACAGTGTTACTTATAGACAGCAAAGCGGTTCGCTGTACTGTGACAGCGTGACACCAGTTGGCCAAATTCAGTTTTTGTGGCACAACCTGGTACATCGTGCCACAAAGCGGCTTTTTCGTTGATGAGAATAGAAGTTATGCGTTTGTTAATCTTGAGCATTAGTGCGGCAATTTCTGTGGTATTAATGGCTGCGAGTTTGCCGTCGAAAGCATTCCATTTACTTCCCCAGGTTAAAGGCAGATTCTCAAACGCTGGTCTAGGTGAAAAGGAAGTCCAGCAGTTCTTCAAACAGTTTCAGGACGCAATCGAAAAAAATGACAAACGTCAGGTGGCTTCAATGATTAGTTATCCAATAACAGTCAGTGAGCTCCGGGGGCGACGAAACATCAAAAACGATGCTTCCTTTATCAAAGACTACGATGCAATATTCGACCCTAAATTCAGGGACTTCATCGTAAATACGAAATTCGAAGAACTATGGTCGAGAGATCAGGGTGTTGCAACTGCGGGCGGCGAAATCTGGATCGGCGGGGTCATAAAGGATCCTGCGCATTCGAATGTCCCGGAAATTAAAGTTATAGCCATAAATGGTTTATTACACAAAAGATAGGACTGAAGTGATAAGAACAAATTCTTACACTTTTTCAATATTAATTTATTGCTCAGTCAAAATTGTTATGTTAATATTTTGATTGTTGGCGTTTCTTCTGTTTCCCCGAGTGGGGAAATCCTAGCATTGATTGGCGACGATCAATTCTTTGTCAGAGGCGCATGTTTTTTTAGAGCTACGGAGCTGCTAGCGCCACGGTGTTTTTCCTGCCCTCAGCCCACTGGCCGTTCCCATTGACCGAAAGGATAAGTTAAGTCACATGACTAAATTGTATGTTGGTAATCTTTCATTCTCGACAAGCGAGAGTGAGTTGCACGAATTGTTTTCTCAAGCTGGTGAAGTTGAATCGGCAAGGATCATCACCGATAGAGACACAGGCCGAAGCCGTGGCTTTGGATTCGTCGAATTCACGGATCCGTCTGCAGCCGAAGGCGCAATCAGCCGTTTCAATGGCTATGAAGTTAATGGTCGTGCATTGACCGTTAATGAAGCCAAGCCCCAGGCTCCGCGCGGCAACGACCGCGGTGGACGTGGTGGTGGCGGCGGTCGCGGCGGCTATGGTGGCGGCGGCGGTCGCGGTGGAGATCGCGGCGGCTACAACCGCTGGTAGTTCTGATCCATCAGAATTTGACCTGACAAAAAGGGCGCGATCATCGCGCCCTTTTCGTTTGTGGCGCATTCGTCCCGATTGCGCCTGATTATCTATGACTGGTCCGTTATGCAACAGGCGCAATCGGGACGAATGCGCCACAAATTCAATCCACGAATCCCTGGATCTTCAAATTGATCAGTTGGTCAATCGACAGATCCTTGATTCCTTTTGACTGCATTTTCCTTATATATTCAGCAGTCACTCCGTGAATGCGCATAGAAACCAATTGGTCGATGGCTACGTGATCATAGCCAAGAGCCTTAATCTCTTTTATGAAGTCCGTGCTGACCCCGTGGATGCGCATTGAAACCAGCTCGTCGGACGGAACATGCTCATAGCCAAGATCGTGGAGTTCCTTTACAAACTCGCTGCTGACTCCATGAATCCTCATTGAGACAAGCTGGTCCGTCGACGGAAGATCGTAACCAAGGCTCTTCCACTCTTTTATGAATTCAGTGTCGACGCCATGAATCCGCATTGCGACCAGTTGATCGACGGAAATGTGATCGTAGCCGAGAGCCTTCAGCTCGCTGATCCATTCAGTCTTTACTCCGTGTATTCGCATAGCAACCAGCTCATCAACTGAGACGTGATCGTAGCCGAGACTTTTCAGTTGACGAATGAAGTCTGTGGTAACGCCGTGAATTCTCATTGCGTCCAATTGATCCAGAGAAATGTGATCGTAACCAAGCGATTTCAGGTCCTGAATAAAGGCTATGCTGACATCGAAGACAGCCATGCTGAAAAGTCGCTCATCCGACACATTGCTGTAACCAAGACCGCTGAGGTCTGAGACGAATCGTGGGTTTGGTGAAAATGCAAAGTGCCCTGCGCCCTTGCCGTTCGCGAACCAACCTTCGCAAAGGAACACACCTGCGTCTCTGCCGAGCTCAAACCGCACATTCGTTCCGGAGGAATTCATCTGCGCTGCGGAAAGACCCGCCAGACTGCTGATGGGAATCCCGCGAGATGAGCTGAAGTTGTGTTCGTATCCTTCGCTTCGGCGGAGCGTAAGCTGGACAGTGTCGGGCTTTGGCGTCGGATCGATTAGCCATTCACCGGAAATCGCACCCTGGTTCTGGATATTTATGGCTGGCGTGAACCCGCGGACAAACAAAGCGCCGGTAAAAATAAGCGCACCGCATGCTAGGCCAAGAATCATTCTGGAAATTCGATTTAACATTACTACCTCCATGGCAGAACTATTGATAGGGCGCATTGATCTCGATTGCACATGTTGCAAACAACCTGTCTCTTTTTAAACCAGGCGCAATCGGGACGAATGCGCCACAATTTATTCGTAGCGCAGAGCAACCATCGGGTCGACTTTAGTTGCGCGACGGGCCGGCGTATAACAGGCTAGGGCCGCCACGACGATCAAC
>Ga0070741_10002881_pt1 | contig 44499 bp, 29 predicted proteins | sample Coa_R1_4_FD_66440 | JGI IMG/M metagenome (GOLD analysis project Ga0070741, IMG submission 66440) | Surface soil microbial communities from Centralia Pennsylvania, which are recovering from an underground coalmine fire - Coalmine... | ecosystem: Environmental > Terrestrial > Soil > Unclassified ... | reverse complement strand
AGTAATCAACGAACCAATTTTAAGGTTCATGGGGAGGGCTGCCGCACTCCAAAACCTTCGGTTCTCGAGGCCCGCGCCCGTGTCGCGCTTGCGTTTTGGACTGCGGCAGCCCTCTACCGCTTTTTTCGGCTTCAGCCAAGACCGACACTTCTAATCGCACCCTCCGCCAAGATACGCCTTCACCAGCCGGCACTATCCATATAACGTGCAAGGATTAATGGCGTACGCGGTTCTGCAAAAATCCACCCAGTCACGAGCTTGAGAGTACGTTCCGTCAGCCGCTTACCTGCTGATGTTTTTTGATGTAATCCGGATCGAGGTCCACACCCAGGCCCGGGCCGGTGGGGGCTTGGATTTTGCCATCGGTCACCTTGAGGGGCGAAGTTTTACACTCGAATCGCACGTTGGTGCGCAGGCCTTTGAATTCATGATGCGGCATGGCATTGGGCAGCACAGAGACAAAATGCATCATGTACAAAAAGCCCAGGCCGCCGCCGGACATGTGAGGGGTGCATTGCTTGCCGAAGGCTTGAGCCATGCGAGCCACTTTCATGGAGCGAATCATGCCGCCGAAGTAATAATTATCGGGCTGGACGATTTGGATGGCATCGTTGGCAATCAGCCAGCGAAAGCCATGCAAGCTATATTCCTGTTCGCCTAGCGCAATCGGGAGCGAAAGAGAATCGGCAACCTGCCTGGTCTCCTCACGCCACTCGAACATGACAGGCTCTTCAAAGAATCCGTACCGATATTCCTGAAGCAGCTTGCCAACTCGAATAGCTTCCTCGACCGAATAAAAGCCGTTGGCGTCGGCAAACAACGCCATGGAGTCGCCAAAAGTCTTTCGAATCAGGGGAATCATGGCTTCGGTGCGTCCGGGCGGGGCAACGGCGTTGATATCGGTGGTCATGAACATGAGTCCGCCGATCTTAATCTTAAGGGCGCGAGCATTGTACTCAGCCACGTCACGCTTGATGAGATCCAGAGATTCCTCGACGGATTTTTCGCGGTACTCAGTGGCCTGGTAGACTGATACTTCGCGGCGATGAAGATCGCCGATTAGCTGGCCGAGCGGCTTGCCGGCGATGCGGCCCAGGAGATCCAGGAGGGCAAACTCAATCGTGGCCAGAGGTGTGCCGAGCGAAATGCCGTTGTACCGGAAATTGAAACCATAAATGAAAACCCGTTCCAGGAGCAGGTCGAGGTCCCGCGCGTCTTTCCCGAGAAAAAACGGGCGCAGCTTGTGGAGAAAGATTGGGTAGAGCGCGTTGAGTTCGCTGTGCCCGACCGAAATGCCCTCCGCTCCATCGCGCGAGCGCACGCGGCACAGGAAATCGTCCCGATACCGAAGCAACTCGAGGCTCTCGATAATAATCGGGGTGGTAAACAATTCCCGTTTGAGAACCGGCTGCTTCAGGATTTCGTCGAGCCTGGCATAACGGGGATTCGGGCTACTCGAAGGTCCCTGGGCGTCGAACGCGCCGAATTCAGTGAGTGGCAGGGCTGCCGCCAAACCGCCGAGCAGGTTCGTTTTAACGAACTGGCGCCGATTGGGTTTCATAGGATGATGCGCCATCAGAACACAGGCTCGACCGGCGTTCAAGCGGGGTTTACGCGAAGCGAGGCCGCACGGCAGAGCCTGTGGTTTGCGCTCTTATCCACCAACGCGCCGATGAAACTTCGAGTGAACACTGGATTTGGGGTGACGTGCCTTTAACCAGCCTTTAACCCCTCAGCCATCTGGCTTACCGCATGCTACTACGCGCTTCAGTGCGGGGTCTCAACGCCTTGCGCATGCACGCGAAGAGTCAAATTAATGGACACTAGGGTCACTGCGGGACAGAAACGTCAGAAGCAGTCCTGGCCGGTCCGCGCCTATGTGCCGCACCAGAGACGGTGCTGGTGGTGGGTCTTGGTGTGCATCGTCGTCTGCGGTTGTAACCTGCTGAAACCGGCGGCTAACCGACAAACCGCTGCGCCTCCCACCGTCACCATCGTGGCCCCAAGCAGCAGCCAGGTTGCGGCACCTCCGCCGCCGCCATTAGCCACAACTGATACAACTGCCACTTCGCCCGGTACCCCACCTCAGCCGCTACCCGTGCGAACCGCAATCGCCGACCCTCTGCCGGCGCCCGCCTTGAATCCTGCTCCGAAGACCCGGCCGGCTAAGAGCAATCAGAACCTTCGTGTGACAACTGCCCCGGCCAAGGTGCAATCGAGTCATAGAGTCACCAATTCAGTCGCCAACACGCCGACGCAGCAGACCACAGTGACCTACATTCCCCGCGAAGCAGCCGCCGCGATGGTCATAAAAGGGCCACCACGTCCGCCCCAACCCCGTTCGAGTCGCATCGCCGTTCCGCTTTGCCTCGGAATAGCCGTTGGGGCCGGGGCTGTCGCCCTCTTTTTCATTGCCAAGCGACGCTCCAGGCTTTCTATCCGCAAAGGCCGCAAGGACGAACTTTCCCTCCCAAGCGAATTCAAGTTAAGAGAATCGGCTATCCAGCCCGAAGCGCCCTTCGGGATGTTGGCTCCAGAAAAGCCTCAACGCCGCTCGATAAGGGAGCTGCTGGTTCCGCTGCTCGCGAGTATGACCCCCGCGATCCGTTTTCTCGTCAGCAAAGTACCTGTGGATGGGATAGTCATGGCGTGTAGGGCTGTCTGGCAGCGAATCTCTGTCCCTGCGCCGGCAATCGCCGATAAATGCTCCTCAACACCGCAATCATCTGCTTCGGCAGACTCGAAATTCGGCGAGGTTCCTGCAACGGTCCCGTCACCTGAGCTTGGCGTGCGGGGCAAGCCAGCTGAAAGCGCCTCTTCCACTACTTCAGCGAAGTCAGTTGTCCCCGCGAGCCCGCCAGTCGCGGCGCCTTCGCTCGACAAACCTCTAACAGTCTCCGAAGTCACGGGCGAAGCCATGAGGCCGCCGAGGCAGCCCTCCAAGGAAGCGCCTATCCCTGTCAGTTGAATGTGCGTGTCGCCCCGTTGCGTGCGTCCGCTATGGAAGCAGCTTTTTGAATTCGGGAGTATTGCGCAGGGCACTGAATCGGAGTTCCTGACGCGCGTTATTCGATAAGTCGGTAGCCTTTGGATCGCGCTTAAGCCGTTCGGCATTCAGTTCGAGGCAACGGGCCAAAGCGGTCAAGGCTTCCGGATTTTTACCCAGATTAGCTTTCATGGCGGAGAGGTCGTACCACGCCTCCACGCTTTGAGGATTGACTTTGGTGAGCTTTTCCAGCGCGGCCTCAAGCTTGGGGAAATCCCCGAGCTGATTGAGAAGTTGGGCGGCATGGATCATCACGTTGGGCGGGGGCGACGGATTGCTCAGGATTGTGTCCAGCAGTTGAACCGCTCGGCCGGTTTGCTGCATCTGAACATAGACACTGGCCAGCTGGACGGCGGCTTGCGAGTTATTGGGATTCTTGCTCACTTCCTGCTCCAAGGCAGGCAAATCGTTTCTAGGCTGCATGCCGATCTGGCTTTTAATGCTGCGCAGGTTATCGGCCAGGCCAAGGACCTGGGCGTTGTACGGGTCCAGCTTTAGGCAGGTTTCAGTCAGAAGCAGGGCATCGTCAACGCGACTGAGCGGCAGGAGCAGGTTGACGTAGCGAAAAAGGGCCTCGGGGCTATAGGGGCAAAACGCGAACGCCTGGCGAAACGTGAATTCCGCTTCCTTAAGCAGCCGTTGGAATTCGGCTTCGGATTTGGGACGGTACTGTGGGGGCGCCTGCGGGCTCAAGCGCCAGGCATAAATGCCCCCAATAGAACTGCGCAGCTTCGAGAAGGCCTTTTGGCCATCATCATCGTGGATGAATTTGCGGTCACCGGTGAACCCATTGAAATCATGGCGCAAATAGGTCTTTTCAATCCAGTCGCAGATCTGCTTGATCGAGGTATCGTAATCGATGATGTCGCCGGTCATGCGCTTGGAATACTGTTTCCAGAATTCGTGATCGCGCTGCATGACGTCTTCCGGCAAGCTCGGCAGCGGCTCGCGATTGATCTTCATGATGACCCCGTAGGGCGTCAGGTGCGGATACATCCAGTCCAGCGGAAAGCTTTCCTCGACGTAGAACTCGTTCTTGGGGTTGTGCTCGAACATGACCTTGGTCAACAACCCGTTGATCGCCATGACGGCGACCTGGCCGGCGACCGTGACCCGGTTATCCACCACGCGCACGTCCTCACCCATCTTGATCTGTTTGGGTTCATTGGGGAATTGCGAGTCATGCTGCAGGCGCCGCTGAGCGTCGCCGAGATATTCGTTAAAGCATTTCTGTGAATCCTCGGGAGTGGCGATGTAAATCTCGCGATCCGGGTAAACCCCACCCAGGCTTTTGGCGATCTCCTTAGGATAAGCCGCCTCGAGCAGCAATCGGTTCAACCGGACGCGGGTATGACTCTGGGGATTCTGTTGAATGAAATCCTGAAGATACTGCGAAATTTGCACCGCGCCAAAACGCTCCGGATCGTACAGCGGTGGAATTTTGGATAGATCGGAAATCTGTTTGGCCAGTTCGTCCTGCTTGCGCCTGAGACTTTCAGAAGTGCTGCCATCGGCGACTTTTTGATCCACCTCGCTCTTTTTCTGTTGCAAAGCGGCCAGCCGTTTTTTGGTCTGCAGCTCGCGATCGATGAGGAGGTTCAAGTCAGCGGCAAGCTGGCTGGCCAGCTTGTTCTCGTTGCCCGACCCCTGCAAAAGTTGTTGCGTCCCGGGACTGACGTTGTCGTGAATGAACTTTGAAACCGCGTCCTGGGTTGGTCCGGGGCGCAGTTTCGCAGCCAGGCCGGGCAAATCCAGGAAATCCTTCGCGGTAAACCAGGAGGTGTACGTGCGGCGTCGCTTTTCAACGCGCGCGCCGTTGCTTTCGAACACCGTGTCCAGGGGCGAGATTAACCGCGCGAGAAAATTGGTTTCATACCCTTGCTCCCGCTCCTTGTCCGAACGGAGCAATTCCTGGAAGAAGGGCGGATCAATCTCCTTGCTGCGATTGTATTGGGCGCGGATGTAATCGAGGTACGTGCCATCGGCGAGGGCATTCTGGGTAATGATGTAAACATCGCGCCGATCGAACTTCTGGTCCTCTTTAGGCTGGCAATCATGAGGCGTGAAGCTCTCGCAGAAAATCATGTAGGTCGGACAAAAGCGCCCCGGATCGGTGCCCCCATAAAGCACGGCGTCTTTGGCCATCTCGGGGTAAAGCGGTTTGCCATCGGCGCCTTTAAAAGGCGGCGTGAACATGTCGTGCCCGAACCAGTAGCCGAACATGTGATTGTGTTGATTGCTGGAGAAAAAATGGGCGAAGCCGGAGTAAAGCGGCATGGTCAGGAACAAGCCAAGGGTGATCAGAACGGGCCCGCGGTGCTGGTAAACCAGCAGGGCAATCACAAAGGCGACCGGCACGATCACCAGGACGAGGTTGCCGACCACCGGCAAACCGAGCTGGTTCTTGGCGAATGCAACCCCGATGTAGTGCGGCACCTGGGATAATGGGATCTCCCCCGCCGGACCGAAGAACAGCCGGCCAGTGTCGGTCCAGAGTGAAATCACCCCCAGCACGGCCGCCACGGCACCGCCCAGCAAACCCCATATGCGAAAGGTCGTGTAATGCGTGGCCATGAATGTTGCCGTCAAGGCCAGGCCGTAACCAATCAGCGCGGCCACAATCGTGTGGGAATTACAGAAGAAGACTTTGACCAGGTCGACCGCGGCTCGATCCGGAGTGGGATTGAGCAGGATCACCAGCAAAACACCCAGACAAAAATAGATCGCGCTCAGCCCGATAATCCAAGCCCGCTCGCGTTTCTGCATCTTGCGGTAAAAGACAAAAGGCACCAGCGCGAGAAACATGTAAACCCAGGTGAACTCGTTGGCCACGCCGCTGACGAGCATCTTGAGTTGATCGATAAACCGGCCAAACTCGGTGGCCAGGTTTGTCGGATTAGGTTGTTCGTACTGGCCGCGACTCAGCGCATGCCAGAACCCTTCGATGGTTCGCGGGTAACCCCATTCCATCGGCGGATTGGTCATGCCGGCAATCGGCTCATACAGATAAAAAGAAGCGCCCAAAATCCAGAACCCGCCCAGAATCAGCACCGGCAGCCATTCGCTCAGCAGTCCCTTGGTGACAATCGCCAGCCAGATGCATGCTCCCAACGCCCCGACCCCAATCGCATTAAAGAGAAAAAACAAGCCGGGCTTCTCCATGATATTGGGAAAAATGTAGTGACCAGAAGCTGCTCCGTACAGGTAGTAACCAACATAGAGCAGAAAATCGACGAAGAAGACATCACGGCCAAGTTTCGGGTTGGCCGCCGCGATGGCCACCTGCACACCAATTCCCGCAACGATCAAGCTTTGGTGGGTCGTGAAGCAGATGCCGAAGACAAAGAGCGCCCAGTAAAGGTACCGATACTGGTGCGGCGCATAGAACCAGCGCATCATGCACAATAAGACGATGAGAAACCAGGGCACGCTGGATACGGCAATGCGGTTGACCGCCACCGATTCGCGCCACATAAACCCGTCCAGGCCCAACAGCAGTCCCGCCACGCAACCGCACACCATGCAAATGGCGTTCTCCCATTGCCCGGTCATCCCTTTGAACTCCTCGATGCTCTCAATGAACAGACTGCTCCCGCGCGAAACCATGAGACTGAGCAGGCCGCAAGCAAGCGCCCCCAGGAACGCCTCGGCCAGGGCAACACGCCACGCCGGATTGCCCCACGGTACTAGTACCGTCCATAACCAGCTGTAGATGGTCCAGACCGGATAACCCGGCGGATGCGGAATGCCGGCATACATCGAGCCGGTCACCAGTTCGCCCGAGTCTTCCAGCGTCAGTTCGGGAGCGAGCGTGAGAAAATAAACGATCCAGACGATACCGAAAGTGATGAGCAGGGTTAGCCAGTCGATCCGCCGGAAGAGCGGCGCGACGGTCGGAGGTGGTAAATGGGCGGGCGGAGGCGGTTTAGATCCCTTTTGTCCCGCGCGGTTGTCCCGCTCGGGATTCTTCATTTGTGCCATACGTGAATTACCAGAATGTACTAAAGAGACACCATACCTAGGCGCATTTGTGTAGCGCCAGACGATTTTTTTGCCTGCGGGCAGCGTTCCGGCTGGTGGGGACATTGCGCTGCGATGTCCCCGCCCGCGTCCAGCGCGCGGAAGCGAGTGTGAAACAGGACACGAACCTGCTGGGCGGTTGCGCCGCCGGACGCGGCGCAGACGGCGCAGCGCGCCGTCTCTACCCCTTTATCTTGGATTATTTTGCTTTCGGCAAGGCTCCCAGTCCGGCATAGATGGCGTTCCGGCCGAGCATTGCTTCGATCCGCAGAAGTTGATTATATTTTGCCAATCGATCGGACCGGCTCAGGGACCCGGTCTTGATCTGGCCGCAGTTGGTTGCCACGGCAATATCCGCAATCGTCGAGTCTTCGGTTTCGCCCGAGCGATGGCTTAGCACAGCGGTGTAAGCGTGGGTCTGCGCCAATTCGACCGCGTCGAGGGTTTCGGTCAGGGAACCGATCTGATTAACTTTCACCAGGATCGAATTGGCCGTGCCGGTATCGATTCCCTTTTGCAGGAACTTGACGTTGGTCACGAATAGATCGTCGCCGACCAACTGAACCGTGCCGCCTAGCTTCTCGGTCAAAGTTTTCCAGTTCTTCCAGTCGCCTTCGGCGCAGCCGTCTTCGAGACTCACAATCGGATACTGCTTGCAGAGTTTGACGTAGAAATTGACCAATTCGTCTCCCGTAACCGTTTTGCCGGTGCTCTTCTTAAAGGTATAGGTCCCGTCGCCGTTGTAGAACTCCGAGGCAGCGACGTCCAGCGCTAGGAAGATTTGTTTTCCCGCCTTATATCCAGCGTCTTTGGTCGCTTGCAGAATCGATTCGATGGCATCCTCGACGCTGTCGAGCTTGGGCGCGAACCCGCCTTCATCGCCGACGGCGGTGCTTAGGCCGCGCTTTTTGAGCACCGATTTCAAGGAATGGAAGATTTCGGTAATCGCCCGCAGACCTTCGCTGAACGAGGGCAGACCATGGGGCATGATCATGAACTCCTGGAAATCAATCGGGGCGTCGGAATGAGCGCCGCCGTTGATGACGTTGGCCATCGGCACCGGCAGGACTTTGGCATTGGTGCCGCCGAGATATTTGAACAGCGGCATGCCGAGCGCCTCGGAGGCAGCCTTGGCGTTGGCCAGTGAAACGGCCAGAATGGCGTTGGCTCCAAGCTTGGACTTGGTGTCGGTGCCATCCAAATCCAGCATAATTCTGTCGACCGTCAGTTGGTCCAGCGAGTCGGTTCCCTGCAGCGCCGGCAGGATCTTCTCGGTGACATTTTTCACAGCCTTGCTGACGCCTTTGCCCTGGAACCGTTTTTTATCGCCGTCGCGCAACTCGATCGCTTCATGTTCGCCGGTGCTCGCGCCGGAAGGGACCGCAGCCCGACCGACAGCGCCTCCGGCCAGGATCACGTCAACTTCAACGGTTGGATTGCCACGTGAATCGAGAATCTCACGGGCTTGAATGTCGTAGATGGTGCTCATAATTAAGTTTTCAATTTCAATCTCAGTGAATCAGGAATCATTCTCTGTAGACGAGACAGGGTTGTCGTCTCCGTCAAAAGGTGCGCGCATGATAAGGGCGCAGGGGAGTGAGTCAAGGAATCCAAAGTCTGAAAGTCTGCTCATAGCTCCGCAGACTTCTTTTGCCGCCCAGGCGCGTGGCGATTCGGTTTTACCGTTTTAACGTTTTACGTTTCAACTCTTTAACGTTTCAACGCTTCAACGTCTCACGCAGCCGTACAAGTAGAGGGCGCACCAAACAGGGTGCGCCCAAAAACACACGGTAGGTTAACACTATCCAACGCGGTCTGAATTGGCAATGGTTTTAACCTGCGCATCCAGCGGAAAAAGCGTGACAACTCCTTCCAGGATGCAGAGTTGCAACATGACCGGGAGGAGAACGCCGACCGAGGCGGATTAAGCAGACTCCTCTGACTATCCGCGTCATCCGCGGTCAATTCTTGTATAATCGTGTCCGATTTGGGGTTAAGACCCCATTGTTACAGGAATTAGATAGATTAGCGTGGTAGCGGTTCCTTGTAATGGTGGTTAGTTAGGTTCAGGCGGCTCTGAGTGGAGCCGCCTTCTTTTTTTGTACGGGGATGAACCCCAACTCCTAACCAACAGCCGCAGACTGAGTCGCCACAGCAAAACGCACATCCGCCGCGTTCAGAAGGTGAATGCCGCGTGCGGAGGAACTTTCTGGCCAAACCGAGTTGAAGTACGGTCGAATGACGGCGGCCTTGAGCAAAGCCGAATCGTTGGTGGTGTGCGCATCCGCGACCACGAATATCTCGAACTCTTTACTGACGGCGTTGCGCAACGTCGCATCGACGCAAAACTCAGTCGCATAGCCGGTTAAGACCAGGCTCTGCACGCCCAATGAACGCAACCGGCGCTCCAGATTGGTTCCGTAGAAAGAGTCGGCGGTGGTTTTTCGGATGAAATGGTCGTCAGTCGCTTGGTTCAGATCCGGGTGCAATTGCCAGCCGTCGCTGAATGGGACCAGCCAGTCACCCTCCGGCGGGCCGTCATGCTGAATAATGAACACCGGAACTCCAGCGGACCTCGCGCGGCCGGTGACGAAATTGATTCGGTGGATGACTTCCGCGGCTTCAAAGGGCGGCGGCGTGGTATTGAACAAACCGGATTGGACATCAATCACCAGAACAGCGAGCTGGCTGGCAGCACGCGAGGCGAGCAAATCAACGGCATCAGGCGTCGACACACATTAACTTACCGAAACAGAAATTCTTTTCAACCTCCCGTGAGGAAATCGGCCCTGTTTAAACCAGAGTCCTGGGTGTCCGTGCGGCGGGCCGGGTGGGACCTTTTAACGGGTACGGCCGAATCGACCAGAGAACGGAGCGTCTTGAGGTTAAGGACGTCTTCGTGAAGGTCCTTTGACTTTGGCGTCTCAATGCATCCCGGGGTTCGTTTGAACCGGCGGTCATTAACGATGTGGCCAAAGGCTTTCTTGCCAATTAAACCTTTGCCTATGTGCTCATGGCGGTCGACGCGGGAGCCCAGCTTCGCCTTCGAGTCATTGAGATGAAAGGCCAGGATCTGCCGCAAGCCAATCAGCCTGGCGACCTCCGCAAGAGCAGCTTCCCAGCCTTCGGGAGTGCGGATGTCATAACCGGCCGCGAAAAAATGCGCTGTGTCGAGACAAATTCCGAGGCGATTGGGCTGGTCGACATGATCGAAAATAGCTGCCAGATGAGCGATTCGGTGGCCGAGGCAACTCCCTTGACCCGCCGTGTTTTCCAGGGCGATTCGCACCGGCGACTTCTTCGTGGCGGCCAGCACTTCGTCGAGGCCGGAAACGACCTGAGTCAGCCCGGCCTCTTCCCCGCCACCCAGGTGCGCGCCCGGGTGCAACACCAGAAACGGTACTTCCAACAGCGTGGCGAACTCGATCTCCTGAATGAGCGAACGAATGGAAATGCGGCGATTTTCTGACTCGGGCGCCGCGAGGTTGATGAGGTAACCGGCGTGTCCAAAAACATATTTAATTTTGCTTTCAGCCAATCCGGTTCGATACAGCGCAAGTGAGGCTTCGTCCGGCTGCTTGCCAAACCACTGCATGTTGTTCTTGACGAAGATTTGGCAGACCTCACCGCCGATTTGTTTGGCCCGTTGGAGGGCCATGTGAACACCGCCGGCAGTTGAACAGTGTGCGCCAAAGAGCATGCGTCAGATTATCGGCATCGGGTGATCGTGTGCAATGCCCCTTTCTAGGCCGGGTGCGATTAGAAGTGTCGGTCTTGGCTGGAAGCCGAAAAAAGCGGCAGAGGGCTGCCGCAGTCCAAAACGCAAGCGCGACACGGGCGCGGCCCTCGAGAACCGAAGGTTTTGGAGTGCGGCAGCCCTCTGCCGCTTTTCTGCCGCTCAACACAGAATGACCGACAGATTTAATCACACCCTTTCTAGGCCTTGGCAGCCTTTTTCATTCGCAATCGGCTGACCCGCTCTCAGGTGGGTCTCTCATTAACATCGCGGTTCATTCCAAAATTGCGCGGGCCCGAGCGCAATTGCCGGTAATTCTCGGAGGATTTTCGTTGGTTGCTCAACGATGCCTGCGGATTAAAAATCCGCGCGCCGGCGCGCGGGCATTCCTGCCCGCAGCAACGGCCGAACACCTTCTGACTGCAAACCTATTCTTCGCCGGGTTCAGTCCCAAGATCTCAGCCTTAAAGGGCCTCGGGTTGGCTGAGCAATTTTGCGATCCGAGCCAGCAGCCGGCCGGCGGCTCCGCCGTCCAGGACGCGATGGTCGAAACTGAGTGTGACGTTGGCCTCCATCACGGGGATAAATTGCCCCTTAGTTTCGTCCCAATCCGGAACTCGCCGAGCGGCGCCCATTCCCAAAACCAGGGTTTGCTCCGGTAACGGGATGGGAGTGGCCCAGGTGAGACCGAACGTGCCGAAATTGGTGACGGTGGCAATGGATCCGCCGGTGGCATCGGCGGGCAGTTTGCGCTGGTGCGCCAACTCGATCAGCTCGTCATAGCGTTTGACCAAATCCTTGAGCGATTGTTTTTCCGCATTCCGAATTACCGGCACCAGCACGCCATCCGGAACCTCGACGGCGAATCCCACATCAATGGCCGATGGATGCACGATCTTATTGCCAATGAGCCGCCCGGCCGGAGCGCTGTTCTCCGAAAGGGCGATCGCCAGCGAGCGCAACGCGTACAAAGCCGGTCCCGGTTTCGGATTGGACCTTTTGCGATGGCTCAGGAGAGGATCAAAACGCACCGGCAAAGCCACTGTCGCCAGGGGGCGAGTCCAGCTGCGCCGCATAGCGTCGGCCACGGCCACGCGCATGGTCGAGGCCTGGCTCAAGTGGTGGCGTTCGAGGTTGGTGATGAATTTTTCAAAATCCTGGATGGTGACACGACCGGCGGCGCCGCTGCCGGGAAGCCCGGCCAGGTCGGCCGCGTGCAAGCCCAGCTCAATCATCCGCGCCTTCATCCTCGGAGACATGTAGCTGGCACCGGTGGCGTTTGCTGGAACCGGAAGCCCGCGAACGGTGGGCGCGACGGTCTGCTGGGGCGCGTCGGCCTGCGTTCGCAAGTGCGTGGAGGGATCGGCCTGGGCATTCTGCCCATTCTTCTCCGGAGCGGGCGCGTCCAGTCCAAGACGGGCGGCATCCTCAGCGCTGGCTTCCAGATATCCGAGCACCGTCCCGACGGGGTAGCTTTGGTTGAGATTGACGGAGAGGGTCTCGACGCGGCCCGGGCATGGGCTGGCCACGTTCATCGTGGCTTTGCTGGTCTCGACTTCAATGAGGTCCTGATCGGTCCGCACCTGGTCGCCGACTTTGACCAACAGACCGACAATCGTTGCTTCGGCGATGGACTCGCCGAGTTGGGGCATAATGATTGGGATCGACGGCATGTTTACATTCGCTGCAGATGACGGGCGGCCGAGGCAATGCGCTGCGCCGTCGGCCGGTGCGCCTTCCAGAGATTTGGATGATAGGGCACGGGAGTGTCCTTGGCGTTGAGCCGCTGAGGCGGGGCATCGAGCAAGCCAAAACCCTCGCTGGCCACTCTCGCAATCACCTCGGCGGTCACCCCGCCCCAAGGCCAGGCTTCGCCCACGCACAATAAACGCCCCGTCCGCGCCACCGAAGCCATCACCGTATCGGTGTCCAAAGGTTTCACGGAGCGCAAATCGACCACCTCGATCTCCACCCCTTCCAGGGCCAATTCGTCAGCAGCCGCCAGCGCTTCATGCACCATCGCGCTGTACGCCACGATGGTCGTGTCGCGGCCGGGCCGCGCGATCCGCGCTTTGCCGACCGGCGTCGCCTCCGTTGGGAGCGCCTCGGCTTTGAGATGATAATAGAGATATTTGTGTTCGCAAAAAATAACCGGGTCATCAATCGCAACGGCCTCCAGCAGCATGCTGTAAGCGTCCTCGACGGTGGCGGGAGTCATCACGACCAAGCCGGGGTAATGGGCGTACACGCCTTCCATGCTTTGGCTGTGGAACGGTCCGCTGCCGGAGGTGCCGCCGGCCGGAAGCCGAATGGTGATGGGGCACGGAACCCGGGTGCGCCAATGCAAAGTGGCGGCCTGGTTAACGATTTGGTTAAAAGCGACCGTCGAAAAGTCGGCGAACTGGATTTCAATAATCGGGCGCATTCCTTCGATCGCGGCGCCGACCGCCAGCCCGAGCATGGCATCTTCACTGATCGGCGAATCGATAACCCGGCCTGGAAACTGTTGCGCGAGGTTCTTGGTGGCTTTGAACGCACCGCCAAAAGCGCCAACGTCCTGGCCATAAATAAACACTCGGGGATCGGAGGCCAGTGCTTGCGCCTGAGCTTCGCGGATCGCATCCAGATAGGTGATGCTCACAGCTTAGGCCTCATGTCCTTCGCTCAGGTGCTTGGAAGCCAGAGGGCACCAGTCCTCCTTATACGGGTCGGGCGCGGGCTCCCGCTGCACTTTGGCAACCACCTCCTCGATGGCCTGAACCGCCTCAGACCGCCAACTGGCAACCTGCTGCGGGTTCGCCCAGTCCTGTTCCAACAGGTGCTCTTCGGCCAACTTCAGACAGTCACGCCCAACCGGAGAGCATTTCAGCCTCGCATCGATATAGGACCCGTCGTCATGCTCGCCATGTCCACACAACCGGAGCAGTGTAGCCACGACCAACTGCGGCCCGGCACCCTCCCGCGCGCGGCCAACGGCTTCATTGACCACCTTCAGACACTCCGCCAGGTTTGTCCCATCAGCGGCCAACCCGCTGATGCCGTAACCGCTGGCCTTGTCGAGGAGCGAACGGCAGGCAAATTGGCGCTCCGTGGGTGTGGAATACGCGTAATGGTTGTTAGCCAGTACCAACACCAGGGGCAGCTTCTCAATCGCAGCCTGATTCAACGCCTCATGAAATGCTCCCGTGGAACTGCCGCCATCCCCCAAAGAAGTTATTCCCACTGTGCCCTGAATGCCTTTAAATCGGTGAGCCAGCAACGCCCCATTGACCACCGATATCATGGCGCCTAGATGACTGATCATGGCGAACATCCCTTCCCGGGGCCGGCCCCGGTGGACATTGCCGTCGCGTCCTCGCATTGGCCCCAGTGGTGAGCCCAGGCAAGTGCGCACCGCATCGAGCAATGACTCCCCAAAGGCCAGACGGCCGGCCGTGTCTCGAATCAGTGGCGCGAAAACGTCACCCTTTTGCAAGGCCAGCCCCGTGGCGACGCTCAGGGCTTCCTGTCCACGGCTCAGAAACACCCCGCCGTGGACTTTGCCCATCCTGTAAAGGCTGGCGAATTTGTCGTCCAAAAGACGAGCCAAAAGCATCAGGCGAAATGCCTTGACGTAACTTTCGCGAATGGAGGGAATCTCGCTCACCGCACCATGGTCGAGCAAAGCATGAACCATGGGAGCATATGTATCCGTTTGAGCAGCCCCTCGCAACGTTTCTTTCTTCGAGCGCTGGCCCCCTCGCCGCGTGTTCCCCACCAAAACAATTCGCCGCCAACGCCTAGAGTCGTGTTTTAGAATTCGGTTTGGAGTCCCGCCTTTAGGCGGCTTCGGCGCCGGACCGCCTGAAGGCGGGACTCCGAACCACATACGCCCATGCGCATGTCGGTACTTTTAAAACACGCCCTAAGCTAAAAGGATGTTACTGTCCGTGCGGACCTCCAAATTGTCCTGTCTTGAGGCACTCGCGTTTGGCTTAACCGGCGGCAGTCGGGCGGTTAAAACAAAGTTCCGGTCGCGCGAATGGATAACCGGCCGGTCAGGAAGCCATCAAAGCCTGGGCCAACCCATAAAAAAACGAAGATCAGAGTAGTCGCGGACTCGGAATTGGTGTTGAATGTGCTTCATCAGCATTGATTTGCTGCCGATGTACAAGGCAGCACCGTGAAACCAAGCGCCATTTTATGAAGCCATCCTCGTCCACTGTATTGCTGGTCGAAGATGATCCGCAAATGCCCGAGATCCTGGCGGGCCTTTTACACGACGATCACATCCTGCTGACTGGCGCCAAGGATGCCACCGAAGCCCTCGATCATTTGCGCCAGAAATCCTTCGATTTAATTCTGCTCGATTTGGGCTTGCCAGGGGTGAATGGGTTCGAGTTGTTGCGTGAGCTCAAGGAATCGCCCGAAACAGAAGCTATCCCGGTCATTGTGCTGACGGCGTGGAACAGCACGAGTGACAAACTTCGAGGTTTCGAACTCGGGGCGGTGGATTACCTGACCAAACCGTTCGAGTCTTCGGAACTGCGGGCACGAGTGCGCTCGGCTTTGCGGGCCAAGCACCTGCAAGACCAGTTGAGCCAAACCAATCGCGAACTTTTGGCCTCCCGGGTCGGCGCCGAAGCGGCCGCGCGTGCAAAAGCGGAGTTCCTGGCCAACATGAGCCACGAGATTCGCACACCCATGAACGGCATTATCGCCATGGCGGGGCTGTTGCTCGAAACTACGCTGAGCCATGAACAGCATGGATACGTCGAGACCATCCACTCGAGCTGCGATTCGCTTTTAACCATCATCAACGACATCCTCGATTTCTCGAAAATTGAGTCCGGCAAGCTCGAATTCGAGAAGCACCCATTCGATCTCCGCGCTTGCATTGAGGAGACCTTGGATCTGCTGGCGACCAAGGCGGCCGAGAAGGGGTTGGAACTGGCTTACCTGTTCGAGGATGGAACGCCAACCCATTTACTGGGTGATTCGGTGCGTTTGCGGCAGATCCTGTCCAACCTGGTTAGCAATGGCATCAAATTCACGCCCGCCGGCGAGGTCGTCGTCCAAGTTAAGGTGCTGGCGCGACCTAATGGTGTTCAGTCCGGTTCGGGTTTTTGGCAATTGCATTTTTCGGTGCGTGACACCGGGATCGGAATTCCCGTGGATCGCCTGGCCAGACTCTTTAAATCGTTCAGCCAGGCGGACGCCTCGACCACGAGATTCTACGGCGGCACTGGGCTCGGCTTGGCCATCAGCAAGCGTTTGGTCGAGATGATGAACGGCAAGATGTGGGTCGAGAGTGTCCCTCAAAAGGGATCCACCTTCCATTTCACGGTTCAAATCCAGGGTGCCGAAGAACCCGGCCTCGCGCCACTCGACGGGACGCAAACCCAATTGTCAGATTTGCGGCTTCTAATTGTCGACGACAATCCAACCAACTGCCGAATCCTGACCCTGCAAAGTCGCAAGTGGGGCATGATTGCCCGTCATACGCAAGAAGCAGGACAAGCCTTGGAATGGCTGCGCGGCGGCGAAAAATTTGACCTGGCTATTTTAGACATGCAAATGCCGGGGATGGACGGTTTGATGTTAGCCGGGGAAATCCGCAAATTGCCGCAAGGCGGGTCGCTGCCGCTGGTTCTGCTGACGTCCATGGGCGTTAGAAGCACCCAACCGGAAATTGCGAACCTGGCCTTTGCGAGCTGCCTGACCAAGCCGGTCAAACCCGGGCAGCTGCAGCAAGTACTTTTAAGGGTCATTTCCGGGGCCAAACCGGTGGCGCGAAAACCCGCCAACGGGCCCAAACTGGATCCCACATTGGCAAAGCGCTATCCACTACGGGTGCTCCTGTGCGACGACAATGCCATCAATCAAAAAGTCGCCTCACGACTGTTGCAACAGATGGGCTACCGCCCGGATTTGGCCGCCAATGGCCTGGAAGCTCTCATCGCGCTGGATCAGCAGCCTTACGACCTGATTTTCATGGATGTCATGATGCCCGAAATGAACGGGCTGGAGGCCACGGCGGCCATTCGGGATCGGCAAAAGCAGCCGCTCGCCTTCCCCAACTATAAATCCAATATCATTGTCGTTGCCATGACCGCGAATGCGATGCAGGGCGACCGTGAAAAGTGTTTGGCCGCGGGCATGGATGACTACATCGCAAAACCGGTTCGCCCTGAAGACGTCCGCAAAGTGATCGAACTGTGGGCAGGAAAAGCCGCCGACCAGAACGCCAACGGTTCCCCTGATGTACAAAAACCCGCGCCGGCCGCAACGCCCCCCGCCGGCCAGACTCAGGCCCCGGCCGACGGCGAGGACGGCCCGGTCGACATGGATCGGCTGCTGGAGTTTACCGACGGCAGCGCCGAAAACTTGCGCGAGTTGGTCGAGCTTTACTTGTCCCAAACCACCGAGCAGTTGGAAAAACTGCACGCAGCCGTCCGAGCGGCTGACGCCGCCGAAGTGCGCCGAGTCGCGCACAGCTGCGCCGGGGCCAGCGCTACGTGCGGCATGCGCTACATGGTGCCGCTGCTGCGCGAACTGGAACGACAGGGCCGCGAAGGCAAACTGACCAACGCGGACACGATCTTCGATCAAACCACTCGCGAATTTCAGCGCATCCGGGTTTTCCTCGAATCACGGCGGATCGGCCAGAGCGATGTTGCCGCCAAAAATTAGCATGAAGAAAATTTTGATCATCGAGGATGACCAAATGGTGGCCAATATTTACCGGAACAAGTTTTCGGTCGAAGGCTTTCAAGTGGACATCGCTCACGATGGGGTCAGCGGCCTGGAATCCATCCGCACATTCCGCCCCGACGCAGTCGTGCTGGATTTGATGCTGCCCAAAATGACGGGCGTGGAGCTGATGAAGCAGGTGCGCAGCGAGCCGCAATTTCAAACCCTGCCGATCATAGTCTTTTCCAATACCTACCTGAGCAACCTCGTCCAGGATGCCTGGAAGGCCGGCGCTACCAAATGCCTCTCCAAAGCAAATTGTTCCCCCAAACAGCTGCTTGAAGTTGTGCGTGGCAGCCTCTCTGGTATCGGCAGTTCCCCGGCTCCTGCGGGCGCCACTGAAGAGCCACCGCTCTCCAAACAAGCCGCCGAAGCCAAAGCTCCATCCGCGCCCGCTGCGCCGACAGTGCCGGACGAGGCCGCGTTCCAGGCGGAACTGAGGGGCGATTTTGCGCGCGGGTTGCCGGCCGCGCTAGGAACCTTGCGTACGCACCTCCAGGCGTTGATCAAGGCGGCTGACGAAGCCACTCAACGCAAGAGTATCGAGGAAATGTACAAGCGCATCCACGGCATCACCAGCAATGCCGGTATGACCGGGATGCACAACCTGGCCCAGCTGTCCGATGCCTTGGAGGCTCTCCTCAAGGAGTTGCACGAAAAGCCCAAAAACCTCAATGCCTCCACTTTGCGCACGGTCGCCTCGGCCGTCGATTTCCTGGGCGCGCTTTCTGCGCGGGATCTCGAACCCGAACAACATCACAAGCCTCCGCCGCGGGTTCTGGTCGTGGACGATGAAGCCATTTCCCGGCGTGCCGTAACCTATGCGCTGGAACGGGCGAAGTTGAAACCGACCGCGATTGAAAGCGCGGAAGCGGCTTACAAACTCCTTATCGAGAACAAATATGACCTGGTGTTTCTCGACGTGGACATGCCCGGGATGAACGGCTTCGAACTCTGTTCGAAGTTGCGCCAGCTTCCGGCCCACAAAACCACCCCTGTCGTATTCGTTACCAGCCTTAACGATTTGGAGAGCCGCGCCAACTCCACCATGAGCGGCGGCAACGACTTTATCGCCAAACCGTTTCTCTTCCTGGAACTCACCGTAAAAGCCCTCGTTTATCTCCTGCGCGCACGCCCCGCTGCGGGAAAATAGCTTTCGCTAAACTCGCCTGGGCGGCGCTGCCGCATAAATGCGGCGTTCCGGCCGCGCATCGGAACGCTGCATTTATGCGGCAGCACTGCTTGAACCATCAAACCTGCCGCAATCAGGCCAGGTAGGGCTCCTTCTACCCCAAATAGCCCGCGCCTGATAACCTGATAACTGATAACTGATAACTGATAACCCACCACACCGCTCTGAGACCGGTCACACGCTCGTCTACGGCATTTCAATTCGGAAAAATCGTGTCCCGTTGGTCTCGTTCGGCAGTTGGATCTGCCATTGGCCCATTATCAGGGAAGGCAGGTTTGTCTCTCTCGTCCACAAAACGGGAGGCGCGAGGTTGGTGGCGCTGAACAGCGCGCCGCCCACACCGAAGGCTGCCCAGCCGACTATTTGGTTGCCGGCAATACCCGATAAAGACAGCAGCACCGGCTGTAACGCCACATTCGCATAGCTGCTCAGGGTGGCATTTTGCGATACCGTCATCCAATCGACCCAGAGCTCAGCCGGGGACGTGGCACCGTCGGCAAGCCGCACTTCATCCATCAATCCCTTAAAATAAAAGCTGCCATCGATGAACCGCCCAAAATTGAGGTCGGCATTGGAATTGAAGTCCGGCTGCGCGACCCCCGACTGTGTCTGGTCCAGGCCGTCCACAAAAAGCCGCACGGAAGCTGTCGCTTTGTCCACGGTAGCCGCCACGTAATGCCAAATCCCAGGAGAGACCGCATTCGTTGAGGTGGAAGCCGTTTGGCCCGTGATTCCGTTTCCGCTCTCGAAGAGAAGCTTGTGATCGCTGGTCAGGTACGAATTCACGTAGAGCGCGAAGCCGTCGCTGTTCCAGCCGCCCTTTTTGTTCGCACAAATGGTTTGGATGCCCGTGGCAGCGGGATCGATTCTTATCCATGCCGAGACAGTGAACGAATTGCTGAGGCCCAATACGCCGGCGTCCAGGTATTGTCCCGCTCCGTCTAACGAGATACCGCGACCGATGATTCCCAACCCGGAGCCAGGAGCGGCGCCGGAACTAATGGGATGCTGTTGGGTGCTGTCAGAATATGGAAAGCCACCCTCTTTCAAATGCCACACGTCGTGGTACTGCGGTAACCAGGTCGAGGCATTAGCCGCAGGGGGATTAGTGGCCAGCGGGTTACCCCAGTAAGCCCAGATGTTATCGTTTGTGCCGCTTAAGCGGGGGACCTGGACCCACACCAGCGAGGTGCCTCCGGGATTCCATTCATCGATTTCGTGTGGAATGATCGAGGTGCCGCTGGCGTCGGTGAAGCGCAGGTCGCCGCCCACCGGCGAAGCGAACTGCTCGTAACGGAAACGCGGAAGGTTCGTATTCAATTCGACCAGGATCGGGCAATCCATCAGTTCAGCCGATTGACCGTAGCCGGAAAAAACAATCTTCATGCGCGACCCATAATCCCCTGGATTAAGCGTGACCGTGCTGATTTTAGTCGAGGCGGGCGCCCAGCTTTCGCTGCTGGCGTTGGTGGCATAAAAACGAAAGTAATAATTCGTCTGGCTCGCCAACGAGCTGAGGGTGGCGCTGAACGTTGCCGGGTTGAAGTTGGTGTTGATGCCCAGCTTGCGGCTGAACTGCCATTGAGCGCGAACATTCCCGCCATCCTGCGTACCCCAAAAGACCCAGACCGTCGCCTCATCGTCCCCGTATACTCCCTGGGTGAGTTGGCCGGTAAGCGTAGCGGATGTTCCGGAAACGGTTGCGGGAAAATTCGACACCGCCAGGGCCACGGGAGGCGATAAGGGTTGGTTCAACGCGGGGCCCAGCAAGGACGCGAATTCGCTATCATTAGGAAGCCGTGCGTGGACTTCTTTGAAGCGCGCCGCTTCCAATCGGGCCAGGTTAATAAAACGCTGATGCAGATAATAGGAAGCGACCGGGGCGCCGTTCGAATCAATCAGACAGAAATTGCGATTCGTCTCGTTGTTGTAGATTTCCCAAAATAAAATAAAGCGCGGTCCCCAGTTCAGCAGCCGTTGGATGTACGCCCGATTCAGCGGTTCCTGCGCCTCGGGAGCGTCGCCACCCCAGCCGTATTCACCAATCCAAATGCGCTGGCCCAGGCCCGCGCTCGCCTTGGCCGACGGCAGCTTGGCTTTGATATAATCCAGCGTCGAATATAGCGAAGCCGGATCCAGGTTCATCGCGTCATAAGATGAATAGGAAAGGAAATCGAGATTGGTGATGTACGGCACCACCATGTTAATCAGACGTTGGTTATTGTTCGCCCCGTTGAGCATCGCGTCGCGCACGCGGTTGGCCTCGGCGTAGTAATAGACATTCACGTTGCTGAACGTCAGGCCGGCTTTGGCGTCGTCGACTGCTTTTTGGCGGTTATTCTCCCAGGCAATCATTCCTTGAATAACCGCCGGGCTGGGGTTGGTCGACCAGTTGTTCACGCTCAGATAACCGTCGCCTTCCCAGTGGCCAAGGTAAAAGGTCTTGCCGGAATTGTTGTAATTGGTCAGGAGATATCGGGCCAGGTCGTACATTTCACGATAATCGTTGGCCTGCTCCGACGCAGTGTAGTTTCCGTCAAGAAACGGAGCGTCGGCATTCGAAAACGGGTAAGCCCAGGCAATGATATTCCGGAACGGCATATCCAGCACGCTCCGGCACGAGCGATCGTCCCGCGCCAATGTTACTAGATTCGTGATCGTCGAAGCCAGGCCATAGCCGTATTGCCTTCGATAATTGCTGCCGAGGTAAAACTTAATCGTGTCGCTGCCCAGCCCTCGCATCGCCTCGGCCGTTTCCACCAGCAAGGTGTTGGTGGTGAAGTGATATAATCCGGCGAAGGTCTGCGTCCCGACACGCACGTTGTAGGTGTCCACGGCCGGATCCGACAGAGGCGCCGCCCAGGACGGTGCCGCTAGCAACAAAGCGGCGAGCAACGGGACAATGAAAAAACAACGGGCATACGGCCAAACTGGCGGTTCAGCAGGACGGGGCTTCAATCGGACAAACACGGGAACAGGATCGGAGGATTTCAAAGCACTGGCAGGACGGCAATTCTTCAAATTTCAAACCACAACCTGAATCTATCAGGCCCGAACGCCAAAGGCGAGGCGATTCCTCGGGTTTCGGCCGGAAATCACCGGAAACCGGAAATTCCGGAAAATCGATCATCGCCGTGGCCCCCGGGCTCGACCCTCGCCTCTGAACCCTGGTGGATTTGACTGGGTTGACCTCCGCGCGCTTTCCAAGCCCTCGACTCATCCCTCTACTTGGGGGACCAATTCACCAGGCGCTCTTCGTGGAATGCGGCCGTTCGGTCCAACCACTCAACCACCCGCGACGAGGGTGGGGTACCAGGCAGAACGCGGCTCCGAGGAACGGGCGTAGGCGACCGCGGGACCATGACTTGCGGATCCTCTATGATCATGCTCTTTCGGTAATATTCCCACAACACAAACGGGCCGTTGGGAGTGGATATGGTGCTGATAGTGGTCGGCTTTCCCCAAACCATGAGTACCGCATTCGTCGTCATGCCTTCGCGCAACCTCCCGCGGTCCACTGATACTTTATCCTCACCGCTTAACGCCGCATACTCTCCAGGGTGCGCTCGCTTCCGTTCGGCCACCTGCGACTTCTCGCAGCCAACTACAACCAACACAATCAGTATCGCCAGAGCCCTGCTCAAAATACGATTTTTGAAGCTACACATGAAATCAGCGGTGCCCGCCATAATGCACAAACGCACCGGACGCGCAAGCCCACCCCATCCGCTCTTCAGGGCAAACGCATCTAATTCTAGCGGTAGGGATGGCGCGCTGCGCCGTCCGCGCCGCGTTAGCGGCGCAATGTTGGATGTGAAGGTAACTCCTCTCGCATTCGTTCCGCCCGCTAAACGCGGGCGGGGACATCGCAGCGCGATGTCATCTACCTCAGGGCCTCTTCTCAAGGGATTTAGATGCGTTTGCCCTGATCCGCTCTTCTACGAGTCCCACTACCTCGCTCGGCTCTTTGCCTCAGCAAAAAGCGGCCGGGAATTGCTTCCCGGCCGCTCTGACTGAAAAACAGGTCGACGCGTACGCTGCTATTGCACTTTGACGCGGAAGAACTGTTGCGGGCCCGAGACCGGGACCGTGTAGGGCGATTGGGCGCCGTTAACCGGTGCGTACGGACCAGTCACGCTCGAAGACGATTCCAGAGTCCCCTGCCCCCAGCTCAGCACGATATTGCCGTTGTTGACCTGGATTGTCAGGGACGAAGATGATCCGCCGACGGACGTGTAGGTCTGGAATGAACTGTTCGCCGCCACGGTCATATAGCTGGCCCAGATCCAGTTGGCCGAGCTTGCCCCCGCCTGAATTCGAGCTTCATCCATCAGACCATGCATGCCGAAGTTGGCATCCGTGAACCGGGCGAAGTTCAGGTCAGCCAAGGTCGTAAAATCTTTCACGACCGAACTGCTGGAGCCGACGTTACCACCGTCCACGTAGAAGTTCACGGTGCCGTTGGTGCGGTTAACCGCCGCGGCCACGAAATGCCATTGGCCGAAGCCCACGGCATTAGCGCCGGTGGTCGACTCGTTGCCGCCACCATTGCCATCACCGGTGGCGAGGTCGATCTTCCCGTCTTTATTGCCGTAAGTATTGACAAACAGGGCGAAGCCGGGAGCGCCGTAGCCGCCGTGTTGGTTGGCCCACAGGGTTTGAATGCTGTTGGCATCTTGTGCGATGTTGACCCACGCCGAGAGCGTGAAGGCATCACCCACATCGTTTGTGCCGGCATCCAGCCAGTTGCTACCATCGAATGAACCGGCCTGGCCAACCACACCCGGCGCGGGTACAGGTGGCGTACCGTTTGTCGCGGTGTGCTGCAAGGTGCTGTCGAGCACCGGCAAAGCGCCTTCCTTGAGATGGTAAACCACTTCATAAGGTGCGGTTGAACCAAACGCCGGAGCCCAGACAGTCCCATTGGTAGTCCAATCCAGCGGTGTTACATCCGCCGCATTGCCCCAATAGGCCCAGATGTAATCATTCGTCGAGGAGAGACTGGGCACCTGCACCCAAACGCTCGAGGCTCCGCTGGCATCATTCCACTCGTCGATCTCGTGCGGAATCTCGCGCGTTCCGCTGGAATCCGTGAAGCGCAAATCGCCACCGGTGGGTGAAGCGAATTGCTGATACGAGAAGCCTGGAACGTTCGTTCCCAACCGCACCAGGGCCGGGAAATCCACCAGTGCCTCGCCGCGATTATATCCGGCAAAAGTAATTTTGGTCTTGTAGGCAAAATCACCCGGATTCAGCGTTGGCACAGGCACGCCAATGACCACCGCCACGCTCGGGCTCGGACTAATCGGGCCCTGAGAGTTGGAGATATTGACGGTGTAATGGTTCGTTCCCACCAGCGCGGGGAACGAGTACGACGCGCCAGTTGCGCCGGCAATCGGCGACCCATTGAGCAGCCACTGGTATTGGAACGGCTCCGTGCCGGTGGCTGTGACCGAGAAGCTCAGCGGTGTGCCGGAGTAAACCGTCTGGTTGGTGGGCGTCAGATCCGTCACCAGCGAGGGCGGGCCGGAGTTGACGGTCACAATGGTGTTGTCGCTCTGAGCGGTGCCCCACGCATTCGACACGCTGACGTTATAAGCGCCGCCGACGGTCGAAGAGTTTACGTTGGACAATACCAGGCTGGCATTGGTTTGACCGGGAATCGGGAACCCATTGCCCAACCACTGGTAACTGACCGGCGCGGTGCCCAGGATAACCGGGGAGATTACCAGAGTCGTCCCTTCGTCGGTGGTGATCGATTCCGGAGCTTGCTGCACCACGCGCGGAGGGATACCGGCCGCCAGGTAATGCGTTACAACCTGGTTGGAGCTCAGCGCGACGTTGTAGATTGAGACGTCATCGATCGAACCAACAAACTGGTTGTCATAAGCGGTGCCCTGGCCGGACTGGCGTGACCCGATACTCACCGAGGACGTCGAGCTGAGAATGCCGCCGCCGGAAGCGATCGTGCCGCTACCGCTCAAAGCGCCGTCCACATACAGCAGCACTTGGCCCCCCGCTTCATCGCAAATGGCGACCACGTGGTGCCAGTTGTTGTCGTTCGGAGCCACGCTGCTCGCCGCGGCATGCACGCCACCGGAGGCGTCGCGGACGAAGAACCGGAATTTGTGCAACGGGGCACCGGCGCCGCAATCCAGGTTGAACTGCTCGCCGCCATTGCCGTAACCCAGGGTGACGATCCCCGCATCCGTGGATTGGCCGAAGCCGCCGTTGACCCAGGCTTCAATCGAGAACTGGGCGTTACCGCCGGCCGGTGTGCCAAAGTTCAGGAACGAGGGAACCCAATCCATGTAACTGTTGGCGCTGACACCATTGCCGAAACTGGCCGCCAGTTCGGTCGGATCGGTTTGCGGTGTGAAATTCGCGGTGTATCCGGGCTGCCCGAGCAGCACGTTGGTATAGATGCCGTTGAGGCCGCTGGCGTAATCATACGCCACGTTGCCGGAGGTCTCATCCAAACGATAGTAAGCCACCGGTTTGTCCGCTAGAACCGCCTGCGGATATGGAGCTGAAGGCGCAGGCAGAACCGTCAAGGACACCGGAGTGATGCTCGCCGAACCAAATGAATTGGAGATCGTCAGACCGTAACTGCCCGATGCCTGCACATTATCGATGGTATATTTCGACGTCGTGGCGCCGGGGATCGCGTTGCCATTGAGAGTCCACTGATAGCTCAAAGGCTGAGGGCCGGTCGCGCTGGCTTCGAGGGTGGGGTTCGCGCCGGCAAACACCTTTACCGTCGCAGGCGTCTGCTGTTGAACAATGGGCGACGCAAATACCGTAACTTGCGCCACTGTGCTGGTGATCGAGCCGTAGGCATTGGTCACAACCACGTAGTAGCTGCCCGCGTCCCCGGGCTGGGCCGAGGCAATGCTCAGCGCGGAATTAGTCGCGCCGGAAACCGGGGAATTATTGTGATACCACTCGTAACCAAAAGGAGCACTGCCCTTGGCGGTGACCGACAGATTTACCGGGTTATCGGCGTTAAAGGTGCCGGAGACCGGCTGGGACGCGATGGTCGGCGCAATGCCGGCGGCGGAGTAGAGTTGATAGATCTGCGCTGCGGACAGAGCATTGGTCCAGAAAGCGACCTGCGCCACCTGCCCGTCAAAGTAGCGCAGCGTATTGGCGCTGCTCGGACTGGCAATCGTGTACTGAGAATCCCCGCCCAGCAGCAAATCATTGGTCGAGCCTACGATATTGATGCCGGTGGCAACCCGGGCGCTCTTGGCCAAAACGCCATCCAAATACAAGTATTCATTGGTACCGTCCGATACACCGGCGGCCATATGCCATTTGCCGTCGTTCAGAGCAAATCCGTTAGTCACCAGGTCGAGGGCATTGGTGAATTGCAGCTCCGGACCCGGACCCGGGTTAAAGTGATTATCGCCGCCGTTTTGACCAAGCGCGAGCCGATACGATTTGTCGCCGTGTCCGACGATTTCCTGGAAACGTCCCGGGGAATCGGCCGGGCCGCCCTGGAACCAGCTGACCACAGTTAAGGGCACAGCGCCGGTCGGATTGAGTTCAGCGGGCAAATGGCCGCCGCCGACGTCGACCGCGCCAAGCCAGCCATTGATGGCCACGCTCTTGCTCGAGGCGCCAAAGCCTGGAAAGGGCGGGCCCGCCACGCCGGGGCTCGTGCCCGGTTGATAAACGCCGTTCGCGGCGGTGCCGAGTGCGCCGTAACTGTTAGCCACCGGAAAGCTGCCGCTCGGGTAACCCGCGTTAGTCACCGATTGGGAATCGTTGAGACGGTAATAGAGGATCGGGCTATCGGCGAGCACCGCGTTGGTGTAGGTGCTACCGAAGGTGGCGTTGGTGCCGTAGGCCGTTTCATAATGAGCCAGAATGCTGTCGGGAGACAGGACGCTGTTGTAGATGGCCACTTCGCTCAGGCCGCCTTGAAACGCCTGCGCGTAGGAAGCGGAGACGTCCGTTCCGCTGCCGATCATGATGGGCGAAGTCGGATCGGGCACATACTTCTGGCCGGCCCCATTGGCGGAAACGTTTTTCGAAACCGACAGCACTCCGTTGGTGTAGATACTCTCGGTTGTGCCATCAAAGGTGGCTACCACATGCACCCATTGACCGACAGTAAAGCCCTTGTGCGCGTTGAACGCGCTGGTATCCAATTCGCTGGACTTGTTGCCCACCGCATTGGTGGTCTGGCAACTGAAGTAGATGTAGTCCTGGTACTGCCCGAGCGCGAACCCGCCCCAACCTGTGCTCAGGCCGCCATAAAAAGGATTGACCGGGTCGGGCCCACCCGTCTGCAACGTGGTCGAACCGCCTTCACTGACCAGAATGCCATTAATGCCGGCAACGGTCCCTATCTTTGCCCATGCCTCGACCGAAAAGGGCGGAACGATGGTCAGGGCCGGGTTGGGACCGCCATTGGTGTTGCGGGGTACAACGACGTATTGGCCGGGCTGATTGCTGCAGAGCATCGCCACGCCATCCGAGGCCACCCCTGGGCCCTGGACGATATTGTTTGTCAAAAACCACGTCGACCCCGAGGGTTGATACCATGCCCCGTAACTGCCGTTTGCGGATGCTCCCAGGCTGCCGCTATTGGCCGCCGTCAGGTTGATAGGCATCGGGGGAGTCGCCGATTCGGTCAACGGCCAGTAGGCCGTCGGACTCAACGCCATAACTGCGTTGGAATAAGATTGGGCCGGGGCTTCGATGCCGGCAATCAAGGCCGGCAAGGCGACGCCAAAGCCCACGAACAATTGCTTTAACATATTTTGCTCTGGGATTTTACGTTTCAGTGATCAAGGGGATGCGCGTTGGCCACGCGAAGACGAAGAACCAGGGAAAGACCGCAAACAGCAACGCACCCGCTGAACATCGAGTTGCAAACCTCCCATTGACTCCCAACTACACCGGCAAAACGCACGAACGTCTGATTATATCACCAATGCACCCCCGGGTTGTCCAGTGGTTTTGTCAAAAATCTTTGAAAAATGTCATAGTGATTTCTTTTGACTTGCATAAGGCCAAACAAGGGGTAGAGAACCTTCAGGGCGAAATCATGCCGACTGGCTGAGGCCGGTTTAGCGACCAGGGATGACGCGAACGCGGCGGCCAAAGCAGCGGCGAAATTGCAGTGAGCGCAGTGTTATGAACGTGTTGGATCTGATCAAAGCGACGATCGCTTGTGGCTTGAGCGCCTTCTTGATTTACACCTTTCCTGTGGTCGGTCAGGTGCTCATTATTGGAGTCTTGAGTCTGCTCTGGCTTTCGTACGCGCATAGAACTTTGGCCAGAATGTTGCGCCGGTAAGCACCGTTCCGTCCGCGGTCGAAGCGGCGCGCCTTAGCGCTTTGACCCGCGTTAGCGCCCTCCTCTCCCAGGCCCTGCCTTCCAAGTCGTCCTTTTCTTTTCGCCCGCCCTGGCGAATATTTCGACGGCGATTGGACCAGGAAGGCTGGAAGGCCAAGCGAAGGCAACCTATGACAACAACACGGGAGCACGATCTGATAATCATCGGCGCGGGACCGGGCGGCTACGTGGCGGCGATTCGCGCCGCCCAGCTGGGGCTCAACGTTTGCTGCGTGGAACAGGCCGCCGCCCTGGGCGGCACCTGTCTGCGGATCGGATGCATTCCGAGCAAAGCGTTGCTGGAATCCAGCCACAAATTCGCGCAAACAAGGGACCACCTTGCGGCGCATGGCGTGCAAGTTTCGGAACCGAGGCTGGACTTGTCCACCATGCTGCGGCGCAAAGACCAGATTGTCACCACCCTCACGCGCGGGGTCGAAGCGCTGTTCAAGAAAAACAAGATCACCCGCTACACTGGGCACGGCCGGATCGATGGCCTCGGGCGGGTGCTGGTCGAAACTGAGGCCGAACTGCTGGAGCTTAAGGCCAAATCAATTCTCATCGCAACCGGCAGCAAACCGGCAACCTTGCCGGGAATAGCACTGAACGGACAGCTAATCGGCACCAGCACCGAGGCGTTGTCCTACTCGGAAGTGCCCCGCCGCCTGGTCGTTATTGGCGCAGGTTATATTGGGCTGGAATTAGGTTCCGTCTGGCGGCGGCTGGGGTCCCAGGTCACGGTTTTAGAATACCTGGATCGGATCCTCGCCGGCATGGACGCGGAGCTTGCCGCTGAAGCCAAAAAAGTTTTCGAGAAACAAGGACTTGAGTTTAAACTGGGATGCAAAGTCACCGCGGCCCGCGTCGAGAAGGACCAATGCGTCGTCGAAGTGGAAGGCCAGGAACCGCTGCGCTGCGACCGCGTGTTGATGGCCGTCGGCCGCGTGCCTAATACCGACCGACTCGGCTTGGAAGGCGTTGGCATCGAGTTGCACAAAAAGGGGTTTATCCCCGTCAATGAACAGTTTAAAACCACCGCGGACGGCATTTATGCCATCGGCGACGTGATTGTCGGTCCCATGTTGGCTCACAAAGCCGAGGAAGAAGGAGTGGCTTTCGCCGAGTATCTCGTCACCGGCCGCGGGCACGTCAATTACGACGCCATCGCCGGAGTCGTTTACACTGAACCGGAGATTGCGTCCGTAGGAAAGACCGAAGAGCAGCTCAACGAGTTCGGAACCGAATATCGCAAAGGCAGTTTCCCCTTCCGAGCCAACGCGCGCGCCCGCACGCTAAACCAGCTCGAGGGTTGGGTAAAAGTTCTGGCGGACAAAAAAACCGACCGGATTCTCGGCGTGCATATCATCGGCCCGCACGCGGGCGATTTGATCAATGAGGCCGCCGCAGCCATATCGTTCGGCGCCAGCAGCGAAGACCTGGCGCGCACCTGCCACGTGCATCCGACGCTGGGCGAGGCGCTGCGCGAGGCCGCCCTGGGAGTGGCCGGACGCACAATCAATTTTTAATATGGGCGGCAACAACGTAACGCAGACTTTCAGTCTGCCGTACCGCAGGTCTCCTGACCTGCACGGCGTGGCCGCGTGCACGCATGCAGATTTTGCCGCGCTTCCACCAGGCTCGCCCGGCCGACTGAAAGTCGCCGGTACAGCCAGCGGGACTCCCCGCGCCACCGTAACGCAGACTTTCAGTCTGCCGTACCGCAGGTCTCCTGACCTGCACGGCGTGGTCACCTGCGCTACCGCCATAATCCGCGCAGCCCTGACGTTAATCCTGGTGTTCCTTCCCGCCCACAGCCATGGCGAACCTGATTTTTCTTTGCTGAGCAAGCCTTGGTTTGAGGCGCGCACCGCCCATTTTCGAACCTTTAGTTGCGGCGGGACCCAAGACGTCGCCAAGCTCACCGCGCGTCTGGAACAATTCCGGTCGGCCTATGAAGCCCTGGCGGGAAGCCAGGCCGTCGCTTCGCCACCCATTGAAGTTCTGGCTCTGCCGGACCATTCGGCCCTGGAACATTTTGTACCTTTGTACCAAGGCCAGCCCATGAACCTCTCCGGTTTTTTCCATCGCGGCAGCGACGAAAACCTGATTGTGCTCTCGCTGGCCGACAGCGGCGCCGGGGCCTTGGACACCATTTTCCACGAATATACCCACCTGGTGCTGCGGCGTAACCAGCAAATCTGGCCGATGTGGCTCGTCGAAGGAATGGCCGACATTTATGCCACCTTCGAAGTGACCGGCGACCACGCCGTGCGACTGGGCAAGCCGCAGCAGCTGTATTTGCGGGTATTGGCCAATCAACCAATGATGCCTCTGCCGGCTTTGTTCGCGGTGACACACGATTCGCCGGAGTACAACGAACGCGACCGGCAGGGGATCTTTTATGCGGAATCCTGGCTCCTGACTCATTATTTGATGATTGGAAACCCGGCCCGGCGCGCCAATTTCGGACAACTGAGCACTCTATTGCGGCAAGGCCAAACGCCCGAGCAGGCCTTCACGAATGCTTTCCACGTCCCGGTGGGCGTGGTGCAAAAAGAGCTGTCCCATTACCTGGAGCAGGCCAAATTCGAATCGCTGACTTTCGCCGTCCGCGCGAGCTTGCTCGTGGCTCAGCCCATGGCCACACGCCCGGTGGCAGCGGTTGAGACCTGTTTTCGGCTCGGGGATGAATTGCTGCGTATCGGCCGAGACAGCGAGGCCGAGAGCTACCTGATCCAGGCGGCCAAACTGGGCCCGGCCAACCCGCTGGCGAGCGAAGGGCTTGGCCTGCTCGAAGCCGAACGCGGCCGGCACCAGGAAGCGCTGGACGATCTGAAGCGCGCCATCGATCACGGTTCCAAAAGTTTTCTCGTTCATTACGGTTTCGCGCGCGAGAAACTTATTCTAACCGCCAAAACCCCCGACCATTATTCGCGCCTGGAAGGCGACGACGCCCGGCAGGTCCGCGATGAACTCCAACAGGCGCTGAGCCTCATGCCCGATTTCGGACCTGCCCATCATCTACTGGGGTTCTTCGAACTGATCCAAGGTGAAAACCTCGAAGACGCCAACCAGCATTTGAAGAAAGCCATCGAACTGGAGCCTGAAAATGTCGCCTACCTGCTCACCCTGGCCCAGGTGCAGATTGCCGAGCGAAATGCCGGCGCCGCCCGCGGCACACTGCAGCAACTCTGCCATCCCTACATCGACGGCAAACTCCGCGCGCACGCCGAGGAAATGCTCCAGAGCCTGGGTCCAAGCGAAAACGCGGTGAAATAACTTCCGCTGTGCAGCCCTTATCCGGCAACTCGCCCAGGATCAGCTTGGATTGTCCTCCTCCGGGGCAATGGCCGCGGCCTGGGCGTGCTTTTTACGCTGATGCCGCTCGACAATAAACCGCGTGATGAAGAACGAGGCCAGGGAAATGGGCGCGGCACAAATGCACCCGCCGACCAACAAGGGTTTGCCCACTGAAAAGAAGGTGGTCCAGTGCCGCCAGGCCGCCCCTTCCCAATGCATGCTCTTCAATGGTGGCGGCCAGTGATGTGGATGGCTCAGCACCCAATAACCTACATTATATTCCCATCGATAAATGATCGGCATGAACGGCAGAATTACGTCATGCAATGCCCCGGAAATCACCGCCGCTAGAATATTACTGCCCGTCAGCCACGCGAACAGAATGGCCGACAACGTCTTCAAGCCGAATAAAGGTGTGAACCCGAAAAAAATCCCGATTGCCACTCCGCCGGCAATGGCCTGGGGCGTGTCGCGAATCGCCAGCAGTTTCAAAGAGTGTTCCCGCAGCCAGCGATGCAAATTCATACGCCGTCCCGCCTCGCTTTTTGCTGCTTTCGATTGAAAGCTACCGCCTCTTCGTAACGCACGCCGGAGCCGCCGAAAATGTCCAGCGCCGAACCGATGGTCAGATCGACGCGACCGCGGCCCAAGCTGCTAACCCGGCGCAGGTCCTCAATCGAGTTTGCTCCGCCGGCGTAGGTGCAAGGCACCGGACTCCACTCACCCAGGTTACGCACGAGCTGCTCGTCGATGCCGCGGCATAGGCCTTCGACATCGACGGCGTGAACGAGAAATTCGGCGCAGCATTGCGCCAATTCCTCGAGGATTTGCTCGCTGATTGTCACCTCCGTAAATCGCTGCCAGCGGTCGGTGACCACGAAATATTCTCCATCCCTTTTTCGGCAGCTCAAATCCAGCACCAGTCGCTCGCGACCGATTTGGGCCACCAATTCGTTGAGCCGCTCCCGATCAATTTGTCCATTGCGAAACACCCATGAGGTCACGATCACGTGCGAAGCGCCGGCTTCGAGCCAGGACCTGGCGTTTTCCGCGCTGACTCCCCCGCCCAGCTGAAGCCCCTGCGGGTAAGCCTCCAGAGCGGCTCGCGCCTGTGCCTCATTGCCGGGGCCTAGCAGGATCACGTGCCCGCCCTCGAGGTGGTCGCGCTTGTACAGCTCGGCAAACCAGGCCGCCGGTTGTCTGGCGACAAAGTTAGTGCGCAACTGTGCCGCCTTGCCATCGAGCGTGCCGCCCACGATCTGTTTGACCTTGCCCTCATGGAGGTCAATGCACGGACGAAACATCGCCGTAACGTAGGGTGCCGCGGCCGGATTTCAAAGTCCAATGTGAGGGTAAAAACGGGCTTGACGCCTGAGCGCAAGGAGTTAAAAGACAATAATCAAGGTTTATACCCTTAACCTTTGGAAATGAACTATGAAAATGATTCGCCTTTTCCCTAAGTCTCTGATGTGCACCTGCGCTCTGGCTGCCTGTGCTTTGCCGGCATTCGCTCAGTCTACAAAGTTCTATGTCAAAGCCGATGTGGGTGGCAACCTCACGCAAGACGCGACTTTAAACGAGTTCTTCGGGCCGGTTGCCCCCAATACCAAGGTTAAATTTGATCCTGGATTCCGCGCCGGGCTCGGCGGTGGCTACCAATTGACTGACTGGTTCGCGCCGGAAGTCGAGGTTGGCTATATGGAAAACCGAATCAGCCGCATCGATGGGGCCGATCGGGTTCATGACGCCTGGTTTGGCAACGTTCCCTTCCTGGTCAATGGCAAATTGCGATTGCCAAATTCCTCGCCCGTGACGCCGTATGCGGGCGCCGGAGTCGGCTTCTCCGAAGCATTGCTGAGCGTCGGGCACATCGATCTGAACGGGACGTCATTGCACGGCGATGTCAACGACACCGTGTTCGCATGGCAAGCCTTTGCCGGGTTGCGCTTCAAGATCAACGAACAAATGGGTTTGAGCCTCGAGTACCGCTACTTCAATGCCGACGGCGCAAGCTGGCAGGCGGATTTCACACGCGGGACGGCCAGCGACACGATGCGGATGAGCAATACCCATACCCACGCGATTAGTGTGGCGTTTGACTTCCGCTTTTAGGCATGGAAAAGAAAATCTCCCTCACCGTAAACGGCCAGCCTCACACCATTACGACGGATCCGGATCGGTCGCTGCTCGAAGTCCTGCGCGAAGAACTGCACCTCACCGGGACCAAGTATGGGTGTGGCGAAGGTCAATGCCGGGCCTGCACGGTTCTCGCTGACGGCAAGAGCATCGCCTCGTGCACAACCTCGATCGCCGACGTGGAGAACCAATCCATTCTCACTATCGAAGGTCTGGCCACCGGCGAGCGGCTGCATCCCGTGCAAGAAGCCTTTTTGTCTGAAGGCGCATTTCAGTGCGGTTACTGCACGGCCGGAATGATCTTGCAAGCCGTCGAACTACTCAACGACGATCCCAAGCTGGCCAAAACGGACGTCGCCGCGCGCATGCAGCGTCACATCTGCAGATGCGGCACCTACCCCAAAATCATTAAAGCGATCCGCCGCGCCGCTGCATGAAAACCAACGCGCCCGTTGCAGCCGACGATTATCAGGAGCCGATTGAGCGGGTCGATTACGATTTCGGCCTGAACCGGCGCTCTTTCGTCCAGTTCCTGAGCACTGGCCTGCTGATTATCGCCAATGCCTCCCCCGCCCTGGCGCAACGTCGCGACGGCGGCCGCGGCCAACGCCGGGCTGCGCCCCTCGGCGCCCGGATTCACCTCGGCACAGACGGCTCGATCACCGTCTTTACCGGCAAAGTGGAAGCCGGCCAGGGCGCGCGCGCCGAGCTGACCCTGGCCGCTGCCGAGGAGCTCTGTGTTTCCCCAAACGCTATCCGGTTAGTGATGGCGGATACGGCTGCTGTTCCCGATGATGGCATCACCGCCGGGAGCCGCAGCACGCCTTCCACGGTTCCGGCGATTCGCCAGGCCGCCGCGACCGCGCGCCAATGCCTGGTTGAACTCGCCGCCAAATCCTGGAACGTGGAACCCGCAAACGTCCAGGTGCGTGACGGAAAAGCGGTGAATCCGGCCGGGCCCAGCCCGCTCAGCTATGCCGATTTGGCCGCCAACGAGGAAGCGCTAAAACGGTTCCCCGAATCGGCTCCAACGGATGCCGCGCTGACGCAAACAAAGGATTGGAAGAGGCTGGGCAAACCTTTGCCGCGTCCGAACGGACGCGACATTGTCACCGGCGCTCATCAGTACCCGTCGGATATCGTGCGTCCCGGAATGCTCTTCGGGAAAATCCTGCGGCCGCCTTCTTACGGCGCCAAACTCACCTCGGTCGATCTCGCTCCGGCCAAAGCCCTCAAAAACGTGGTGGTGATCCAGGACGATCAATTTGTCGGTGTTGCCGCTCCATCCACGCAACTGGCCGAGCAGGCGCTGGAGGCAATTGGCAAGACCGCAAAATGGGAACCGGCGCCGCACCCGGATTCAAAGATCCTGTTCGATCATCTTAAGGAACACGCCCAGGGCGGGGTGCCGTCCAATCCGTTTAAGGATGAACTGGCCCAGGCAAAACAGGTGTTGCGCCAAACCTACCAGGTCGCTTACGCCCAACATGCGCCCCTGGAGCCTCGCGCCGCAGTCGCCGAATGGATAGACGACCAATTAACGGTTTGGACCGGCACGCAGAATCCGTTCGGTTGCCGGGGGGAACTGGTTCGAGCATTCCATCTGCCGGAAGAACGCGTGCGCCTGGTCGTCCCCGATTTCGGAGCCGGCTATGGCGGTAAGCACTCCGGTGAAGCAGGCATCGAAGCCGCGCGCCTGGCAAAAGGCGCCGGGAAACCGGTCTCTCTGCGTTGGACCCGCCAGGAGGAATTCACCTGGGCGTACTTCCGCCCCGCGGCCTTAATCGAGATCGAAGCCAGCCTCGATTCGGATGGCAAACTCACCTCCTGGCATTTCGTGAATATCAATTCCGGAGGTTCGGCCATTGAGACGCCCTACAAAACCGGCAAATCGAGCTGTCCCTTTGTCAGCTCCAACGCACCCTTGCGCCAGGGTTCCTATCGCGGCCTGGCCGCCACGGCCAACAACTTCGCCCGCGAATCTTTCATGGACGAATTAGCCGCCGCAGCCGGCGCTGACCCGCTGGAGTTCCGCCTCGCACATCTGGAAAATCCACGGATCCGTGCCGTGCTGGAAACGGCCGCCGAGCGATTTGGCTGGAAAGAGCGGGTGAAAAAGAAAGATCCCAATCTGGGCGTGGGCCTGGCTTGTGGGACGGAGAAGGGTTCCTACGTTGCCGCGTGCGCTGAGGTCGCCATCGATAACGGCAAAGTCAGTGTGCGGCGCGTTTGTGAAGTGTTTGAATGCGGAGCGATTCTCAATCCCGACAACCTGTACTCCCAGGTCCAAGGGGCAGTCATTATGGGCCTTGGTCCGGCGCTACGCGAAGCAATGGAATTTGAAAATGGCGCCATCGTTAACGCCTCTTTTCGCAGGTACCAGGTCCCGCGTTTTGCCGATGTCCCCGAGTTCGACATCCATCTGCTTGATCGTCCGGACCTCGCGTCCGCTGGTGCGGGTGAGACCCCCATCATCGCCATCGCACCCGCCATTGGCAATGCGGTCTTCCACGCGAGCGCCACGCGCGTGCGCCAAATGCCGATTCGGCTGTAAACCTGCCCTGGAAAGCCTTTGACAGTTGGCCTTTCGCTCGACAGGTTGGCTCTGAACCCAAATGAGCCGCCGCAGCAAAGTTAAGATTCCCACCGGCCGCTCACACAAGGAAGGCAAACCCTCCTCCGCGTCGGCCCCCAAGAGCCACCAACTCCCTTCGCGACCGAAGGTGTGGCCGATGCGGTTGATGGCGGGACTCGTGGTTCCGGGTGCCTTCCTGGCTTTGCTCGAACTGATCTTGCGCATCACGGGATTTGGCTACCCAACGGCCTTTCTTTTAAGCAGGGTTGAAATGGGCGAGCCCAGGTTCGTGCAAAACAACCAGTTTGCCTGGCGCTTTTTTGGTCCGCAAATGTCACGGTTACCCGCGGCTGTTTTCATACCCAATCCCAAACCGCCTGGCTCAATCCGCATTTTCGTTTTTGGGGAGTCGGCAGCCTTTGGCGACCCTCGCCCGGCTTTCGGCCTGCCGCGCATGCTCGAGGCTTTACTGAGTTTGCGTCACCCGCAGACCCGATTTGAAGTCGTCAATGCGGCGATGACCGGGATCAATTCGCACACGATTCTGCCCATCGCTCGCGACTGCGCCCGCGCGCAAGGCGACCTTTGGGTCATTTACATGGGCAACAATGAAGTCGTCGGGCCATTCGGAGCCGGGACGGTTTTCGGCGGTCAGGTGCCCCCGCTTCCAATCATCCGAGCCAACCTTGCTTTAAAAACGACACGCCTGGGGCAGCTGGCGGACTCCCTTCGTCAACATCTCCAACCACCTCCGCCCAACAAAACGGAATGGGGCGGCATGTTGATGTTCCTGGGGCAACACGTCCGGGCCGAAGACCCGCGCATGACTTCGGTTTACCACCATTTCCAAAGGAACCTCACCGATATTCTGCGTCTGGGAAAGGAACATGGCTGCGGAGTCGTCCTGAGTACCGTCGCCGTCAATCTCAAAGACTGCGCCCCGTTCGCTTCAGAGCACCGCGCCGATTTGACGGAGGACCAGAAACGGCAATGGAGCGAGCTTTGGCAAAAAGGGACGCAAGCTCAAGCGACCCAACATTTGGAGAAGGCTTCGGAGTTTTTTGCGGAGGCGGCTCGGCTGGATAGCTCGTATGCCGAATTACGCTTTCGACAGGCTCAATGCGCCCTGGGGCTGGGCCGCTTTTCAGAGGCCCAAACCCAATTTGCGGCGGCCCGTGATCTGGATGCCCTGCGTTTCCGCTGTGACACCGGCCTTAACGGACTGATTCGCCGAGCGGCGGCCGGGAACCGCGCCGGCCCGGTCCGGCTGGCTGACGCGGAACGAGCCTTTGTGGACCAGAGTCCAAATGGACTACCCGGCGAAGATTTGTTCTACGAACACGTTCACCTCACTTTTGAAGGCAATTATCTGCTGGCCCGGACGATTGCCGAGCAAATCGAGTCTTTGCTCCCAAACACAAGCTCCGCCAAAGCTTCGCGGGACGAATCATGGCCTTCCGTGGGTGACTGCGCGTGGCGGCTTGGGTGGAACCAGTTGGAGTCCCGTGCCTCCTACGGCGAAATACTTGTGCGTTCGAGCGATGCGCCGTTCACCTCACAACTCACGCACACTGCGCAGGTGGCGCACCTGATAGCGCGATCAAAGCCTGAAGCTAAAGCCGCAAAGGCCGAGCAGGAAGGCGCTCTGCAAAAGTGCCAGCAAGCAGCCGCAAAGTTTCCGGAAGATGCATTCCTGCAAGGCGAACTGGGAATGCTAAGGCAATCGGCGGGCGATATTTCGGGAGCCGTTCAGGCCAGCCGACGTTTCGTGGAATTGTTGCCGACCAGTTCGGCCGCATGGGCCGCGCTGGGCCTGGACCTGGTTCAGCAACAACAATTCCAGGAGGCGGCTCATGCTTTTCGGAGTGAGTTTGCTCTGGATCCGGAAGACGTTTCCGCCCTGCAAAATCTGGCCATGTGTTTGGTGAAACAAAACCAACCGGTTGAGGCGATTCGGCAATATCGTCAGGCGCTCAGGATTAAGCCCCGATTCGGCCCCGCCTGGCTCGGGCTGGGGCTGGCTCTGGAAAGCTCGGGCGATAAAGAGCACGCGCAAGAATGCTTCCAAAAAGCCCTGAGCAACCGGATTCATCGAGGCGGCGATTTGGCCACCTTGGCGCGCTTCTGCGCAAATCGTGGATGGTTCGAGGCCGCCGCAACCAACTATGTTGACGCCTTAAAATTGACGGGGCCCGATCCCAACCTGAACTATGAAGCCGGCCAGGTTTTTGGAGTTCTCGGGCGCCACCGCGAAGCGGCCCAATACTTTGCCGCTGCGGCCGTGCTCTCACCCGACTGGCCGCAGGCGCAATTCCAGTGGGGCCTGGAATTGGGACAGTCGGGCCAACCCGCGGACGCCGAAGCCAGGTTCAGAGAAGCCGTTCGGCTTATGCCCGATCTTTTGGAAGCTCGACTCAATTTGGGGATCGCCTTGGTAAGCGAGAACCGCGACGCCGAGGCGCTTCCAGAATTCGAGCAGGTGCTTCAACGCAGCCCGACCAACGCCCTGGCGCTTCGTTATGTCCAGGGACTGCGCCAGAAACTTTCCCGGGAATAAAGACACCGGTGCTTCTGCGGTGACGGTTGCATCTATTCAACGCGCGGGGCCGGAGCGGTCACCCGCCCCAGCCCCGAGCTCACCCTCACGGACAAAAACGACGGTTTACTCTTTCAGCCGGTAAAAGGAAGGCGACTGCGTCGGAGTCACGGTTGCGCTGTAGGTTCCATTGGTCTGAACGACCGTTGCGCCCGCGGACTGCCAGGACGCGCCTGAACCGAGAGTGTGGCTGACCACCAGCGTGGCATTGGTCGCACTGAGCGGCCAGCTAAACACCAATTGCCCATTGCTCAACCTGGCGTTGAGCGTTGGGAGTGGAGTGGCATTATTGGGGCCGGAAGCAAAGTCCGCGGCCACCTGCGCTCCACTGAGGGCGCCGTCATAGATGCGGAATTCATCGAAGGACCCACGGAAAGTTGGGTCCCCATTGTAACCCGAGCGGCCGAGATAACCGTACACGTCCTGAAGTGCGCTCAGCGGATCCGGCGCGCCGCCGCTGACATCCAGAGCCCCGTTGATGTAAATGCGGGTTCCTCCGTCAGCCGGCGCATAAACCACCACCAGCTGGGTGGGCTTGTTCGTCGGGAAAAAGTTCGGGCTGCTGACATCGAATTCCGCATTGTAGCCCGGGTCCGCGTTGCCAAAGCCGAGCCGGAACTTGCCACCGGACCCGCCGAAAGTAGGTGTCCCAAACAACCCGAACTCGCCGTTGCCGCCGCCATCGGTATTGCCGAACACGAAGATATTCTGCCAGTCCGGTCCTCCGGTCCAAGTCACCCAGGTTTCAACCGTTAGATTGGAAAGACTCGAAACCAATCCTCCGGGTAACGCAATGTAGCCACCCGTGCCGTCCAACACAGCCTGGCCATTAGTAAAGACGACCGGATTCGGAGCGGTCTTGTTCGGATCCAGCAATGCCTGGCCATCGGCGCCACCGACGGAATCCACGACATTGGAGTCGCTGAAGCTATACCGGTGGATTAACACCGCCGGCCCGGATCCCGGCGCATAATTCAGAGAGACCTGCGCGGTCGCGCTCAAGCCCTGGTAGGTGCCTTTGACCGTCAGGGTGCCGGGGCTGAGCGGAGTCACGACTCCGGTCGGCGAGATGCTGGCCAGGAGTGGGTCGGTTACCGTCCAGGTGACGCCCGCAAAACGGCTCACGTCCACATTGGTGGCGCCGGGGAAAGTGGCGACCAGGGCGGCCGACACTGTAGGTCCATCAAAGATTGCGGAAGCCGGCAGATTGGAGACGGCAAGCGAAATTGGACCGACGACGCTGACCTGCGAAGTCGCCGACAACCCGCCATACGTAGCCACCAGAGTGCTGGTGCCGGAATTGGTAACGGCGCGCAGGCCTCCGGTCGGAGTGATAGTGAAAATGTTGGTATCGCCTACCGTATAGGACACGCCGGCAACGCCGCTGATATTTACGTTGTTGGCATGCTGGAATGTTCCCAGGAACAGAGCCTGGCTGGTAAACGGATTGCCCGGCAGCAAAGGCGGGCTCGTCAACTTCACGCTTTGCAGGGTTCCAGGGTCCTGCGGCACCGTATCCGGTCCGGCGGTGTCATTGACCGCCACCGCGATATCGCTCAGCGCGCCTTCGTAGATGCGGATCTCGCTAATCGAGCCGTGGAAAGGCGGATCGTTCCATTGGGAAGCGCCCAGCCAATTATTTGCATCCGGGCTGAGAGCGCTGAGCGGGTTGGCGGCATCGCCACTGGCGACGGGAACGCCATTGATATAGAAAGTCGATTGTCGACGATTGGGCGCGTAAACCATCGTCACGTGCACTTGCTTGCCAATGGGCAACGGACCGGGCCCGGTCAGAACCGTTTCCCCGCCACCGCCCGCCGGAATGAAAGCATCCGCGTGCGAGTTCCCGCCGCCATCGCTGACGGTCAGGTACAGCGAATCCAGTCCGTTGCCGGCGTTTTGCGCAATCGTGCCTTTTTGGCTATCGCCGAAATCGAAGATTCGCTGCCAGGTGGTCACTCCCGCGGCATTGGCGCCTTGCCAGGTGGCCCAGGCGTCGATGGTGACGTTGGTCATGGTGGTGAAGAGGCCGCCGGGCAAAGCGATATAGGGCGCCGTCGTGTAACTCGCGGTGGTGGGTCCGGCGAACACGGCTTCGCCGTTAGTCAGCGCCACGTTCGTCGTTCCAGTACTATCAGGAACCAACGACCCGGCATAGGCTGCGCCGCCGACGGAGTCGGCGACCGTAGTGGAGGTTGGGGCGTCGTTGAAACTATACCGGTGCAGCAAAACCGGGACGGCAGGAGTGACGGTGATTGAAACCACGCTATTGAGCCCTCCAAGTGAAGCAGTAATGCTGGCCGTGCCAGGGGCTTTGGCAAATATTCCGCCGGCCTTGATGACTAGCACATTGGTGTTTCCGGAGCTCAGCGTAACTCCGTCCGAGGTGCCGATGACCACGTCCCCGGCCTTGGCGTAACTGGCCAAAAAGCGCGGGATTTGCAGATCGCCCTCGCTCATGGTGGTCTGTGCGTTGGTAAAGGCCAGCGCGGTGACCGAGCCCGGATCATAGCTGACGGTGTCAGGACCCGAAGCGAAACTGGCGGCGATTTGCGGAGCGGTCAAGATGCTGTCGTGGATTCGGAATTCGTTCAAGGAACCGTTGTACGGGGGATCGTTATAAGTTGAGCGTCCAAGGTAGGTGTACACGTCATGCACCACGCTCAAGGGGAAGGACACTGGCCCGGAGCTATCCAGGACACCGTTGACATAAAGAATGACCCCGCTGTTGGTGCCGTACGTTAAAACCACATGGGTCTCGGTGGCTTGTGGAAAGGGGTTCGCGCTGCTGACGTCACGCTCGAGGTTGTAACCCGGATCGGCATTGGCAATGCCGAACCGCAATTTTCCACCGGACCCCCCGTAACTGGGTGTCAGGAACATGTCGTAGGCGCCGGCGGCCCCAGCATCCGTATCGCCAAAATCAAAGAAACGCTGCCAATCGCCCGTACTGCCTGGAGTTCCATTCCAAGTGGCCCATACCTCGATGCTGATATTGGTCAGCCCGTTAATCAAACCGGTCGGCAACTGGATGTATCCGCCAGACCCATCGAAGCCGACCTGGCCGTTAGTGTAGACCACCGGGACAGCGCCAGCATGCTGCGCGGTGTTTACCAGGTTCGTTCCATTGGCGGTACCGACCGAGTCGCTGGCATCGGTGGTGAAACTATAGCGGTGGATCAAGCTCGCGTGCGCTGACGTGAGCATCAAGAGTGGCATCAACAAAAAGAGCCGGACGAACTTCTTGGGGTTTCTCATAGGGCAGGTTTTTGGTTTGGGTTGTTTTTACATCACACAGCACTTCTTTCGTCGAACTGAGTGTCACGGACGTCTTCCCGCCTGCGTGAGCAGGTTGCCGACTTCCGTCAGCCTTATCCGCAGACTCGTGCTACTTGGGTCATTACCACCAAAATACCGGGGGACCGCTGGTGGTGCGCGGGTACATCAGATTGAATTTGCGCCACTCGAGGTGACCATCGAGCATCCCCAGGTTGCCGCCCTGCGGATAGCTCCCCTCCACATGCGAGGTCCGATGCAATTTCGTGAAACCGCCCTGAATGCCGACATAGGAATTCGCCCCACGGTTAATGGTACTGGTTTGGCCCGGCTTCGAGAGCGTCGCGTCGGCCATGAGCACACGATCCGTCGGAGGCGGAGGCGGATAAGTGATATGGGTGTCCGGATCGGTAATCGAGCTGGGAATCAAGCTCGGGTTTTGATTGGTGAAGGCCAGGCTGGCCGTGCCCGGAAAGGTTTGGGCATAGCCAATGACATGAAACGGCTTAGCCGTGGTGCTGGGCGGCGCGTAGTACCACAGGTTGGAATTATCCAGATCGCTGAAGCCTGAGGAGGGGCAATAAAAGGCGCGCCACTGCGAGGCAATGTTCGGGAGCATGAGATCGCCCACGTCCCAGGGCAGATCCCACACCCAGTTCCCATCGTCCATGACGGGCAACTTGTCCTTGTAACTGTCCGCATACAGCCGGATCGCCAGCGTCACCTGCTTGACGTTGTTCATGCATTGGATCCGCTTGGCTTTGTCTTTGGCCCGCGAAAGCGCCGGAAGAATCATGGCCGCAAGGATGGCGATGATGGCGATGACGACCAACAGCTCGATCAGGGTGAAGGCGAGTCTCGGGCGGCTTGGTGCCGGAGAACAACTGGATTCGTGTCGTCTCGCGCCGCAAGCGGACAGGGCCGACAGGCAAAAGGGTCTCATCGGAGCAAGGGTGCTATTTACTATACAAACTTTATTAACCCAACCGTCCCCCGACAACCCCACTTTGCGTAAAAAAATCACCATTTTGCGAATGGGGTGCGCTGCCCCGATTGGGGCAAAACTCCTCAATGGGTTTGAGGATGAATTGTTGCGTGGCTCCTAAGCAGATAGGACCAAGGTGCATGATGATGGATTCGGCGAGACCGCGGACCCGTCACTCGTCACTCGTCACTCGTCTCGGGACACGGGCTTTGGCGTCGCTGCCGTAGCGGGCGTGAATGCTCCGGTATCGCAGAGGAGTCATTTGTTTACCCGAACGAAAGTAGCGCGCGAAATGGTGTGCGTCAGCGAACCCAAGCATCCCGGCGATGGCGGTGACGGGCAAATCGGTCTCGACCAGCATTCGCGCCATGTGATCGGTGCGCACGCGGCGGACTTCATCGAGGATCGAGCGACCGAGAAAGGTACGGAAGCGTTTCTCGAGAGCTCGGCGCGACAGGCCCGCCGCCCGGGCCACTTCATCAACCGATATACTGCCGCGCCCATGATCGCGCACGAATCGCAAGGCGCGAGTCAGATATTGATCGTCCGCCGCGACGAAATCCGTTGAGCGGCGGGTGATGATGTGCGGGGCGGCGGCCATGATTCGGGGCGGAACGTCGGGGAGCCCGCGCATGAGTTTATCGAGGGCTCCGGCGGCATCGTAGCCTGCCGCTTCGAAGTTGATGGCCACGCTGGAGAGAGGAGGATCGGTCAGGCCGCAGACCACCTCGTCGTTGTCGGCGCCAATCACCCCAACCTGGTCCGGGATGCTCAGTCCGGCCAGTTTACAGGCTTCGACGACTTGCTGGCCGCAATCATCGTTGCAGGCCATCAGCCCAAGGGGTTTGGGGAACGCTTCGAGCCAGGCTGCCAGCGCTCGCCTTTCTTTCGGCCAATCCTCGGCGGTGTGAGAGAGTGCGTAGCGACGAGGCGTTTTGAAACCCGCCGCGCGGATGCGCGCGCTGAAGAATTTACCGCGGACTTCGGACCAGACCGTGCGTTCGAGCGCGCTTCCCGAGTAACCGCAAAAGCCGAAGTGTTTGAACCCGCACTCGATCAAATGCTCGGCGCCCATGCGTCCAATGGCTTCGGAATCGGTCACCACATTGACCAGCCCGGCAATCTCAGACTGGCGATGCCCGATGACGACAGCCGGCAAACCGCTGGCCAAGGCTTCTTCCACTTTTTCGACGTCGCGAAGAATAATTCCGTCGGCCTCGATTTGGCGCAAGGCGGGCCAGGCCTTTTCGAGGCCCCCCGGCTCCCAGTAGAAAGACCAGGGGCCATGGTGATGCGCGTAATTGGCAATCCCTCGCAGGAGGGCCCGGCCTGAACCGCGCGAAGATTCGACCAGCAAAATGACTCGGGGAAATTTGCTTCGGATAGCGCTCGTGCTCACGTGTGCAAGGCTGCTGCGCATGGTGAATCAAGCGGGTGACGAAAGCAAATCTCCGGCTAAAGGGCTTGGATGGAAACCTGGGGGGCCCATCCATGCCCGACAAGACGCGCGAAGACCGGCTGACGTCAGAGCATGCTCGTGGCCGGGTTCGGTTCGGG
>Ga0070741_10002880_pt1 | contig 44504 bp, 35 predicted proteins | sample Coa_R1_4_FD_66440 | JGI IMG/M metagenome (GOLD analysis project Ga0070741, IMG submission 66440) | Surface soil microbial communities from Centralia Pennsylvania, which are recovering from an underground coalmine fire - Coalmine... | ecosystem: Environmental > Terrestrial > Soil > Unclassified ... | reverse complement strand
TCGACATGCTCGTCCCCAACGGCCAGGTCTACGGCAACCGCATCCTGTTCCTCGAGATCAGGGAGCCGGAGCTGCTGGTATTCGATCACGGCGCCGACGTCGACGACGATCCCGGCCGCTTCCGCGTGATCCTCAGCTTCGACGTGCAGGGCGACGGCAAGACCGTGCTGACCCTGCGCCAGCTGCACCCGAGCAAGGCGCAGCGCGAGGCGACGATCGGCTTCGGCGCGGTCGAGCTGGGCTACCAGACGCTGGACAAGCTGGAGGCGTACCTGCGTGATTGAGCGGCTGCGCCGGCGTGCCCGGCCCCTCCGGATCAGGACAAACCGGGTGCTCCCCTCCGCGCTGGTCAGGGTAGAGGAGTTCCGGTGATCACCTGTTACCTGCGCTACGTCATCGATCCGTACAAGCTCAAGGAATTCGAGCACTACGGCCGTTTGTGGATTCCCCTGGTGGAGAAGTTCGGCGGCAAGCACCATGGTTATTTCATGCCTTCCGAGGGCGCCAGCAACATCGCCCTGGCGCTGTTCAGCTTCGACAGCCTGGCCGCTTACGAGCAATACCGGCAGCGCTCGATGCAGGACGCGGAGTGCCAGGCGGCTTTCCGCTGTGCCGAGGAGACGCGCTGCATCCTGAGCTACGAACGTTCGTTCTTTCGCCCCGTCTTCTCCTGAGGCAGGCTTTCCCCGCGATTTTGTAAGGACCGGCTAACAAATCCCCATCGGCCCGCGTCGGCCCGACCGGTCCAAGCCGGTCGGGCAAAGCCGCGCCGTGCGCCAACCGGCGCCGATCCTGAAACAATTCTTAACTGCCTCGCGGTCGAACCCGCGGCGCTTTTTCGCCGTCCAAGGCCCATAATTCCCGCCTTGGTTCTCCCCCGGCGGCAAGCGCCGCAATTGGAGTCAAAACAACATGCGCAAGGCGACCCTGATCGTCGTCGCACTCTTCGCGGCGGCCGGCCTCGTGGCCGGCTGCCACTCCTCTTCCTCCAGTGCGGGCGCCGGCTCTTCGTCCGGCGCGGACACCGGCAAGGCGCAGAAAGGCGGCAGCAAGGGCCGCTTCGGCGAGGACGGCCCGATCCCGGTCACGGTGGCGCCGGTGACCCGGCAGGACGTGCCGGTCTACTTCAACGGCCTCGGCTCGGTGGTCGCGTTCAACACCGCGACGATCCAGGCCCAGGTTTCCGGGCAGCTGGTGGCGGTGCCGTTCAAGGAAGGGGACGAGGTGGAGAAGGGCGCGCTGCTGGCCCAGGTCGACCCGCGGCCGTTCCAGGCCTCGCTCGACCAGGCCATCGCCAAGAAGGTGCAGGACCAGGCCACCCTGGCCAGCGCCAGGCTCGACCTCAAGCGTTATCAGGACCTGCTGCCGGACGGCTATGTCAGCGGCCAGCAGGTGGATCAGCAAAAGGCCGCCGTGCAGTCCGACGAAGCCCTGGTGCAGGCCGACGAGGCCGCCATCGAAAGCGCGCGGGTGCAGCTGTCCTTCACCTCGATCCGCGCGCCGTTCACCGGCGTCGCCGGCATCCGCCAGGTCGACGTCGGCAACCTGGTTTCGTCCAGCGCCTCCGCCGGCATCGTGGTGCTGACCCAGATCAGGCCGATCTCCGTCACCTTCACCCTGCCGGAGCAGACCCTGCCGCAGATCCGCAAGCAGGACAATGGCGAGGCCCTGACGGTGCTGGCGGTGACCCGCGACAACCAGACCGAGCTGGCGCGCGGCAAGCTCACCGCCTACGACAGCCAGATCGACGCGACCACCGGCACCATCAAGCTCAAGGCCACGTTCGACAACCAGGACAAGAAGCTGTGGCCGGGCCAGTTCGTCAATGCGCGCCTGCTGGTGCGCACCGAGCAGGGCGCGCTCACCGTGCCGGCGCCGGCGGTGCAGCTGGGCCCCAACGGCAGCTACGTCTACAAGGTGCAGGACGACCAGACGGTGCAGATGGTGCCGGTCACCGTCGGCCAGAGCGAGGCCAGCGTCGCCACCATTACCCAGGGCCTGAACGAAGGCGACAAGGTGGTGGTCGACGGCCAGTCGCGGCTGCAGCCCGGTTCCAAGGTCGCGGCCTCGGCCGCGCCCGGCGTCCCGGCCGCCGCCGCCCCGGCCGCCGAGACTTCGGTCGGCCACAACGCGCCGCCGGCCAATGCTCCCGGCGAGGCGGCGGCGACGGTGCCGCCGCAGAACGCCCACGACCAGCATCCCGCGCCGCAGAACGGCGACCAGGCCAGGCGCCGTCGCCGGCGCGAGCAGGGCGGCGGCAGCAGCGGAGCTTCCGGCGGCGCCCAATGAGCGTCAGCGAACCCTTCATCGAACGCCCCATCGCCACCTCGCTGCTGATGGTGGCGGTGCTGCTGCTGGGCATCCTCGGCTACCGCATGCTGCCGGTCTCGGCGCTGCCGGCGGTGGACTTCCCGACGATCCAGGTGACCACGCAGTATCCCGGCGCCAGTCCTTCGGTGATGAGCTCGCTGGTGACGACGCCGCTGGAGCGCCAGTTCGGCCAGATCGCCGGCTTGTCGGCGATGAATTCGGCCAGCTCGTTCGGCGTGTCGACCATCACCCTGCAGTTCGTGCTCGACCGCAACATCGACGACGCGGCGCAGGACGTGCAGTCGGCGATCAACGCGTCCAAGGGTGTGCTGCCCGGCAACCTGCCGTACCCGCCCTCGTACAGCAAGGTGAATCCGGCCGACGCACCGATCCTGTCGCTGGCGGTGACTTCCGACACCCTGCCGATCGACAAGGTCAACGATTCCGCCGACACCATCCTCGGCCAGAAGCTGTCGCAGGTGTCCGGCGTCGGCCTGGTCAGCATCGACGGCAACCAGAAGCCGGCGGTGCGCATCCAGGTCAACCCGGCGCAGCTGGCGGGCCTGGGCCTGGGCCTGGAGGACGTGCGCTCGGCCCTGACCACCGCCAACGTCAACGCGCCCAAGGGCAGCTTCAACGGCGCCAGCGAGTCCTACACCATCGGCTCCAACGACCAGATCACCTCGGCCGCCGACTACAAGCCGGTGATCGTCAGCTACAAGAACGGCGCGCCGGTGCGCCTGTCCGACATCGCCGACGTCGTCGACGGCGCCGAGAACGACCAGCTCGCCGCCTGGATCAACACGCCGCAGGGGGTGAAGCCGGCGGTGCTGCTCGACATCCAGCGCCAGCCGGGCGCCAACATCATCCAGACGGTGGACCGCATCAAGGCGCTGCTGCCCAAGCTCGAGGCCAGCATTCCCGCGTCGATCAAGGTCAGCGTCCTGTCGGACCGCACCCAGACCATCCGCGCCTCGGTGCGCGACGTGCAGTTCACCCTGATGCTCACCGTGGTGCTGGTGGTGATGGTGATCTTCGTGTTCCTGCGCAAGCTGTGGGCCACGGTGATTCCCAGCGTGGCGCTGCCGCTGTCGCTGATCGGCACCTTCGGCGTGATGGCCCTGGCCGGCTTTTCGCTCGACAACCTGTCGCTGATGGCCCTGACCATCGCCACCGGCTTCGTGGTGGACGACGCCATCGTCATGATCGAGAACATCGTCCGCTACATCGAGCAGGGCCAGGACCCGGAGAGCGCGGCGCGCATCGGCGCCAGGCAGATCGGCTTCACCGTGATCTCGCTGACGGTCTCCCTCATCGCCGTGTTCATTCCGCTGCTGCTGATGTCCGGCGTCGTGGGCCGCCTGTTCCGCGAATTCGCCCTGGTGCTGTCGATCGCGGTGGTGCTGTCGGCGCTGGTCTCGCTGACCCTGACGCCGATGATGTGCGCCAAGCTGTTGCGTCCGGAGGACAGCCACGATGCCGCCGCCGGAGGCAAGGGGCTGCTGGCCTGGAGCGAGCGCCTGTTCCAGCGCGGCATCGAGGCCTATGGCCGCAGCCTGCGCTGGGTCATGGACCGGCAGTTCGCCACCCTGATGGTGGCCGTCGCCACACTGGTGTTCACCGTGCTGCTGTACATCGTGGTGCCCAAGGGCCTGATCCCGATGCAGGACACCGGCGTCATCACCGGCATCACCGAGGGCGCGCAGAGCATCTCCTTCTCCGCCATGACGGCGCGGCAGAAGCAGCTGGCCGATCTGGTGCGCAGGGACGACGCCGTGCAGAGCGTGTCCTCCTTCGTCGGCGCCGGCATCGTCAACCCCACCCTCAACAGCGGCCGCCTGACCATCGTGCTGAAGGACCGCGCGCTGCGGCCGGACATCGCCACGGTGATGAGCCGCATCAAGAACGAAGTCGCCGGGGTCGAGGGCATGACCCTGTACATGCAGCCGGTGCAGGACCTGCAAATCGACAGCCAGGTCAGCCGCACCCAGTACCAGTATGTGCTGCAGGACACCGACACCGAGGAGCTGCGCGCGTTCGCGCCCAAGCTCACCGCGGCGCTGCAACAGCGCAAGGAGCTGGCCGACGTCACCAGCGACATGCAGGCCCAGGGCCAGCAGCTCAAGCTGGACATCGACCGCGACCGCGCCAGCCAGTTCGGCGTGCCGGTGCAGACCATCGACGACACGCTGTACGACGCCTTCGGCCAGCGCCAGGTCAGCACCATCTACACCGAGCTGAACCAGTACCGCGTGGTGCTGGAGGTGGCGCCGGAGTTCCGCAACCGGCCGGAAACCCTGCAGCAGCTGTATGTGCGCGCCAACGCCAGCTACACCACGCTGTCCAGCGCCAGCGCCTCCAACGCCAACGCCTCCAAGGCGATCAACGCCGCCGCCACGGCGGCCACCTCGGCCAGCAACATGGTGCCGCTGTCGGCGGTGGCGAGCATGAGCACCACCACCGCGCCGCTGGTGGTCACGCACGCCGACCAGCTGTCGGCGGTGACCCTGTCGTTCAACCTGGGGCAGGGCGCCTCGCTCGGCGACGCGCTCAACGCCATCGCCGAGGTGGAGCAGCAGCTGGACATTCCCAACACCATCCAGGCGCGCTACACCGGCACCGCGGCGGAATTCAAGACCTCGCTGGCCAGCGAGCCCTGGCTGATCCTCGCCGCGGTGGTGGTGATCTACATCGTGCTGGGCGTGCTGTACGAAAGCTACATCCATCCCATCACCATCCTATCGACCCTGCCGTCCGCCGGCGTGGGCGCGCTGCTGGCGCTGATCCTGACCGGACAGGAGCTGTCGATCGTGGCCCTGATCGGCATCATCCTGCTGATCGGCATCGTCAAGAAGAACGCGATCATGATGATCGACTTCGCGCTCGACGCCGAGCGCAACCAGAACATGCCGCCGGAGCAGTCGATCTACCAGGCGGCCCTGTTGCGCTTCCGTCCGATCATGATGACCACCATGGCGGCCCTGCTCGGCGCGCTGCCGCTGGCGCTGGAGCACGGCAGCGGCTCGGAGCTGCGCCGGCCGCTGGGCATCGCCATCGTCGGCGGCCTGCTGCTGTCGCAGGTGCTGACGCTCTACACCACGCCGGTGATCTACCTGTACATGGACCGGCTGGCGGCCGGGCTGCGCCGCTGGAGCGGCGCGGCGGGCGTGGCGGCTTCGTCGGAAGCCTGAGGCCGGGTGCGCAAGCTCATGAGCTCGTCGGACGAGCCGGAAGGCGAGGGCCCCAGCCGCCAGGAGCGCACCAACGCGATCCTGTTCAACATCAGCGCGCCCTTCATCCGCCGGCCGATCGGCACCAGCCTGCTGGCCATCGGCATCTTCCTGCTCGGCATGCTGGCGCGGTACGCCCTGCCGGTGGCGCCGCTGCCGAACGTGGACATGCCGATCATCTTCGTCTCGGCCAGCCAGGCCGGCGCCGCGCCGGAAACCATGGCGACCACGGTGTCGGCGCCGCTGGAACGGCACTTCGGCCAGATCGCGGGCATCAACGAGATCACTTCCACCAGCTCGCTCGGCAGCAGCACGGTGATCATGCAGTTCGACCTGTCGAAGAACATCGACAGCGCCGCGCGCGACGTCGCCGAGGCGATCAGCGCCTCCCAGGCCGACCTGCCGGCCGGCCTGCCTTCGCCGCCGAACTACCGCAAGGCCAACCCGAGCAACGCGCCGGTGATGATCCTGGCGCTGACCTCCGAGACGCACACGCTGGCGGACCTGTACAACTACGCCGATTCGCTGCTGGCGCAGCGCATCTCGCAGGTCAAGGGCGTCAGCCAGGTCGACGTGGTCGGCGGCGCCCAGCCGGCGGTGCACGTGCAGGTCAACACCAGCGCTCTGGCGGCGATGGGACTGAACCTGGTGAACGTGCAGAACGCGCTGGCGGGCCTGAGCGCGCTGTCGCCCAAGGGCGCGGTGGGCGACCAGGACCAGGTCTACGTCATCGACGCCAACGACCAGCTTGCCTCGGCCAAGGATTTCCGCTCGCTGATCGTCGGCATGAGCAACGGCACGCCGATCCCGCTGTCGGCGGTGGCCACGGTCACCGACGGCCAGCTCAACCCGTTCCAGGCGGGCTGGTTCAACAAGCAACGCTCGGTGCTGCTGATGGTGCGCAAGCAGTCGGACGCCAACGTCATCGAGACCGTCGACGGCGTCGCCGCGCAGTTGCCGCAGCTGCGCAGCTGGCTGCCCCCGGGGGTGAAGCTGGAGGTGCAGACCGACCGCACCGTGACGATCCGCGCCTCGGTGCACGACGTGCAGTTCTCGCTGCTGCTGTCGGTGGCGCTGGTGATCCTGGTGATGCTGCTGTTCCTGCGCCGCGGCATTCCCACCGCCATCGCCGGCGTCACCGTGCCGCTGTCCCTGACCGCGACCTTCGCCGTGATGTGGCTGTTCAACTTCAGCATCGACAACTTCTCGCTGATGGCCCTGACCATCGCCGTCGGCTTCGTGGTGGACGACGCCATCGTCGTCATCGAGAACATCCAGCGCCATGTCGAAGCCGGCATGAAGCCGCTGGCGGCGGCGTTCCAGGGCGGGCGCGAGATCGGCTTCACCGTGCTGTCGATGAGCCTCTCGCTCATTGCCGTATTCATTCCGATCCTGTTCATGGGCGGCGTGCTTGGCCGCCTGTTCCACGAGTTCGCCGTGACCCTGGCGGCGGCCATCGCCGTGTCCGGGGTGATTTCGCTGACCCTGACGCCTTCGCTATGCGGCCAGTTCCTCAAGGCCGAGCGGCACGACCACCCGCCGGGCCGCTTCGGCCGCCTCGCCGAGGCCGGCTTCGAGCGGCTGCTGGCCTGGTACAAGGCCGGCCTCGCCTGGACCCTGAAGCATACCTGGATGACCCTGCTCGTCACGGTGGCGGCGGTGGTCGGCACGGGCTTCCTGTACGTCGCCGTGCCCAAGGGCTTCTTCCCGCAGCAGGATACGGGAATGATCCAGGGCTCGACCCAGGCGGCGCAGAACATCTCCTTCGACGCCATGGTGGCGAAGCAGCAGGCCGCGGCCGACATCGTGCTGAAGGACCCGGACGTGGTGTCTATGGGCTCCTTCGTCGGCGGGCGCAACTCGGCCAACAACGGCAGCATGTTCATCACCTTGAAGACCCGGGCCGAGGGGCGCCGGGCCACGGTGGACCAGATCATCGCCCGGCTGCGGCCCAAGTTCGCCCACCTGACCGGGCTCAGCGTGTACCTGCAGCCGGTGCAGGATGTGCGCGCCGGCGGCCGCACCGGCCAGGCGCAGTACATCTATGCGCTGCAGTCGCCGGACATCCAGGAACTGTACGCCTGGGTGCCGAAGCTGGTCGACAAGCTCAAGACCGTGCCGCAGCTCAAGGACGTCAACAGCGACCTGCAGAAGTCCGGCCTGCAGATGAACGTGGTGGTGGACCGCGACAGCGCCTCGCGCCTGGGCCTGACCCCGGCCGATGTCGACCGCGCGCTGGGCAACGCCTTCGGCCAGGCCCAGGTGCTGATCACCTATACCGAGCTGAACCAGTACCACGTCATCCTCGAAGCGCTGCCCAGCGACCAGCGCGACCCCGGCACCCTCGAGCGGATCCGCATCGTGTCGTCCTCGGGCGCCGTCGTGCCGCTGTCGGCCGTGGCGCATTTCGAGAGCGGCATCGCGCCGCTGTCGATCAGCCACCAGGGCCAGTTCCCGGTGGTCAACGTCAGCTTCAACATCGCGCCGGGCGTGGCCCTGGGCGACGCCACCAAGCTGATCCAGCAGGCGATGCTGGACCTGCGCATGCCGGCCGATATCATCGGCAGCTTCGCCGGCAGCGCGCAGCTGCTGGTCGATTCGCTCAGCACCCTGCCGATCCTGATCCTGACCGCGCTGCTGGCGGTGTACATCGTCCTGGGCATGCTCTACGAGAGCCTGATCCACCCGCTGACCATCCTGTCGACCCTGCCCACCGCCGGCATCGGCGCCCTGGTGGCGCTGCTGGTCACCGGCACCGACCTGTCGATCGTCGCCATCATCGGCATCATCCTGCTTATCGGCATCGTCAAGAAGAACGCGATCATGATGATCGACTTCGCGCTCGACGCCGAGCGCACCCGCGGGTTGCCGCCGCGGGAAGCCATCTACCAGGCCTGCCTGATCCGCTTCCGGCCGATCATGATGACGACCATGGCCGCGCTGTTCGGCGCCGTGCCCCTGGCCGTCGGCATGGGCACCGGCTCGGAGCTGCGCCAGCCGCTCGGCATCGCCGTGATCGGCGGCCTGCTGCTGTCGCAGATGCTGACCCTGTTCACCACGCCAGTGGTGTACCTCGCCCTGGAGCGCGTCGCGGTGCGCCGCAGGAAGCGCAAGGCCATCGGCCACGGCGGCCTGCCCCAGGCGCCAATCACCTGAAAGTGGCCGGCGACGATTCGCCGGGGCGGAACGGTTCGGGCTAAAATCGCCGGGGTAAGAGCCGGAAATGTCGGGGTGTGGCGCAGCCTGGTAGCGCACCTGCCTTGGGCGCAGGGGGTCGCAGGTTCGAATCCTGTCGCCCCGACCACCTCCGGATCATCACGCGATGTCACCACGGCCCGGCCAGCGCAGCCGGCGGAGAGAGCCATTGAGCAAGATACTCGTCACTGGCGGCGCCGGCTTCCTCGGCTCGCATCTCTGCGACCGCCTGGTCGAGCGCGGCGAGGACGTGCTGTGCGTGGACAACTACTTCACCGGCAGCAAGAACAACCTGGTGCAGCTGCTGGGCAAGCCCAACTTCGAGCTGATGCGGCACGACGTGACCTTCCCGCTGTACGTGGAAGTGGACCGCATCTTCAACCTGGCCTGCCCGGCCAGCCCGGTGCACTACCAGCACGATCCGGTGCAGACCACCAAGACCAGCGTGCACGGCGCGATCAACATGCTGGGCCTGGCCAAGCGGGTCAGGGCGCGCATCCTGCAGGCTTCCACCAGCGAGGTCTATGGCGATCCGGAAGTGCACCCGCAGCCGGAAAGCTACTGGGGCAAGGTCAACCCGATCGGCATCCGCAGCTGCTACGACGAGGGCAAGCGCTGCGCCGAGACGCTGTTCTTCGACTACCACCGCCAGCACAGGCTGGAGATCAAGGTGGTGCGCATCTTCAACACCTACGGCCCGCGCATGCATCCCAACGACGGCCGCGTGGTCAGCAACTTCATCGTCCAGGCCCTGCGCGGCGAGGACATCACCATCTTCGGCGACGGCAGGCAGACGCGCAGCTTCTGCTACGTCGACGACCTGATCGAGGTGATGCTGCGCATGATGGACAGCCCGGCCGGGTTCACCGGCCCGGTCAACATCGGCAACCCCGGCGAATTCACCATGCTGGAGCTGGCCGAGAAGGTGCTGCAGCTGTCCGGCAGCAAGTCCAGGCTGGTGTTCAAGCCGCTGCCGTCTGACGATCCGCGCCAGCGCCAGCCGAATATCGACCTGGCCAGGTCGCAGCTGGGCTGGACGCCGAAGGTCAAGCTCGAGGACGGGCTGAAGGAAACGATCGGCTACTTCCGCCAGCTGCTGCAGAGCTGAACCGGATCAGACCGTCGCCTGCAGGTTCTGCGCCGGCTCCGCCGCCACGGCCGGGCGCTTGAGGGCCAGCGCGCGCTTCTCCACCAGGTGCCAGGACAGCATCGCCGCCAGCAGGCTCAGCGGGAAGCACAGCCCCAGCATCTGCATGGGCGTGCCGGCCAGCATCAGGGTGGCGAGGGCCTGCTGGATCGGGAAGGCGTAGATGTAGAGCCCGTACGAGTAGTCGCCCAGCCGGTTGAAGGCCAGCAGGGGACCCTTGGGCACCAGGGCGAAGCTCAGCGCCAGGCAGCCCACCAGGGGCGGCACCACGGCGATCAGGCGCGGATGCTGGCGGATCAGGGCCACCACCAGCGCCAGCGCGGCGGCGCTGCCCCACAGGGTCAGGGCGTTGCAAGGCAGGCGCCGGCGCTGCAGATACACCAGGGTGCCCATGTAGAAGCTGGCGCTGAAGTGGATGGTGCTGAAAACCCAGAACGACGGGTTCAGTTCGTGCAGGAACAGCAGGCACACAAAGTACAGCGCCATCAGGGCGAGGATCGCGGCGCTGAGCAGCCGCCGCAGCCGCAGCAGGCCGGCCAGGCCGAGCACCGCCAGCGACACATACATGCACAGCTCCCACGGCAGGGTCCATAGCGGGCCGTTGACCAGGCCGGGATACGGATTGTGCTCGAACACCCCCGGCAGGTAGCTCGCCGGCGGCATCGTCACCATGCTCATGTTCCTCAGCAGGAAGCCGTACAACCCCCCGTCGGAGAAATACCGGGTCAGGGGCAGGGTGGTGAGCGCCGGCCCCAGCACCAGGGCGGCCAGGGCCACGTTGACGATCAGTCCCGGATAGATGCGCAGGACGCGGGCCTGGACGAACCGCCCCAGGCTGGCGCTCTGGTCCAGGCTGCGCGCCACTAGGAAGCCGCTGATGACGAAGAAGATCGCCACGCCGAGCCCGCCGCAGCTCAGGTAGCCGCCGCTGGTCTCGTGCAGCCATTCGCCGTCGAAGCGCCGGTTGCCCTGCGCGTCCACCCCCAGAACCAGCGGAAAGCAGTGCTCGTAGATCACCAGGCTGGCGGCGAGGAAGCGCACCAGATTGAAATTGTTGTCACGCCCTCCAAGGCGGTCTGCGACGGTGATCATCCGCGCCTGTCTCCCGACGGCGGCGAGGCCGTCTGCAAGGTCTCGTCCCGCCCAGGGCGCGGGACCGGTTTGCACCGAGTATCCCGGCCGGCGGCAACCCTGTAAAGACGGTTCAGCTGCGGGGTGGCCCCGCGGCGTAGCTGAAGCGCTTCTTCAGGCGCATCGCCTGGGCTTCGATGAAGGTGAAGCTGAAATGCGCCAGCGCGAGGGTCAGGCCATAGCCGATCACGAAGGGCCAGATGCCGGACAGGTGGTAGCCCTCCAGCAGGATCGGCACCACGGCGAAGATGATCGGCACGTGCAGCAGGTAGGTGGAATAGCTGATCGTGCCCAGGTAGGCCAGCGGCCGGAGATTGAGCAGCCGCACCACCATGCCGTTCTGCCGCGCTGCCGTGCCGTGGAACAGGCAGTAGCCGATCAGGCTGAAGCCGAGCAGGGCGAAGTTGAAATACGAGTCGAACAGGGTCTTCATCAGCAGGCCGGGCAGCGGCCACTCCACGCCGAGGTAGCCCATGCTCAGGAACGGCGCCAGGCCCAGGCAGGGCCATAGCCACAGCCAGCGCAGCGCGCGCTTGAGCCACAGCGCCGCCGCCTTCCCTTCCAGCACGGCGCGCTCGGCGTAGGCCAGCAGGGCGCCGAGGATGAAGCCGTCCAGCCGCGTGCCGAGCAGCCAGTAGGCGAAGGTGCCGAGGGGCGCCATCTTCGAGCGCAGCGCCATCGACAGCAGGATCGCTCCCGCGCCGAGGGCCAGGCGCAGCGACCCCGGCGCGCGCCGCAGCAGGAACAGCGTGACGAAGGGCCACAGCAGGTAGAACTGCTCCTCCACCGCTACCGACCAGGAATGGTTGAAGATGAACAGGTAATCGAGCCGGGCGTGGCCCAGGTACAGCTCCAGGTTCTGCAAGTAGAACACCGGCGCCAGCGCTTCGTAGACGTCCGGATGCCAGGGGTGGTATTCGCCCAGCGCGGTCATGCCGTCGCTGAGCCGGTAGATCAGCAGCGTCAGCAGCATGCCGAAGTAGTACATCGGCCAGATGCGCAGGACGCGGCGGATGAAGTAGTTCTTGAGGAAGCCGGGCCGGTCCTGGTTGGAGAGCAGGATGCGGGTGATCAGCAGGCCGGAGATGCAGAAGAACACTTCCATGCAGCCGCCGTACCAGAACAGCGGCTGCTGGTAGTCGATGGCGCCGCCGGCGATGAACACATGGCCGCCGACCACGATCAGGGAAAGAATGCCGCGGATGCCCTCGATCTCGCTGATGCGCGCGGTGCCGGCGCTGCGCGCCGTCGCGACCGCGCCGCTGCGCGCCGACGCCTGCGACGGATAGGCTCCGGCGGCTTCCGCCCCGTCGTTGCTCACGAAATGCGTACTCCGCTGTATGCCGGTCCCTGGCCGGACGCGCAGTATCCGGCCGCGCCGGCCCCGGTGTAAAGCATTGTTTCATTGGGATGTCAGGCAGGATACGGGGACGATCTGCTAGGCTTGGAACAGGGGCGGAACCGCCCGGTCCAGACACCGTTTCCAGGCCGTTCCCCGGGCCGGCGGCGGGCGAGGGGGCAACAGGAATTGATGACGAAGTATTCGCGCGGCCGCCTGCTGCTGGCGGCCGCTCTCGGCATGGGAGCCTACCTGGCCGCGCTGGCCGTGGTCGACCGCGGCCAGCTGCTCGCCGCCATGCGCGTGCTGAGCCCGGCCACCTTGCTCGGCGTGTTCGGCCTGTCGCTGTGCAACTACTTCCTGCGCGGGCTGCGCTGGGACGTGTACCTGCGCGCCATCGCCCCGGCGGTGCCGCTGCGGCGGCAGGCGCTGTACTACATCGCCGGGTTCGCCTTCACCGTGACCCCGGGCAAGCTGGGCGAGGCGGTGCGCGGGGTTTACCTGCGCTGCCACCACGTCAGCTACGCCCAGACCGCGGCGGTGCTGCTGGTGGAGCGCCTGCTCGACCTGATGGTGGTGGCCCTGCTGGCCTTGCTCTGGCTGAGCCGCGACCGCCATGGCGCCTGGTTCGCCGCCGGTTTCTTCGCCGTGGTGGCGGTGCTGGCGGTGCTGGTGTCGCGGCCCTCGGCGCAGACGCGTCTGCAGGCGGCGGCCGCGCGCCGCGGCGGCCGCCCGGCGCGGGCGCTGGAATTCCTGGCGCGCAGCCTCGCCGACGCCGCGAGCCTGTTGACCCTGCCGCGCCTGGCCTTCGGCCTGGTGCTGGGCCTGCTGGCCTGGGGCGCCGAAGGAGTGGGCCTGTACCTGCTGGTGCAGGCCCTGGACATCCCGCTGGGGCTGGTCGGCTCGGTCGGCGCGTACTCGCTGGCGGTGCTGGCCGGCGCCGCCTCGTTCATCCCCGGCGGCCTCGGCGGCGCCGAGGCGGCGATGAGCCTGCTGCTGGGCCTGGCCGGGGCCAGCGCCGCCGCCGCCCTGACCGCCACCGTGGTCTGCCGCCTCGCCACCTTGTGGTTCGCCGTGGCGCTGGGTGCGCTGGCGATGCTGGCGCTGGAGCTGATCGGAGCGCCGTTGCCGCAGGAGGCCTCGGCATGAACGGCGACGCCGCCACCGCCTCGCCGCCGCTGTGCGTGGACCTGGACGGCACCCTGGTCCGCGGCGACACCCTGGTCGAGGCCTGCCTGGCCCTGCTCAAGCAGCACCCGCTGCAGGTGCTGCTGCTGCCGTTCTGGCTGCTGCGCGGCCGCGCCTGGTTCAAGGCGCGGGTGTTCCGGCAGGTGCGGCTGGACGCCGCCAGCCTGCCGTACGAGCCGGCCTTCCTCGACTGGCTGCGCCGGCAGAGGGCGGAAGGGCGGCGGCTGGTGCTGTGCACCGGCTCGGACCAGTCCATCGCCGCCGCGGTATCCGCCCACCTGGGTCTGTTCGAAGCCGCCATCGGCAGCGACGGCGTCCATAACCTCAGCGGCAGCGGCAAGCGGGCGCGCCTGGTCGCCGACTATGGCGCGCGCGGTTACGACTACGCCGGCAACCATCGCGTCGACCTCAAGGTCTGGTCGCAGGCGCGCCGTGCCGTGGTGGTCAACGCTTCGCCGCGCCTGGCGCAGCAGGCCGGGGCGCTGGCGATGCTGGAGCAGGTGTTCGGCGCCGAGGCCGGCGGGGTCCGGGCCTGGCTGCGCGCGCTGCGGCCGCACCAGTGGGCCAAGAATGCGCTGCTGTTCGTGCCGATCCTGGCGGCCCATGCCTGGTCGAACCTGGACGGGCTGCGCGCCACCGCTCTGGGTTTCGCCGCGTTCTGCCTGTGCGCCTCCGCCACCTACCTGCTCAACGACCTGCTCGACCTCGAAGCCGACCGTGCCCATCCGCGCAAACGCCAGCGGCCCTTCGCCAGCGGCCTGCTGCACCCGGGAGCGGGGCTGGCGGCCAGCGCGCTGCTGGCGGCGGCAGCGTTCGTCCTGGCCTGGGTCACCGCGCCGCTGCTGTGCGCCCTGCTGGCGTTCTACGCGGCGCTGTCGCTGGGCTACTCGTTCCGCATCAAGAAGCTGGTGATGCTCGACGTGATCACCCTGGCGGCGCTCTACACCCTGCGCATCATCGCCGGCGCGGCCGCGGCGCGGGTCGAGGCCTCGTTCTGGCTGCTGGCCTTCTCGATGTTCCTGTTCCTCAGCCTGGCCCTGGTCAAGCGCTGCGCCGAGCTGCACGCCCTCATCGCCGAGCAGCGCAGCCAGACCCGCGGCCGCGGCTACCACGCCGAGGACCTGCCGGTGCTGCAGCAGCTCGGCGGCGCCTCCGGCTATCTGAGCGTGCTGGTGCTGGCGCTGTACATCAACAGCTCCGCCAGCCAGCAGCTGTACCGCCATCCGCAGCTGCTGTGGCTGCTGTGCCCGCTGCTGCTGTACTGGATCAGCCGGGTCTGGATCATCACCCACCGCGGCGCCATGCACGACGACCCGGTGGTGTTCGCGTTGCGCGACCGCAGCAGCCGCTGGCTGGGGCTGCTGGCAGCCCTGATCGTGGCGCTCGCCGTGCGATGAGCGCGGAAGTGCTGTCGTGGGGGCGCTATCCCCGCGCGCGGCAGCGCCTGGTGCCGCTTTACGACCGGGCCGCGCCGCTGCCGCGCACCGCGGAGCCGGCGCTGCCGCGCGGCAACGGCCGCAGCTACGGCGACAGCTGCCTCAATCCCGACGGCGTGCTGCTGGCGACGCGGGCCATGGACCGCTTCATCGCCTTCGACGCGGAGCAGGGCCTGCTGCGCTGCGAGTCCGGCGTGCTGCTGTCCGAGATCCTCGCGCTGGCGGTGCCGCGCGGCTGGTTCCTCCCGGTCACGCCGGGCACCCAGCACGTCACCGTCGGCGGCGCCATCGCCAACGACGTGCATGGCAAGAACCACCATGCCCGCGGCAGCTTCGGCGACCACCTCGGCGGCTTCGAGCTGCTGCGCTCGGACGGTACGCGCCGCTGGTGCTCGCCGGCGGAAAACGCCGACTGGTTCCGCGCCACCGTCGGCGGCCTCGGCCTGACCGGCCTGGTGACCCAGGCCGAGCTGCGCCTGATGCGCGTGCCCGGCCCCGCGACGGCGGGGGAAACCCTGCGCTTTGCCGGCCTGCGCGGCTTCTTCGAGCTGTCGGCCGAGTCCGATCGCGCGCATGAATACACCGTGGCCTGGATCGACTGCCTGGCGCGCGGCGCCAGGCTCGGCCGCGGCCTGTTCATGCGCGGCGGCCATGTGGCTGGCGCGGCGGCGGAGCCGCCCGCGCAGTCGCCGCTGCGCATGCCGTTCACGCCGCCGCTGCCGCTGGTCAACGGCCTGTCGCTGCGCGCTTTCAATACCCTCTATTACGCGCTGCCGCGGCGCTCGCCCTGGCGCGCGCACTACCGTCCCTTCCTCTATCCGCTCGACGGCATCCGCGACTGGAACCGGATGTACGGGCCGGCCGGCTTCCTGCAGTACCAGTGCGTGGTGCCCCCGGCGACGGCGCAGGATGCGGTGGGCGAGCTGCTGGAGCGCATCGCGCGCAGCGGCCAGGGCTCGTTCCTGTCGGTGCTCAAGCAGTTCGGCGACCGCGCCGCGCCCGGCCTGCTGTCCTTTGCCCGCCCGGGCGCCACGCTGGCGCTGGACTTCCCCAACCGCGGCCCGGCCACCTTCGCGCTGCTGGAGCAGCTCGACGAGGTGGTGGGGCAGGCGGGCGGGGCGGTGTACCCGGCCAAGGATGCGCGCATGTCGGGCCCCAGCTTCCGCCGCTATTTTCCGGCCTGGCGGGAATTCCAGGCCTTTCTCGATCCGCATTTTTCCTCCGGCTTCTGGCGCCGGGTCATGGAGTGAGTCAGCGCTCATGCCGAACAAGATCCTCATCGTCGGCGCCACTTCGGCCATCGCCGAGGCCGCCGCCCGGCGCTTTGCCCAGCGCGGCGATCACCTGTTCCTGGCCGGCCGCAACGCGCAGCGCCTGGAGGCGATCGCCGCCGACCTGCGCGTGCGCGGCGCGGGGCAGGTGGCGGTGGCGGCGCTGGACTGCAACGATTTCGCGCGGCACGAGCCGCTGCTGGACCAGGCCGAGCAGGCGCTCGGCGGCCTCGACATCGCCCTGATCGCCCACGGCACCCTGCCGGACCAGCAGAAGGTGCAGGATTCGGTCGAACTGAGCCAGCAGGAGCTGCGTACCAACGGCCTCAGCGTCATCGCCCTGTGCACGCTGCTGGCGCCGCGCTTCGAGCGGCGCCGGACCGGCGCCATCGCCGTGATCTCCTCGGTGGCCGGCGACCGCGGTCGCGCCACCAATTACGTCTACGGCGCGGCCAAGGCCATGGTCAGCACCTACCTCAGCGGCCTGCGCCAGCGCCTGCTGCGCAGCGGGGTGCTGGTGCTGACGGTCAAGCCCGGTTTCGTCGACACGCCGATGACCCGCGACTTTGCCAAGGGCCCGCTGTGGGCCAGCGCCGATGCGGTGGCCGCCGGCATCGTCCGGGCGCTCGACCGGCGCGGCATGGTGGTCTACCTGCCGGGCTTCTGGCGCCTGATCATGTGGGTCATCCGCAGCCTGCCGGAGCGGGTCTTTGTCAGGATGAGGTTTTAGGCGCTTGGGTTGTTTGCGGGGGCTTGCCGCGGTGGTCGAAATGCTATGCTCATTTCCTGAGGGGAGCCGCAGGTGCGCGTGCTTCGGGCGTACCGGGCGGGCCTGGAATCCCAGAGCGGACACAACAAAGGTTCACACCGGCCGGGCACTGCGGTGCCGGGCGCCACATCCATGACTGTTCCAGCCGCTGCAACCAGCGCCGTTACCGCCCCGCGCGTGCCTGGCGCCGACCTGGCGGCGGCGGTGCTGCTGTTCCTGGCCTGGTGGCTGGGCCTGTCCTGGGCCATGCACGGCTATGTCAGCCGCGACTATTTCCCCATCGCCGACCAGTGGGCGCTGATCGCCAACTCGCACCCGGCTTTCGCCCATCCGCTGCAGTGGTTCACCAGCGGCTTCTCCAATTACTTCGTCTACGACCCGGCGGTCTCCCGGCCTTACGCGAACTTCGTCCGCCCGGGCTTCAACGCCTCGTTCTGGCTGCTGGGCCTGTTCCTGCCGCCGGAGTCGGGGGGCTATCTGTATTTCGTCTACGCCGTGCTCGGCGCCTGCGCCGCCCTGGTCTACCTGCTGATCCGCCAGCAGTCCGCCGCGCCGGCCTGGGTGGCGCTGCTGCTGGCCGCGCTGGTGCCGTTGACGCCGCCGCTGGTGCCGGAGATCGGCACCCTGCTGGTGGCCTACTCGGCATTCGACCCGCTGGCGGCGGCGCTGGGGCTGCTGGCCCTGCTGGCGTACGCCCGCGGCCGCTGGCGCCTGACCGCCGCGCTGCTGCTGCTGGCCCTGTTCACCAAGGAAACCTCGCTGCCGGTGCTGGGGGCGGTGCTGGCGCTGTCGCTGTGGCACTGGTGGCGCGGCCGCCCGCACGGTTCGCTGCTGCCGACCGCGGTGCTGGCCCTGCCGCTGCTGCTGTGGCTGGGCCTGCGCCTGAGCGTGTTCGGCAACCCGGCTGGCGGCGTTTATGTGCTGGGCGGCAAGGCGGCGGTGATCCGGCAGTTGCTGCACCAGGCCCTGCAATGGCCGTTCTGGCTGGAGCCCCTGCCGTTCCACCTCGACGCGCCGGCCGCGCAAAAGGTCCAGGCCTGGCTGCTGCTGGCGGCCAATCTCGGCTTCGCCCTGGCCACCGCCGGCATCCTCGGCCTGCGCCTGTGGCGGCGGCAGGCGCCGCACGCGGTGGAACTGGGCCTGCTGTTCTCCTGGCTGTTCATGATCCTGGTCGGCGTGTCCGACCGCCTCGGCGCGGTGCTGTGCGTGTGCCTGCTGGCCAGCCTGGGCATCTGGCTGGGCGAGCGCCAGGCGCCGCGCCTGACTGCGCTGGCCGCGCTGTCCCTGGCGCTGGGGCTGTCGGCCACCGCCTGGCGCGCCGAAGGCCGCTGGCACCAGATCGAGCCGCTGGTGGTGGAATACTCGCAGCTCAGCCGCCGTTATCTGGACGAGCTGAAGAGTTTTGCGCCGGGCCAGACCGTGGTGGTGCTGAACGATCCGGTGAGCTGGCATTCGCAGGCGCGTTGGCTGCGCCTGGCCGGCGGGGTGGCGGCCGAGGTGGTGAAGGTCGCCGATTTCGCCTGCCCGGCCACGGCGCCGCGCCTGGACCAGCCCTGCACGGTGTCGCTGGCGCCGACCGGAGTGCCGCACCAGTACGAGTTCAGCCAGTCCTGCGGCATCGACTGGTGCGGCGCCTTCGTGCCGCAGGACCAGCCCGCCCGCCTGACCCCCGCGCCCGGGGTCGAGGCCGAGCTGCTGCCCGGCCCGGGCGCGCCCGGCGCCGCGCCGCAATGGACCCGGCTGCGCCTGGACCTGCGCCGCGCCGGCGCCGAATTGCTGTATTTCGATCCTTCCGACCGAAGCTTCCATCGCCTCGATCCCGCCGCCGCAGCCGACACCCCGGAGAAGCTCCCGTGAACAGTGCCCCGTCCTCCCCGAACCCGACGCTGTCGCGCCGCCCGTTCCTGCTCGGCGTGTTCCTCATCACCTACTCGGTGCTGGTGTTCCAGATCGTGCAGACCCGCGTGCTGTCGGTGATCGCCTGGTATTACCTGGCATTCTTCGCCATCAGCGTGGCGATGCTCGGCATGACCGCCGGCGCGGTCTGGGTCTACCTGCACCGCGAGCGCTTCACCCCGGGGCGGCTCGCCGCCGAGCTGTCGCGCTTCGCGCTGCTGACGGCGGTGGCGATGCCGGCCTCGCTGCTGGCGCAGTTCAGCATCATGACCTCGCTGGTGCCCTCGCTCAGCACCATTGCCGCCTGGGGCCTGCTGATGGCTGCGATGGCGCTGCCCTATGTCTTCGCCGGCGTGGCGGTGAGCCTGGCGCTGACCCGCAGCCCGTTCCCGGTGAACCAGGTTTACGGCGTCGACATGCTCGGCGCGGCCCTGGGCTGCGCCTCGGTGGTGGTGGTGCTGAACCTGCTCGACGGCCCGTCGGCGATGATTTTCTCCGGCGCGGTGGCGGCGCTCTCGGCCGCCTGCTTCGCCGCCAGCGGCAGCCTGGCGGCGGCGCGCAAGCGGGCAGGGTGGGTCACGGCGGCGCTGGCGCTGCTGACCCTGTTCAACACCTCCGTGCCGTTCGGCCTCAAGCCGATCTACGTCAAGGACGCGGTCGAGCACGACCTGTTCAGCCGCTACGAGAAGTGGAACTCCTACTCGCGCATCATCGCCTCGCCGCCGATAAAGGGCTTCCCCTACCTGTGGGGCCCCTCGCCGAAGATGCCGAAGGATTACGACGTGCCGATGGCGCTGCTCAACATCGACGGCGCCGCCGGCACGATCATGCACCACTACGACGGCACCAAGGCCTCGATCGACTTCCTGCACTACGACATCGTCAACCTCGGCTACAACCTGCCGGGCATCAGGAAGTCGGCGGTGATCGGCGTCGGCGGCGGCCGCGACCTGATGTCGGCCTACCTCTACGGCGTCTCCGACATCACCGGCGTCGAGCTGAATCCGATCTTCATCGGCCTGCACACCACCCAGCCGTTCTACAGCAAATTCTCCGGCCTCACCACCATTCCCAACCTCAAGCTGCACGTCGACGACGCGCGCAGCTGGTTCGCCAGCACGCCCGAGCATTTCGACCTGATCGAGATGAGCATGATCGACACCTGGGCCGCCACCGGCGCCGGCGCCTTCTCCTTGAGCGAGAACGGCCTCTACACCCTTGAAGGCTGGCGCGCCTTCCTCGGCCGCCTCAACGACGGCGGTGTATTCACCGTCAGCCGCTGGTTCAATCCCAACAACATCGACGAGACCGGCCGCATGATCGCGCTGGCCGCGGCGGCGATCCACGACGCCGGCGACCGCAACGCCCGGGCCCACATGTTCGTGGCCCATGCCGACAACATCGCCACCCTGGTGCTGGCCCGGCAGCCGTTCACGCCGGAGCAGCTCCAGGCGCTGGAGAACGAGGCCGACCGCCTCGGCTTTCCGGTGCTGCTGGCGCCGGACCGGGAGCCGGACAGCCCCCTGCTCAAGGCCATCGCCGACGCGCCGTCGATCGAGGAAATCAACCGCGTCGCCTCCGCGGCTTACCTCGACCTGTCGGTGCCGACCGACAACCGGCCGTTCTTCTTCAACCAGCTGCGCTTCACCCACATTCCCGAGGCGGTGCGCAGCCTGATGCACGGCGAGCTCGGCAACGGCGTGATCGTCGGCAACACCCGTGCCTCCCTGACCCTGCTGCTGATCCTGGCGATCTCGGTGGTCGCCGTGCTGCTGGCGATCGTGCTGCCGCTGCGCCACGCCGCACGCTCGGCGCCGCGTGCGCTGATCGCCTCCGGCACGCTCTACTTCGCCTTGATCGGCCTCGGCTTCATGTTCGGCGAAATTTCGCTGCTGCAGTATTTCAGCGTCTATCTCGGCCATCCGATCTATTCGCTCGGCGTGTGCCTGTTCAGCCTGATTTTTTCGACCGGCCTGGGCGCCCTGGTCTCCGGCCGGCTGGCGCTGGATTCGCGCGGCGCTTTCGCCGCCTGGGGGCTGCTGGTCGCCGCGGCGCTGTTCGCCGGCCAGCACTGGCTCACCGACCTGTTCCACGCCACCACCGCGCAGCCGCTGCCGGTGCGCATCGGCTACTCGCTGGCGGTGGTGATGCCGATCGGCTTCCTGCTCGGCTTCGCCTTCCCCACCGGCATGCGCCTGGTGGAGGCGGTCGACGCCGAGCCGACGCCCTGGTTCTGGGGCATCAACGGCGCCACCGGCGTGCTGGCCTCGTGCCTGGCGGTGATCGTCGGCATGGGCCTGGGGATCAACGTGACCATGGGCCTGGCGGGCGTGTGCTACCTGGCGCTGATCCCGGTGGCCTGGTCGCTGCTGCGGCAGGGCGCGCCCAGCGTCGGCGCTGCGGCGGCGCGCCAGGAGGCTCGGTGACAGGCGCCGGCGCTGCTGGCAGAGCGGGCGCCGCATAATCGGCCAGATCATCAGCTATCCGCCGAGGGGAACTCCGCATGCAAGCGCGTAGGCTGGTCAAGCAGAAGTTGCTCGCTCACCTGCCCGGCATGGCCCTGCCGCTGTACGCCCACTTTTACCGGCTGCGCGACATCGAGCCCGAGTTGCGCCTGCTGCCCCGCCTGTGCGCGCGTGAAGGGCTGGCGCTGGATGTGGGCGCGCACGAAGGCGTCTACAGCTACTTCATGCTGCGTCAGGCCGCACGCGTGATCGCCTTCGAACCCAATCCGGTGCTGGCGGCACACCTGCGCCGCACATTCGGTGCCCGACTGGATGTGCGCGAAACCGCGCTGTCGGACACCGCCGGCTCGGCTCGCCTTCATATTCCACAGCGCGGGTCCGAAGCGGTAACCAGCAACGGCTCGATCGAAGCGTCGGCCGCGGAACCGCAGTCCGATGTCTTCACCGTCAGCACCACCCCATTGGACCAGCTGATCGACGGCCTGGGCCGCGTCGGGTTCATCAAGATCGACGTCGAAGGGCACGAGTTGAGCGTGCTCCGCGGGGCCGCGGGACTATTGCGCCGCGACCGGCCGAACCTGCTGGTGGAAGCCGAAGAGCGCCACCGCCGCGAAGCGGTGAGCAGCATCCACGACTTCCTCGGCTCTCTTGGCTACCGCGGCTACTTCCTCGAGCAGGACCGGCCACAGCCGATCGGCCGGTTCTCGCCGCAACGGCATCAGCCGATCCCGCAACCGCCCGGGGTCCGCTACATCAACAATTTCATCTTCCTGCCGGACGGCACGGCCTTGCAGCGGGAATGGGGGGCGGCGCAGTAGATCGCGGCTGCGTTTGCCGCGGACACACGGGTAACCGCTCGCGGCGGCGGCGCGGCGTGGATTTCAGCGAGCGCCGCGCGCGCTCAGCACCGCGGGGATGGTGCGCAGCAGGATCCAGAGGTCCGACCAGAAGCCGAGCTGGCGCACGTACTGGCAGTCCAACTCGATGCGCCGCTCGAAGCCGCCGTCGCCGCGCGCGCTGACCTGCCAGGGGCCCGTGATGCCGGGGCGCACGGCGTAGTAGTACCGCGCCAGATTGCCGTACAGGTGCATCTGGTCGAGCAGGGCGGGGCGGGGACCGACCAGGCTCATGTCGCCGCACAGCACGTTCCACAGCTGCGGCAGCTCGTCCAGGCTCCACTTGCGCAGCAGCGCGCCGAGCCGGGTGATGCGGAAATCGACCTTGAGCTTCTGGTGCTGCTGCCACTCGCGCTGCAGCGCCGGATCCTGCTGCAGCAGGCGCTCGAGGATTTCCTCGGCGCCGGGAATCATGGTACGGAACTTGAGGCAGCGGAACGGCCGGCCGCCGAAGCCGGCGCGCTCCTGGGCGAACAGGATGGGACGGCCGCTGCGCAGCAGGACGCCGCCGATCAGCACAAAGACCGGGGACAGCAGCAGCAGCAGCGCGGCGCTGCAGACGATATCGAAGCCGCGCTTGGCCACTACGGTCCAGTATCCAACCAGCCGCGATTCGGCAACGGTCGAAACCGAACCAGCCGTCAGCTCCGGCTCCGGGGAAGCCTCGAGCGGCAGCTCGATCTCACCCGTCTCCGTCACCAGGTCGCTCATTCGCGAACCTCCACCCCGCATGATCACCAGCACCGCCCCGCTCCTGATCCGAGCGGGCATTGCAGCGCACACTTCGCCTAGGCCGCTCGCACGGAGCCTTTATAGTTGTGTTTGAAACGGGACTTGCCGTTGCAGGGCCCGGACTTCAGCTGCCCGGTGCGGCTCCGCGGCAATTCTTTCGGAATTGCATGACGAAACCGCCCCTGCCCAGCGTCGCTGACCTTAGCAAAGCCCGGCTGCGCGGGGAAGGGCGCAACTGGGTAAAAACAGCTCAGAGGCAGCCGGAAAGGACCCCCTGTTCGCGGGGTCAGTCGTCCTTCAGAGGGATCTGGCGCAGCGGGTTGGTGCCGTCGTAATCGTTGTAGCGCGGGTGCCGAAAGGCGTGGAACATGTACATCATCTCGATCCACCACTGGTCGATGTTCAGCGCGTGCTTCAGGCCGTAAATCTGCGAAATCTTTCGCATTTCATGCGCTTGGTTGAAGTCGGCGATGGCCAGGCGCTCGCCGTTGAAGTCGCTGTGCGAGTAGCCGGCGATGTCGTCGAAATAGCAGGTCACCCGCGGCAGCAGCAGGGCGTCCGGCGCCTCGAAGATGCCGAACGCGTCCATGGTGGAGGAATAAAGGTCCAGGTCGAACACGACGAAGCCGATCGGCGCCGGCTTGCCGGCCAGGAACCGCGGCACGGTCTCGGCCACCGCTCCCAGCACCAGGCGGGCGTCTTTCAGGCGGCCCTTCAGCTTGGCCACGTCCATGACGTAGTCCCCCTCCGACCACAGCTGCGGCAGGTCGCGGTAGTCGAGGGGCTTGGTCAGGCCGGTGCCGGTGTCGAAGCCGTAGACGTCGATGGCCACTCCGGAGGCGGCCGCGGCCTGGGCGGAAACCTGCTCCAGGGCCAGCAGGCCGTCGCCGCCGGCGACGCCGAATTCGATCACCGAGATGCGCTCGTAGCCCAGGGCCTTGGCCAGGAAGGCCGCGCACAGCGTGCCCCATCGGTAGTGCGGCCGCGGCGAAGGGTCGTGGTGCAGCAGTTCGCGGAACGGGTACTGGAGCGGCGGCTGCGGCAGCAGGCCGGCGTTGATCGCCGCCCGGCGGGCAGCTGGTACCAGGGGTTGCGGCAGTACCGCGCGCGCGAGTTTGGTGACGAGGCTCATGAGTCCCTTGTGGTGGAAGGCCGCGCCGCGGACATGGAAGTGTCACACTGCCCCGGACAGCCGCGGCTAGGATAGTGCAAGGGCGGGCCCAGGGTGAACAGCCGGCGCCGTGGCGGCATCGGTACAACTCCCTTACAAGCAACTGCACCCGGCCTATGGACGGTCGGCGCGCCGAACCCTAATATCTGCAAGGTTTCAGGTGAAGCCTCAAGCCGCGTCGATATCTTGTTGGCGCCGCTACGATATGCCGCGAAAAATACACGGGGAAATTCGAGTGAAGAATCGGCAGCTGCGGTGGTCCACGATCTTTGGCGCGTTGGCTCTGGGAGGATATGCCGCCGGCGCCTGCGCGCAGGACATCATGCCGGGCCAGCCGTTCAACAGCGCGCCTGCCAAGTCCTCGGCGCCGGCTTCCAACGACAGCGGCGGCAGCGAGGACAGCGGCGGCGACGCCGGCGGCCACTTCAGGGCGCAGGGCAACCTGATGCGCACCTACACCAGCAACATGTACTACGCCAATTCCCAGCAGGACAAGATCAGGGCCTGGGGCTGGGCCATGCAGCCCGGCCTGCTGTATTCCAACGACCTGCCGCGCCTGCACCTGACCGCCGGTCTCGACGGCACGCTCGCCAGCTACAACACGCCCGGCCAGCACGACGACTACGCCGACGGCACGGTAACGCTGGGGGCGCACTGGGCGCCGCTGCAGTTCGACCGCATCAACTTCGACGGCGCTTACGGCTTCGGCCACGATCCTCTGGGCACCAACCGCACCGAAGGCGACGCCACGCTCGGCGCGACCGCCCTCTCCCCCGACAAGTGGGGCAACGCCAGCGCCAGCCTGGACTGGCAGCACGGCTCGAACATCCGCGGGCTGCTGACGGACGTCAAGGTCCTCTACCTCAACCGCACCTACCTCAACAACAAGGACGCCACCAGGTACGAGAACTTCCACGCCGTGACCGGCGAGGGTGCCGTGTTCTACGCCTTCAGCCCCAAGACGCAGCTGGTGGGCGACTTCGCGGTCACCAAGTTCGAGCAGCCGAATACCTTCGCCAGCTTCGCCGACCAGAGCGCGCTGCAATACCAGGCGCTGGGAGGCGGGCGCTGGTATGCTTCGGCCAAGTTCTTCACCGACGTGCGCGCCGGCTGGGTGCGGCGCGAATTCGACAACGGCAGCCGCCCCGACTTCACCGGTGTGACCTGGACCGCCGCGGCCACCTGGACCCCGCAGCCCTTCCGCGTGTTCAATCTGGAAACCGGGCGGCGCAGCGACCCGAGCTACCTGCCGCAGGCCGGCTTCATCAATACCCGCTACGTGCAGACGCAGTGGATGGAAAACTGGAACTCGCGCCTCTACACCCGCCTGGTCGGCAATTACCTCTATGCGAACTTCGAGAACACGCCGCGCCACGACAACAACTACTTCGGCGCGCTGTTCGTCAACTATTCGGTGACCCGCAGCCTCGACGCTTTCGTCATCGGCGCCTTCGGCCGGCGCAATTCAATCGACACCACCCTCGAGTACAGCCGCGCCGACGTCTTCGCCGGCATCAAGTACGTGTTCTTCTCCAATCTCTAGACTCCACCGGCAGGACGCCCCCGCGACGACCCAATGCCTTACATCCGTTTGTTACTGGCGGGCCTCACGCTCGCCTCGCTTTGCTCGTGCGCGGAACCCGTCCAGCAGCGTGATCCCCGGACTCCCGTCACCCGCAGTGCCAACGCCGCCGCGGCCCTCGACGCCGCGGTGTACCGGCTGGCCGCGGGCGACTCGGTCCAGGTCAGCGTCTACGGCGAGCCCGACCTGTCGGTGCGCGTTCTGATCGACCCGGCCGGCAAGATCAACTATCCGTTCCTCGGGCAGGTGGTGGCCGCCGGCCGCACCGCGCCACAGCTGGCGGCGGTCATCGCCGCCGGCCTGCGCAACGGTTACCTGGTCAATCCGGACGTGCGGGTCAGCGTCGCCGAGTACCGGCCGATCTACATCTCCGGGCAGGTGCGGCGGCCGGCGTCGTATCCCTTCACCCTGGGCCTGACGCTGCAGCAGGCGCTGGCCCTGGCCGGCGGCATGACCGACTATGCCTCGCCCGGCAATATCTTCGTGCAGCACGAAAACGCGCCCAAGACGGCGCGGGTGCGTCTGTCGATGGACTCGCAACTACTGCCCGGCGACACCATCATCGTCGAGGAGCGGACGTTTTGAACATTCCAGGACAGCTGCAGCCGCTTCCGCAGCAGCCGCTCAAGGCGCCCTACGCGGAGCCCGGCTACGATCACGAGCTGATCGACCTGCCGGACCTGATCCGGACCCTCAACCGCTACAAGTGGGGGGTGCTGGCGATCGGCCTGCTCACCGCCGTGGCCGCGGCGCTGTACACCTTCGCGGTGTCGCCGGTATACCGCGCCACGCTGACGCTGCTGATCGAGGCCCGCGACAACCGCGCCATCCAGACCGGCGCCGAAGTCTACAATCCGGGCACCGGGACCTACGAGTACTATGCCTCGCAGTACGAGATCCTGCGCGCGCGCAGCGTGGCCGAGCGGGTGGTCGACAAGCTCAAGTTGATGGATTCGCCGGATTTCGAGAACGACCAGAAGCCCAGCCGCTTCTCACCGCTGGCGCTGCTGGCCTCGCTGCTGCCCAAGGGCGAGAGCGGCACGCCGGAGCAGATCGCGCGGACCCGCAAGGCCAATGCGGTCGACGCCCTGCTCGCCCGCCTGTCCATCGAGCCGGTGCTCGGCACCCAGCTGGTCAAGGTCAACTACGATTCGCATTCGCCCGACCTCGCGGCCAGCGTCGCCAACGAGGTCGCCAACCAGTATATCGAGAGCGCGCTGCAGGCCCGCCTCAACATCACCCGCCAGGCGGTGAACTGGCTGTCGGAGAAGATGGGCGACGTGCGCGGCCAGATGGAGGAGTCGGAGAAAAACCTGCAGCAGTTCCGCGACAGCCAGAAGCTGGTCAACGTCGGCGGCGAGCGCAACCTCCTGCAGGAGCAGCTGGTGGACAACTCCAAGCTGCTGCGCGACGCACAGCTCAAGGTCACCGACCTCGGCAACGCCGCGGCCAAGGTCAGCGCCGCCGGCGATGATCCGTCCCGGCTCGAGGGCATCAGCACCCTGCTGCTCGACCCGGTGGTGCAGAAGGCCAGCGCCAGCTATCTCGACGCGCAGGAGTCCTACCGCCAGCAGGAACAGCGCTACGGTCCCAAGCACCCGGCGATGGACGTCGCCCGAGGCCGCCTCGAGGCGGCCAAATCCTCCTATTACCAGGCGCTGCGGCTGGCGGCGCAGGGCGTCAAGGCGCAGTACGACATCGCCAAGCAGAACTACAACGCGCTGGCGGGGCAGGTCGCCTCCAACCAGGAGCAGCTGCGCAACCTCGACGACAAGTCCTACCAGATGACCGTGCTGGAGCGGAACGTCGACACCAACCGCCAGCTGTTCGACACCTTCCTCAAGCAGTTCAAGGAAGCCAACACCGGCGAGAGCTTCAGCGGCGCCAACGCCCGCGTCATCGACCCGGCGGTGCCGCCGCTGCGCCCGTTCTCGCCGCGCAAGGGCAAGATCACCGTCCTGGCCGGGCTGGCCGGCCTGCTGCTCGGCATCGTGCTGGCCACGCTGCGCCACCTGCTGAGCGAGGAAATCCGCTCGGCCGAGGACCTCGAGTCGCTGACCCGCATCCCGGCTTTCGGCGTGCTGCCGCTGATCCCGAACCTGCCGCGCGATTCCTCGCCGGTGCGCTTCATCCTGGAGCAGCCGCGCTCGCCGTATGCCGAAGGGTTGCGCAGCGTGCAGACCGCGCTGCAGGTGTCCAACTGGGGGCAGCACCAGCACACGCTGATGATCACCTCCTCGCTGCCGGACGAGGGCAAGAGCACGCTCGCCGCCTGCATTGCCGCGGGGCTGGGCGGGGCCGGCAAGGTGCTGCTGATCGAAGCCGACCTGCGCAAGCCCTCGCTGACCCGCTACCTCGGGCTCAAGCCGGGGCCGACCGGCCTGATCCACGTGCTGAACGGGCAGGCGACGCTGCAGGACTGCGTGCAGCAGCCGCCGAACCTGCCGTTCCATGTGCTGCTGGCCGGCAAGACCGTCTCCAATCCGGCCGACATCCTGTCCTCGGACGCGTTCCAGGAACTGGTGGGGCAGCTCAAGCAGCAGTACGACCAGATCATCTTCGATTGCCCGCCCTGCCAGGTCGGCGCCGATGCGCTGATCCTCAGCCGCCTGGTGGACGGAGTGCTGTTCGTGGTCAAGCCGGACAAGGTCAACCGCCGCACCGTCAAGCACGTGGTCAAGCGGCTGCAGCTGGTGCAGGCCAACCTGATCGGCAGCATCGTCAACCAGGTGGACCTGAAGCGGCACAACCACTACACCGAAGCCTATTACTACGAGTACGAGTAAACCTGCCGCAGCGCCCCCGACGCGGCCGCCGCGGCGGCTGCGCGAGCGCCTGGCCTGGGTTGGCGGCGCGGCGCTGGCGCTGCTGCTGGCCGCCAGCGGCGGCACCGCGCTGGTCGCCGACCTGAACGCGCTGCGCGCCGAGGACCTGGACCAGCCCGCCGAGCTGCGCAGCCAGCAGGCCGCCGAAGCGGTACGGCTGGCGCCGTGGCGGGCGGACTACCGGCGCAGCTACGCCGCCGACTTGTGGGACCGCGGCAGCAGGGAGGCGGCGCGGGAGCAGACCGCCATGGCGCTGCGCTACGCCCCGGCCGATGCCGCGCTGTGGCTGCAGTACGAATACCAGCTGACGATGGAGACGCCGCAGGATCCGCGGCTGCTCCAGGCCATCGCCCGGGTCGACGCGCTGGCGGCGGCGGAGCCCGAGCTGCAGCTGGGACAGGCCGACCTGGCGGTCGACAACTGGCACCGCGTCGGTCGGCCGGTGCGCCAGGCCTGGCTGCCCAGCCTGCGCTACGTCCTGGCCCAGGACCGCGACGCGTTCCTGGTGCGCAGCTTCCGCCGCGGCGGCGAGAGCAACCTGTGCCTGGCCGCCCCCGAGCTGAAGCTGGAGCAATGGTGCAGTTATGCCGCGGCGGCGCGGCTGTATTGCAGCCGCGGCCAGCTCAATCCGGCGCAGGCGCAGCAATGCCGCCAATGGGGCATTGTTCCGCCCCGAGAACAGCCGTGAGGCGCCGGCGGCCGCGCAGCGGCGCGGGCCTCGACCGCGCGGCGTATTTCGGCCTGCTGCTCCTGCTGCTGTGGCTGCCGCTGCCCTGGGGCAGTCACCGGGCCTGGGCGGAGCACCTGCTGGTGTTGTGGGCCGGGCTGCTGCTGGCCCTGGCGTGCCTGGCGCGCGTCGTCAGCGACGCGCCCCAGCCCTTGCCCAGCCGCTACCGCTGGTCTGCGGCGCTGTGGCTGTGCTGGCTGGCCTGGATCGCGCTGCAAACCGCGGCCCTGGAGCCACAGCGGCTGGCGGCGTGGTCGCCGCAGGCGGCCGCGCTGCACGCCGCGGTGGCCTCGCTGGGCGTCGGCCCGCTGGACAGCCTCAGCATCATGCCCGGCGCCACACTCGACGAGTTGCTCCTGTCGCTCGGCTATTTCGCCCTGTACCTCGTGGCGGCCCTGACCTGCCGCGAGCGCGAGCGCCGCCGCCGGGTGGCGGCCGTGCTGGTTTTCAGCGGCCTGGTACAGGCGGTATACGGCAGCCTGATGACCTTGTCCGGCGCGGAGTTCGGCTTCCTGGCCCGGAAGACCTATTACCTGGGTTTCGCCACCGGCACCTTCGTCAACCGCAATCATCTGGCGGCCTATCTCGAGCTGACCAGCGCCGTGGGGCTGGGCCTGATCCTGTCGGAGCTCAAGGCCGGGGCAGGGGGCGGCTGGCGCCTGCGCCTGTCCGGCTGGATCGAGCTGGCATTCAGCACCAAGGCGCGGGTGCGCATCGCCATGGCGATGATGGTGGTGGGTCTGGTCCTGACCCGTTCGCGCATGGGCAACACGGCGTTTTTCGTCGCGCTGTGCGTCACCGGCCTGGCCTATATCGCCCTGCGCGAGCGCCAGTTGCTGATGCGGGCGGTGCTGCTGTTCGCCAGCCTGCTGCTGGTCGATACCCTGATCGTGAGCCACTGGTTCGGCCTGAGCCAGGTGGTGGAGCGCATCGAAGCGACCCGGATCGAGCAGGAAGAGCGGCCGCTGGTCTACCAGGCCCTGCCGCGGATGCTGCCGGCCTACCGCACCGCCGGTTCCGGCCTCGGCAGCTTCGCCCAGGCATTCATGCCGTACCGGCCGCCGCAGGTGCGCGGCTATTACGACCACGCGCATAACGACTACATGGAATTCCTGGTCGAAACCGGCGTTCCGGGCCTGCTCCTGCTGTTGCTGCTTGTGGGGGTGCACCTGCTGCACGCCCTGCAGGTGATCTGGAAGCGACGGGACCGGCTGCCGCAAGGGATTGGTGTCGGCTTCGTGATGGCATCCCTGGCCCTGGCGATCCACGCCACGGTGGAGTTCAGCTTCCAGATCCCGGCTGTGGCGGCCAGCTATATCGCCTTGATGGGCCTGGTTTTGTCCTGCTCCCAGCGGGGCGACCGGCGTACTGCGCAAGGCGCTGCAGCGCCGGCTGCGGCGGGTGCATCCGGCCCCGGATCGGGGTATGCTACGGAAGCCCCGGACTCCGAGGGTGACACCGGGCGGGGGAGACCATGAATCACACCAGCATGAAGGTTCTGGCGGCTCTGGCGATAGCCGGCGCGGTCGCCGTTGCCGGCGCCGACAGTACCGCTGCGCCGGACGGCGGTGCGGTTGCCGCGGGCGACAGCATCGCGGCCGGCGGTGCGCGGCAGGCCGGCAGCATTGCCGATGCCGCCGGCACCGTCCAGATCCAGCGCGGCGGCCAGCCGCAGAATGCCGCCGCCGGCAGCGCGGTCGCCGCGGGCGACGTGGTGCGCGTCGGCGACAAAGCCAACGCGCAATTGCGCATGGCCGACAACGCCATGTTCGTGCTCGGCAGCGGCACCGATTTCCGCATCGCCGACTACAGCTACAACGGCTCCGGCTCGCTGGGCGAGGCGCGCCCCCCGGCCAGCGCCAGGTACCAGCTGGATCGCGGCGTGCTGCGCACCGTCACTGGCACGCTCGGCAAGCAGAGCGGCGACACCTACCTGATGGTCGCGCCCGAGGCGGACGTGAAGCCGCACGGCACCGATTTCGCCCTGCAGGTGGGCAACGGCCTGCTGGTGATCGTCTACAACGGCTCGGTCACCGTGAGCAACGACACCGGCGGCATCATCGTCAATGCCGGCCAGTTCATCTTCGTCGCCAGCCGCAAGAGCCCGCTGCGCGTCGGCGATGTGAGCATGGACGTCAAGGTGCCGATCATCCTCAATCTGCCGCCTCTTCCGGGGTCGGCCAGCCCGTCCTGACAGGAGTTGTTCTTACTTCTCCGCGGCTTTTTCCAGCCGGGTCCCCGTCTGCGCATGGAACAGCGCTGCAACTGAAACGAAACGGCGCGTGACCCTCCGCTATTCCGATCTGCTGCAGAAACTGCGACCGCGGCGATTGCATGCGGCGGTGCGGCGGCGGCTGGGCCTGCTGCCCGCGGCCGAGCAGGCGCGCTGGTACGGCGCCGACAGTGCCGAACAGGCGGTGCGCGCCCTGACCGAGTGGGCCCGCGGCGCCGCCGCCAAGGCCGGTTCCGGCGAAGCCTGGGTGCTCAGCCTGGGCGATGGCGATGCTCTCCACCTGGCCCTCAACCAGTCCCTGCGCCAGGCTGGCGTCCGCTTCCGCGATGCCGGGCTGGCGCCGCTGCAGCGCTGGGGCGAAGCCGAGTGCCGCGGCGCCGTGATGGTGCTGTGCGCCTACGCCGACGCGCGCCGCCTCACCACCGCCGCCCGCATCCTGGCGCAGCATCCCTGCCTGGGCGGGGTGCCGATGGAATACGTCGGCGGCCTCGATCCGGAGCGCGCGCTGTTCGCGCGGCGCGACGAGTACCGCGACACCTTCTTCGTCTCGCCGGTGCTGCTGGACCAGCCCAATCCCTATCAGATTTACGAGGAGTCGCTGCAGCGCTTCGAGCAGAAGTGCGGCCTGCGCGACTACCTGGATCTGTACCAGCTGCTGCGCCATGTCGCCGACAACCGCATTCCGGGCGACATCGCCGAGTTCGGCTCGTACCGCGGCCACAGCGGCTGGCTGATTGCGCGCACCCTGCGCGCGCTGGGCGACAACCGCCGCCTGTTCATGTTCGACATGTTCGAGTCCTTCCCCGAGGAAGGGTTGGGCGTGGATCATTTCTGGAACCGCAGCCACGACGTGCAGTTCGAGGAAGTACGCGCCAAGCTGGCCGAGTTCGACAACGTCACCCTGGTCCGCGGCGACTTCACCCAGACCCTGGTGAAGAGCGAGGCCAAGCGGCTGGCGCTGGCCTACATCGACTGCGATTCCTACCGCGCCACGCGCTACCTGCTCGACACCCTGCTGGGCGAGCCCGCCGGGGTGGAGCTGAGCTCCGGCGGTGTGCTGGCCTGCGAGGACTATGGGCATCCGGCCCTGCTCGGCAACCGCGCGGCGGTGCACCAGGGGCTGGAGGGACGGAGCGGGGGCATCCGCTTCTTCTCGCAGTTTTCCGGTTTGTACATCTTTTTCAAGCGATAATCCAAAGCGTGTTGACGCTGCTTTGATCGCTGCGATCAAAATGGGCGCCAACCCGACCTAGCCTGTGCAAAAGGCGCCGAGCGCGGCGTACCGCCGCCCCTGGGAGGAGCATGGCCCGCGTCACCGACATCGTGGTCACCACCATCTTCGAGCCCGCCTGGCTGCAGGGCTATCTCGACAATCTGCGCGCGCACGGCCGCGAGCGGGAAACGACGCTGCGCATCATCTGCGACCGCAAGACCCCCGCCACCGTCTACGAGGCGGCGGCGGCGGCGCGCAAGCAGGGCTTCCGCATCGACTGCCCCAGCCTGGAGGAGCAGTCCGCCTGGGTGCGCGGCGCCGGCCTGCCGGAGGATTTCATTCCCTGGGACACCGACAACCGCCGCAACATCGGTTTCCTGCGCGCCTGGGAATCCGGCGCCGAGGTGCTGATCTCGATCGACGACGACAACTACTGCCTGCCGGACAGCGATTTTGTCGGCAGCCACCACGTCGTCGGCCGGCGCGCCGCCGAATGCGGCGGCCACCTGCTGGCCCAGGGCGAGTGGTTCAACATCTGCACCCTGCTGGAGCCCCGCCACGCCGACGAGATCTATCCGCGCGGGTATCCTTACGCCGAGCGCGGCAAGCCGGCGGCGCAGCCGGCGGCGGGCGTGCCGGAGGAACTGGCGCAGGCGCGCGTGGCGGTCAATGCGGGCCTGTGGCTCAACGATCCGGACGTCGACGCCATCACCCGCCTGGCGCAGCGGCCGCGCATGCGCCAGGCCCTGTCCACCCCGGTGCTGCTGGGGCCGCGGACCTGGTCGCCGGTCAACACCCAGAACACCGCGCTGCTGCGCGAGGCCATGCCGGCGTACTACTACGTGCGCATGGGCTTCCCGCTGCAGGGCATGCGCATCGACCGCTTCGGCGACATCCTCTCCGGCTATTTCATCCAGAAGTGCGCCAAGCACCTGGGCGAACTGGTGCGGGTCGGTTCGCCAGTGGCCGAGCACAAGCGCTCGCCGCACAATCTGTTCAAGGACCTGTACCACGAGCTGGCCGGAATGGTGGTGGTGGAGGAGCTGCTGCCCTGGCTGCGCGAGGTGAAGCTCAGCGGCGGCAGCTACGCCGAAGCCTATGCCGCGCTGGCCGACGCGATCGACGCGCAGGCGCCGAAGTTCCGCGGCTTCGTCTGGGACCAGGGCGGGCGCGACTTCCTCGTCGACAGCGCCGCCTGCATGCGCACCTGGCTCGGCGCGCTGCGCCGGCTTCATTCCTGAGGGAGTTGCGAGGCCCATGGCTTTCAACCTGTTCAAGCGCCTGCGCGGCCAGCCGGAAGCGGCGGGCGAGGTGATCCCGGCCGACCTGTCGGCCGCCGACGTCGCCATCATCAGGCGGGTGCGCCCCTACACCATGACCAGCGCCGAGCGCATCGCGGCGCTGCTCGGCGGCGTCGAGCACGTGGTGCGGCGCGGCCTGCCCGGCGCCTTCGCCGAATGCGGCGTGTGGCGCGGCGGTTCGGTGCTGGCGATGGCGCTGCGCCTGATCGAGCTGGGCGATACCAGCCGCGATCTCTACCTGTTCGACACCTTCGAGGGCATGACCGCGCCGACCGAGCACGACCAGTCGCGCTACGACGGCTCGGCCCTGCAGACCTGGAAGCAGGCCGAGAGCGCCGGCGGCAAGGCCTGGGAGAACATGTTCAACCCGCAGGTGTTCGGCCTGGAGCAGGTGCGCCAAGTGCTGCTGTCCAGCGGCTACCCGGAGCAGCGCCTGCACCTGGTCCCCGGCACGGTGGAAACCACGGTGCCGGCGCAGGCGCCGCCGCAGCTGGCGCTGCTGCGCCTGGACACCGACTGGTACGAGTCGACCCGCCACGAGATGGAGCACCTCTACCCGCGGCTGGTGCAAGGCGGCGTGCTGATCATCGACGACTACGGCCACTGGGACGGGTGCCGCAAGGCGGTGGACGAGTATTTCGCCAGCGGCGTCACGCCGCCGCTGCTGCTGGCCCGGGTGGACTACACCGGCCGCATCGCGATCAAGGGCTGAGCCCGGCGCGATGAGCGAGCCCGCCCCAGCCGCCGACCGGGTTGTCTCGCCGGAGCCGCTGACCCTGTCGCGGCTCAAGGCGGTGTCGGTGCGCGGCGGGGTGGCCTCGGTGCTGGCTATGGTGGTGACGCAGCTGTTCCGCCTGGTCGTCATCGCCGCCCTCGGGCGCCTGCTCAGCCCTTCGGACTTCGGCATCTTCGCCATGACCATGGGCGTGCTGCAGGTCGGCACCGTGTTCCGCGATGCCGGCCTGTCCAGCGCCACCATCCAGCGCGAGGACCTCACCAACGCCCAGGTCAATACGCTGTTCTGGGTGAATCTCGCGTTCGGCGCCGCGGCGACGCTGATCGCCTGCGCCTGCGGCCCGCTGGTGGCGATGTTCTTCGATGATCCGCGCCTGGTCGACGTGACGCGGGTGCTGTCGCTGAGCTTCGTGCTCGGCGCGCTCGCCGCCCAGCACGGCGCGCTGCTCACCCGTCACCTCAAGTTCGGCGTCAACGCCAAGATCCAGATCGCCTCGACCATGCTCAGCGGCATGCTCGCGGTGGTGATGGCGCGCCTGGGCGTGGGTTACTGGGCGCTGGTGGTGCAGCAGATCGCCGGCGACCTGTTCTACGCCGTGCTGGTGTGGACCTATTCGGACTGGCGCCCGGGCCGGCCGCGCTTCGACCCGGGCGTGAAGCCGATGCTGTCCTACGGGGCCCACCTGGTGCAGTTCGGCCTGCTTTGCTACGCCGCGCTCAACGCCAGCGTGCTGCTGCTGGGCCGCTACTGGGGCGCCCACCTGCTCGGCCAATACAACCGCGCCTACATCCTCACCAATACCCTGCTGGGCTACATCAGCCAGCCGCTCACCAACGTCGCCGGGCCGGCGCTGTCGCGTCTGCAGAACGATCCGCAGCTTTACGCCCGCTATTACTTCCGCTGCGTCGAGATCATGGTCACCCTGTCGCTGCCGCTGGGCGCGGCTTGCATGGTGCTGGCGCCCGACCTGGTGCGGGTGGTGCTCGGCCCGCAGTGGGAGGAGGCCGGCACCCTGATGCGCTACCTCGCGCCGGGCATGTGCGTGCAGCCGATCATGACTTCCACCGGGTGGCTCTACATGTCCAGCGGCCGGGTCAAGCGCATGCTGCATTGGGGCGCGATCGGCTGGGGTGCGCTGGGCGTGGCCATGCTGATCGGCCTGCTCGGCGGCGCCGAGGGCGTGACCATCGCCTATTCCGCCGCGCTGTTCCTGCTGGTGGCGCCGTGCATGCTCTACGCCTTCAAGGGCACCAGCCTCACCCTGGGCATGCTGTGGCGCGCCTGCACCGCGCCGATGCTTTCGGCCGTGGCCGCCGGCCTGCTGGGCGGCGTGGTGCAGTATCTGCTGCAGGGCCAGAGCGTGTGGCTGCGCCTGCCGGTCACCGCGACCGCGCTGGCGGCGGTGTACGCCTTCGTCCTGCTGGTGATGTTCGGCCAGGGCAAGGCCATCCTCGGCATCCTGGCCAGCGTGCGGGCGTCCCAGGCATGAGCGGCAACGGCGAAGCTCCGGCGCACCGCTTCCTCAGCGACGGCCGCGTGGCGATCGTCGACGACGCCAAGGGCCTGCCCTGGGGGCATCCCATGGCCTATATCGCCAAGGCCCTGCGGCGCGGCATTGCCGGCCTGATGCCGCAACTGCTGCCCCAGGGAGGCAAGCTGCTGGACTTCGGCTGCGCCGACTCGCCTTACCGCAGCGCCGTGCCGGCGGGCTGCCAGTACGTCGCCGCCGACCTGCCGGGCAACCCCAAGGCCGCCGTGCTGGTGCGCCCCGACGGCACCGTGCCCTGCGCCGACGGCGAGTTCGATGCGGTGCTGTCCTCGCAGGTGCTGGAGCACGTGCGCGACCCGGCCACCTACCTGAAGGAATGCCTGCGCCTGCTGCGCCCGGGCGGCCGCCTGCTGCTCAGCACGCACGGCACCATGTTCCTGCACCGCGACCCGGTGGACTACTGGCGCTGGACCTGCGACGGCCTGCGGCTGGCGCTGGAGCAGGCCGGCTTCCGCGTCGTCGAACTGCGCGGCGTCATGGGCCTGACGCCGCTGGGCCTGCTGATGGTGCTGAGCGGCACCTACCGGCGCGTGCCCAAATTCCTGCGCCGGCCGTACTCGGCGCTGTTCCAGGGACTGATGGCGTTCTTCGACCGGCTGCACTCGGACGCGAGCCGCGCCGAGAACGCCCTGGTCTATATCGCATTGGCGGAGAAGGGGAGGGGAGAATGACCAGCGGCGCGCCGCAATCCACGGCGGGGCAGCGCTTCGCCGACCTGCTGGACTGGCTCGGCCACGGCGTGACGCGGCTGGTGCCGCGCTACTCGCCGGCCTGGCGGCTGCTGCGCCGGGTGCGGGCGCTGCTGCCGTACCGCTATCCGGACTATCCATCGGCGCGATTCCTCAAGGTCTTCGCCGGGCACTACCCGCGCTGCAGCTTCCTGCAGATCGGCGCCAACGACGGCGAGCAGCGCGATCCGCTGCGCCTGTTCGTGGAGACGCGGCGCTGGCACGGCGTGATGATCGAGCCGGTGCCGTTCGTGTTCGAGCGCCTGCGCGCGCGCTACCAGGGCCATCCGCGGGTGCGGCTGGAGAACGCGGCCATCGCCGACCGCGACGGCGTGTTGCCGTTCTACCACCTGGCCCAGGCCAGGCCGGGGGAGGATCTGCCGCGCTGGTACGACGCGCTCGGTTCGTTCCGCCGCGAGGTGATCGTCAAGCATGCCGACATGATCCCGGACCTGGAGCGCCGCATCGTGCAGCGCGACGTGCCGACCCTGAGCTTCGATTCGCTGTGCCGCAAGCACGCGATCACCCGGCTCGACCTGGTGCAGATCGACACCGAGGGCTACGATTACGAAATCCTCAAGCACATCGACTGGTCGCGCTGGCGGCCGGCGCTGGTGATCTACGAGCACCACCACCTCAGCCCCGCCGATCGCGCCGCCTGCCAGGCCATGCTGCGCGCGCAGGGCTACGACCCGGTGGAGGAGAGCCTGGACACGGTCGCGTTCCGGCTCGAGGGCGCGGCCGAGCCGCTGCGCGCCGCCTGGGCCGAGTTCGGGGTCGGCGCCGCCGAGATCCAGAAGGCCGTCGCCGCCGCCGAGGGAACGCATTGAGGCATGGAAGGCCTGCACATCGCCTGCGCCGCGGACCAACGCTACGCCGCGTACTGCGCGGCGATGCTGCGTTCACTGCTGGAGGTCCACGGCGGCGAGCCGCTGACGGTGCATTTCCTGCATGGCCCGGACTTTCCGTCCGGGGCGCTGGAGAAGCTGCGCGACCTGGTGCAGTCGCGGCCGCAAGCCGTCTTCCGCGGCCACGTCATCGGCGCCGAGCGCCTGGCCCAGCTGCCGCTGACCCCGTATTTCGGCCCGGCCATGTGGTACCGCCTGTTCCTGCCCGAGCTGCTGCCGGAGCTGGATCGCGTGCTGTACCTGGACGTGGACACCATGGTCGTCGACCGGCTCGACGAGCTGTGGCACACGCCGCTGGAGGGCAAAAGCGTGGCCGCGGCGGAGAGCGTGGTGCAGCCGGCGCTGCGCCCACGGGTGGCCGAGCTGGGCCTGCCGGCAGGGCAGGGCTATTTCAACAGCGGGGTGCTGCTGTTCAACCTGGAGCGGATGCGCCGGACCGGCGCCATGGCGCGCCTGATCGAGCTGGCGCGAAGCCAGGCCGGGACCTGGCTGTGGCCGGACCAGCACCTGCTCAACGTGGTGCTGGGCCCCGAGCGGGTGCCGCTGCATCCGCGCTGGAACTGCCTCAACGCGGTCTGGTTCTGGCGCGGCCTGGCCGGCGAGACCTATGGCCGCGCCGCCGCCGCCGAGGCGCGCGCCCGGCCGGCGATCCTGCATTTCGAGGGTCCGGGCATGGCCAAGCCCTGGCATTACCTGTGCAAGCACCCGGCCCGCGCGCGCTGGCGGGCGCATCTGCGCAGGACGCCGTTCGCGCCCCCGCCGCTGCTGGGCCGCAATGCCTGGGCGGTCCTGATCCGGCCATTGCCGGCCGCGCTGATTCCCTACATGCTGCGCGTCGAGGCCCGGCTGCGCCGCACCGTCCTCAAACCCGTACCTGACCAGAACTAGAGACCCCAGATCATGGGCATAGCCGAAATCCCGCGCCGCCTGCTGCGCAGCTACCTCCGCAAGCGCGGCTACCGCGTCGAACGCCTGTCGGACGAAGAGTGGCAGTACCTGGAACAGCTGGTGGACGACAGCGTACCCGTCCCGGCCGGCGTCGATGAGCGCCTGCGCCAGAATCATCCGCGCCTGCTCGAAATCGAGCAGCGCTACGAGAAGCTCGACGTCCCGGCGCGGGTGCACTCGCGCTGGAACACCGAGATCATCCGCGACTGGGTCACCCCCTCGCACTTCCGCGGCGACACGCCCTACGTTTGGCATTACCGCGAGCGGCGCTCCACCACGGCGCTGAAGTACTTCGTCTATCTCAACGACGTGGAGAAGCGCGATCATCGCGGCCTGCTGAAGAAGCTGGAGGAGGATGGCCAGTTTGGCTGCTGGACCTGGCAGTTCCCCGGCCACCCGCGGATCAGCCGCGACCTGCTGGATTCCATCACCGAGATCAGCTTCCTCGACCGCAACCTCAAGCTGTTCGAGCGCAAGGGGCTGCGGGTGCTCGACATCGGCGCCGGCTACGGCCGCCTGGCGCACCGCGTCTGCACCTCCGGCATCGACGTCGCCTCCTACGTCTGCTGCGACGCGGTGCCGATGTCCAGTTTCCTCTGCGAGTACTACCTGGAGTACCGCAAGCTCAGCCCGCCGGCGCGCGTCTGCCTGCTCGACGAGGTGGAAAAGCTGCAGCCCGGCAGCTTCGACATCGCCTTCAACGTGCACAGCTTCTCCGAGTGCACCCACGCCGCCATCGCCTGGTGGGTCGGCCAGCTCAAGCGCCTCAAGGTGCCGTACCTGTTCCTGATCCCCAACGAGGGCGACCAGCTGCTGTCCACCGAGTCCAACGAGGGCAAGGTGCGGCGCGACTTCTCCGGCCTGCTCGACGAAGCCGGTTATCGGCGCATCAAGGCCGACTACGTCGTCGGCGATCCGGCCGCGCGCGAGCTGGTCGCCAATCCCGACCAGATGCTGCTTTATCAGCTGAACGGCGCCTGATGCACATCCAGGGTCAACCGCGCGGCCCCAAGGTCTGGGCCAAGGCACTGCTGGAGCGGCTCGGCTACCGCATCGAGCGCCTCACGCCGGACGACCTGCGCTACCGCCGTGGCGGATACGACGACAGCACGCCGCTGCCCCCGGACGCGGAAGCGGAGCTGCGTCCGGACAACCCGCGCCTGCGGGAGCTGAAGCAGCGCTACGCCAAGGTCGACTCGCCGGTCTGCGCCCATACCCTGTGGAGCGTGGAGATGGACGATGCCACGCTCGACCTGCGCTGGTTCCGCGGCGACAACGCCTACGTCTGGCAGTACCGCAGCGTGCGCGAGCAGGCGCGCTTCAAGTACTACCTCTATACCCAGTACGTCGCGGCGCTCGATCGCCGCGGCCTGCTCGGCGGGACCCTGACCGAGGACGGCGCCTTCGGCTGCTTCGTGTTCAAGCACCACGAGCTGCCTTCGGCCAGCCGCGACCTGCTCGACTCGGTCAACGAGCTGTACTTCCTCGACCGCCACTGGAACCTGTTCGGCCGCGGCAGGACGCGGGTGCTGGACATCGGCGCCGGCTACGGCCGCCTGGCCCACCGCATGCTCGCCGCGGCGCCGAACGTCGAGCGCTACTGGTGCATCGACGCGATCCCGCGCAGCACGTTCCTGTGCGAGTGGTACCTCCGGTACCGGGGCTGCCTCGACCGCGCCACCGTGGTGCCGCTGGACCAGATGGAGAGCGCCATTTCCAGGGGGCAGGTGGACCTGGCGCTGAACATCCACAGCTTCAGCGAGATGAGCTACGCCGCCATCGAGGCCTGGATCGCCTGGCTGGCGCGGCTGGAAGTGCCGGCCCTGCTGATCCTGCCCAACGACCCGCACAAGCTGCAGAGCCTGGAGGCGGACGGCAGCAAGCGCGGCATCGACGGCCTGCTGGCGCAGCACGGCTATCGGCTCAAGATGCGCGAAAGCACCATCCGCAACGCCGACCTGCGCGAGCTGATGGGCATCGACGAGCACTTCTTCCTGTTCGAGAGGGGCTGAGTGCTCGAGCTGGCCTGCTCCTCGGACGCGGGCTTCCTGCCGCACGTTTCCGCCATGCTGCATTCGGCGCTGGCGCACACCCGGCCACCGCTGCGGGTCTGGCTGATGCACGCGCAGGCCCTGCCGGCCGAGGGCTGCGACAAGTTGCGCGCGGTGGTGGAGAGCGGCGGCGCAAAACTGGAATTCCTGCCGATCCCGCGCGAACTGCTGCGCGGCTTTCCCACCGAGCGGTTCCACGAGGCGGCCTGGTACAAGGTGCTGTTGCCGGAGCTGCTGCCGCAGCTCGAGCGCGTGCTCTACATCGACGCCGACACCATCGTCGCCGATTCGCTATGGCCGCTGTGGCAGACCGACCTGCAGGGCCAGCTCTACGGCGCCGTAACCAACCCGCTGTACCCCTACATGCGCAACTGGCCCAAGGAAGACCTCGGCCTGGACGATCCGCGCGACTACATCAATACCGGCGTGCTGCTGCTGGATCTGAAACGCTGGCGCGAGGAGGGCGTCGTCGATCAGCTGCGCCGGTACGGCGCCGCGCACCCGCACAACACCTGCCCGGAACAGGACGCCATGTCCGCCCTGATCCCGCGCCGCCGGGTGCACCTGCACCCGCGCTGGAACGCGCAGAGCACGGTGTTCGAGCTGGCGCCGAAACGTCTGCCGTTTACGCCGCAGGAGGTGGCCGAGGCGCGGGCGCGGCCGGCGGTGATCCACTACATCGGCCCGTTCAAGCCCTGGCACTACCTGTGCAAGCACCCGCTGCGCGGGCTGTACTTCGACCACCTGCGGCAGACGCCGTGGCCGGTGCGGCCGCTGGAGGGCAGGGGGCCGTTCAACCGTCTCCTCAAGCCCCTGCCGCTGCGGCTGCAGCGGCGGCTGATCCTGCTGCGGCAGGAAATAGGAAAATGGGGGGGGCGGTGAAGCAAGCTCCTCCGGGCTGCCCGCTTCGGCGACAACTGACCTTGATGTGTCCGCTCCCACAAACCTGCCGCGGACCGGCAGGCTGTAAGGCGCCAAAGCGGGACGGGTGGACTCTTTGAAAGTGAATGGCCGCTTCTGGCGCTCCTGGTCAGTCAACCGGCAGCTCCCGGCGCTTTCCGGACGATCGCGACCGGCAGCTTTGCGCAAGGATGTTGAGTACGCCACGAGCAGATGGCGCCAACCGCTGACTTTTGGGAAGCCCTATACTGGCGCGTATGGACCAAGATTCGCTCAGGGGATACCAAATGTCCGCACTGCACCAGGCGCTGTTGGCCACGGCTCTTTTTGTCTCGGCTTGCAGTGGAGGCGGTGCATCTGGCGGCAGCAGTAGTGGTAGCAGCAGTAGCAGCAGCGGATCCGGCGGCGCAACGATTCTCAGCGGCGTCTACAACGGCCGGATCAGCAACGGCACCACCTACCTAGCTCCCTATGACATCTATCTGGACAGTGCCGGCAACGCCGAAATCGTGCGCATCCAAATGGACAGCGACAATACCGCCTTTTCCGTGACGCGCGTGAACGGCCCCATCTTTTCCGGGTCCGGCTCGTACTCCGCCATCAGCTACGCCGTCAATTCAAATCATCTGGATAACGACGGTACAGTCGAAAACATCACCCTCCAACTCACCGGCACTCAGGGAGGTAGTATCACCGGCAGCTACAGTGGTTCTGGCGTCGGGTACAACAGTATCAGCACCGACTACGGCGTCTACTCCGGCACGCCAACCACCCTCGCCACGCTGGCCGGAAGCTATGCCTTCGGCTACTACCTTGGTGGCCAGAACTATACCGGCACCGTCATCATCACTTCGACCGGTATCGTCTCAGGCACCGACAGCGGCGGCTGCAGCTACAGCGGAACCGTCGGCGCCCAGGCCGCCGACAATGTCTTCGATCTCAGCTTCAGCAGCAGCTGCCTATCCACCGCGCTGTCTGGTGTATTGTTCGCGCCTCCCGGAAGCAACCAGGTCAACCTTGCCGTCAACAACTCGAGCGGCGCGTTGTACGCTGTGCTGACCAAGCAGGCAACATAGTCCGCAAGCGACTGGCAGCGAGGAGCCGGGAATGAATGAATGGGTGCGCGCTGTATCGCGCGCGACGGTCGCGGCAGTCGCAGCATTGTGCGCGGGCTGCATGCGCGCGCCGCTTTACAAGGAGCCGGCTACCGGCGGGTGGGCGACGATCTCTTTCGAGGAAATTCCGAAGGTTGGCATGCTCTACACCTTCGAGAGCGCTGCAGACTGCAAGGGCAAGCAGTATGTCCCCCATGGCCAGGGACTCCCCTACTCACAGGTGCGCATTCCCGCCGGCACTGCCATGACGCTGTGGGTGCAAAGCGACATTGCCGGCTCGTACGCTCGAGCAGAATGGTGTGATGCAATGTTCACCTTTACTCCGCAGCCCGGCGAAATGTATCTGCTTCACGCAGCCACCCAGAGCAGCCATTGCCTGTATAGCCTGTCCGACGCCTCGGGCAGACCGGTACTCATCCAGAACCGGAGCACCAAGGTTCCCATAAGCGATGCGGGCAGCTGGTGCAGCAGTGAATAGTTGAGCATTAACCGTTTATCTGGCAGCTTTCGGCAGACCAATTTAGGGGGGCCAACATCTGCTCCTGGCCCACTCCGGCAATACAGAGTACTTCTGCAGACCGGACATCTCACCCGTCAATCGGCGGGCTGCAGTATGGGAGGAGCCATCCATCGGTCCGACATGCGGAGAGGCTTGGTAATGATCGACTGCAAGATAGCGGAACACTAAACTTGCACTCACGAGGGAGATCTATTGCCCATGAAGATCGGACCGGACCCGGACTGGATACCTTGTACTTATGCGCGTTGCGATCATATCCACGGCCCCTTCTATCACGGGACAGCGGTAGCACTTGAGCCCGGCACGCTGCTTAGCCCCGGGTTCGAGTCCAACTACCAGAAGGGGCGGGTCTCCAACAACATCTATTTCACCGCGCTTTCTGCTCCTGCCGCGGGGCTGGCGGCGGAGCTTGCAGTGGCCTTGACTGGTGCCCAGCCGCCCGGGCACGTCTACTTGGTGGAACCAACAGGGCCTTTTGAGGACGATCCGAACGTCACGAACAAGCGCTTCCCCGGGAATCCCACCAAATCCTACCGAAGCATCTATCCGCTCCGCATCATTGCCGAAGTCGAGGGATGGGAGCCGAACGCCCCCGAGCTGGTTAAAGGGATGCTGGAGAACTTGGAGAAGCTCCGGAAGCAGGGCCTGCAGGACCTCATCGAGGACTAGGATTCGCCAAGACAATCGTCATGCCTGCTGAGCGGCCCACAAGTCGAAGATTGGACTGACCGCCCCTGGCCCCATTCCGACTGCGCGGCGCCTTTCTGCAGAGCGGACATTCCTGCGGACCAATCCAGGGTCCGCGGTGTGACAACCGGTCGTGTCCGACAGCTGCTCCGGCAACTGCGTCCTAGCCCGGCTCTCGCGGACCTGCGACGTTACCCCGAAATTGAGTAGCAGCATGGTTTAGAGTCCGACCCAAGACCTGAGGAGGTCGGACGTGAAGAAGCGTTATACGGAAGAGCAGATCATCGGTTTTCTGAAGGAAGCCG
>Ga0070741_10002879_pt1 | contig 44506 bp, 39 predicted proteins | sample Coa_R1_4_FD_66440 | JGI IMG/M metagenome (GOLD analysis project Ga0070741, IMG submission 66440) | Surface soil microbial communities from Centralia Pennsylvania, which are recovering from an underground coalmine fire - Coalmine... | ecosystem: Environmental > Terrestrial > Soil > Unclassified ... | reverse complement strand
CTCCGGGCGACGCCCCACTAACAATGTCGGCGGCAGCGCCCCAGCCGTGCAGCGAGCGGGCGCGGCGAGTGGCATGGGCCTGCGCTCTTTCCCGCCGCGCGAGCGCCGGCAGCTCGCCCACCCTGGGCGCCCCGCCCCGGCGAGCCACCCCCTGGGAGCGCGGGCGTCTCGCCCGCCCGGCCGGCGGAGGCTGCGCCAGCGAGGCGGATAGGCCAGCCGGGCCCAAGGCCGAGGGTCACTCCAGGCTCGCGGCGTTCCCGGCCGCGAGGCCGGTAAGAGGCGCGGGCGGTACTGCTCTGGGCCGGCGAGCGTGACCGTTCTGGTGGCGCGCGTCAGCGCGCGGCGGGGCCGGCCAGGCGCGTGGCGGCGTCGAGGTAGCTATTGTCGAGGAAGCGGTCGAGATCGGGGAGCGGGTCGGGCGCCGTGCCGACCTCGCGCATCAGCTCGATCAGCGCGTCGAGCTGCGCGCGCGTGGTCCGCAGGTCGGTCGGGTAGGTGCGGCCCTCCACGGCGGCCCCGTAGGCGATCTGCGTGTCCTCTTCGTTGCTCTTCGCCACGTCCATCAGGATGCTGACCGCCTCGGCGCGGTTCGCCGGATCGTACAGCCAGCGCACGCTCTCCAGCATCCCCGCCAGCCAGCGCGCCACCGTGTCGCGGTGCTCCGCGGCCCAATCGCGGTTCACCAGCAGGCCGCCGTAGGCATAGGGCGGCAGCGTCTCCGCCAGATTGGCCAGCATGTGGTAGCCCTCGCGCTCCGCCCGCACGTCAATCGGCGGCGTCAGCAGCACCCCCGCCGCCTGACCGCTCGTGAGCGCCGCATACCGCTCCGGCGTGCTGCCCACGGCCACCAGCTCGTACTCCCCCGGCGCCACGCCATTCTGGCGCAGCGTGCGAATCAGCATCCCCGCCGTCACGTCGTTCACGGCGCCCGCCGCCAGCGTCTTGCCGCGCAGGTCCGCGTAGCTCGTCGTCGCGGGGCTGACCGCCAGCTTGTAGGTCGCCCGCTCCGTCTGGGTCCCCACCAGCGTGATCGGCGCGCCCTGCAGCACCGCCAGCAGCGCCGTGTCCGGGATGAAGCCGCCCGTCTCGTACGACCCCGACGCCAGTGCGCGCGCCGCGTCCGGGATGCGCGGCGTGATCGTTACGTCGAGCGTGATGCCGCGCGCCGCGAAAAACCCCTTTGCCTGCCCCACCCAGGTCGGCCAGTACGGCGCCGCCGGGCTGATCAGCGTGTGACTCACCGTCTCCGACGCGGCCGGCGCCGCGGCGGCTGCCGGCTGCTGGCCGCTTGGCGCCGCGGCGCCCGACGGCTGCTGTGCGGCCGCCCCGCCCGCGGCCGTGGGCGCCGCTGGCGGCTGCGCCGCCGGCGCGGCTGGCTTCGCCGGTACGGCCGGCGCCACCGGCGCTCCCCCGCCCGTCGGGCCACAGGCCGCCAGCCCCCCCACCAGCAGCGCCGCCATCCCCAGTCCCCGCGCGCCACCTCTCCGTCGCATCGCCCACCTCCTCCCAGCCCCGCGGCCTCGTGTCGGCAACCTTCACTCCACGCCTGAAGGTGCCCCACACGGGCTCACGGAACGGGGCTCCTCGCGTGCGACCAGAGTACTCCGGCGCCCGCCGCCGCGCAACACCACGCGCGTGCCTCGCTGGTACTCTCGCGGATGAACAGGCCGATCGGGCCGGGGCCTTTGTCGCGTAGGTGGCCCTGCACGCCCGGCAGCAGAGGCGCCGGGCGCAGGTGCACGTACACGTCGAAGGCCTACCGAATGGGATCGGCAGGCCTCACCGCGTTACTAGGATTGGGTAAGCGGCCGCGCCTACCCCGCGCGCTGCTGCGCCTCCTTCGGCGGCCGGCCCAGCCGCGGCCGCTCGAACGCCACGACCACCGGCGCCCGCACCTCGGCCACCTCGTCGAGGAACACCGGCCCGCCACAGTGCGCGCAGCGGACCTGGGCGAGCCGCGTCCGTACGCGCCCCGAGCCGTCGGCCGCCACGAACACGCCCCCGCTCGGCCCCGCGGCGGGGAGCCACTGCCAGGTGCCGGACACCCGCCCGCAGTGGTAACACTTGACCTCGGCCTCTAGCTGCATCATGCCCTCCATACCCTGGCACCAGGATACGGGGTCCGCCGCGACCCTACATCGGTCGTTACGGTGCTTCCCGTCCCCTACCTTCGGGGGGCAGGGCCTCCCCCGTTTGGGGGAGGCGCAGCAGCGGCTCGCGGATGCTGTGAAGCTCTCGCGCTGCCAGCCCGACGATGCGCGAGAGCCAGCCTAATGGTGGCCGAAGGTGCCCTCGTAGTCGCGCCGCAGCTCGGCCGGCAGGTAGCGCTCCTCGAGCTGCACCACGAAATCGTCGCCCAGCAGCGTGTCGGTGGGCGGGCGGCCCCAGCGGCTCTCGCCGCCCTTGCCCCGCCAGGCGTCCAGCGCCGCCGGCCCCTGCGCGCGGAAATCGTGCAGGAAGTCCCACGCCGCCTGCGCCGCGACCGACGCCACGATCGCCGGGAAGATCACCACCGCCGGCCCCAGCTCCCGCCACTCCGCCAGCGACGGCGTCGGCGGCGCCCCGTAGTACGACACCATCACCGGCCCGGGCACCCGCCGGCACACCTCGCGGATCTCCTCCCGCGTGTTCATGCTGTTCATCCAGACGATGTCCACGCCGCCGTCCTGCAAGTACGCCGTCGCCCGCTCGATGGCCCCCTCGAACGTGCCGCCCTCCGCGCCGATCAGGTCGCAGCGCGCGCAGATCACGAAGTCCGGGTCCAGCGCGTCGCGCGCCGCCACCGCCGCGCGGTACTTGCCCACCGCTTCCTCCACGGAGATGCAGCGCCGCCCCGCGTGCTTGCCCGATTTCTTCGGCGCTTCCTGGTCCTCCAGGTGCAGCCCCGCCACGCCCGCGCGCACATACTCCTGCACCGTGTAGTACACGCCCACCGCGTTCCCAAAGCCCGTGTCCGCGTCCACGAAGATCGGAATGCCGCAGCGCGCCGCCAGGTGGCGCGCGTGGTCCACCAGGTCCCGCATCCCCATGATGCCCACGTCTGGCAGCCCGTACAGGAACGCCGCCGTCTGCGACCCCGCCAGGAAGTAGGCCTCGCAGCCGACCGCCTCCGCCATGCGCGCCAGGTACGGGCTGAAGCCGCCCGGCATGATGAGCGGCTCTGGCCGCTGGATCAGCGCGCGCAGCCGCGTCGTCGCGCGCAGCGTCGCCTCGCTCATGCTGCCTCCCTCCGCCCCGCCTACGACGACGGCCGCTCCACGTACCCAAACGTGCCCTGGTAGTCCCGCTGCAGCTCGCTCGGCAGGAACCGCTCCTCCAGCTCGCGGACGAGCGCCGCGTCTACCAGCGTCGCGCGGTCGGCCGCGCCCCAGCGGCTGGCCTGCGCCCGCTGCCGCGACTCCGCCAGCGCCGCCGTGCCCCGCGCCTTGAAGTCGTGCAGCAGGTCCCAGGTCGCCTGCAGCGCCGCGCTCGTCGTCAGCGCGGGGAAGATCACCGCCGCCGCGCCCAGCGCCGCCCACTCCTCCAGCGTCGGCCCCGGCGGCGGCCCGCCGTACACCGGCAGCACTGGCGCGGGAATGCGGCGGCAGGCCTCCGCGATCTGCTCCCGGCTCTGCAGCGTGTTGATCCAGATCATGTCCGCGTGGCCCTGCTCGACGTAGGCGATGCAGCGCTCGACCGCCCCCTCGAAGCTGCCACCCTCGGCCCCCACGAAGTCGCAGCGCGCGCAGATCACGAAGTCCGGATCGAGCGCGTCGCGCGCCGCCACCGCCGCCTGGTACTTCCCGACCGCCTCCTCGACGGAGATGCAGCGCCGCCCCGCCGTCGTGCCCGACTTCTTTGGGGCCTCCTGGTCCTCGATGTGCAGCCCGGCCGCTCCCGCCCGCACGTACTCCTGCACTGTGTAGTACACGCCCACGGCGTTCCCGAACCCCGTATCCGCATCCACGAAGATCGGGATGCCGCAGCGGGCCGCCACGTGGCGTGCGTGGTCCACGATGTCGCGCAGGCCCATGATGCCCACGTCCGGCAGTCCATACAGGAACGCCGCCGTCTGCGAGCCCGCCAGGAAGAACGCCTCGAAGCCCGCCAGCTCCGTCATCCGCGCGAACAGCGGGCTGAACCCGCCGGGGATCAGCAGCGGCTCGGGCCGCCGCAACAGCTCGCGGAAGCGCGTGGTCATGCGCTGCTCGGCCACCGGCTCGACCTCCCCCGTCGCAAGGCTGCTGCAATCTACCAGATCGCCGGCGGCCCCGCCCGCGGAGCCGCTTCCCTCGGCCGCGCCGCGCCCCCTGGAGCGGCCAGGCGCCCGCGTGCTACGCTCCCATCACGCCCGGCCACTGCGTGCTAGCGCAGGCCAGGCCGCCGCGCCGCCGCGCATCAATAAATCCAGCTCGCGCACCCCGCGTACCGGCCCCCCGCCATTGGGAGGCGGGAAGCCCACCTCTCCCCCCTTCCCTGATAGGGAAGGGGGGCCGGGGGGGTTAGGTCCGCGCTCAGGAGGCCCACTTGCCGCACGCCGACACCCCCGACGGCCCGCTCTACTACGAGCACGTCAACTTCCAACCGCCCTGGCAGCGCCCCACCCCCGTGCTGCTCCACCACGGCATCGCGCTCACCAGCGACTTCTGGTACGACTGGCTGCCCACGCTCGCCGCCGCCTTCCCCGTCATCCGCTTCGACTGGCGCGGCTACGGCCGCTCCCACGTGCCCGGCCCCGGCTACCCCTGGTCGCTGGAGCAGTTCGCCCGCGACGCCTGCGCTGTCCTCGCCGCCGCCGGCTACGACCGCTGCCACTTCGTCGGCGAGTCCATGGGCGGCACCACCGGCCTCTACCTCGCCAGCCACGCGCCCGAGCGCATCGTCACCCTCACCACCGCCTCGACCGCCTTCGACGGCCGCGCCGTCCGCGGCCTCGACGACTGGGCGGCCACCTTCGCGGCCGGGGGCGCCGCCGCCTGGTCGCGCGCCATGATGCCCCGCCGCCTCGACATCGACCGTGTCGACCCGGCCCTCGCGGCCTGGTTCGAGCGTGAGCAAGCGCGCGCCGCCCCCCACGTCGTCCTCGGCCACGCCGCCGTCCTGCGCGCCGCCGACCTCACCGCCGACCTCGCCCGCATCCGCGCCCCGCTGCTCGTCCTCACCCCGGGCGACAGCCCGTTCGTCTCCAGCGCGATCGCGGCCGACCTCCACCGGCGCGTGCCCGGCTCCGAGCTGCGGGAGTTCCCCGGCGCCCGCCACGCCGTCATCAGCTCGCACGCCCGCGAGTGCGCGCGCGCCGTCGTCGCGTTCATCCAGCGCCGCGCGCCCGCACCGCCGGAATAGAGAAGACCGACTTGGACGCAGCCCACCCCCCGGCCCCTGAGCAGGTCACCCAGGCGACTTCTTACAATCGCCGCCCTGAAGGGCGGGCCTCCAGACCAATGTCCCAGGCCCGCCCTTCAAGGCGGCGGGCTGTTGAGCACACCCGGGGCCAGCAGCTTAGTCCCCGCTACGGCCGAAAAATCGCCGCCACCTTGTCCGAGTTGAAGATCCACGTCTCGGCGAAGGCCAGCACCTCCGCCGGCCGCTCGGCCATCGCGCCCGCCAGGCACACCCAGTTCAGGAACTCGTGCTGCCCCGCGTCCACCAGCGTATCGAGGCTCAGGTTCCGCCATTCTCCGTGCCGCCCCGCCTGCAGCTCCGCCAGCCGCTTGCGGTCCGACTCCACGTCCGGATACAGCCCGTGGTGCTTCTTCGTCAGGAACGCGTGCGACCACGATGACGACCCGATCAGCGCCACCCGCCAGGGGCTTGCCCCTAGGATCTCCGCCACCGCCCGCCCCAGGTCGAAGCAGCGCCGCGGCGTCGGCGCCGGCGGCGCCGGCAGCACCGGGCCGCTGTTCTCCCGGATCTCCGTGCGGTTCATCAGATCGCTGCCGTAGCAGTTCACGTGGAACGGCACCACGGGATAGTCGAACCCCCGCTGGTCGTAGTCCAGGTACATGATCGTCCGCATGAAGGCGTGCGCCAGCGTCGGGTGGTGGTGCGGCTTGTAGGCGTACGCCACGTCGAACTCGTGCAGGATCAGCTCGCGCGCCAGGTAGCCCGCCGCCTCGCGGTGCCCGCGCACCGGCACCACCTTGTCCGTGGGCTGCCCCCACACGTTCCGCGGCGTGTTGATCACCCGGCTCGCCTGGTAGGGCAGGCAGTCGAGCTGGTCGTACATGTACACGCAGAACGGCGGAACCACGTCCTCCTGGAAGTTCTCGTACTGGTCGTCGCCCCAGATCAGCACGAAGTCCGGCTGAAACGCGTCCAGCTCCGCGCGCAGCCGGCGGAAGGCCCCCACCACCAGCTCGCGGTGGGCGCGGGCGGCGCTCAGCCCCTCGTCGTCGCCCCACTCCTGGCGCATCGGCCGCGGCCAGTTCTCCAGCGCCCGCGCCGCGGCGGGAATGCTCTCCCGCTTCAGGAAGCTCCGCAGGATGTCGGCCATGTTCTCGTCGGGAAACTGGAACATCGGCGCGTGCGACAGCCCGATGCCGAGTAGCTCGCCCATGCGCACACCTCCCTCGCCCGGCGGCCGCGCCCTCGCCGCGCGGCTCCCGCTGCGCGCGGCCTTGCTCGTCGCGGCGATGGTAGAGCCTGCACGGTGGCCTGTCAAGCAATCCGGCCCCGCGCGGGCTCGCCCGCGCGGCGGCCGCCCCGCCCCTCAGGCCGCCGCCTCCACCGCCTCCACCGGGTAGCCCGCCCGCCAGGCCGCGAACCCCCCCTGAAGCGCGGCGGCGTCGAATCCCAGCGCGCGGAGCTGCTGCGCCGCACGGGCGCTCGTGGCCTCGTCCGGTCAGGTGCAGTACGTCACCACCGGCCGCTCGCGCGACGCCCGGGCCGCCCACTCGGTCACCTCGTCCGGCGGCACCCGCACGTCGCCCGGAATGCGCGCCCGGTCGTGGGCATACGACGAGCGCGAGCGCACGTCCAGCACCAGCGGCGGGGCGTCGCTCGCCAGGCGCGCCGCCAGCTCCTCCGGGCTGATGCGCGGCACCGCGCCCGGGCGCTTGCGGAACAGGCCCGCCGCCGTCGCCTCGCGCTCCTCCGCCAGCGTCGCCTCCCGCACGGCGCGCGCGTAGCGCTCGGCCAACGGCGCGGCGGTCACCCCGTGCGCGATCACCGACACGATCACCACCACCCCCGCCAGCCCCAGCAGCAAGTCCGCGCCCGGCACGTCCTTGGTGACCAGCAGCAGCGCGAACAGCAGCGAGCTGAGCCCCCGCGGCCCGAACCAGCCGATGAACCGCCGCCCGCGGCCGCTGATCGGCGCGCGCCACAGCACCAGGCTGATCGCGGCTGGCCGCGCCACGGCCAGCACGATCACCGCGAACAGCAGCGTCGGCAGCAGCGGCGCCGCGCTAATCGCCGTCGACAGCATGGCGCCGAACAGGATGAAGGCCAGCAGCATCACCAGCTCGGACGTGATCGCGCCGAAATCCAGGAAGCAGTCGCAGATGTCGTAGTCGAGCGCCACGATCGCGGCCCCGGCAGCAAACACCGCCAGGAACCCGCTGCCGCCCGCGGCCTCCCCCGCGACGTACGCCGCCAGCAGCGTCCCGACGCCGTACAGAGCGCGGTACTCGTTGCTGATGGGCGTATAGGCGCGCGCCTGCCGCATCAGCCACACCGCCACCGCCCCGACGGCCAGCCCCACCAGCGGCCCGAGCACGAACAGCCGTCCCAGCAGCATCAGCCAGTCGGCCGTGCTGCCCAGCTCCCCCCGCGCGACCGTCGCCAGCACCAGGATGATCGGCAGCACCACCAGGTCATTCGTCCCCGCCTCCGTCTGCAGGGCGCGGCGCACGGAGCGCGGGATGCGCTTGTCGTGGACCACGTCCCGCAGCACGACCGGGTCAACCGACGACAGGATGGCTCCCAGCAGCAGCGCCTGCACGGGCGGCAGCGCCAGTAGCAGCGCCCCGGCCCCGCCGATCAGCAGCACGGTGAGCAGCGTGCCCGGCCCCAGGGCCAGCACCGGCACGATCCAGGCGTTGCCTAGCTCGTCGAACCGCAGGTTGACCGCGTCGAGGAACAGCACGAACGACAGGCTCAGAATTGCCACCACCTCGAGCGCTGCGCTGTGCGCCCCGATGCGGACCCACCCCAGCCCGTGCTCCCCGAGCAGGAAGCCCAGCGCCAGGAAGATCATCGGCGACGACACCGGGGCGCGCGCCACCAGCCCCGACGTGAGCGCGGCCACGGCCAGCACCACCGCGATGAGGCCAAAGGCCGTCAGCACGTCCGACATGGCCGCCTGGCTGCCCCCGCGCGCCGCCCAGCGCTCACGCGGTCAGCACGGGCGACGTGGTGTCCTCGAAGGTGATGCACTCGTTCTTGGCGGGGTCGCGCACCAGCGCGATCGGCTCGCCGCCCTCCTCGACCACCTTGATCTGCTCCGCCAGCAGCTTCCGGAACAGCACGATGCCCCGGTCGGTGGCCCCCAGGTGCTCCTGCGAGCGGTCGTAGAGCGCCCCCTGCGTCTCCCAGGCCATGCGGTCCTGCTCGTAGAAGCTGGTCAGGTTGTACTCCCCGTCCGGCAGCAGCCCGTCGCCCTTATCCTCCACCGGCGGGTCCTCCGGCTGCTCCACGCGGCGCCCGTCCGGCGACGGCGTAAACACCATGATGTAGATCTGCGTGTGCGTGTCGTCAATCGGCACGCGCCAGTGGACGCACTCGTCGCGGCCCTGCGGGATGCGCAGGATATTCGGGAAGACGAGCGGCGGCCGCACCTCCACCTCCGGACGGTCGCCACCGTAGGTGCAGCGCTTCGTCACCCCCCACTCGCACACGTCCCAGTCGTAGCCCACGATCGGCCGGTAGTAGTACGCCCCGTCGTCAATCCCCAGCGTCTTCATCATGTGCCCGTGCAGGTAGTATGTGTGGACCGTGTCCGCCGTGTTCTCCTGCGCCTGCAGCCAGTTGCAGCGCAGCGGCGCCTGCGTCTGGATCTTCCGCACGCCGTCCTCGCGCACGAGCACGTCCCAGCGGGGCAGCAGCGGCGCCGGCGGCGGCCCCATGTACACGAACAGCAGCCCCGCCAGCTTCTGCACCGGGTACGCCCGCTGCCGCACCCGCTCCTTGAAGGTGCTGCCCACCGGCTCGAACGGCTGCTCCAGGCACTGGCCGTCCGCCGTCCCGAACTTCCAGCCGTGGTAGGCGCAGCGCAGCCCGCAGTCCTCCACGAACCCGTAGTACAGCGACACCCCCCGGTGCGCGCAGTGCTCCGCCAGGCAGCCGTAGCGCCCCTGCGCGTCGCGGAACACCACCAGCTCCTCGCCCAGCACCGTCACCCGCTGCTTCGGCCGCGCGGGCGTCAGCTCGCTGGCGATAGCGATCGGCTGCCAGTAGCGGCGCAGCAGCTCCCCGCACGGCGTCCCCGGCCCCACCCGCGTCAGCCGCTCGTTCTCTTCCTTGCTCAGCATCGCCTGCTCCTCCCTCCCGGCAAACGCCAGCGGACCACGAAATCGCGCGGCTCCCGGGGAGCGCCACCGGGCATCGCCTGCTCCTTCCTCTCCGGGAGCGCGAGCGGGGCATCGCGGCGCGCCCCCGCTCGCGTGATGTCCAGGCTGCAGCATGTTACCGCCGTTCTACTGCCCCCCCATCCGCCTGTCAAGCCCGCCCCCGACCCTCTCCCCCTTCCCGCATCGGAAGAGGGCCGGGGGCCTGGGCCGTCCTCTCCCCCTTCCCTGCTAGGGTAGGGGGTTAGGTAGTCGGCTGACGTCGCGACCGGCCACGCGGCGGCCCCCTTCCCTGCTAGGGAAGGGGGGTAGGGGGTTAGGTCCGTCCTCTCCCCCTTCCCTGCTAGGGAGGGAGGCCGGGGGGGTAGGTCCGCCCCCGCCCTACCCCAGCCCCAGGAACCGTAACGCATTGCCCGTCGTCAGCGCCGCGCGGTCCGCCGGCGCCAGGTCCGGTAGCTCGTCCAGCACCTTCCCCGCCGGCTTCTCGCGGATCGCGAACGGGTAGTCCGAGCCCACCGCGAGCTGCGACACCCCCACCAGCTCTATCAGGTAGCGCAGCGGCCGCGGATCGTACACGAGCGTGTCGAAGTACAGCCGGCGCGCGTACGTCTCCGGCGGGTGCGGCAGCGCCGCCCGCAGCTCCTCACTGATGCGCCAGCCGTGGTTCAGCCGCGGCAGCACCATCGCGAACCCGCCGCCCCCGTGGCTGCACGCGATCCGCACGGTCGGGTAGCGCTCCAGCACCCCGCCCGTGATCAGCGACGCCGCCGCGAACGCCGTGTCCAGCGGAAAACCGATGAAATTGTCCAGCGTGCCAGGCCCCACCAGCCGCTCGGCGCCCAGCGGGTGGAAGGCGTGTACGAACACCGCCAGCCCCAGCGCCTGCGCCTCCGCGAAGAACGGTAGGAAACACGGGTCGCCGATCGGCCGCCCGGCGATGTTCGAGCCGATCTCCACCCCCACCAGCCCCAGCGCCTTCACCTGCGCCAGCTCCGCGGCCGCCAGCTCCGGCTCCTGCATCGGCACCATGCCCAGCCCCGTGAAGCGGTCCGGCGCCTGCTCCACCAGCCGCACAAGCTGCTCATTCATATAGCGGCCGAAATCCCGCGCATCGGCCGCCTCCGCCCAGTACGTCAACAGCTCCGGCATCGGTGACACCGCGTGCCGCGCGATACCGAGCTGATCCATCTCCTCCAGCCGCCGCGCGGCACTCCAGCACTCGTCCGTCACCGTGCGAAAGTTCCGCCCGGAGATCATCACCTGGCCGCGCCGCGCGTCGAGCCGCTGCATCCGCGGCCAGCGGTCGCCCCCCGGCCGGTCGCCCATCTCCGGAAACGCCTCGGGCACGAAATGCGTGTGGATATCAACGACCATGCCTCTCCCCTCCCCGCCGCCAGCGACCGGCGCCCACTGCCGCCCGCCTCGCCACTTGCCCCATCGCGCCCCACGGCGGCTCTCGGATCCCCGCCCGGGCGTAGCGCAAGGGCTCGTCTCCTGCCGCCCCGCCTCCGCCCGAGTCGTCCCCCTCAGGCCATTCGGTAGGGCAGGGGCTCGTCCCCTGCCGCCCCGCGGCCGCGATGGCCCCTACCTGTCGAGAACCGCTGTAGTGTGCCACAACGCGCCCCTTGCACCCACCCCGTCGCGCGCCCGCCGCCCTTGACCGGCCAGCGCGCGGCCCACTACCATGCGCCCACGGGCCGCGCCGAGCCGGCGTTCGCGGATAGGGCCGCCGATGCAGGGCTCCCGCTGCGCGCCCGACGACACCGGCCGCGCGAAGTTCTGCGTCGAGTGCGGTGCGGGCTCGCCCTCGCCTGCGCCCAGTGCCGCGCCGAGCTGCCCGCCGGCGCCAGGTTCTGCCCCGACTGCGGCCAGCCCGCCGCCGCGCCGCCGTCCGTGCCTGCTGCGGCCGTGGTCGCGGCTTATGACTTTGCGGGCACCAGCACCCTGGTAGATATCGGCGGGGGCGATGGCTCGCTAATCGCCACGATCCTGGCCGCCTATCCACAGATGCGAGGAATCTTGTTCGAGCAGCGAGACGTGCTCGACAGTGCGCGGGTGACTTTGGAGCGGGAGGGCGTGCGCCTCCGCTGCACGCTCGTAGCGGGCGACTTCTTCCAGGCGGTGCCCGAGGGCGGCGATGCCTATCTTCTGAAAGACATCATCCACGATTGGGAGGACGAGCGGGCGCTCGTCATTCTCCAGCGCTGCCGGCAGGCGATGCGAGCCGACGGCAAACTCCTCCTGGTCGAGCGAGCGCTACCGGCCGGCAATGCCCCTGCAGCCGGCAAGCTAATCGACATCACGATGCTTACGGTCACCGGGGGCTGCGAGCGGACTCAGCTGGAATACCGCGACCTCCTCGCGCGGGCGGGTCTCGATCTCATCCGCGTCGTACCCACGGCGTCAGAAATGCTGATCGTGGAGGCGGTACCGGTCTAAGGGAGCCACGATTCTCGTCGTCCGGCCAAGCCATGATGCAGGCGCGCGTAAGCGCCCACCGCCGCACCGGACCCTGCCCCTGCACGTGCGGCTCGGGTCACGGAGGTTCGCAGCAGGGGCGGCACTGCAGCTGACTCTCCGCCTGCTCTACGCTCCCCCCTTCGCCACTGCTGGAACAAGGGCCACACTTGCGGATCTTCGAGGCCCAGCCGCCACGTGGCTACGCCGCCCACACCATAGCGATCCGCCAGTGCAAGGCGTACCGCCGCGCTGGCGCTTTCCTCCAGCCACACCTCGTGGTCCTGGAGGGCGTTCGGCTCCGGCGTGGGCGGCGCCAGGGGGCTGGGCGTCGCCGTGGGGCCCACCACCGGACAGGGCGGTGCCTCGCGCGTGGTCGCCGGGTGCTGCAGCGGCGGCACCGGCGGCAAGCTCGGGGCAGGTTCGCCGGCGGCGACCTGGTAGCGGAAGGTCGCCGACTGAGTCGCGGGATCGAGCACGATAGGGGCGCCATATTGGGCGGCCAGTCTGGCTGCCTGCGCGTAGCCGAGCGAGCGAGCGCCGCCCGAGGTAGTGTTCCAGTCGTAGCCGTAGAACGCGAGCCCGAGCAGTATTTTCTCGGCCGGGATTTGGCTGGTGGCAAATGCGAGCACCTGCTCGACCGCATCGGCCGGAGCGACCGGGCCGGGACCACCCCAGGCCCCGTGGTACTCGTACGCCATGATGGTGATGAGGTCCGCGTGGGGGGCCAATGCGGCGTAGTCGTAAGCGCCCGCCCAGCCGGTGGTCACGTCACGGCTCTTGGCTGCCAGCGCGAGGGTCAGCACCTTGCCGCGCTCGTGCAGGGCGGCCCCCAGGGCCGCGACGTAGGCGGTGTACGCGTCCCGGTCTGAGGCGTCCACGGCCTCAATGTCCAGATCAAAGCCGTCATAGTCCTCGGCTACGATGTACGCGACGATCTGCTGGATGCTCTGGGCCTTGACGGTTTGATCGGTCAGGAGGCGGTGGTTCAGCCACCCGGACAGGGTGAGCAGCGAGGGGAAGATGCGAATGCCGGTGGCTCGGGCGAACTGCTTGAGCGTCTGATCGTCACGGCTGGTGAGATTGCCGCAGGCGTCGATGCTGAGCCAGTGACCGGCGACCATGTCGAGGTGCTCGACATGGGCCTGCAGCGAAGTCCACGAGTTCGGATCGCCAGGCCCATAATAGCCGAGCACCAGACGCCCCGGGCGGGCCTGGAGAACCGGTGCGGTGGCGAGCAGAGTCGCTGCCGAGGTCGGCACCAGTACGGCGAGTACGATACCCAACACGAGCGTCCGTGGCCACCCCGACATATCTCTGGCTCCTGGCCATCTCGTGGCCGGGCGCGTGAACTGGTAAGGCTCAATATACTGATGCTGGCGTGTCGTAGCAAATCGCGAGCCCGGTCTCCACACCGGCCCATTCGTCACCGGTTGACCCGACGCCGGGCCCGACGCTACTATCGGGGCGCCGGCGGTTCCCAGCCACTACAGGCGCACGGGAGACACGCATGCAGTGTCCGCAGTGCCAGTACGATAATCGCGACCAGGCGAGGTTCTGCGAGGGCTGCGGAACTCGACTGCTGCGGCAGTGCGCCGCGTGCGGGACGGAGCTGGGGCCGACCGCGCGCTTCTGTAGCGAGTGTGGCACCCCGGTCGCGGCATCCTCAGCAACCGCGCCAGCCCCGATCTCGCAGGCTGCCAGCCGCTTCGCCTCGCCCGAGACTTACACGCCCCACCACCTGGCCGAGCGCATCATCAACTCCCGCGGCGCCCTCGAAGGCGAGCGTAAGCAGGTCACCGTCCTCTTCGCCGACCTCAAAGGCTCCATGGAGCTGCTCGCCGACCGCGACCCCGAGGAGGCCCGCCGCATCCTCGACCCCGTGCTCGAATGCATGATGGACGCCGTCCACCGCTATGAGGGCACCGTCAACCAGGTCATGGGCGACGGCATCATGGCGCTCTTCGGCGCCCCCCTCGCCCACGAGGACCACGCCGTGCGCGCCTGCTACGCCGCCCTCCGCATGCAGGAGAGCGTGAAGCAGCATGCCGACGCGGTGCGGCGCGCCGAGGGCATCACACCCCAGATCCGCGTGGGCCTCAACTCCGGCGAGGTGGTAGTCCGCGCGATCGGCTCCGACCTCCGTATGGACTACACCGCCGTTGGCCAGACCACGCACCTGGCCGCCCGCATGGAGCAGCTCGCCACCCCCGGCTCCATCCTGCTCGCGCCCGACACCCTGCGGCTCGCCGAGGGCTACCTGCAGGTGCGGCCACTCGGCCCCGTGAGCCTGAAGGGCCTGGGCGAGCCTGTCGAGGTGTACGAGCTGGTCAGGGCCGGCGCGGCCCGCTCGCGCCTGCAGGCGGCCGCCGCGCGCGGCCTCACCCGCTTCGTCGGCCGCGATGCCGAGTTGGAGACGCTGCGCCGCACCCTGGCGCAAGCCGACGCGGGCCACGGCCAGGTCGTCGCCCTCGTCGGCGAGCCGGGCGTCGGCAAGTCGCGGCTCGTCTGGGAGTTCAGTCACTCGCACCGCGCCGCGGGCTGGCTGGTACTTGCCGCCGGCTCCGTCTCCTACGGCAAGGCCACCTCGTACCTGCCCGTCATAGACCTGCTGAAAGCGTACTGCGGCGTGGAGACCCGCGACGACCCCCGCCGCGTGCGCGAGAAGGTCGCCGGCAAGGTGCTCATGCTGGACGAGGCGCTGCGGCCCGACCTCCCCGCCTTCCTCGCCCTGCTCGACGTGCCGGTCGATGACGGCGCGTGGCAGGCGCTCGACCCGCCCCAGCGCCGGAGCCGCACCCTCAACGCGCTCAAGCGCCTCCTCCTCCGCGAGAGCCAGGAGCAGCCCCTGCTGCTCATCTTCGAGGACCTGCACTGGATTGATACCGAGACCCAGGCGCTGCTGGACAGCCTGGTCGAGAGCCTGCCTACTGCCCGCCTGCTCCTCCTGGTAAACTACCGCCCCGAGTACGAGCACGCCTGGCACCGCAAGACCTACTACCAGCAGCTTCGCCTCGACCCGTTGCCGCCCGCGAGCGCCGACGCGCTCCTCGCCGCCCTCCTCGGCGACGCGGACGAGCTGCAGCCGCTCAAGCGTGCGCTCGTCGCCCGCACGGAAGGCAACCCCTTTTTCGTGGAGGAGAGCGTCCGCGCGCTGGTCGAGGCGGGGGTGCTGGCCGGCGAGCGCGGCGCCTACCGGCTGGCGCGGCCGTTCGAGAGCGCCCAGGTGCCGGCCACCGTGCAGGCCGTCCTGGCCGCGCGCATAGATCGCCTCCCTCCGGAGGACAAGCGCCTCCTCCAGTCCGCGGCCGTCATCGGCAAGGACGTGCCCCACCCGCTCCTCCAGGCCATCGCCGAGCTGCCCGACGAAGCGCTCCGCCAGGGCCTCGCCCGCTTGCACGCCGCCGAGTTCCTCTACGAGGCCAGCCTCTTCCCCGACCTCGAATACACCTTCAAGCACGCCCTCACCCACGAGGTCGCCTACGGCAGCCTCCTCCAGGAGCGCCGCCGCGCGCTGCACACGCGCATCGTGGACGCGATTCGAGCGCTCTACGCCGATCGCCAGGCCGAGCAGGTCGAACGGCTAGCGCATCATGCCCTGCGGGGAGAAGTATGGCCCGCGGCGTGGTCATACCTGCGCCAGGCAGCCAGCCGTGCTGCCGCCCGCTCCACTCACCGCGAGGCCGTGGCGTATTTCGAGCAAGCCCTGGACGTCGCCAACTACCTACCGCCTGACCGCGAGATAGTCGAACAGGCAATCGACTTGCGCTTTGACCTCTGTAACTCGCTCCAGGCGCTGGCCGACATGGACCGCTGGATGCGGTACCTTCATGAGGCGGAACGGCTCGCCGAGTCCTTGGACGACCGCCGCCGCTTGGGATGGGCGTACGCGCTCTTGACCACCCCCTCGTCGGCGGTGGACGAGCCTGCTGTTGCAGTCGGCTATGGGGAGCGGGGCCTGGCGATCGCCGAGGAGCTGAATGATCTCGGCATGCAAGTGGCCGCCAGGCAACAGCTCGGGGCAGTCTACCGGACGCTAGGGAACTATCCGAGGGCCGTGGACCTCCTGCGCCGCAACGTAGCGATCCTGTGTGGTGAGAACGCCCACCAGCGCTTTGGTCTGGCGGGGTATCCGGCTGTCGGCTCACGATCGCACTTGATCCGAACGCTGGCGGAGTGCGGCGAGTTCGCGGAGGCAGCCCGCCGCGGCGAGGAAGCCTTAAGCATCGCCGCGGAGAAGGCCTTTGCCTTCGCCTCGGTCGCCGCGCTCACCAGCGTTAGCGAGCTCTGCGTTAACCAGGGCGATTGGCCCCGGGCGATGTCGCTGCTGGACGAGGCCAGGAAGCACATCGAGCGACAACAGATCCGCTTCTTTCTTCCCATGGCCAACGCGCTATCGGGTTACGCGCTCGTCCTCGGCAACCGGGCCGGGGAGGCCATCGGGTACCTCGAGCGTGCGTTGGAAGAACGTGCCGCGGGGCATGGGGCGACGCATACCCTCTGGCGCGGGTGGCTCGCCGAGGCGTACCTGCTGGCGGGCGAGCGGCAGCAGGCGACCGACCACGCCGAGCGGGCCTTGCACCTGGCCCGGCAGCGCGCGGAGCGTGGCCGCGAGGCGTATGCGCTGCGACTGCGGGCGGAGATCGCCGCCACGGCCGATCCGCCCGCGGTCGAGCAAGCCCACGCTTACTACCAGCAGACCCTGACGCTGGCCGAGGAGCTGGGTATGCGCCCCCTCGCCGCCCACTGCCACCTCGGCCTCGGCACGCTCTATCAGAAAGTAGGGCGCGCCGAACATGCCCAGACCGAGCTATCTACAGCCGCTGCCTTGTACCGCGCGATGGACATGCCGTTCTGGCTGGAGCGCGCGCAGGCGGCGCTGACCCTGGGCAGCTAGCCGGATATGATGTAGCCAGGACGACGCGCGCAAGCGCGCGGGAGGCACCATGACCCAGTCACTGCGCTGGACGTCGGCCGACCTCGAGCTGCTGCCCGACGACGGTAAGCGCTACGAGATCATCGACGGGGAGCTGTACGTGTCCAGGCAGCCACACTATTACCATCAGCTTCTCTGCGCGGAAATAGTCATCCCTCTGGGGCGCTGGAGCCACGAGACCGGTGCAGGGCAGGTAAGCGTCGCACCGGGCGTCATCTTCGCCGACGATGACGACGTGGCGCCCGACCTCGTCTGGATCAGCCGCGAGCGGCTGCCGGCCGTGCTGGCGCCCGACGGCAAGCTCCACGCGGCGCCCGACCTCGTCGTGGAGATCCTCTCGCCCGGCACCACTAACGAGCGCCGCGATCGAGAGGCCAAGCTCAAGCTATACTCCCGCCGGGGCGTGCGCGAATACTGGATCGTCAGTTGGCAGCAGCGTCAGGTCGAGGTGTACCGACGTGCGGACACCACGCTCCAGTTGATCGCAACGCTCCTCGAAGGCGACAGCCTCCAGTCCCCCCTGCTCCCCGGCTTCGCGCTGCCCCTCTCCGAGCTCTTCGCCCAGATCCCCCGCTCCTGAGCTGCTGGCCATCGTTGCAGGGTAAGCCAAGCCGCCGCCGTGAACGGGGGGCCACCTCCTGCCTGCTGGCCTGCCGTTCACGGCGGCGATGTTGAGAGCAACCGCGGCCACTTGTTTAGCCCTCGGCGCAGCACACCCTCTCCCTTCCCTACTATGGGGGAAGAGAGTTCCTGGCGACGCCTAGCGCCTGGCGCGTGCCCCCCCTTCTCCTCTACGGGGGGAAGGGGGTTGGCGGTTAGGGGGCCCCGGACGCCCGCCCCACCCCATTCGCCTTCCGTAATAGGAGGGGTGAGCCGGCCAGGTCGCCACGGCGTCCGCCTCCCGGTGCCAGGGCCGGGGGACCGGGTTCAATCCTGGGGCTTGCCCCTCACGCGGCGCCCGGCCACGCGCCGGAACTGTGCGGGACGTCACATTCCCCGCCGCGCCGCGGGAACGGGCTGCAGCGGCCCCGCCCTCGCCCCCGCCAGGCCCCAGCGCACGCCGAGGCGCGGCCGGGCGCGGAGCGGCTGCACACTCACCGCCCAGGAGAGCGATAACCGAGCGCCGCCTGGCCGCGAACACATACCGACTCCGGCGGAGCCGTTCCCTTACCCCCTCTCCCCCTGGGAGAGGGCCAGGGCGAGGGCATCCTTCCCCCTCTCCCCCTGGGAGAGGGTCGGGGTGAGGGCCATCTCCTCCTTCCCCCTCTCCCCCTGGGAGAGGGCCAGGGCGAGGGCCATCTCCTCCTTCCCCCTCTCCCCCTGGGAGAGGGCCGGGGTGAGGGCCCTCCCCGGCACGCGAACCACTGGGCCGGATCGGGTATCAGGGCCACCCGGGCCTCGCGTCCACCGCGAGCCGCCCCGGGCCGCCAGCGGGACCCGTCTGCCCCGCGGCCCCGGAGTTGCCGTAATCCAGCTAACCGTTTAATCGAATTCCGGTGAACGTAGCCGCGCCGCGACCCGACACCCGGCGAGCGAACGCTACCCCACGCCATTGCCCGCCGTGGGACGGAACGGCGCTTTGACACCCGGCCGGCGGGCCACTACACTGTCGCCAACAGCGCCGAGCCAGCACGCGGGGCCGCGCCGCCCCGCCGGGAAGGAGCCGGACATGTCGCTCGCTCTCGTCGTTGACGCCGATGGGCACTGCAGCGAGCCCGACGAGGACCTCGGGCCCTGGCTGCCCGCGGAGTACGCCGCCCGCGCCCCCAAGCGCGTCATGGACCACATGGGCCACACGCGCCTCTTCTTCGAGGGCCGCATCTGGGCCAAGGGCGAGGGCCTCGGCCAGTCCGTCACCGGCCCCTTCGCGCCCCATATCCGCCAGTCGCGGCCCGGCATGCGCGACCCCCGCCAGCGCCTGCCCGACATGGACCAGGAGGGCATCGACGTCGCCATCATCTTCGGCACCGCCATCGCCCTCACCGTCAACGGCCTCCAGGACAAGGGCCTCGCCGGCGCCACCTGCCACGCCGTGAACCGCTGGCTCCTCGAGTACTGCGCCGCCGATCCCAGGCGCCTCAAGGGCGTCGGCCTCATCCCCTGCCAGGACCCGCCCGCGGCCGTCAAGGAGCTGGAGTTCCTCGCCGCGAACGGCATCGTGAGCGCCATGCTGCCCACTAACGTCTACGGCATCAACCTTGGCGACCGCCGCTTCGACCCCATCTACGAGGCCGCTCAGGCGCTCGACATGCCCCTCTCCGTCCACCCGCAGACCGGCCACGACGGCCAGTACGGCGTGAACGGCGTCATGGGCGCCGGCTCCGAGCGCATGGAGAAGTACAGCTACGTCCACATGACCGCCTTCCCCTTCGAGGCCATGATCGCCATGATGCACATGATTGGCGAGGGCGTCTTCGACCGCTACCCGCGCCTCAAGGTCGCCTACATGGAGGGCGCCGCCGGCTGGCTGCCCTTCTGGGCCCAGCGCCTCGACGAGCACTTCGAGAAGCTCCGCCCCCAGTGGCACCTCTGCCAGCGCAAGCCCTCCGAGATCATCAAGAGCGAGCAGATCGCCGTCACCTGCGAGCCGGAAGAAGACATCTTGCCCACCGTGCTCGACATGATGGGCAATACCCAGGTCATGTACGCCTCCGACTACGCCCACTGGGACTCGGAGTTCCCCGAGTCGGTGAACATGCTCGAGCGCGTTCTCGGCCACCGCGAGGAAGACCTGCGGCTGGTGCTCGGCCAGAACGCCATCCGCTGGTTCAACCTCCAGCCCGCCGACCTGCCGACCGAGTCCGTCTACTTCGGCCGCCGCAAACCGCTCGCCGTCGGCGCCAGCTAGCCATCGCGGCGACCCATTGGGGCCTGTACCCGCGTCGCCGACCCCCCGGGAGCGCGGGCGTCTCGCCCGCCCCCGTGGTCGCCCCCGGCCGGCCACGGGACCAGCAAGCATCGGTCGTCGAATCGACCCCCCGGGAGCGCGGGCGTCTCGCCCGCCCGGCCCCGCGGCCATGCGGCCGGCCACGGGCGACCAGGCGCCGGCAGTAGCCGCGCACGGGCAAGCCGGCGCGGCCACTGCCGGCGCGAGCTATCGAGTGGGTCGGCGCGGACGGTTCGCGCTCGCGTGCGGCCGCCAGGTAGACGCCTCAGCGCCAGTGCTGCGCCAGCGAGCCAGGGTTGTGCTCGGACCGGCCGGCCATGGGGCAGGAGTGCGGGGTCACTTTGGACCGGCCGGGCAGGGGGTAGGGGCGGGTCTCGTGCCCGCCCGCGGCCGCCAGGCCGCAACCCCGGTCCAAACGTCCGGCCAGGGATGATTCCTACCGCCGCGCGTCAGGGGAGCAAGATGAGAAGGAACGCCCGGGTTCACGCCTTCCTCGCCGTCCTCGGCCTCGCCAGCCTGGCGCTGCTCGCCGCGTGCCGGCCGAGCGCCCCGCCCCCGGACGACAGCGCCCCGGCCGGGAGCAGCGCCGCGCCCAGCGCGCCCGCCAGTCAGCCCGCCGGGGCAGGCAGCGCCCCGCCCGCCGGCGCGCCCGGCGCCCCCAGCAGCGCCGGCCCCAGCGCCAGCGCCGCGAGCGCCCCCGCCGCGCCCAGCGCCCCGCCGCCGCTCACACCACCCGTGACCGTGAAGGTGGGTCATCCGGGCACGTTCAGCGGCGCGCCGCTCTTCCTCGCCAAACAGCGCGGCTACTTCACGGCCGAGGGCCTCGATGTCCAGCCCGAGGGCTTCTCGGTGTCCGCCGACATCATCCCGGCCATCGCCACCGGCGAGCTGGCCGCGGCCAGCTCCGCCATCAACCCCGCCCTCTTCAACGCCGCCGCCCGGGGCATCGCCCTCACGCTCGTCGCCGACGCCGGCTCCGCGCAGCCCGGCCGCACGAACACCTCGCTCGTGATCCGCAAGGACGTCGTCGACAGCGGCCGCTACACCCGCCTCACCGACCTGCGCGGGCTCACCATCGGCGTCCCAGGCCCCTACACCGTCGTCCACTACATGCTCGCGCTCATCGCCGACCGCAACGGCTTCCCGCTCGACGACATCCGCATCACCCCCGTCCCGATGGCTGACTCCCTGGTGGCGCTGCGCAATGGGTCGCTCGACGGCTACTACGACGTCGAGCCGAGCCCCACGATCGCCGAGCGCGAGAGCATCGGCGTCCGCGTGCTGGGCACCGACGAGCTATACCCCGGCTTCCAGTCGTCCCTCGTCTACTACGGCCCCAGCATGACCGCCCAGCCCGAGGCCGCGCGGCGCTTCATGGTGGCCTACGTGCGGGGCGTCCGCGACTACCTGAGCGCCTTCTTCGAGGGGAAGGACACCGATCGGGCCGTGGAGGACGTGCGCCGCGAGGGCATCGCCGTCCCGCGCGAGATCATCGCCGGCGGGATCGACCCAGACGCGCGCCTGTCGGTCGCCTCGATCGAGTCCATCCTCGACTGGTGGCAGCAGGTCGGCGCGCTCCCCAGCAAGCCCGACCTCCGCGCCATGACCGACAGCCAGTACGTCGACTACGCCCTCTCCCGCCTCGGCCCCGCCAAATGACGCCTCAGCAGAACGGGGGTGTGGGGGTGCCCCCCCACCATCCTTGCTTCTCTGGGAGAAGCTACTTGATCCCCATTTCCGCCTGCACCTCGTGCAGCAGGCGCGTGTCCACCAGCGTGTCGAGCGGCACGTCCGGGCGCGCGCCGCTCACCTGCGACGCCGTCTCAATGTACGTCCGGATGCTGCGCTCCTCCACTTCGCCACTCTTCGTCATGATGCGCGTGAAGGTGTCGTACGCATCCTTGGCCTCCGACGGGCTCACCTCGAACTTCGTCGCGATGGCCGCCACGGTGTCGTCGGGCCGCTCGCGCCACCAGCGCATCGCCTCGAACAGCGAGCGAATCGTGTCCTTGATGACGTCGGGCCGCTGCTCCAGGTTCGCCTTCGAGGTGGGCAGGTCCACGTACGGCAGCCCGAGCAGGTCGCCCAGGAACAGGAACTCGCGGTAGCCCTGCGACTTAGCCTTCGAGTCGAACGGCGGCGTTACGACCGCCGCCCCGATCTGGCCGCTCAGCAGCGCCGTGTAGGAGGCCGACGTGCCGCCCGTCGTGAGGAATTTCACGTCCTCGTCGGGGACGAGGCCCAGATGGCGTACCCCCGCGATCGCGAACAGCCGCGGCGTGCTGGCGCTCGTGGCGACCGTCTGGCCGCGCAGGTCGGCGGCTGTCTGGATGTCCGCGCGGGAGATCATCGTCCACGGGCTCTGGTCGAAGAGCCGCATGAACACGCGCACGCCGCCGCCCTGCAGCGCGTAGTCCACGGCGCTCGTGCCGCTGCCCGCGATGTCCGTCTCGCCGCGGTCCATGGCGGCGGGGGCGATGTTCGTCTCCATCGTCGTGAACTCGGCGTGCAGGCCGTGCTGCGCGAAGATGCCCTGCTCGTCGGCGATGTACATCGGCATGTACGACAGTGCGAGCGACGGCAGCCCGAAGCGGATGACGCGTGGCTCGCTCGGGGCCGTGCCGCTTGTGGCGCCGGCCGGGGCGGCAGCGGCGGGCGCCGCCGACGCTGCGCCGCCGCTGGCCGGGGCAGCCGGCGCCTGGGGCGCGCACCCGGCCACGCCCAGCGCGCCCAGCACGACTACGGCGGCGAGCCGACAGGTCAACGCGCGAGAGAACGAACAGCCACGGGGCGGACGCAGCATGGCAGTGACTCCAGCACGCGCGGGACGGCGCGAACGCCGCTGGCGCTTCCTCGGGCCGGGGCGCCAGCCGCGCCGTCGCCCCGGGTGGCCCCAGTATAGTGACTCCCGCGCGAGGGGGCCAGCCGGGGCCGCCCTATCGAGCGTCGTGGAAGATGACGCCGAGCGTGAAGCGCTGGCCGGCCCGCACGCGGCTGACGCCGTGGCGCATCGTCACGCGGTACACGCCGCGCGCGCCCTGCACGGGGCGCTGGTTCACGGCGAAGGCCACGCCCTCCCCCTGCGCGAGCGGCACTACTTCCACGCGCGACTGCATGCGCGGCCGCTGCTCCGTCAGCACCAGTTCGCCGCCCGTGAAGTCCGCGCCCGGCGCGCTGAGCAGGAACACGGCCTGCAGCGGGAAGCACTCCGCACCATACAGGTCCTGGTGCAGGCAGTTGTAGTCGCCCACGCCGTACTTCAGCAGCAGCGGCGTCGGCCGGGGCTGGCCCGCCGCCTGGCAGCGGTCAAGATAGCCCTGATGGTCGGGCGGGAAGTCGGCCGGGCGGCCGAGCAAGGCCGCCCAGCGGTTAGCGATGTCCGCGAGTCGTGGATATAGCGCCGCACGCAGGTCCGCCACCAGCGCCGGCAGCGGGTACGCGAAGTACTTGTATTCGCCCCGCCCGTAGCCGCGCGGCGCCATGACCACGCGGCTGCGGAACGCGTCGGCGGCGTCATAGGTGGCGACGAGCGCGGCGCACTCGGCGGGCGTCAGCAGCACGCCCAGCGACGCGTAGCCCCGCTCGTCGAGCGCCGCCCCCACGGCGCCCCAGTCAAGCGCGGCCACGCGCGCGGCGATCGGGCCGGCAGTGGCATCCGCGGCGACGCGGGGAGCGGCCGCGCGGCCGCTCCCCACGCCTGACGTTGGCGTAGTCGTGTGGCTCATGCCCGCTCCCGCTCCAGCAGGCGCCGCTTGCGCTCCACGCCCCAGCGGTAGCCGGCCAGACTGCCGTCCCGCGCGACGACGCGGTGGCACGGAATGGCGACCGCGAGTTTGTTCGCCGCGCAGGCGGCCGCTACCGCCCGCACGGCCCGCGGGCTGCCCAGCCGCGCCGCTACCTCGCCGTAGCTGGCGGTCTCGCCCGCGGGGATCTGCTGCAGCGCCTCCCACACGCGGCGCTGGAAGGCTGTGCCCCGCACGTCCAGCGGCAGCCCCAGCCCCTCCGCGCGGCCCGGATCGTCCACGAAGCGCACCACGGCGGCGACCCAGTCGGCGAAGTCTGGCGCGGCCTCGCTCAGGCGCGCGTGCGGGAAGCGGGTCGCCAGGTCAGCCGCGAGGGCCGCCGGGTCATTGCCCAGCAGGATCGCGCACACGCCCCGCTCGGTGGCGGCGACCAGCACGTAGCCCAGCGAGCAGCGGCCCACCGCGTGCCAGACGGCCTCGCCCTGCCCGCCCTGCCGGTACGCCGACGGCGTCATGCCGAGCATCGCGGGCGCCGCCGCGTAAAACCGGCCAGACGAGCCGAAGCCCGCGGCGTACAGCGTGTCGGTCACCCCCGCGCCGGCCGCCAGGCCGTCCTGCACGCGGCGCTGGCGGTGCGCCGCGGCGTAGGCGCGCGGTGTCACCCCGGCGACGCGCCTGAAGGTGCGATGGAAATGGTGGGGGCTGACCCCGGCCTGCGCTGCCAGCTCGGCCAGTCGCGGCGGCTCGTCGGCGGCCTCGATGGCTCGGCAGGCGGCGGCGACCAGCGCGGCGTCGCGCTCGGCGCGTGGCGGCAGGTCCGGCCGGCAGCGCTTGCAGGGCCGGAAGCCGGCGCGCTCGGCGTCGGCCGCGCTCGCGTGGAAGCTCACGTGCTCGCGCCGTGCGGGCCGCGCCGCGCAGGACGGTCGGCAGTACACGCCGGTCGTCTCCACCGCGTACAGGAACTCGCCGTCGGCAGCCGGGTCGCGCCGGCACACGGCTTCCCAGCGGGCGGCCGGGGTGGCGAAACGCGGCGTGCCCACCAGCGCGGTCCGCTCGTCGGTCAAGAGGGCGTTCATTAGGTACCTCCGTGATTGCTCAGCATCTTCACCCTTAATCTACGCCGACCCGCTGGTCGGCGCACTCCGGCGCTTGCGCGGCAATTCGCGAGCATGCCTCTTGGATTTGGCCTAGAAGCCAAGACGTCGCTCGCCGCGCCGCCGGGCGATGGTACGCCGCGTGCGCAATGCACTACAGGATGCTTCCAGGCGCGAAGCGTCAATTCCGGTAAGGGGGTTGAGTTGGGCGCCTCATACACATAGATCATCCGGTGCCGAGATGGGCCGCCCCGCGGCCCCTCCGCACCCGTGGGGAAGGGACCGATGACCCTGGATCAACGATGGATCAAGTACTCGTCGCTGGCGTGCGTGGCGGCGATCTCGCTGGTAGGCTCCGCCTGCGCGAACACCCGCACCGGCACGGCGCCGACGAGCACGCCGGCAACTACCGCCCGGAACGAGCAGTCAAATACGGGCACGACCACCGGCAGCGAGAGCGGCACAAACACCGGTGGCCAGAGCACCACCAGCGGCAACACCGGGATCCCCTCCGACTGCTCCGGGCCGGGCGTCAACCCGGGCACCAGCGGCGTCGGAGCGACGACCAATGGGACGGGCGCGACGACGGCCGCCCCAGGCACCGCGGGCGGCACTGGCGCGACGGGCGTGACCGGCGGTGACGGCTCAACGCCGGCCACCGGCGGCCCCAGCGGGAGCGAGCGCAGCGGCGCGACCGGCTCCCCCGGTGTCGGCATGACCGGTAGCGGCGGTGCGACCGGCGGCTCGCCGGGCACGGGCACCTATCGCGAGGTCCCGGGCAACCCCGAGATGGGCAGCCGGACGCAGGGCGGCAGCAGCACGTCGGGCACCAACACCGGCACCACCGGCCCCGGCATGGCTGGCGCCCAGAACTGCGAGCCGATGAGCACGGGGGCCAACCGCGGCGGCACGAGCAGTGGCTCCAGCGGCGGCTCCGGGATCGGCACCTCCGGTACCGCGCCGGGCGCGGGCACCACGAGCGGCGCCGGCTCGACTGGCGGCCTCAGCAGCGGCGGCAGCGCGGCGAATGGCGGCGGCACTAGCACCGGCAGCTCCACGGGAAGCGGCACGGGCCGCTAGCCCGGGTGCGCGCCAGACAGCCAGAAGGGGCAAGCGGATAAGCAGCCTGCCCCTTCTGGCTTGTCCGAGCGGGAGCCACCCTACCGCGCGCCGGCGGGCACCTGGGTGCGGATTTTGTCCAGCCAGGCAACGACGGTATCGATCAGCTTCTGCTCGTAGCCTTTGTAGAAGTGGCCCGAGCCCTCGATGTTCACGAAGTCCACGAACGGCGCCGCCGTGGCGCCGGCGCGCAGCTTCTCCGCCATCTCCGGGCTGGCGAAGGTGTCCACCACGCTGTGCGTCACGATGTACAGCGGCACGCGGATCTGCCCCATCCACTTGCAGGCGCGGTCGTTGCTGTCGGGCCCGTAGTAGCTGAGGAACGTCTTGGCCGCCACGGGCCGGTAGTGGTCGGGGTTCCAGTTCTCGGGGTCGGGCATCCACCAGGGCACGATGATCAGCTCGTCGCCGCGCCCCTTCGCCACCAGCTCCTGGCAGCGGGCGATCATCTCGTCGTAGCCGCCCTTCGGATCGTCCGGGCGGATCTTCAGCCAGGCTTGCCACTTGTCGCCCGCCAGGTCCCAGTGGCCGCCCGACATGATCGCGCCCACCACTGCCGGGTCGGGGGTGCGCGCCAGGTAGTAGGCGATCTGGGTGACCGACAGGCTATGGCCGAACAGGACAATGCGCTCGATGCCGCGGCCCTTCAGGAAGCTGACGGCAGCCGCGATGTCCAGCTCGCACGGCTCGAAGGTCGAGCGGTCGTGGTAGCGGCCGTGATCGCGCAGGTTCATGCTCAGGCCCACGTAGCCCTTCGACGCCACGCCCGGCGCGAGGAAGCCGCAGGGCCCGGCGTAGAAGTTGCCGCCCGAGCCGTGGTACGCGAGCAGCGCCATGTCGTAGGGCTTGGTCGCCTCGGACACGTAGTAGGCGCCGTGCAGCGCCACGCCGTCGCTCGCCTCCGTGGCGACGAACTCCGCGCGAATCGAGGGGTCGAGCCACTTGCTGGTTACTGGATAGCTCATACTGTTCCCTTCTTCTGCGCCTGGTCCCGTGCGGCCGCCGCGCGGGCGAGCGGGCTTGCGCCTTGCCCTCGCCTACCGGTGCGCCACGCGGATGCTCGTCACCTGGTTCAGCCCTTCCACGATGCAGCGGAACGACTCGCCACCGTCCTCGCTCATCCAGGCGGTGCCGTCCGTCATGCCGACGAACACCGCGTCGGGGTCCGCGGGGTCGCCGACCACGCAGCGCGGCGCCGCCTTGAAGTAGTCCGGCAGGCCGCCCGTCAGCCGCTGCCACGATTTGCCCTGGTCCTCGCTGCGGAAGAAGGCCGCGTTCGCGCCGGCGGGCTGCGGCCACGTCGGCGGCGGTGAGCCGGCGGCGGCCGTGAACAGCACGCGCGGCCGCGACGGGTGCAGCAGCAGGTGCGACATATAGGTCCAGCGCTCCAGGCCGTCGCTCGACAGCGTCCAGGTATCGCCGCCGTCCGTGCTGCGGTACACGCCCTTGCCCGTGGTGGCCACCAGCGTCTGATGGTCGTCGGGCATGATGCTCACCGTGTGCACGTCGTCGTAGATGCCGTTCGACTCGTCAATCTGGTCCCAGGTCTGGCCGCCGTCGCGGCTGCGCACGACGCCGCCCTCCTCGATCGAGCCGAACACCAGCGACGGGTCGTCGGCGCAGATGCCGATGTCCTTGATGTGGCTCACAAACGGCGGGCCGGGGAAGGTCCAGTTCTTGGTGGTGGGCAGCGTGCGGAGCTGCGCCGCCTCGCGCCACATCTCGCCGCGATCGCTGCTGGTGAAGAACGCCGACGGGCCGGTGCCCACCATCAGCTCGCCCGTCCGCGGGTGCTGGGCGAGCGACCAGACCTCCTTGTAGACGAGGCCTCGGTTGATCTCGCGCCAGCTCGCGCCGCCGTCCTCGCTAAGCCACATGCCCTCGCGATTCGTGGGCGCGTACAGCCGCCGCGGATCGTCCTTATCCACGACGACCGGGCAGCGTATCGCGCCGTAGCCCTCGCTGCGCCCGCCGCGATGGTCGTTCCAGCGCGCGTTGGGCGTGTTCGGCGACTCCAGCCCCAGGAGCCGCGTCTTATAGCCCTGGCCATTCGGCTCCGCCAGGTACAGCCCATCCCAGGTACCGAGATACAGGATGCGATCCGTCTGCCTAGCCATGCGCTCCTCCCTTACCTGCCGCGTGCCCCCGCCGCGCGCGGCCTCAGCCCGGCGTCCCAAACTCTACCGGCAGCGCGAACGGCTGGCTGTTCACGAGGAACAGCGGCCGCAGGTCGCGCCGCGCGTGGATGGCCACCACGTTGCCGATCACTGCCGCGTAATGCTCGTCCACGTCGACATAGTGGCGCAGCGTGCACTCGAGGTTCAGGGCACAACCGTCGACGAGCGGCGCCTGCACCTTCGACGCCGGCAGCGTCTGCAGGCCGTAGCCGGCGAACTTGTCCACCTCGCGGCTCGACGCCTTCACCATCTCGCGGGCGGCGGCAAGCACCCGCCGCTGGTCATCCATGAGAATGCCGACCGTGAACTCGCCCGACTCGCGCAGTAGCTCGCCCGTCACCGAGTGCTTGGCGACGCCGACCAGGACCGAGGCCCGCGGCGGATCGTCCCAGCGCATCAGCCGCACCGCCAGCATGACGTTGCGTCGTTCGCCCGCCGCCGCCGCGACCAGGATCACGGGCGCCGGCACCCAGTTCGATGCTCGCGCGACGTCGAGAAGCTCGTAGTCCGCCGCCGCCATCCCTGGCCCTCCTCATGCGTCGCGGTCGCCCGCGCGCACCGGAGTCTAGGCGCTGCGCAGATACGCGTCAAGGCAAGCCGGGGTCGCGTACGACAGGGCGGGGAGAGGAGACGGCGGAAGGATACCCCACCCGCTCGCGCGTAACGGACCAGCAAATCACTCGACGCTCAGCGGCGGTACTCGGCGCCGCAGTCGCCGATGCGCTCGTACAGGTCGCTCGACCGCTGGAGCACCGCCTCGATCGCGGCGTGGTCCTGGTCCGTCAGCCGCAGAGCGAACACGCGGGCGTTGTCCGCGATGTGCTCCGCCACGCCGAGGCGCGCCCCCACGATCACCCCGCCCACCGCCGGGCGGTCCAGGATCGCGCGCACCGCCACGTTCGCGATGCTCACGCGGTGGCGCTCCCCGATCTCCTTCAGCGTCGCCAGCAGCTCCTGGAACAGCGCCCAGCCGCCCCAGGCGTCGATCATCGGCTTGTACTTGCCCAAGCTGGCTGTCGTCAGCGCTGCCCGCCCGGGCTCTGGCTGGCCAAGGTAGCGGTCGGAGAGCAGCCCGCCGCACAGCGTGCCGTAGGTGAGGAGCTGCACGCCGTGGGCCTGGCAGTAGGCAGCCATCTGCACCTCGGGGCGCCGGTCGATCAGCGAGTACTGCACCTGGTTGGACACGACGGGGATACCGCGCTCCAGAATGATCGCCAGGTGCTCGGTGTCGAAGTTGGTGAGCGCGAGGTGGCGAATCTGGCCGGCGTCGCGCAGCTCGGCCAGGTAGGCCAGCGCGTCGAGGTAGGCCGGGTGCTCGTACTCCCACCAATGGAACTGGAGCAGGTCGAGCCGGTCCATCCCCATCCGCCGGCGGGAGATGGCGATGGCCTCCTCGACGCGCTGTCGCGTCATGCGCTCGGGCGGCGGCACCCACTTGGTGAACGCCTGCATCCCCTCCAGCGCCGCCTCGCCCCGGTCGGCGGCGAGCGCGCGCCGGAAGGCGCCGACGAAGTCCTCCGCCGGCCCGTAGTGGTCGGCTAGGTCCCAGGTGGTGAAGCCCGCGTCGTGGTACGTCAGCATGCTCGGGACGGCGGCGCGGCGGTCGATCGGGCCGTGCGCCCCGGACACCTGCCACATGCCGTTCAACACGCGGCACATGGGCAAATCCGGGGCAAGGCGGGTGTAAGCGTCGTCTGGCAGGGTCATGCGCGCCCCGCCGCCTCGCGCAGGCTCCGCACCACGTGGTCGGCAGCGATGAAGCCGAGGCCGAGCGAGGCAAGCTGGCCGTTGCCGGGCAGGTACCCGTCCATCCCGTCGCCGGACACGCCCGCGGCTACCCCGCCGCCCGCGTAGAGGTTGGGGATCACGGAGCCGTCCGCGCGCAGCACCTGCGCGTCGGTGTTCACGCGGATGCCGCCTTGGGTGTGGTACAGCGCGACGGTGACGCGGATGCCGTAGAGCGGCGGCGCCAATGCGGTCGTCACGGCGCGGCCGAAGGCGTCGCGGCCGCCCACCGCGGCGTTGTAGGCGCGGATCGTCTCCTCCAGCCCCGCCGCGTCGATGCTCAGCTTTGCCGCCAGCGCGGCCACCGTGGCCCCCTCCATGAACCGTCCCTCGCGGATGAGCGCGTCGAGCTGGCTGCGCTGCTCCAGCAGCTCGCGGTGCAGCGTGAAGATGCGCTGGTCAAAGATCTCGTAGGCGTGCTTGTCGGGCAGGTCGAGGATGCCGGCGCTCAGGCCGCCCGGGTAGCGCGTCTCGTCGACGAAGCGCCGCCCGTCCGGGCCGACCATAATGCCCCCCGCGAGGATCAGGTCGGGAGACACGGCGCGCTTCGCCGGCCCGATGTGCGCCGGATACGGTTGGAAGGCGTCCATGTGCGCCGTGTCCGCGCCGAGCGCCAGCGCCATCTTCAGGCCGTCCCCCGTGCTGCCCGCGTGTCCGGGGAACGGGATGCCGACCGCTTTGGGGATGTACTTCGCGAGTAGCTCAGCGCTCGCGCCGAAGCCGCCCGTCGCCAGAATGGTCCGCTTCCCGTGGAACGCACCTTGGTCCGTGACCACGCCGGCGACGGCGCCGTCGGGGCCCACGGCGAACGACGACGCCGTGACCCCGAAGTAGGTCGTGATCCGCGGCTCACGCTGCACCGCGTCGAACAGGAGATCGGTCAGCACTTTGTCGGCCTGCCAGGTGTGCGAGCGCGGCGTGCTGTGGCCGAAGCGAAAGTCGGGGACGCGCAGCGCAAGCCCCAGCGTCTCGGCCAGCCACTGCGCCACCTCGGCCGAGTTCTCCGTCAGGCGCGCGGCGAGCGCGGCGTCGCCGGTCTGGTTGTTGCGCTCCATGATGTCGCGCGCGTACTGCGCCGGGCTGTCCGCGATCCCCTGCTGCTGCTGGAACGCGGTCCCGCTGGCTTGCACGCTCTGGGCCGACAGGGCAGTGCCTCCGCCCGGCCGGTGCGTCTTCTCCAGCAAGGCGACGCGTGCCCCCTGCTGGGCCGCCCGCAGCGCCGCTACCAGTCCACAGCCCCCAGCGCCGACGACAACCAGGTCGAACTCGCGCGCTGTTGGGTCCATCTCCTCGCCTCCCGCGCGGCGCTCCCTCCCGGGTCCCGACGGCACCGTTCCCTCGACCGCGCCCCTCGCCTGATGGGCGGCGCAGAAAGACCTACGCTGTCTGGCGCTCCCCGGGGCACCGTTGGACGCGAGGCTACCAGATGGCCCGGCCGTTGTCGAGGTAGATGCTCGTCCCCACCGCCAGGCGCGACTCCTGCTCGGCCGCCAGGAACACCACCGCGCCCGCCACGTCCTCCGGCGCGCCGAGCGCCCGCACCGCCAGGCGGCTGTACTGCGCCTCCACCCACTCGGGTCGCGCCGCGTCGGCGCGGTTCATGTCCGTCACGATCGTGCCGGGGCAGACCGCGTTCACGCGCACGCCGAGCGGCGCCAGCTCTAGCGCCATCGCCTTCGTCAGCATGCCCACGCCCGCCTTGGACACGCAGTAGTGCGCCACACCGCGCCCCGCGAGCTTCTGGCCGACCGACGACACGTTCACGATGCTGCCCCCACCCTGCGCCACCATGCGCCGCGCCACCGTCTGCCCCATGAGGAAGCAGCCGCGCAGGTTCACGTCGAGCATCCAGTCCCACTCGGCGTCGCTGATCTCCAGGAACGGCGTGCGCTTCAGCACCCCCGCGTTGTTCACCAGCACGTCGAGCCGACCCCAGGCGGCGTACACCTGCTCGACCATCGCCTCGACCTCGGGCCGCCGCGCCACGTCGGCGCGCACCACCAGGCTGCGCCGGCCGAGCGCGCGGATGGTAGCGGCCACCTCCTCCGCGGCCGCGGCGTGCGCCACGTAGTGGACGGCCACGTCGGCGCCCTCGCGCGCGAACGCCAGCGCGATCGCCCGGCCGTTCCCCCGCCCGCCGCCCGTCACGAGCGCCGTCTTGCCCGCGAGCCGCCCCTCGGCCATCGTCAGGCCCCGCCCGCGCGCCGGCTTGCCAGCCAGCGGTCGAACTCCGCGCGCAGCACCACCGGGTCCTCCAGGAAGAACGCCGTGGGCGGCGCCTCGGTGCCCACCGGCACGCGCAGCAGCCACGGCCCGTCGTCGTGACCGGCGCGGCCCAGCGCGGCCTCCAACGCCGCCGCGTCGTCCGCTTGCTCAGCGCGCAGTCCGCAGGCCCGCGCCGCGCCGACGAAGTCGGTCGCGGGCGCGGCGGTCGGTTGGCCGCCCGTCGCCAGGTACACGCCGTTGTCGAGCACGACCACCACCAGCTTCTTCGGCTGCAGCAGGCCAATCGTGGTGAGCACGGAGAAGCCCATGAGCAAGCTGCCGTCGCCCTCGACCACGACCACGCGCTCCACGCCCGGCTCGTCGGCCAGGCCGACCGCCAGCCCCAGCCCGATCGGCACCGGCAGGCCCATCGAGTCGAGGATGTAGAGATGATTCGGCCGCCGCCCCACGACGGCCAGCATCTCGCGGATCGTGCCGCCCAGCGTGAGCACCACGGGCTGGTCGGGGAAGGCGCGGGCGATCAGCCGCAGCGCGTCGGGCCGCTGCAGGCGGGCGCTGGGGGGCGCGCTCCCACGCATCTCAGCCTCCCATCAGGTTGACGAGCAGGAAGATGGGGCGGTGCGTGATCTGCGCGTACTCGTAGGCGCGCTCGACGGTCGGCGCCCAGGCGTCGAGCGGCGTGTGGCCGTCGAGCTGGAAGTAGCGGAGATGCGCCGCGTCGAGCAGCGCCTCGGCGTGCTCGGAAACCGTGTGGATCATCGAGTTGTACTCGCCCAGCCCGCCGCGCCGCGCCGTCACGATCAGCATGGGGACGTGGTACGCCTGCGGGAAGGTGGCGAGCGCCGTGATCAGGTTGCCGATGCCGTTGTCCTGGATAATCATGACGGCGCGCTGGCCGGCCAGCACCAGCCCCGCCAGGATGCCGACGCCCTCCTCCTCGCGCGGCACCGGGAACGTCTGCACGCCCGGCGCCTGCAAGAAGTGCCCGACGACGGCCTTCAGCGTGCTGCTGGGCAGCATCAGCACGTAGCGCGGCCCGATCGCCTCGATGCCCGCGATGATCGCCGCGCTCCGCTCGTCCACTGCCGTGCCGGCCATTGCGCACTCCCCTGCTAGTCCCGTGCCCGCAGCGCCGTGAAGATCTCGGCCACTACAAGCTGCAAGCCGGGCACGACATCGCTCAGATCGACCACGTCCTGATCTCGCAGGGCACTCGTCCGTCCCTCGGGCCGAAAGGCGATGATCGAGCGATCGGCCGGATCGACCAGGAGGGCGAGGCGCACGCCGTGGGCGACGAACCAGAGACAGCGCCGAATGAGACTGTTCACGCTCTGCGAGGGCGAGACGATCTCGATGATGATATCAGGCGGCTCGAAGGCGTCTGCGGCGAGATCGCCGGACTCGTCCGTGGGGATACGCTCCCAACGATATACGGCCACGTCGGGCACGCGAGAGAGGCCGGCGAAAGTTGTGCGCAGCTCCGGGAATGCCCGCGCGAGCTTACGTGGCTGGGCATAGCGATTGATCCGCTCTACCAGAGCGCCTTGAAGCCCGCTATGTCGTGGTTTCGGGGCCACCTTCTGCGTTACCACCCCGTCTTCGTATTCGAGCGCCGGCTTGCGCTCGGGGAGCCGTAGGAACTCGTCCAGCGTGAGGTGCTGTTGGGTGATCGCCATCGCGGGGCTCCTCGTAGTCGCTGCCATCTGACCGTACGGCGAACCATCGCGGGCTCGCCACGTCTCGTGGGGTCACGCCGCTGCGTGTTCGATGACTGGGAGTTAGTCGAAGTACTCCTTGCGGTGGAAGAGCTTGACGGCTTTGCGCGCCGTGCGGCGGCGTTCCGCCGTCGCGCGCGCGTCGAGCCGCAGCGTCTCGGGGTCGAGCACCACACCGTAGTCCTCGTAGGCGCTGCCGAGGCTCACAAAGCCGTCGCGCACATCGCGTTCCACCAGCGCGGCGGGGCGGTCGAACGGGTGGCCCCAGCCGCCGCCGCCCGACGTGGCGAAGCGCAGCAGGTCGCCCTGCCGCATCACCGTGCCGTCCGACGTCGGCTCGACGACGCGCTCGTCGGGCCGGCCGGGGTTGATGGTCACACCGCCGCCCCGCCCGCACATGCCGCCGTTCACGCCGTAGGGCGGGAAGTGTACGTTGTCGAGCCGCGAGCCGAGCACCGCCTCGTCCGCCAGCAGCCGCACCTCGCGGATCACGCCGCAGCCGCCGCGGAACTGGCCGGGGCCACCCGAGTCGGTGTTGATGGCGTAGCGCTCGATGCGCAGCGGAAAGCGGTCCGCGATGTACTCGGCGGGATAGTTCTTCTGGCCGGGACCGTAGATCGCGTCGTGGCCGTCGGCGTCGGGGCGGGCGCCGTGGCCCACGGCCACGCCGTCGGTGCAGAGGAAGTACTGGCCGGTGGCGCGGTCGAGGCCGCGGAGCAGGTAGAGCGAGTACGCCGCCGACGCCGCCGGGCTCTGGCCGCGCGCCGCCTGCGCGAACATGCCCATCAGCGCCATCTGGAAGCGCACGTTCGTCTGGCCGCGGCTGCCGAGCGGCGCCGGCCAGCGCGGCCAGAGCACGCTGCCCTCGCGCTGCAGCACCTCGTCGAGCGCCACGATGCTGCCGGCGTTGTGCATCAGGCTCGGCTCGCGCGCCAGTAGGTACAGCGCCAGCGAGAACTTCGGCACGCTATGGTGCATCAAGAAGTTCGCGGGGCCGCGCGTCTGGTCGTCGCTATCGCGCGTGTCGAGCACCAGGCGGCCGTCCTGGTGGGTGAGCGTGAGCCGAATCCAGACGGGCTTGCCGCTCACGCCGTCGTTGTCCAGCGCCTCCTCGAAGTGGTACGTCCCTTCCGGCACCAGCGCCTCGACGGCGCGGCGCACGTAGCGCGCGGTCTGCTCGCGCATCGCCAGGAAGGCGTCCATGACGGTGCGCGCGCCGAAGCGCTGGCAAAGCTCGACCATGCGTCGCTCGCCGAGCTGCGCCGCCGCCATGATGGCGCGGATATCGTTGCGCATGATGTCGGGGAAGCGCGTGTTGGCGAGGAAGATGCGCAGCGCCTCGTCGTTCCAGACGCCCTCTTTGATGATGCGGATGGGTGGGACGATCGCGCCCTCGTGGAAGATCTCGGTGGCATCGGCCGACATGCTGCCGGCGCGCGAGCCGCCGATGTCCCAGAAGTGGCCTTTGGACTGTGAGAAGGCGACCAGTTCGCCGTCCACGAAGATCGGCACGATGAACAGCATGTCGGGCGAGTGGGTGACGCCGCCGTTCGAGCCGTAGCAGTCGTTGTACCAGTAGAGATCTCCCGGCCGCATCGTCTCGATCGGGTAGTAGTGGAACACGGCATCCATGACGTTGCCGTAGTTCGGGTGGTCGTTGCCGACCACATTGCCGCCGTCGCACGCGTAAATGCCGACGAAATAGTCCTTCTTCTCGTGGATGAAGGGCGACATCGTGGTGCGCTCGATCAGGTTCTCCATCTCGGCCTGCATCGCGCGCGTGGCGCCCTTCACTAGCTCCAGCGTGATCGGGTCCACCGCGCCGTGCGGCACAATCGGCTGGCTCACCCACGGCGCATCCTTGATCTCTACTGCCATCTCGCCCCCGCTCTAGCCGCACGTCACCGAATGCGGATACTGGTAGGGCAGGGGCCCGTCCCCTGCCGCCCCGCCGGATCGCGGCACTAATCGGTGTCTGTCGTGCAGAGCAGCCAGACTCTGCGCTCACCCTTGTCGGCTACAATCCATGTATGATCCCACAGTATTCCGCAGAACCACGAGCTCCACCCTGCATGGGAGCCGAATATGATAACGTCTTGCCACCGACTTCCAAATATCGCATCGGATGCGTCTTGCCCTATCGCCCGTGCCTCTTCATAGGTGCCTCGGAAGTTAGCCGTGTAGCTACCATGCAAGACGGCGCCGCCTAGTTCAGCACCGAACGCTAGTGGACCCAAGCGGTTCCACTCCGGGAGCCGCAAGCCCTTATCGATCATTAGCTCGGGAAATGCGATCGCAACCACGGCCGATGTCAGAAAGAGTTGAAGGGCCTCCGTTGCCTGGATCGTGTGGAGAGTGGTAAACCAGCCTGGTATTCCAGGCTCGTACACGGCGAAGCAACCGAGGAGAGCACCTCCGTCCTTGTAAATGGCGCGAAATTCGGTTAGAAGGCGATCCAGTGCGGGAACGGCCACCGAGACCTGCTCGAATCGGACATCGCTCATAGCTGTCTGTCAACTGCGGCCAGGATCGGGTTCCCGCACTCGTCCACCGGCCCTGCCAGCCAGGTGGCACGAGCGAGATCGAGTCCATCTGCTCGACGACCGCGGAGCCGGCGTAGTGCGCGCCAAGCGCCAGGCGGTTCCGGCTCTTGCGTCGCATTATAGGTTAGGACGAGGCGCGGGCGCGCTCGGCCGCCTGGGCTACTCCGGGCACTCATGTAGGGAACGGCTCTGACCAGTTGAGCACCCGGCGAGCAACGACTGAACCCGGTACTATAATTGCCAGACTGTGTCGCAGGAGCAGGCCGGATGCCCGGGCGACGCCCGCGCGTGACGCCGGATCAGGTGCTACGGGCGCTACGCCGCGATGGCTGGGTCATCGACGAGCAAGAGGGTTCGCATATCGCGCTCCGGCATCCTGGCAAACCTGGCTACGTGACCGTTCCTTATCACCGCGGCCGGACGCTCAAGCTCAAAACGCTGACCAGCATCTTGCGTCAGGCTGGCCTGACCGTGGACGAGTTTCGCGCCTTGCTGTAGGAGCGACCATGCGGCGCTACACTATCGTGCTCCACCCCGATCCCGAGGAGGGCGGCTTCACTGTTACCGTACCCTCGCTTCCCGGCTGTATCACCGAAGGGGACACCCTCGAAGAGGCTATGGCCAACGCGCGGGAGGCCATCAGCCTGTTCCTGCGGGTGCTGGAAAAGCACGGCGAGCCGATCCCCGAGGAGCCAGAGCCACTCCAGACCGCAACGGTCGAGGTGTAGCGCAGCTGCAGCCTGCTCGGGGCAGGATCGGGTTCCCGCACTCGTCTACTGGCCCTGCCAGCCGGGCGACACCAGCCTGTTTTGAGTCCATCGGCCCGACGACAATAAGGCCAGCCCTCTGTGCGCCACGCGCCCGGCAGCGACGGCTCCTACCTCGCATTGTACAGACACGCTCGCGCTAAGGCCGGCGCGATTCCCGCTCACGACGCCGGCGGGTATTGCTGCTCCCACGCTTGGAACTGGCCGGCCTGCTGCAAGCGGTCGAGGAAACGCGTGTCCACGAACTCCTCGGGCCGATGGTCCCGCGCCCGCGGGTCCTCGTCGGCAAGCACGTCGAGGATCGCCTGGATACCCTTCAGCGTGGGGTAGGGCGGCCGCACGTAGAGCCGATCGTAGTGCGCGTAGGTCTCCGCCAGCGCCTCCGGGTCCTCGAGCTGCATGAAGCGCCCCACGGCCGCCCGCGACGCCTCGGGCTGCGCCCGGTAGTAGTACATCGCCTCCGCCCAGGCCCCCACCAGCCGCCCGATCGGCTCGGGGTCCTCGGCCAGCCGGCGCCGTGTGGTGATCAGGCAGGTATGCTGGTACTCCAGCCCCATGTCGGAAACCTCGCCCAGCTTGTGCAGCCCGGCTTTCCGCGCCCGGACCGTCAGCGGCGGCTGAATGATGTTCGCTTCCACCGCCCCCGACTCCAGCGCCGCGAGCCGCTGCGGCGGCTGCCCGGTCTGCAGCACCTCCACGTCGCTGCCCGGCTCCAGCCCCCACTGCCGCAGGGCGTAGCGCATGGCGAAATCCGTAGATTCGCCAATCTGGCTCACGCCCACGCGCTTGCCGCGCAGCTCGGCCGGCTGGGTCACCTCGCGCGACCAGATGCTCATGTCCAGCGTGTTCAGGCCCGAGGCGACGATCACCCCATCCGCGCCCGCGAGGCCCGAGGCTACCACCTCGACGCCCGAGCTCAGGATGGCCGCCAGCTCGCCGCTCACGAGCGCTTGCGTGGCCGCGCGCCCGCCCACGTTCGTCAGCTCGACCTCCAGCCCGTGCCTCATGAACAGCCCGGCCTCCTGCGCTACGTTCAGCAGCGCCTGGCTGCCGGCGATGGCGCTGTGCGCAACACGGATCCGCACCGGCGCGGGCGGCGCCGTGGTGGCCGACGGGGCCGATGCGGCCGCCGGTGCGGCGGGCGCCGCGCCCGCGGAAGCGGGCTGGCCGCCACCTGCCGGCGCGGCCGGCGGCGCGGGCGCGGCCGGCGCGCAGGCCAGCGCCATTACCAGAAGCAATACACCGCTAACCCAGCTCCACCTAGGCATGGCGTTGCTCGATCGACCACACGTCATACGTCAGCTCCATGCGGCGGAAGGTCGTCTCCCGCGCGAGTTGCTGCAGGGGCGGCGACGTGATGTAGCGCGCCGCCACCTCTTCCGCCGCCGAGCCGTGGTCCGAGTCGGCCTCCACGTGCACGGTGAAGAAGCGCACCGCTTCGGGCGAGAGCCCGTAATTCTTGGTGAAGCCGCGTGCCAGAGCCGCCATGGCCGGCGGCGACGTGCCCTCCGCCCCCATCTGCGCCGTCATGACCACGAACCAGGGGAGCGTGTAGCAGACCAGCTCGCAGAAGTACAGGTGCGCGGCGGTGGCCGGGAGCGTCGGCGCGCTCTGCATGTCCGCCAGCGTCAGCCCGATGGCCTCCGCGAACTCGAGGAACATCTGGTTGTGACCCGCGGTGCCCGTCGAGACGCCCGCCGTCTCCTCCTCGACCACCTCGTACAGCTTCGGCTGGAACTCCGGATCGCTGCACGCGAGGTAGCGGAGCATCACCACGCGCGGCACCACCTCCTTGAACTTCCACTCCTGGCACGCCCAGGCGCGGATCTCGTCCATGGTCGCGGTGCCATCGTTGACCGCGCGCACGAAGGGGTGGTTCACCCGCAGCTTCGGGTGCGCCGCGATCTCCGCCTTGAGCTGATGCACGAACTCCGCGCCCGATAGAACCTCTACTTGCGTCGCCACGCCATCTCCTCCTGGATTGATTGTTTGCCGCGCGGGCCATCCAGTTGCGGGGAGCCCACCGATCAACCGATGCGATGCCGTATCCGGACGGTTATCTGCGCGGGGCGCCTTGCGGCGATCATAGCTCGGCGCTCGATCTCGTCACCGCCCCTGTTGGCGCTCCAGTATCAGGTTCCCGTACTCGTCCACGCGGCAGGCCCAGCCCGGCGGCACCAGTGTGTTCGAGTCCATCTGCTCGACGACGGCCGGACCGGCGAAGCGCGCGCCGGCCGCCAGGCGCTCGCGGTCGTAGATCGGCGTCGCCACAAACCCCTCGCCGCGCCGGAAGTACACGTCGCGCCCGCCGACGGGGCTAGCTTCTCCCCCTTCCCGCATCGGGCGGGGAGCCGGGTGGCTAGGCCCGTCCTCCCCCCCTTCCCTGATAGGGAGGGGGGCCGGGGGGGTAGGTCCCCGCGGCACGGCGAGCTTCTGCAGCGCGCCGGTGGCCTGCACGCGCAGCGTCACGATCTCCACCGGCGCGTCTTCCGAGCAGTAGGTGTACGTTTGCTGGTGGCGTTGGTGGAAGGCGCGCGTCATCTGCTCGATCACGGCGGCGTTCACCTCGCGCACCGGCCACCGCAGCGTCAGCTCGAACATCTGGGCCACGTAGCGCATCGTCGCGAACCACTCGTAGCCGCGCGCCGCTGGCGGGATGCCCTCGGTGTCCTGCCAAGCGCGCGCCTGCGCCTCCAGATCGCGGAAGATGGCCTCCAGCTCGGCCGGGTCGCACTGGGCGAGCGGCCGCACATGGGTGCGCGCGAAGTCGTTGCGCAGGTCGCTGAACAGCAGCCCGAACGTCGAGAGCACGCCGGGCCGCGCCGGCACCACCACGGCCGGCATCGCCAGCAGCTCGGCCAGCGCCGTGCCGTGCAGCGGCCCGGCGCCGCCGCAGGGCACCAGCGCGTAGTCGCGCGGGTCGTGGCCGCGCTCGATGGACACCACGCGGATGGCGCCCATCATGTTGTTGTCCACGATCTCCAGGATGCCGCTGGCCGCCGCGTACACGTCGAGGCCCAGCGGCTCGGCCACGCGCTCGCGGATGGCGGCCAGCGCCGCGTCGCGGTCCAGGCGCATCGCGCCGCCGAGCAGGTACGGCGGGATGCGCCCCAGCACGAGGTTCGCGTCGGTCACCGTCGGCTCGGTGCCGCCGTGGCCGTAGCAGACGGGGCCGGGCCGCGCCCCGGCGCTCGCCGGCCCGACCTCCAGCACGCCCTCAGCGTTCACGCGCGCGATGCTGCCGCCGCCCGCGCCGATGGTGTGCACGTCAATCATCGGCAGGTGCAGCGGCCAGTCCCCGATCTGGCCCTCCTCGGTCGTCTCCGGTTGGCCGCCGTCCACCAGGCACACGTCGGCGCTCGTGCCGCCCATGTCAATCGAGATCAGGTCGTCGTAGCCGGCCGCCCGCGCGATCTGCGTGGCGCCCATCACCCCCGCGGCCGGGCCGGAGAGCGCCGTGCAGACCGGCTGCACCTGCACGACCTCGGGGCTGACCAGGCCGCCGTTCGACTTCATGACGTGGAACGGCGCCAGCACGCCCAGCTCCGCGAGCCGCCGCCGCAGCAGCCCGATGTAGCTGCCCACGAGCGGCATGACGTAGGCGTTCAGCACCGTCGCCATGCTGCGCTCGTACTCGCGGAACACCGGCAGCACGTCGGCCGAGAGCGAGAGCCGCGCCTCAGGATAGACCTCGCGCACCAGCTCGGCCGCGCGGCGCTCGTGGGCGTCGTTGGCATAGGAGTAGAGCAGGCAGATGGCGATGGACTCCACGCCATCGTCGCGGAAGCGCGCGGCGATCTCGCGGCAGCGCGCCTCGTCCAGCGGCACCTCGATCTGGCCGTGCGGGTCAATCCGCTCGCGCACTTCCAGCACGCGCTCGGGCGGCACGGGGCGCCGCGGCTTCACCCAGAGGTACTTGTTCGTGCGGCGCGGGCCGTCGTGGCGGCCGATCTCCAGCACGTAGCGGAAGCCCTCGGTGGTGATGAGCCCCGTCTTGACGCCCTTGTCCTCCAGGATCGCGTTGGTGGCGGTGGTCGTGGCGTGGAAGACGCGCGCCAGGTCGGCGCCCGTGATGCCGGCCGCCGCCAGCGCCTCCTGCACGCCCGTCGTGAACCCCGCCGAGGGATCGCCCGGCGTGGTCGGGGTCTTCAGGCTCCAGACCCGCCCGCTCTCCAGCTCCACTAGCGTGACGTCGGTAAACGTGCCCCCCACGTCGAGCGCGATCGCGTACTCCGCCATGCCCCATCCCGTGCGCCTGCTCGCCAGCCGCCAGCCGGCCCCTGTCCTTATAGGGCACGCCCCGTCCTCTCGGCCAGGACCTATACAGCGCCAACCTACCGCAGAGAGGTCTTACCCGAGCCCGGTTGGCCGTACGGTGTGTTAGTATGCAAATATGAAGCGCACCACTATCTGTCTGCCTGACACGGTTGCCTCGATTGTCGAGCGGGAGGCGCGCCGCCGCGGCGTGTCCGTCTCCGAGTTGGCCCATCAGGCATTGCTGGCCTACTTAGGGCTGGGCGGCGACGAGCCGCGGCATATTCCATTCGCGGGCATAGTACGGAGTGGCTATCGCCACACGGCCCGAGATGCAGAGGAGATTCTCGCTGCGGAGTGGGATCCAAGTCGCGATCGTTGACACTGGGCCAGTGTACGCCGTCGCTGACGCGAGCGATGCTGATCATGCGCCCTCTCTGGCCGTGTTCCAGCGGCGCGACTTGCACCTGATAATTCCTGCACTGGTAATCGCTGAGGCCAGCTACCTGCTGTCTTCGCGCGCGGGGCCAGCCGCCGAGGCCGCCTTCTTCCGCGGCCTCAGCGGGTTCGAAGTTGTCGCGCCGCTGCCAGCCGACTGGCCGCGTATTGCCGACCTGGTCGAAGAATACGGTGACTGGCCGCTCGGCGGTGTTGACGCCTCGGTAGTGGCGCTGGCCGAGCGGCTCGGCACCGACCTCGTCATTACCCTCGACCGTCGGCACTTTGGCGCGATCCGGCCCCGCCACTGTGCCGCCTTCCGCATCCTCCCCGAATAGGCACGTCCCCTATCCGCGACGCCCCGCCATACCGGCCGAAGGGCCCGGAACGGCACGATGAAACGACCGCCCGCGGGCAACGCTCCGCCAGGCCGGCCGACCGCCGGCCGTCGGGCGCGCCTGTCCCTCGGCCTGGCGCGCAACGTCTCGCCAAATTCAGGTGCGCGGCATATTGACTCCGCGGCCCGCGCGTGCCATGCTGAGCGCGAGGATAGGGTGCTAGCACGCGACGATCGCGCGAGAGGGGAGGGGAGGCATGCTCGCCGAAGTGGCACGGCACTGGTGGGCCATGGCGATTCGTGGAGTGATCGCCATTCTGCTTGGGATCGCGGCGTTCGTCTGGCCGGGTTTGACGATCCTGGTCCTGGTGACGCTCTTCGGCATTTTCATGCTGCTGGACGGCGTCTTCTCCGTGGTCGCGGCTATCCAGGCGCGGCACCGGCTGTCGCACTGGTGGGCGCTGCTGCTCGAAGGCATTGTCGGCATCATCGCCGGTGTGCTCACGATTGCGTTGCCGGGCCTCGGGGCGGTGGTCCTGATCTACTTCATCGCGGCCTGGGCGCTGATCACCGGGATCCTGGAGATCGTCGAGGCTATCCGCCTGCGCGAGCAGATCGAGGGCGAGTGGCGGCTGGCACTGAGCGGCGCGCTCTCCGTGGTCTTCGGCGTTCTCGTGGCTATCTGGCCGCAGTCCGGCGCGCTCGCCATCGCGTGGCTGATCGGTGCCTACGCCATTCTGTTCGGCGTCGTGCTGCTGGCGCTCGCGTTCCACCTGAAGGGCTTCGCCGACCGCCACGCCCCGGGCGCCGCGCCGGCGTAGACAGTCGCCCGGGGGCGAGCTGGCTCGATCGAGCCAGCTCGCCCCCGGCACGCTAGCGGTAGGGGCCGAGCTGCTGCGCCGCGGCCTGGGCGAAGCTGGGGTCGAGCAGGCTGTCCAGGGTGGCGCCGCCCGTGTAGTAGCCGCGCGCGCGGTGGTACGCCAGCTCGGTCTCCAGGCTCGGCCGGTAGATCTGGCCGTCCGGGTCGAGCGCGGCCATCTGCATCTGGTCGTAGGCTGCCGGGTCCTTGATCTGGGTCGAGTCGATCAGCACGCGCACGGCCTCGTCGCGGCCCTGGCCCTTCTGGAAGGCGTCGTTGTAGACTCGCACCCCTTGCAGGTAGGCCGTCATGAAGCGCCGCGCGAGGTCGGGCTGGCCGGCGAGCTGCTCGTTGAAGAACAGGAGCGCGGCCTGATAGTTACCGCCGTATGCCGCGCTGACCATCCCCGGGTCCCACGCGCCGATCACCCCGCGCGCGTAGGCGGCGCCCAGCGCCGGCTCGATCAGCACGGCGGCATCAATCGCCTGGTTGCCGAGCGCCACCACCATATCCGGATAGCCCATCGGCACGAGGTCCACGTCGTCTATCGTGAGCCCCCCGGTAGCCAGCACCTGCGCGATGATGGCCTCGCCGCTCGCGCGCAGCGTCGAGACGCCGACGTGGCGGCCGCGCAGGTCGCCGACGCCGCGTACCGTGCCGCTCTCCAGCAGGTCGCGGCGCACGGGGAGCTGCACGAACTCGAACCCCGGACGCGAGCTGCCCTTGTCGGCCACCGCCCGGATGCGGATACCGCGATCAATGGCGTTCAGCACGGCGAGGCTGAGGCCGCCGCCGGCCACCTGCAAGTCGCCCGAGGCCATTGGCGCGATGATGTCGTTCCCGCTCTGGAACGGCAGGATGTCCACCTCGATGCCCTGCGCCTGGAAGAAGCCGCGCGCCCGACCGAAGAACACGCCGGCGTCCGAGATGGCGAGCGGTGAGCCGAAGCGGACCGTCGTGAGCTGCGGCGCCGGCCCGTTGGCCGGCGCCGCGCTGGCCGCCGCGGGCGCCGGCCCCGGCCCCATCGCCGCGCCCGCCAGCGCAACCAGCGCGAGAATCGCGAGCGCGCTCCCCAGCGCGCGGGGCAGTCGCTGCATGAGTCGTCTCCTCGTCTCGTGATTGGAGGCGCGCCGCGTCAGGCTTCGCCCTCTTGATTCGCTGCTCACCCCAGCCCGCGTTTGGGGCGCTCGCTTCTGAGCGACGCCGCTCCCCTACACCGGATGGGGATACCGCGCATAGTGCTGGCGCAGCAGGTCCTTGCCGTAGTCGTTGCCGTTCGGCGTGCGCACGATCGTGTGAATGTGATTGCGCGACGGCGCGTCGTTGTCCAGCGCCACGCCCGGCAGGTGGTCGAACTCGATCAGCAGCACGGGGCTGTGGACGCGGTAGTAGAACACGCCGCGCGCATCGCTCTCGCCGCGCCAGGCGAAGCGCGTCGCCGCCAGGTGCGCGCGTACCTCGTCACGTTTCGCGGCGGCGTGCGCGGGGTGCATGCGGCCGACGTACGCCTCGATTACGTCGAGCAGCAGCCCTTGCTGCTCGCCGGTCAGCTCGTCGTAGCCGATGCCCTCGTAGGGCAGCACCAGGTTGTCCTGGAACTGGCCGGCGAAGACCTCCCGCGGCACCTCGGCGCCGATCGTGGCGCGAGCGCGCTGCGGGGCCGAGAGCGCCTGCATGAGCGCGA
>Ga0070741_10002878_pt1 | contig 44531 bp, 38 predicted proteins | sample Coa_R1_4_FD_66440 | JGI IMG/M metagenome (GOLD analysis project Ga0070741, IMG submission 66440) | Surface soil microbial communities from Centralia Pennsylvania, which are recovering from an underground coalmine fire - Coalmine... | ecosystem: Environmental > Terrestrial > Soil > Unclassified ... | reverse complement strand
GCCAGCAGCTTCCACGGCTGGATGACGATGCCGAGGATCCCGGTGATGAGGCCGCCGGTCTTGAAACTGATGAGGCGCGGAAACGCGTTGGCGAAATCGTTCGCCGGCGACACCACGTTCGCGGCGATGTTGACCGCAATCGTCGCGATGACGACCGTGAACATCGCGATCGCGACGACGACCGGCGACGAGAATCGTCCGACGAGGACGACCGGATCCCAGATCGCCTGGCCGAAGATGATCGCCGTCGCGCTCGTGATCATCACCCCCATCGCCGCGAAGACCGTCATCGTCGTCGGCAGCGCGACGACCTGGCCGATCATCTGCTCCCGTTGACTCCGGCCGAAGCGGGTGAAGTCGGGCATGTTGAGCGACAGCGTCGCCCAGAAGCCGATCATCGCCGTCAGCGAGGGGACGAACACCGGCCAGAACTCGGCGAACGTGCGGAACTTGCCCGGCTGCGACAGCAGCGGGCCGAGGCCGTGCGCCTCGCGGATCGCCCACACGAGCAGCAGCGCCGTCATGACCAGCACGAACGGCGCGGCCCAGTTTTCGATCTCGCGAACGAGATCCATGCCGCGATAGATGATGAAGACGTTGAGTCCCCAGAACAGGAAGAACGACAGCCACGCCGTCGTCGTGTGCCCGGCGAGGCCGGTGCCAAGCAGCGTCGACCACCCGGGCACGATCGTCAGAAAGAAGGTGTTGAGCGCCTCGCCGCCGATCCACGCCTGGATGCCGAACCAGCCGCACGCGACGAGCGCGCGCATCAGCGCCGGCACGTTGGACCCGAACGTGCCGTAGGCGGCGCGCGCGAACACGGGAAACGGAATGCCGTACTTCGTGCCCGGGTGCGAGTTCAGCAGGATCGGCGCGAGGACGATCGTGTTGCCGATGAGAATCGTGGCGATCGCCTGCGACCAGCTCATGCCGGAGGCGAGCAGCCCCGACGCGAGCATGTACGTCGGAATGCAGTGCGCCATGCTGACCCAGAGCGCGGCGTAGTTGTAGGTCGTCCACGTGCGCCGGCCGAGCGGCACCGGCGCGAGGTCGTCGTTGTACAGCGGGCTCGCCTCGACGCGGGTGGCATCGACGAGCTCCACGCGTCCGTCGTCGAGCCGGCGCGCGTTGTTCATGGGCGTTATAGTATCCGCTCAGCCGCATGCCGCAGACATCGATTCCCGAAAATGCCCTCACGCCGATCATGGACCTCGTCGACGCGGGCAATGCCCGCGCCGCGGAGCTGTTCCCCGGCGATTCGCCCGCGCGCCAGCCGGTGCACGTCGTCTATGGCGGCGCGCAGTTGTTCAAGGCGGACGCGGCGCAGAAACTCGGCGCGCTGGCGCTGCGTGCGCTGCAGGAGCACGCGCCCGATCCCGCGACGTTCGCCGCTGCCATCGGCTTCGATCCGTCACTCGCGGATCGCATTCACGTCCGTGTGATCGAAAAGCTGACCCGGGAGCCGGTCGAAGATCTCCGCATCGACTTCGAGGACGGGTTCGGCGCGCGCCCCGACGTGGAAGAAGACGCGTTCGCCGTGTCGGCGGCGGACGAAGTGGCGACTGGACTCGCGAACGGCACGCTGCCGGGGACGATCGGCATCAGGATCAAGCCGCTCAGCGCCGAGCACAAGCGGCGCAGCCTGCGGACGCTCGATCTGTTCCTCACGCGACTGCTCGAACGATCCAACGGCTTTCTGCCGTCGAACTTCGTCGTCACGCTGCCGAAGATCACCGCACCGGAGCAGGTGACGGCGATGGCGTCCGCGTGCGAGGCGCTCGAGTACTGGCGCCACCTGCCGGCCGGGACGCTGAAGTTCGAGCTCATGATCGAGACGCCGCAGTCGGTCTTCGCCGCCGACGGCACCGTCGCGCTGCCCCGTCTGGTCGCCGAGGGGCGGGGCCGCATCGTCGCCGCGCATTTCGGCACGTACGACTACACGGCGAGTTGCGGGATCACGGCCGCACACCAGCACATGCTGCATCCGGTCTGCGACTTCGCGAAGCACGTGATGCAGGTCGCGCTCGCCGGCACCGGCATCTGGCTGTCGGACGGCGCCACCAACGTGATGCCGATCGGACCGCGCGACGTGGTCCATCGCGCGTGGCGTCTGCACGCGGAGCACACGCGCCATTCGCTCGTGACCGGGTTCTATCAGGGATGGGACCTGCATCCGGCGCAGCTCCCGTCGCGCTACGCTGCCGTCTACGCGTTCTTCATGGAAGGGCTCGGCGCGGCTTCGGAGCGGCTGAAGAACTTCGTGCAGAAAGCCGCGCAGGCGACGCTCGTCGGCGACGTGTTCGACGATGCGGCGACCGGGCAGGGATTGTTGAACTATTTCCTGCGCGCGATGAACTGCGGCGCGATCACCGAGGCCGAAGCGGTGTCGATGAGCGGCCTGACGATCGACGAGCTGCGCGGGAAGTCGTTCGTGAAGATCCTCGAGCGGCGCCGGTCCGCCTGACGCGGACTACACCTTCTCTTCCGACGCAGCGTACCCTTCCGCGTCGAACCCGCCGTGATAGTCCTTCTCCGTCGGCCGCCGGATCTTGGACTGCGCGACGACGCGCTCGCGGCGGATGCCGACGAAATCGTCGACGCGCGTCCAGCCGCGATCGGCGTGGCGCTCGAGGAAGCGCGCGAGCCCGTCGTTCAGCTCCTTGATCACGTTCGGCCCGATCGCGTGATCGAGCATCGCCGCCGTGCACACCTGCACCGTGCCGCAGCCGAGCATGAAGTAACTGAGCGCGTGCTCGAACGTCGAGATGCCGCCGATCCCCGAGAACGCCTTGTCGGGAAACGCCTGCGTGAGCTGCGACATCTTCGCGAGCGAGAGCGGCAGAATCGCCGGGCCGCCGAGGCCGCCGGTGGAGACGAGGCCGTCGACGTTGATCTCGAACTCCAGCGTCTCGGGATCGATGAGCGGCAGCGACGTGAAGGTGTTCGACGAGGACACCGCGTCGGCGCCGCCGAGGAACGCGCCGCGCGCCTCGACGACGATGTCGGTGGTCGACGGCGTCAGCTTGGCCCACACGGGAATCGTCGCAACCTCTTTCACGACCTTCGTCACGATCGAGACGAGCTCCTTGTCCTTGCCGACGTTGGATCCCATGTCGGGACGGTCCATGTGCGGACACGAGAGGTTCAGCTCCAGCGCGTCGCAGCCCTGTTCCTGACACGCCTTGGCGAGCTCCTGCCAGTGGCGCAGTTCGGTGTCGTTGCCCGATCCCGCCATGATCGACGCGATGAGCACGTGCTCGGGAAAGGCGTGCTTGATCCGCCCGAGCCGCGGCACCCACCAGTCGAGCGTCTTGTCGGAGATGAGCTCCCAGTTCCACGACGAGTGCAGCGCCGCGGCCGGACGCTTCTTCATCGAGAGCCGCGGCGAATCGGCGTCCGCGCGGAGGAACTTCGTCTTCGGTCCCATGACGTTGACGACCGGATGCAGCCCGATCGTCTTGGTGACGACGCCGCCCCATCCGGCATCGAACGCGCGCAGGATGTTCGACTCCGACTCGGTCGGCGGCGCCGACGAGAGCAGGAACGGATTGCGAAAACGAATGCCGGTGAACGTCGTCGAAAGATCCGCCATGGTTACCTCGTGATCGTCGCCTCGATGAGCCCGAAGGGTTGATCGGTGGCGACGAAAATCTCGTTCGGGTTGTCGAGGCCGAACGGCGACAGGTCGACGAGCAGATGGTGCCGGTTCGGCAGCGTCAGCGTGATCTCGATGGCGTCGGGCGCGGCGGCCAGCGCCGCGCGTCCCATCGCGTCGAGCGTGTGCTGCACCGATTCGCTGACGTGCGCGGCGAACGACTCGACGAGCGCCGAACGGATCCGGTCGCGGACCGCGAAATCCGCGTGCGGCCGGTACCGCCATGCCGCCGTCACCGCCGTCGCGAGAATCCGATCGCGCGTGTCGGGAAGCGTCGTGTACTCGTCGCGCGGAAAGCCGGAGAAGGCCGAATCGGTCGTCTTCAGCAGCACGAGGTTCGTGATGCCCGACGTGATCTCGGCCGCCTCGCGCGTGCGCACGACGAGCGCGGTCCACTGCTCGCCGCTCGCGTGGACAAACGCATGGTCCGACAGGCGTCCCCACGGCTGCTCGGCCGCGGAGATCCGCGCGCGGGCGACGCCCGGCTTCGCGATGAAATGATCGGCGAGCCGGACGAGGAACGTCTCGACGCGATCGATCGGATGCTGCCGCGCGAGCGCGTACACGGTGTTCTTCATCGTGTCGGTCGGCAGGCACGCGGCGTTGTCGCCGTCGGTGTAGACGCGCTCGAAGGCGCCCTCGAGCTGCACGTCGATCGTCAGGTCGACGAGCCGGTGCGTCGGGGCCGATCGATCGACCTTGACGAGGCGCACGCGCGATTTGCCGTAGCGGTTCCAGGCGATCATCCTACGATCCGCGATAGGTCGAGTATCCGAACGGGCTCACCAGCAGCGGCACGTGGTAGTGCTCGCGCGGATCCGCCACCGCGAAGGCGATCTGCGCGTGCGGAAAAAACGGCGCCGCGACGCCGTGGTCCTGCTGGTAGCCGCCGATGTCGAACGTCAGCCGGTAGGTCGCCGCGATCATCGTCCATCCGTCGGTGAGCGTGCGGAGACGGCCGTGCTCGTCGGTCGCCCCGCGGCCGATCGCGGCCCATTCGCCGTCGGGCTGCAACACCTCGAGTACGACAGCGACGCCGCCGGCCGGCAAGCCGCGGGCGAGGTCGAGGACGTGGGTCGTGATCATCGGGCGTCGGGCTCCGCGATCAGTTTCTGCAGCCGCAGCTGCGTGATCTTGCGCTGCTCGTCCGCGGCGACTCGGATTTCGTCGCGCGGATCGTGCGTCAGCCGCCGCTCGAGCAGCGACAGCATCTCGTCGGCCGACTTCCCTGTCGCGCAGACAATGAAAATGTAGCCGAAGCGCGCCTCGTACTCGCGGTTTTTCGCCGCGAGCCGGTCGAGCAGCGGCGGCGCGGCCGCGGCGGCGCCCGACTGTTCCTGCGCCGCCCAACGCTCGCCTAAAGGCTCGTGCTCCCGTTCGGGTTCCGCCGGAGCGCCAGACTTCAGCCGAGCGTCGCCGCCGATCCGCGGATGCGCCGCAAACGCCTCGCGCCAGTCCGATTCGTCGAGCGCTGCCCAGATGACGTTCGCCGTCACGGCCATCGCGTCCGCGCTGGCGAAGGGACGCGCGGCCGCCATGCGCGCCGCCCACGCGCGCGAGCCGCAACACTGCCGCAGCTCGCGCTCGGCATCGGCCGCGCCGAGTGCGTTCAATCGCTCGATCGTCATCGCGGCACGCCGAACAGCCGCAGCCGCCCGACGCCGCCGTCCGGGTAGATGTTGAAGCGAACGTGCGTCACGTCGCCGACGGCCCGCACCTCGCGCTCGAAGACGTGGACGGCGTGCGGCGTCAGCGGCACACGATCCACCAGCGGCCGCCACACGATCCGCTCGTCGTCCGGTCGACCGACCAGATCCGCCGTCGCTTCGAGATCGCACGCGCCCGGCGCGTTGCCCTTGAAGTGACGCGTGTCGATCTCGACGCGCCGGATGGTGCCCGGCGCCGCGAGCCGGACGAGACTCCAGTCGTGTCCCGGACCGCGCCGCCGCTTCGTTTCCCATCCGTCGCCCATGTGCGTGGCATCGCCGGGCATGATCAGATTGTTGCGCGATCCGAAGAACATGTCGCTGCACGAGACGACGAAGCCGCCGTGCTCGGCGGCCGCCAGATCGATCTCGCCGCGCCGCCGCAGCCGCGCCCAGTCCGCCACCACCTCGCCGTACACGCGCAGCCGCGCCACGCCGCCGTCCGGGAAGATTCGCAGGCGCACGTGCGTCGCCGCGGACGCGCCGTCGATCGCGAACCGGTTGTGCGCGTCGCCCGTCAGCGGGGTGCGCGGGAGGATTTCGGTCCAGTGCGCCTCCGCCTCCGAACCGGTCGCCAGCTCGCCGGCGTCGAGCGCGCACGATTCCGGATAGTTGCCTTTGAAATGCGTCGTCTCCACGTCGACGCCGCGGACGATGCCGCGGGCGCCGAGTCGAATCACGCACCAGTCGTGCGTCCCCTCGTCGCGGCGGCGGCGCGTCTCCCAGCCGTCCATCCACTTGCCGCGATCGGTGTAGCGCCCCTCGATCCAGCGCGGCGCGGACGCGGTGATGAGGTTTTCCTTCGGCGCGAAGAAATCGTCGTTCGCAGCGACGACGACCGCGCCCAGACGCTCGGACGCGAGATCGATCAAGTCGGCGAACGCGGCGTCGCGTGGCGCGCGCTCGGTCATTGCAGCCGGCCGGTGCGCTCGGCGATCAACCGGTCACCGTTCCAGATCTCGACACCGCGCAGGTACGTGGTATGGACGCGGCCGCGCAGCGTGCGGCCGGCGTACGGCGTCAGCTTGTGGCGCTGCTGCAGCCGCGCGGCGTCGACCGTCCATTCCTCGTCGGGATCCCAGATCACGAAGTCGGCATCATACCCTTCGGCGATGCGTCCTTTCGTCGCGAGACCCGCCAGCCGCGCCGGCGCCTCGCTCATCCACCCGGCAAGTCTCGACACTGAATTCTCGACGTCGATCGTTGAACCGTGAGCGTTGAGAGTTGAGCGTTGAGAGTTGACCGCGGCGAGCGAGAGTTCGAGCGAGCCGATACCACCCCACGAGCGAGCGAAATCGCCGGAAGTTTTCATCGACGCCGGCGACGGCGAATGGTCGGTCGCGACGAGATCGAGCGCGCCGCTTCGCAGCGCCGCCCACAGCGCGTCGCGATGGCACGCCTCTCGGATCGGCGGCGCGCACTTGAACTCGGTCGCACCGTCCGGCACTTCTTCGGCGGCAAACGTCAGGTAATGCGGACACGTCTCGGCCGTGATCGCGACGCCCTCCGCCTTCGCGCGCGCGACCGCCTCGGCCGCTTCAGCCGACGCGACGTGGACGATGTGCACGCGCGCACCATACTCGCCGGCCAGCGACGCGACGAGCCGGATGGCCGACGCTTCGGCGTCCGGTGGTCGCGACGCCAGATAGGCCGCGTAGTCGGTGCGCGAGGCGTCAGCGGAGCGAATCAGCGACGGATCCTCGGCATGCACGAGCAGCGGGACGTGTCGCCGCGCGAGAATCGGCAGCGCCTCGCGCAGATCGCGTTCGCCGACCGGTGCGAACTCGTCGACGCCCGAGGGCACCAGAAAGCACTTGAAGCCGCGCACGCCCGCGTCGACGAGCGCGTCGAGGTCGGCCGCGTTGCCCGGGACGAGGCCGCCCCAGAACGCCACGTCGACATGCACGCGTCCCGCCGCCGCGGCTCGCTTCGCGGCGAGCGCCGCCACGGTCGTCGTCGCTGGCACGCTGTTAAGCGGCATGTCGACAATCGTCGTGACGCCGCCGGCCGCGGCCGCGCGCGTGGCGGTGTCGAAGCCTTCCCACTCGGTGCGGCCCGGCTCGTTGACGTGCACGTGGGTGTCGACGACGCCGGGCGAGATGACGAGGGAGCCGAAATCTATGTGACTGCCGGAGCGCGAGGCGGCCTTCGCACCGCGCGCTCCGGCGTCCGAACGCTCGACCGCGACGATCGTCCCGTTTTCGATTCGAATCGCCGCGCGCCCGACGCCGTCGGGCAGGACCACGCGCGTGCTGCGCAGGATCAACTCCGCGTGGCCCGCTTCAGGAAGTTCCCGCTCCCCGGTTTTCCGACGAACTTGCCGTTCTCGATCACCAAGCGGCCGCGCGAGAGGACGGTGTCCGCGGCGCCGGTCACCTGACGTCCTTCGTACGGGTTGTAGTCGACGTTCATGTGCAGCGTCTTCGCCGCGAGCGTCACCGTGCGGTTCGGATCGAAGACGACGATGTCGGCATCCGAGCCGGGGGCAATCGTGCCCTTGCGCGGGAAGAGGCCGAAGATCTTCGCCGGCGACGTCGACGTCAGCTCGACGAAGCGATTCAGCGAGATGCGGCCCGCGCGCACGCCGCCGTCGTACACCAGGCTCATGCGCGTCTCGATCCCCGGCGCGCCGTTCGGGATCTTCGAGAAATCGTTGCGGCCAAGCTCCTTCTGCTCTTTCATGCAGAATGGGCAGTGATCGGTCGACACGCACTGCAGATCGTTGAACGCGAGACCGCGCCAGAGCTGATCCTGCTTCTCCTTCGCGCGCAGCGGCGGGCTCATCACGTATTTGGCGCCGGCGAAATCCGGCTCCTCGTAGTTCTCGTACGAGAGGAAGAGATACTGCGGGCACGTCTCGGCGTACGCGGGCAGGCCGCGGTCGCGTGCTTCGGTGACCATCTCGAGCGCCTCGGCCGCCGACAGATGGACGATGTAGATCGGCACCTCGGCCATCTCGGCGAGCGCGATCGCCCGGTGCGTCGCTTCGGCCTCGGCCCGCGGCGGACGCGTCAGCGCGTGATACTTCGGCGCCGTGTGACCCGCGGCCAGCGCGCGCTGCACGAGGACGTCGATCACGTCGCCGTTCTCCGCGTGCATGCAGATCGTGCCGCCGTTCTGCCCCGTCCGCAACAGCGCCTTGAAGATGCTGCCGTCGTCGAGCATGAACACGCCGCGGTACGCCATGAACAGCTTGAACGATGTGATGCCCTGACGGACGAGCGCGTCCATCTCGGCTTCGGTCTGATCGTTCAGGTCCGTCATGATCATGTGGAAGCCGTAGTCGATGGCGGCTTTGCCTTCCGCCTTCTTCAGCCACGTCTCCCACGCGTGGTGCAGCGTCTGCCCTTTGTACTGAATCGCGAAGTCGACGATCGACGTCGTCCCGCCGAATGCGGCGGCGATCGTACCGGTCTGAAAGTCGTCGGCCGAGTTCGTGCCGCCGAACGGCATGTCGAGGTGCGTGTGGACGTCGATGCCGCCCGGCAGCACGTACTTGCCGGCGGCGTCGATCACCGTATCGGCGGCGATGTCGAGCGCGCTGCCGATGACCGTGATCTTCTCGTCCTCGATCAGCACATCGCCCTTGTACTGATCGACTGCCGTGACGATCGTTCCACCCTTGATCAGCGTTCGCATCGCATCTCCGCTCGGCTAGAGCCGTTGCGTTCCACCCCGCCTACCCGACCTACCCCACCCACCCCGCCGCGCTAGAACCACCGCGAGATCGTCACCTTCTTGTCGGTGTAGAACTCGATGCCGTCGCGGCCGTGCGCTTTCAAGTCGCCGAAGAAGCTGTCCTTCGCGCCGCCGAACGGAAAGTACGCCATCGGCGCCGCGACACCGATGTTGACGCCGACCATCGACGCGGTCGCGTGCTTCGCGAACTCGCGCGCCGCCTTGCCGCTCGACGTGAAGATCGACGTCGCGTTCGCGTTCGGATGCTGCCGCATCAGCCCGATCGCCTCGTCGAGCGTCTTCACCGGCGCGATCGACGCGACCGGCCCGAAGATCTCGTCGTAGCCGATCGCCATCTTCATCGACACCTCGTCGAACACCGTCGGACCGACGAAGTAGCCGCCCGGCCGGTCCGGCACGTTCGTCTGGCGGCCGTCGACGAGCAGTTTCGCGCCCTCGGCGACCCCCTTGCCGATGTAGCTGACGACGCGATCGCGGTGCGGCGCGCTGATCACCGGCCCCATTTGCACGCCCGGCACGAGGCCGTCGCCGACCTTCAGCGACTTCGCCGCCGCCACCATGCGATCGCGCGCCTCGCGATGCGCGTCGCCCACCGGGACGAGCATGCTGCCCGCGAGACACCGCTCGCCGGCGCAGCCGTAGAACGATTCGCTGATCGCGGCGATCGATCGATCGAAGTCGGCGTCCGGCATGATGACGACGAAGTTCTTCGCGCCGCCGAGCGCCTGACACCGCTTGCCCGAGGCGGTCGCGCGCGTGTAGACGGCCTTCGCCACCGGCGTCGAGCCGACGAACGACACGGCGCGGATGCCGGGATGATCGCAGAGCGCCTCGACCACGGCGCGTCCGCCGTTGACCAGGTTCACGACGCCGGGCGGCAGATCGCTCTGCTGCAGCAGTTCCGCCATCTTGCGCTGCGAGAGCGGCACCTGCTCCGACGGCTTCAGGATGAACGTGTTGCCGGTCACGATCGCGAACGGCAGGAACCACATCGGCACCATCGCGGGGAAGTTGAACGGCGCGATCGCCGCGACGACCCCGATCGGCTGCCGCACCACGTGGCAGTCGATGCCGGCGGAGATGTCTTCGAGCGCGAACCCCTGCATCAGCGACGGCGCGCCACACGCGACCTCGACGCACTCGATGCCGCGGCGCACGCTGCCGCGGGCCTCGTCCAGCGTCTTGCCGTGCTCGGTCGTGACGATGCGCGCGAGCTCCTCGAAATGCTGTTCGCAGAGCGCCTTGAACTTGTAGAGCACCTGCGCCCGGCTGTTGACCGGCGTGTCGCGCCAGGCGGGAAACGCGTTCGTCGCGGCCTGCACGGCCGCGTCGACGTCCGAGGCCGTCGACATCGGCGTGCGCCCGATGACGTCGCCTTTCGCAGGATTGTGGACGTCGAAGACCTCGGTGGCCTGGGCCTTGACCCAGCGGCCGCCGATGAAATTGTCGAGGACGGGAACGTCGATGGATGCGCCAGTGGCCATGAGGCGCATTATAGCTGTCGGGTCTCGGCGGTCAGCTCTGCGTCATCAGCACGCTCTTGGCCTCCCGCGCCCACCCTTCTTCCCACGTCGGCCGGGCGGCGCGGCGCGCGCCGGCGCGCAGCCGATCGAGCAGCGACGTGTCCTGCGGGAAGGTTTCGAAGAGGTCGAACAGCAGATCCGACAACTGCCGCGCCGTCGAGAACAGCAGCCCGTTCTCGCCGTGCCGCACGCGCTCGGCCAGGCACGCGCCGTAGTCGAGCGCGCAGACGGGCACGCCGGCGCCGAACAGATCGACCACCTTCATCGGAATGTCGACGCCCGACGACGACCGATGCAGACACAATCCCAGATCCGCCGCGCCGACGATGCGCGGGTAATCGTCGGGATCGAGCCAGCGCGTGCGCAGCTGCACGCGTCGCGCCGGCAGGCCGGCGAAGCGCCGCTCGAACTCCGCGCGGCGCTGGCCGTCGCCCGTGACCAGGATCGCCAGATCCGGAAACCGTCGTCCCGGATGGTTCGCTTCCCAGCCGCGAACGCGATCCTCGAGATCGCGCACGGCGTCGATGATGACGTCGAAATCCTCGTCGGCCGTCCAGCTCGTCGGGCTGACGATGAAGCCGATGCGCGTGCCGCCGCGAATTTCGAGGCGCGAGAACAGCGCCTGCCGAATCTGCTCGCGCTCGGTGTGGTTCAGCGGCGCGAACGCCGACGCGGGGCGATCGTAGAGCACGTGGACGTTCGACAGCTTGAAGCGGTCGCTGAGAAACCGTGCGAAGCCGCGCGAGACGCACAGGTGCGCCGCAGCCGCGCGCGCGGCAATCATCTCGAACCACCGCGCGAGGCGCACCGCCACGTGCCGGCGTCCAAGGCGCAGCGCGAGCTGCGTGTAGCCGAGATTGTGCCAATCAACGACGAGGCGCGCGCCGCGCAGCCGCGCCACCGCGCGCGCGACGACGAGCGTCGGGAGCGCCGGCGGATTCTGCACGAGCAGCAGATCGAACTTCGGCAGGTTCATCAGCAGCCGATACAGACGCGAGCTGAGGCGCAGCGCGTCGACCGTGGCGAGCGACGCGAAGGCGCCTTCGAGCCGCCCGGTGCCGCGAAACCGGAGCTGCGCTTCCGGCAGCGTGTGGACGTGAATCCGCGGATCGCTGGTGACGAAGGTCGGCAGCGGCGCGCCTTCGTAGCCGACGAAGTCGACCTCGGCGCCGCTGAGCGACAGGGCGCGAGCGTGATACTGCATGCGGGGACTTCGCCCGAGGTCCCCCACGACGACGACGGCGGCGCGCATCAGTGGATTGATCGGAGGCTAGCACAACTCCGCGGCGGCGGTCAGCGACCCGCGAGCAGCCGCGCGAGCAGGTTCGCGGCCACGCGCCGGCGGTAGTCCGCGTCGGATCGCACGTCGTCGATCGGGGCGATCTCGTCGGCGAGCGCCGCCTGCGCGGCGTCGACCGAGGCGCCGGCGGCGAGCGCCGCTTCGGTCCGCGTCGCGCGCACGACCGTCGGCGCGACGCTGCCGAGCGCCACGCGGACGGCGCGTCCGCGACGCGACGGCGGACCGACGACGCCGGCCATCACGACCTTCGAGATCGCCTGCGCCGCGCGCGTGCCGACCTTACGGAACCACTGGCGTCCGGTGACGCGCGGGATCTCGAAGGCGACGATCAGCTCGTCCTGGCGCCGCACGGTCTGCCGATAGCCGGTGTAGAACGAGGTGAACGCCACGCGCCGGGTGCCGCCCGCGCTCTGCAGCACGACGATGGCCTCGGCGGCCGCGAGGACCGGCAGCGTGTCGCCGGCGGGCGACGCGTTCGCGACGTTGCCGCCGATCGTGCCGCGATTCTGAATCTGCACGCCGCCGATCTCGCGCGCCGCGGCGGCGAGCATCGGCAGCCGCGCGCGCACGAGGCGCGATCGGATCAGATCCGTGTGCGTCGCGAGCGCGCCGATCGACAGCACGTCGCGCCGGACCGCGATGGCGCGCAGCGGCTCGAGCCGCCAGAGATCGAGGAACCGCTGGTCGGCGAGCGTGCCGAAATTCAGCGCGACGAACAGGTCGGTGCAACCCGCGAGCGGCGTGAGCGGCCCCTCGTCGCGCAGCATCGTGAGCGCATCGGCGAGCGACTTCGGCTGGAGGAGCGAGCGCGTGGAGACCTGGTTCATCCGGCCTTCCGAATCGATCGATAGATCGCCTCGTACCCGGTGCACCGGCACAGGTTCCCGGCGAGCCCCACCTTGATGTCGCGCAGCGACGGCGCCTTGCCGAGTGCCACGGCGGCCATGATCATCCCCGGCGTGCAGATGCCGCACTGCGCGCCGCCGAGCGCGACGAACGCGCGCTGCAGCGGATGCCGCCCGCTCAGTCCTTCGATCGTCGTCACGCGCGCGCCCGCGGCGTGCGCCGCCGGCACGAGGCACGAGTTGACCGGCACGCCGTCGAGCAGCACGGTGCAGGCGCCGCACTCCCCTTCGCCGCATCCTTCTTTCGTGCCGGTGAGGCCGCAGTCCTCGCGCAGGACGTCGAGCAGACGTTTGAGCGGATGGACGGCGAGCGATCGGCGTGTGCCGTTGATCGAGAGGTTCACGACCGTGCCGCGCGCATCACGCGTTCAGGAGTGGCCGGGATTTCGCGGATGTCATACCCCGCGTGCCGCAGCGCGTTGACGACGGCCGGCGCCGGACCGTCGATCGGCATCTCGCCGACGCCCTTGGCGCCGAACGGACCGTGCGCGTACGGGTTCTCGAGCAGCACGACGTCGATCGGCGGCGTGTCGAGCGTCGTGGGGATGATGTAGTTCGTCAACTGCGCGTTCGCCATCCGCCCGTCGCGCATCACCACCTCTTCGAGCAGCGCGTATCCGAGCCCCTGCGCGCTGCCGCCCTCGATCTGGCCGATCGCGAGCGTCGGGTGGATCGCCTTCCCGATCTCGTGCACCGTCGTGAACGCGACCGGCGTCACCTGCCACGTATCCGGATCGACGTCGACTTCGACGACATCGCAGCCCCACCCGTAGCTGCCGTAGGCATCGCCGCGATACGCCGCGTCGTCCCACTCCATGCCGGCCGGCCGTTCGTACTCTTTCGTCACGACGAGCGGTCCGTGTCTCTTCAGGTACTGCTGCGGCGTCAGCGTGCCGAGACGCGTCTTCATCTCCTCGGCGCAGCGCTGGAGGATCCGGCCGACGACCATGCAGGTGCGCGACGCGACGGTCGGGCCGCTGTCGGGGACCTCGTGCGTGTCGGCGGCGTGCACATCGATCGCGTCGTACGGGACACCAAGCGTATCGGCGACGATCTGCGCGTGCATCGTCCGCGTCCCCTGACCGATTTCGGTGCTCGCGACGCGGATGCGCGCGCCGCGCGGCGTCAGCTCGAGCGTCGCCTTCGATGCGAGCTTCACCTCGCCGGCGCCGGTGAACCCGGACCCGTGGAAGAACAACGACAGGCCGATGCCGCGCACCGGGCGTCCTGCGCGTGTCGAGGGACGCGCGCGCCATTTCTTCTTGAAATCCGTGCGCTTGACGGCCTCGCGCAGCACCTGCAGCGCGCTGCAGTCGCTGCCGAGACGCTGACCCGTCGCCGTCGTGTCGCCGGGCCGCAGCGCGTTCCGTTCGCGCACCCGCACCGGATCGAGGCCGAGCGTGTCTGCGATGCGATCCATGTGCGCTTCGACGGCGAACTGCGTCTGCGGCGCGCCGAAGCCGCGGAACGCGCCGTTGGGCGGTGTGTTCGTCATCACCGCGCGCCCGCGGATGCAAACGTGATCGCAGCGGTACGGCCCCGCCGCGTGGATCACCCCGCGCGACAGCACGACGGCGCTGAGCGTCGCGTACGCGCCGCCGTCGAGGATCACTTCGATGTCCATGGCCGTCAGGGTGCCGTCGCGCTTCACGCCGGTCCGATGCCGCACGATCGACGGGTGACGCTTCGTCGTCGCGAGCATGTCCTCGACACGGTCGTAGACCAGCTTCACCGGCCGCTTCGCCTTCAGCGCGACCAGCGCCGCGTGACACGCAATCATGGACGGGTATTCTTCCTTGCCGCCAAAGCCGCCGCCGGTTTCCGTCTGAACGACGCGGACCTTCTCGGGTGGAAGCGCAAGCGCGACGGTCAGCGCGCGATGCACGTAGTAGGGGCACTGCATCGATCCGTACACGGTGATGCCGCCGTCCGCCGGCACCGCGACGACGCCGTTCGGCTCGATGTAGAGCTGTTCCTGGTGGCCGGTCCGGTACTCGCCGGCGACGATGAGGTCCGCCGCGGCGAAGCCGGCGTCGACGGTTCCCTTCTCGATCGTGATCCGCTTGAAGGTCTGCGTCGACTGCTCGGGATCGTAGGTCGGCGCCGCCGCCTTGGCATCGACGTGCACGGTCGCGCCGAGCAGCCGTTCGCGGTCTTCGTGCGCCAGCAGCAGAATCGGCTCGGCGACGTGGCGAATCGTCTTCTCGACGAGGCACGGCTGATCGTCGTCGATCAGCGCGACGATGTTGCGGCCGGGAATGTCGCGGTAGTCGACGATCGTGAAGCCCGCGGTGTCGAAGTCGAAGCGGATGCCGCCGATCGCGCCTGCCGCGATCGTCGAGCGGATCGTCCTGGCGTGCAGCACATTCGGAAAGGCGAGATCGTCGATGTAGCGCGACGCGCCCGTGACTTTGTCGTAGCCGTCTTTGCGAAGGACGCTGCGTCCGACCGACTTCAGCTCGCGCGACGGCACCTGGCGATTATAGTCGCACCCCGAATCGTCTCGACGATCGCCGCTTCGTCGCACGCGATCCGCCGCCCGGCGAGATACGCGTCGAGGATCGCCGGGTGGATGTAGGACTTGCGGCACACGGCCTTGGTGTTCCCGAGCCGCTGCGCCACGGCTTCGACGGCGCGGTTGATCATCCGCTTGCCGTGCGACACGTTCTTGCACGCTTCGCACGCGGCAAGCTGCTCGGCGGCGAGCACGGTCCCGGCCCACGTGCGGAAATCCTTCGCCGTGAACGGCTGACCCGTGATCTGTTTCAGATACGCGTTCACGTCAGCCGAGTCGATCATCTGCCGCTCGCCGCGCTCGTCGACGTATTGGAACAGCTCGTAGCCGGGCAGGTCGCGGCACGCCTTGACGATCCGCGCGAGGCGCCGGTCCTCGAGATCGATCGCGTGGCGGATGCCGCTCTTGCCGCGGAACTCGAAGTGCACCGTCGAGCCGTTGATCCGCGCATGCTGATCGCGCAGCGTCGTGAGGCCGAACGAGTGGTTCTGGCGCGCGTATTCCTCGTTGCCGACGCGGATGAGCGTTTTCTCGAGGAGCTGCACGACCGCGGCGAGCACCTTTTCGCGCGGCAGACCGCTGCGGCGCAAGTCGGCGGCGGTGCGCCGGCGGATCGTGCGCAGCGCCTGCGCGAACGGAATCATGCGGCCGTACTTCACCTCGTCGCGGATTTCGCGCCAGCGCGGGTGATAGCGGTACTGCTTGCGGCCGCGCGCGTCGCGGCCGGTCGCCTGCAGATGGCCGTTCGGATCGGGACAGATCCACACGTCGGTCCATGCCGGCGGAATCGCGAGCACGCGGATGCGCTGCAGTTCGCGCGGGTCGGCGATCGTGCGGCCGTGCGCGTCGGCATAGCGGAAGTGTTTCGGCGGTCCGATGCGGCGGATTCCGCGGGTGGTCGCGTCGTCGACGTGCTTGAGCTGCGCGAGCTTCTTCGCCTCGCGCTGGACGATGCGCCAGGCGTGCGGCAGTTTGCGCGGGGCGGCGACGGTCATCTGCCTGGGGTTCAGCAAAAGCGTTACCATCTCCGCCATGCGTCGACTCCTGGTGATGGCCGCGCTCGGTGCGGTGCTGCAAAGCCCCGCGCCCTACGACGTGCTCATCCGAAACGGACGCGTCCTCGACGGCAGCGGCAATCCGTGGATCGCGATGGACATCGGCATCCGCGGCGGCCGCATCGCCGAGATGGGACGCCTCGGCAACGCACCGGCGGCGCGCACGATCGAGGCGCGCGGCCTCACCGTGACGCCGGGATTCATCGATGTCCACTCGCATGCGTCGGACGGGCTGGCGGGCGCATTGAAGGATGCGCGTCAGCTCATCGCGCAGGGCATCACGACGGCGATGCTCAACCCGGACGGCGGCGGCCCGGTCGATCTGCGCGCGCAGCGGATCGGCTTCGAGCAGCGCGGCATCGGCGTCAACGTGGGACTCTACGTCCCGCACGGATCGATTCGCCGACAGGTGCTCGGCATGGACGACCGCGCGCCGACCGCCGACGAGCTGTCGAAGATGATCGCGCTCGCGCGCAACGGCATGGAGGCCGGCGGCATGGGCCTCTCGTCGGGGTTGTACTACGCGCCGGGCAGCTACGCGAAGACCGAAGAAGTGATCGCGCTCGCGACGATCGTCGGCGAGATGGGCGGCGTGTACGAGAGCCACATCCGCGACGAGGCGGACTACTCCGTCGGCGTCGTCGCCGCGGTCGACGAAGTGATCCGGATCGCCGAGGAAGGCCACCTGCCGGGGATCGTCGCGCACATGAAAGCGCTCGGTCCGACGAGCTGGGGACTTTCGATGGCGCTCGTCGAACACGTCAGGCAGGCGCGCGACCGCGGCGTCGAGGTGTACGCCGACCAGTATCCGTACGACGCGAGCGGCACCAGCATCGTCGGCGCGCTCGTGCCGCGGTGGGCGGAGGTCGGCGGACGCGACGAGATGCTGAAGCGGATCACGGGCGCGGAACACGGGCGGCTGGCCGCGGACATGCGGCGCAACCTCGAGCGCCGCGGCGGCGCCGGGACGCTCGTCATCTCCTTCTATCGTCCCGATCGATCGCTCGAGGGCAAGACGCTCGCGGACGTCGCGAGCGCGATGAACAAGCCGCCGGAAGAAGCGGCGATGGATCTCCTGCTGAAGGGCGATGCGAGCCTCGTCTCGTTCAACATGTCGGAAGACGACATCGCCCTGATCATGCGTCAGCCGTTCACGATGACGTGCACCGACGGCGCGCTCGTCCCGTTCGGCGAAGGCAAGCCGCATCCGCGCAACAACGGCGCGTTCGCGCGAAAGATCCACCGCTACGTCAACGAGCGCGGCGTCATCGATCTGCCGTTCGCCGTCCGATCGATGACGAGCCTGCCCGCGTCGGTGTACGGGCTGAAGGATCGCGGCGTGATGCGGCCCGGCGCGTGGGCCGACATCCTCGTGTTCGATCCGAAGAACGTGCGCGACACCGCGACGTATCTCGAGCCGCATCAACTCGCCGAGGGAATGACCTACATCCTGGTCAACGGCGTCATCGAACAAGACAACGGCGTCTACACTGGTAAACTTGGCGGGCGCGTCGTGACGCCAGACAGACGGTGATGCCGCAACCCTCCGGGATTTTCGACGCCCACCATCCGCCGTCGCGAGAGCTCGCCGAAGATTGCGTCCACTGCGGCTTCTGTCTGCCGACGTGTCCCACCTACGTGCTCTGGGGACAGGAAGCCGACTCGCCGCGCGGACGCATCTATCTGATGAAGGCGGGGCTCGAGGACCGGGCGCAGTGGGACGCGGCGTTTCAGCGTCACTTCGACACGTGTCTCGGCTGCATGGCGTGCGTCACTGCGTGTCCGTCCGGCGTGCAGTACGACCGGTTGATCGAAGCGACGCGCCCGCAGGTCGAGCGTCACGGATCGCGATCGATCGGCGATCGCCTCTTCCGTGAACTGATCTTCAGCCTGTTCCCGCGCGCCGATCGGCTGCGCGCGCTCGCGGCGCCGCTCGCGCTGTATCAGAAGTCCGGATTGCAGCGGCTCGTCCGCGCGACGGGCGTGACGAAGCTGCTGCCCGAACGCCTCGCCGCGATGGAGCGCCTGCTGCCGCCGATGCATGGCGACCCCGAGGTGCCGGAGGTGACGCCCGCGCGCGGCGAGCGACGCCGCCGCGTTGGCCTGCTGCTCGGCTGCGTCCAGCGCGTGTTCTTCGCGCACGTGAACCACGCGACGGCGCGCGTCCTGTCGGCCGAGGGGTGCGAGGTGGTCGCGCCCCGCGCGCAGGAATGCTGCGGGGCGCTGATGATGCACGCGGGCCGCGAAGAAGAGGCGATGTCCGCCGCGCGGCGAATGATCGACGCGTTCGACCGCGTCGGCGTCGACGCCGTCGCGATCAACGCCGCGGGGTGCGGATCGGCGATGAAGGACTACGGCCTCCTGCTCCGCGACGATCCGGCGTACGCCGAGCGGGCGCGCGCCTTCGCCGCCAGGTGCGTCGACGTCAGCGAGCTCCTCGCCGGCCTCGAACCGCGCGCGGTCCGGAAGCCGCTGCCGGTGACGGTCGCGTACCACGACGCGTGCCACCTGCAGCACGCGCAGCGCGTGAAGGCGGCGCCGCGCCAACTGCTGACGACGATTCCCGGACTCGAGCTGCGCGAGATCCCGGAGTCGGATGTCTGCTGCGGATCGGCCGGCGTCTACAACCTGCTCGAGCCGCAGGCCGCCGCCGCGCTCCGCGATCGCAAGGTCGCCAACATCCTGAAGACCGGCGCCGACATCGTCGTCTCCGGCAACCCAGGGTGCATGATGCAGATCCGCGCCGGCGTGGACGCCGCCGGCACACGGATCGAGTCGCTGCACACGATCGAGCTGCTCGATCGATCGATCGACGGCGTCACTTCGCGATCGTCGGGTTCACCCACCCGTTCTTCATCACGCCGTGCGACGGACGGAAGCTGAGATAGTCCACATGATCGGGGATGTCGGCCCAGCCATGGATGACGCCGGGCGGCACGATCAGCACGTCGCCGACCTTCATCTCGATCTTGCGCGCGCCGACCGCGAGGCCGCCGCAGCCGGGACCGTTCGGTCCGCCGTCGGGATTGGCCGTGCTATGGCGGCCGTTGACGAGATGGCCGTCGATGAACGCGGTGCCGCCGCCGGAGACGATGTAGTAGCCCTCGGTCTGATTGTCGTGCGTGATGGCGCCCCGAATGGCGTCCGCCGGCGGCGTCGCCATTTGCTCGCCGCACGGGATCGGCTGCGTCGCGCCGCGGCCGTTGCCTCCACGGCCGGCAGGCGCGGGCGGCGGGGTGCGAGTCGAGGCGCGATGGATGATGCCCAGCTCCATGCTCCAGTTGTCGCCGATATCGACCACCCGCGCATTTTCGTCACGCACACGCTGCGATTGTTCCGTCGCGCTGATCTTGTCGATCTCCGTCTTGGTGATGAGCGTCGCCGTCGTCGGATTGCCCGGCCGCGGCTGCGCGTAGACCGCCACGGAAACCAGAACCGCCGCCGCCATCAACCCGTACAGTGCGGTGTGTCTCATGTCTGCCCCTCCTGAATCGACGCTCACATGTTGATTTCGACGTACTTCGCGAACCGACCGATCAGCCCGAGCGCGCGCTCCTCGTCGGTCAGCGCGAGCGGCCAGCGTCCGTGCTCGACGTCGACGATGCGCTCGCCGCGCACGTGATAAAAGCCGCGCGTGCCGGCGCGTGTGAACGGCACGAGCGGCAAACCGAATTTGCGCGCGTAATGCTGCGTGATCTGATGCGCGCCCGGCACGCTCTCGGCGCCCGCCTCGACGTACAGGCCCGGCGGAAACGGCTCGCGCAGCGTACGCACGCCCGCCGGGACGCGTCTGCGCTTCGAGACGGTGACGTCGTGCCCGAGCCGCTGCAGCTCGTACGCGGTGCACAGTCCCGCCAGGCCGGCGCCGAGGACGAGCACGCGCTGCGGAGTGCCGCGTCGCGTGAACGGCTCGAGTTGCTGCGCGAACAGTGTCGCCGCGAGCGCGGCGGAGCGAACGAGGAAGTCGCGGCGCGTCGGCATGCTACAGCCCGAACGGTCCGCGGCCCGGATTCAGCACGCCGGCCGGATCGAACTGCTGCTTGATCGCGCGCATCACCGGCAGCGCGTCGCCCGCGGGTCCCCACACGTCGACGGCGCGCTTCAGGTCGTCCGACGCGCGGAGAACGACGAGGCTGCCGCGCCCCTCGGGCACGCGAGCGCGCAGCGCCGCGATCGTGTGCGCCTGATGCGCGGCGTCGCCGCCGATGCGCACGAGCAGGACGCCGACCGCCGCCCGTCCCACCGCTTCCCAGTCGACGCCGCGCAGCGTCTCGGCGAGCCACGCGATCGTCGGTCCGACGTCGACCGGCATCAGCGTCAGCTTGACCACGGCGCCGTCGCCGCTCCAGGGCCGCTGCGCGTGCGCGTCCCAGAGCGCCGTCTCTTCGGCGGCCGAGACGACGGTCGCCGCGCCGTGCTGCTTCGCCGCGACGTCGGCGGCCTGCGCCGCCTGCTGCTCCGCCGCCGTCTCGATCGACTCGAAGCGCACCAGCAGCCGCAGCGGATGCGTCTGCACCTCGATCGCCGTCGGCGTCAGCTGACTCGCCATCAACGCGGCGGTGATCGGCGCGACGTCGCTCGCGTCGACGACGAGCGTCCGCGACGCGGGCGGGATCGGATAGAGCTTGAACGTCGCCGACGCGATCACCGCGAGACTACCGAACGATCCCGTCACGAGGCGCCCAAGATCGTACCCGGCGACGTTCTTCACGACGATGCCGCCGGCTTTCGCGACCGCGCCGTCGGCGCGCACGATCTCCACCCCGATGATGTTGTCGCGCGGCGCCCCGAATCGATGGCGGCGCGGACCCGAATCGTTCGTCGCCACGATACCGCCGATCGTCGCGCGGTCGCCGAACGGCGGATCGAGCGCGATCCACTGGCCGTGGCGCGCGAGTTCGCGGTTCACGGCCGCCAGCGAGGCGCCGGCCTGCACCGTGGCGGTGAGATCGCCGTAGCGATGCTCGACGAGCGCGTTCAACCCGAGCGTGGAGATCGTGACGTCCGCGGCCGGCGCGATCGCGCCCCAGCCCGCCTTCGTGCCCGCGCCGGCGATGGCCACCGTCTTCCGATCGCGCGCCGCGGTTGAGAGTTGATCCCTGAGAGTTGAGAGTTGAGCGTTGAGACTTGAGACGTGTTCCTGGCTCATACGCGTTCGGCGAGGCCGGCGCGCTCGGCCGGATGCGGCACGTACGGCCCGGGCTTCTCGCCGCAGAGCCGCGGCGTCGGAAACACCTTGCCGGGATTGCAGAGCCCCTTCGGATTCAGCGCCGTCCGCACGAGCAGCATCGTCTCGAGGTCGGTTGCCGAGAACATCTTCGGCATGTGGCACGCCTTGTCCGCGCCGACCCCATGCTCGCCGGTGATCGATCCGCCGGCATCGATGCAGTAGGTGAGGATCTCCGCGGCGACGTCCTGCGCGAGCGCGCTCTGCCCCGGCACGCGCTCGTCGTAGCACACGAGCGGATGCAGGTTGCCGTCGCCGGCGTGGAACACGTTGCCGATGCGCAGGCCCGAGGTGATCTCGAGCTCGCGGATGCGCCGCAGCACTTCGGGCAGCTTCGTCCGCGGAATGACGCCGTCCTGCACGTAGTAGTTCGGCGACACGCGCCCCATCGCGGCGAACGCGGCTTTGCGTCCCTTCCAGATGCGCGCGCGCTGATCGTCGGTCTGCGCGACGAGCACGTCCGTCCCGCCGCGCCGATGGCAGATCGCTTCGACGAGCGCGAACTGTTCGCGCACTTCCGGCGCGGATCCGTCGAGCTCGACGATCAGCACCGCTTCGGCTTTCGGAAAGTTCGGATGCACGGCCGCTTCCGCCGCTTCGACCGTGAGGCGGTCCATCATCTCGACCGCGCCCGGAATGACGCCCGCCGCGATGATGTCCGACACGGCATTGCCGGCCGCTTCGGTCGAATCGAACGCGGCGAGGATCGTGCGCACCGTTTCGGGCGCGCGCAGCAGACGCAGCGTCGCTTTCGTCACGACGCCGAGCGTTCCCTCGGATCCAACGACGACGCCGACGAGATCGAGCCCGGGCAGATCGACGGCCGATCCGCCGAGGTGCACCAGTTCTCCGTTCGGCAGGACCATCTCGAGGCCGAGGACGTGATGCACGGTGAAGCCGTACTTCAGGCAGTGCGCGCCGCCGGAATTTTCCGCGACGTTGCCGCCGATCGAGCAGATCTGCTGGCTGGACGGATCCGGCGCGTAGTAGAAGCCCTGCGGCGAGACGCGCCGCGTCACGTCGAGGTTGATCACACCGGGCTCGACGGTGATGCGCTGATTCGGAATGTCGACGTCGAGAATGCGGTTCAGGCGCGCGAGGCCGATGACGACGCACCCGGGCACCGGCACCGCGCCGCCCGACAACCCGGTCCCGTGTCCCCGCGCGACGAACGGCACGCCGCCGTCGTGGCAGCGGCGCACGACCGCCTGCACCTGCGCGGCGTCGTGCGGCAGCACGACGAGCGACGGCGTCTCGCGAAGGCGCGCGAGGCCGTCAGACTCGTAGGCGAGGAGCTCGACCGGATCGCGCAGGATGCCGTCCCGGCCGACGATCGCCTCGATCGCGGCGACGAAGGTGCGGTCCACCGACGGCATGGTAGCACTCGCCGGCCGCGCGCGGCGGACGCGCCGCCGATCACGAGTCCTGGCCGGTGATCAGCCGCACGCGCCGCTGAAACGTGATGTACGCCCACGCCCACTCGCCCATCACCGCGATCCGGTTCCGGAATCCGATCAGCCAGAAGATGTGGAGGAACAGCCAGAAGATCCACCCGAACCAGCCGGAGATCTTCCAGCCGTACACGTCGCCGACCGCGGACCCGCGGCCGATCGTCGCGAGGATGCCGTAGTCCTTGTAGTGAAACGGCTCGAGCGGCTGTCCCGCGATCGCGCGAAGAATATTGCCCGACGCGTGCGCGCCTTCCTGCATCGCGACCTGCGCGACACCCGGCAGCGGCCGGCCGTCCTGCGACAGCGAACACAGATCGCCGACGACGAAGATGTGCGGATGATCGGGCACCTGCAGCGTCGGCAGGACCGGCACGCGGCCGGCGCGATCGAGCGGCACGTTCAGGAATTTTCCGAGCGGCGACGCCGCGACGCCGGCCGCCCACAGCACGGTCGACGCCTCGATGCGTTCCTCGGTGCCGCTCGACGATTTCCAGCGGACGCCGCGTTCGTCCACCAACGTGACGATCGCGCTGGTGCGCACTTCGACGCCGAGCCGCTCGAGCGCGCTGCGCGCCTCGACGCGCAGCGGTTCGGGATACGTCGCCAGAATCCACGGGCTGCCTTCGACGAGCAGGATGCGCGCCGATTCAGGACGGATGTGACGGAAGTCGTCGCGCAGCGTCTGACGCGCGATCTCCGCGAGCGCGCCGGCGAGCTCGACACCGGTCGGCCCGCCGCCGACGATGACGAAGGTGAGCAGGCGGCGCTGCACCGCCGGATCCTCCTCCCGCTCCGCCGCCTCGAACGCCATCAGCACCTTCCGCCGCATCGCCAGCGCATCGTCCAGCGTCTTCAGCCCTGGCGCGTGCGCCTCCCAGTCGTCGTGGCCGAAGTACGAATGCGCGGCGCCGCTCGCGACGATGAGGAAATCGAACGGCATGTTGCCGACGTTCGTGCGCACGAGGTTCGCCGCCGGATCGATGCCGACGACGTTGGCGAGGAGCACTTCGACGTTCGCCTGCCGGCGCAGGACCCACCGAATCGGCGAGGCGATGTCGCCGGGCGACAGCGATGCCGTTGCGACCTGATACAGCAACGGCTGGAACAGATGGTAGTTGTGGCGATCGAGCAGCGTGACGCGCACGTTGGCGTGCGCGAGGGCGCGCGCGGCCTGCAAGCCGCCGAACCCGCCGCCGACAATCACGATGTGAGCAGTCGCATTCATGACCGTGATGCTGATAATCCGGGCACGCGTCGCCCCCCGCCGGGTCGGCGATGGCGTCATCCTCTGGTCGATCATGCCCGATCGCGGCGAAGGGACAAGCGCGGCTGCGGCGCCCGCCCGGTCGTTCGACGTGCGCGCGCTGCAAAACTCGACACGAGTTCGGGTATCTTACGAGAATGCCCCAACGTCCTGTCCCGCAAGTGCTTGGCGGTCCCGCGACCGTCGTCAACACGGCGTGTCCGCTCGATTGCCCTGACGGCTGCACGCTCGAAGTGACGGTGCAGCGCGGCAAGCTCGTCAAGATCGACGGCGGCCATACCAATCCGGTCACCGACGGCTACATCTGCCAGAAGGTGCGCGGCTTCGGCGATCGCGTGTACGGCCCCGATCGACTGCTCCATCCTGGTGTGCGCGACGGCCGCAAGGGCGAAGGGCGCTTCAAGCGCGTGCCGTGGGACGAAGCGCTCGAACTCGTCGCCGAACGATTCACCGCCGCGAAACGCGCGCATGGCGGCGAATCGATCCTGCCGTATTGGTACGGCGGATCGAACGGGCTGCTGACGCAGGACAACTTCGACGCGCTGCTGTGGCGTCGCTTCGGCACGTCGCGGCTCGCGCGAACGCTGTGCGCCGCACCGACGGGGATCGCGAACCAGTCGCTGTACGGGAAGATGCCGTCGATTACGTATCAGGACTACGTCCACGCGAAGCTGATCATCCTGTGGGGCGTCAACCCGTCGGCGTCGGGCATCCATCTGATCCCGTTCGTGCGCGAGGCGCAGAAGCGGGGCGCGACGCTCGTCGTGATCGATCCGCGATCGACACCGCTCGCGCGGTCTGCCGACGTCTACCTGCCGGTCAAAGTCGGCACCGACGTCGCGGTCGCGCTGGCGTTGCATCGCTACCTGTTCGCGAACGGATACGCGGACGAGGCGTTCCTGCGCGAGCACACGCGGAACGCGGACAAGCTGCGCGAGCGCGCGGAGCCGTGGACGATCGAGGCCGCCGCGGCGACGGCGGAGATCGATCCCGCCGCGCTCGAGCAGGTGGCGGAGCTGTACGCGAAGAGCTCGCCGGCGCTCGTCCGCTGCGGCTGGGGGCTCGAGCGCAACCGCAACGGCGGCAACGCGGCGATGGCCGTGCTCGCGCTGCCGGCGGTCGGCGGCAAGTTCGGCGTGCGCGGCGGCGGCTACTCGATGAGCAATTCCGGATCGTGGGACATCCAGCGCACGTGGGTCGACGCGCAGGAGCCGGCGACGCGGATCGTCAACATGAATCATCTCGGCCGCGCGCTGACCGAGTACACCGATCCGCCCGTCAGCGTCCTGTTCGTCTACAACTGCAACCCCGCGGCGACCGCGCCCGATCAGAAACGGATTCTCAAAGGTCTCGAGCGCGACGATCTCTTCACGGTGGTGTTCGAACAGGTGATGACCGACACAGCGCTCTACGCCGACGTCGTCTTGCCGGCGACGACGTTCCTCGAAGGGTACGACGTGGCGAAGGCGTATGGACCGATCAGCCTCGAATTGGGCCGACCGGTGATCGATGCGTGCGGCGAGGCGCGGTCGAACGCCGACGTCTTCGGCGAGCTGTGCTCGCGCCTCGGGCTGCTGCGCGAGGGGGAGCCAACCGGCGAGCTCGATCTGATGGTGCGCATGCTCGATCAACTGCCGGGAACGATCGGCGCCGAGCTGCGCAGCGGCCTGCCGGCGACGCCGCCGTTCGGCCCCGCGCCGATTCAGTTCGTCGACGTGTTTCCGAAGACGCCGGACCGCAAGGTCGATCTCTTTCCGGCGAGCCTCGAGACGAGCGCGCCGCTCGGACTCTACCGCTATCAACCGGATCCGGCGACCGACCAGTACCCGCTCGCGCTGATCTCGCCGTCGAGCGATCGGACGATCAGCTCGACGCTCGGCGAGCTGCCGCGTCCCGACGTCAAGCTCGCGATGCATCCCGACGATGCGGCCGCGCGCGGGCTGGCGGACGGCGACGGCGTGCGCGTCTACAACGATCTGGGCGAGGTCCACACGACGCTCGCGGTCCTGCCGACGATCAAGCGCGGCGTCGTCTCGCTGCCGAAAGGCATCTGGCGCCGCAGCACGCGCAACAACACGACGGGGACGGCGCTCGTGCCCGACACGCTGTCCGATCTGGGCGGCGGCGCGTGCTTCAACGACGCGCGCGTGCAGGTGGCGTCGCTCGCGAACGGGTAACCGCGTCGGCGCGGTTCAGCTTGTCGCGCGACGCCGCATGCAACTCAGCAGGCGCCTCCGGGTGTAGCCTCAGACCCTTGGAGGTGCGTATGGCGAAAGAAATGCGCTGCGGCGATCTGATGCCCGGATGCAACAAGACGATCGAGGGCAAGGACGAGAACGAGGTCATCGCGAAAGCGACCGAGCACGCGCGCAAGGACCACAACATCACGCACATGACGCCCGACCTCGAAGAGAAGGTCCGCGGCGCCATCCACGAGAAGCGCTAGTCCGACCGCGGCGCGTCTACGACGACGCGCCGCCCGCGAGCGCCGAGTAGATCCGCTCGGTCAGATCCTGCAGGTGCGCCAGCTTCCGGTTGCTCAAGTCTTTGTTCAACGACGCCAGCCCTTCGATATCGACGCCGCGGCTCTGGATGATCGCGGCGGCGATCACCGCCTTCGCGTGAATCTGTGCATCACTCATGGGAAGTCTCCGTTCGCTAATTCTTGTCTTTCGCCATGATCATGCACAAAGATGTCGTCTGACATGGCCAATCAGAGCCCGATCGACACGGAGACGCTTCGCCGCGACGTGAACGCCATCAAGTGGTGGCACCGGATCGATCTCGGCTCCGGGATCGTGACGCCGGGCGTCGACGTCACGCCGCAGCGCCTGGCCGAAATCCGCATGCCCGACAACCTGACGGGCCAGAGCGTGCTGGACATCGGCGCGTGGGACGGCTTCTTTTCCTTCGAAGCCGAGCGACGCGGCGCGCGGCGGGTCCTCGCGACCGACTCGTTCTGCTGGGACGGCGGCGGATGGGGCACCAAAGCCGGCTTCGAGCTGGCTCGCCGCGCGCTCGGGTCGAAGGTCGAGGACAAATGGATCCAGGTGCTCGACCTCTCGCCGGAGACGGTCGGCGTGTTCGATCTGGTCCTCTGCCTCGGCGTGCTGTATCACATGAAGCATCCGCTGCTGACGCTCGAACGGGTGTCCAGCGTGACCGCACGGCAACTGATTCTGCAGACGCAGGTGGATCTCGTCGCCGTCAAACGTCCCGCGATCGCCTTCTACCCCACGAACGAGTTGAACGGCGACCCGACGAACTGGAGCGGTCCGAATCCCGCCGCCGTCGTCGCCATGCTGCACGACGTCGGATTCGATCGCGTCGAGATTCTGTCGAAGTCGTTTCCCGACGACGTGCCGCTAGACGCGATCGAGACGATCCGTCCGAACCACATCACCGTCCACGCGTGGAAGACGCGCTGACGCGGCAGGCGCCGACGAGCGATCAGTAACTGAAGAAGAACAGCAGATCCGCGCCGCTCCCCTGCGCGCGCTCGAACAGGTTCGCCTGCGTCGAGGATCCCTGCAGCACGTTGGTGCGGAACCGCAGCCAGTTGGTCAGCTCGTACTCGAGGATGACGTTGGTCTGGCTCGCGTCGCCGATGCCCTGCTCGACTTTGAGGTACAGGTTCTCGCTGACCTGCTGACCGACGGTGACGTTCGGGCCGCCGCCGTTCTCGGGCGCGAGGTTGATCTCGAACAGGTCGAGGCCGAGCGAGTTGCCGATCGACTTCGAGATCGCGCCGGCCGCCGCACCGCCCGCCATCTGCTCGGCGCGCTGCGCGATTGAAATCTGCTGCCCCTCGCTCGTCTGGTTCAACGGCTGGTTGAACACGATGAGCGACAGGATGTCGGCCTGCTCGAGCGGCGGCGTGCTGCTCAACTGAATCTCCGGCTTGCTCAGCGTGCCGCGCACGTTGACGTTCGCCGTCACGGCCTGGATGACGCGCTGCGTGCGGATGTCGAGCGCCGGATCCGGCGTGTCGAGCCCTTCGAACCGGATCGTGCCGTCGCGCTCGATCGTGAACCGCCGTCCCTGGAAATCGTAGAAGCCGCGAATCGTCTTCACCGGGCCCGTGATGCGGACGACGTCCCAGGGCGCCTTGTCGATCCAGAGATCGCCGCCGAGCGTGATGTTCATCGAGCCGAGGCTGAGCGGCGCGCCCGGCGCGCGCAGATCGCTCGCCTTCACCACCAGGTCGTCGGGCACGGTGACGTGCACGTCCATCTGCAACTGGTCGAACGCGCTGCCGGTCTGCGTCTGGCCGTTCTGGTTCTCGGTGCCGCCGGCGTACTCGGTTTCCTTCGTCGCATACGCCGACGTGCCGGTCTGCGCCAGGATCGGATCGAGGTCGATGCGGCCGGTCGTGATGCCGAGGTCGCCTTCGACGCGCGGCGCCGCGAGGTCGCCGGTCAGGGACATGTCGCTCTTGATGCGCACGTTCCCCATCTTGTTGTCGATCACTTTGAAGTCGTCGGCCGTCAGCTTCACCGCCACGTTGCCGAGCTTCCGCTCGTTGACGGCGAGATCGCCGGAGATCGTCAACGGCTTCTGCTGGTTGTCGAGCAGCCGGATCTGATCGATGTGGACGCGATCCTTCTTGAGATCGATCCGTCCGTCGAGGCCGGTGTAGTTGACGCCGGTCGGATCGACGTTGAACGCCCCGTTCTGGATGGTGATCGCGCCTTCGGGATCCGGGTCCGACGCCGTGCCGGTGACCGCGACGTGCGCCTCGATCGTGCCGGTCACTTTCGTCAGCGCCGTCGTGAAGCCCTGCACGAGACCGAGATCGATCGGGCTGCTGTCGACGTGCAGATCGACCTTCGCGTTCGAGTTCGCGGCGTTGCCGTTGAACAGCGCCATCGGCGCGGTGCCCTTCGCCTCGAGCCACGTCGTCGGATTCTGCTGGAGGCGCGTGTCGAGGGTGATGCCGGCGCCGTCGTACTTCACCGTGCCCTTCAACGAGTCGTATTTGAACTGGCGGAAGCCGCCCTGGGTGATCGCGAACTGCGCGTTCACCGCCGGCGCGTCCTTCGTGCCCGAAATCGTGCTCGTCGCGTCGAGGCGTCCCGCGAGCTGCGGCGGGCGCAGCAGCAGCGCGTCGACCGTCGCGACGTCGATGTTCTTCAGCGCCACCTTCAGCGCGTCGCCCGGCTTGCCGAACGTGCCGTCCGCCGTGATCTGCTGATCGCCGTTGGCGAGCCGCAGATCCTTGACGGCGACGGCGTTGCCGCCGTACTGGATCGCCGGCTGCGCGCCCGGCGCGAGCTGCCACGACACGCCCTGCGACTGCAGGCCGAGCGATCGCAGGTGGATTTCCTGGCGGTCCGGGTGGAGCGCGACCGCGCCGGCGAGCGTCAGCGAACGCTGCGGCTGCTTCGCGTTCACGTCGAAGTCGACGTTGTTCTGCGCGTAATCGGTCTTCGCCTGGAGCTCGTTGATGTTCTGGCCGGCGAGCGTGACGAACGTCGCGTGCGTGTTCGCCGACACGCTCGCGTCCGCCGCCTTCAGGTTCGGGATCGTCGCCGTGAAATCGGTCGACGCGGTCAGCGCGCCGTTGTCGCCGTATTTGACGCCGTCGCCGGTGACGTTGCCGGTCGCCTGGAGCCGGCGGCGATTGCCGGTGACCTTCGCGTCGACCTTCGCGATGCCGGTCAGCGGCACGTCGGCGATCTTGCCGATGGTCGCGAGGCTCGGGCTGTCGGCGTGGAGCGTGAAGTTCGACTGCCCCTCGTCGTTCAGCGCGATCGTCCCGTAGCCGTTCACGTTCAGGTCGCGGCCGACGATCTCGATGTCGCGGATGTCGCCCGTGGACCGCTCGTAGTCGCCGTCGACGTTCGCGCGGGTGATCTCCAGCCCGCCGACGGTCGACGGATCGAGATTGAGCTGCGCGGTCGCCGTGACGCTGTCGGGCGTGACGCCGTTCGAGAAGTGCGCGACGGTGGCGTCGACGTTGAGGTTGCCGCCCACCTCGCCCTTCAGCTTGTCGTTGCCGCTCGCGTCAGCCGGGTTGAAGCCCGCAAACGTCCCGTACGCCGTCACGTGCGCGTTGTCGTCGGCGACGTTCGCGTCGAAGTCGAGCCGCGGGATGCGGCCGCCCATCACCGTCGTGTCGCTGATGGTGCCGCTCGCGTCGACGTGCATCGCCTGCGGCGTCGTCCCGCTCCCCTTCGCCGTCAGGTGCGCGTTGATGTCGCTCTTGTAGCGGTCGGCCGACAGCGCGGCGACGTCGAACGCGCGGCCGACGCGCTCGAGGTCGACGTGCGACACGGTCGCGTCGGCGTCGTACGAGATGTCGTTCGTGCCGTTCATCGCGAAGCCGACGCGGCTGCCGCCCTCGATGCGGGCGCCGGGCAGCGTGGACGCGATGAACGTCGCCCCGCCGGTCACGTGCGGCGTCGTCGTCTTCCCGATCGTGACCGAGCCGGCGGCGTGATAGTCGGCGCCGACGCGCGTCTCCGCGGACGGGAGCTTCAACGCGCGCGGCAGGTTCCGGAGATCGACATTGCGAATCTGGCCGCTGACGTCGAACGGAATCGTCTGCGACCGCTCGGCCGCCGCCCTCGTGGGATGCGCGTCGGTGCCCGAGGACGCCTCGCGCTCCAGGTTCGGCAACGTCGCCTTGCCGCTGGCGGTCAGCGTCGCGCCATAGGCCTGCGCCTTCGCGGTCAGCGCCACGCGTCCAGACTCGAGCTGCGCCTTCGCGTCGATCGGGCCCGCGACGTAGCCGGCGGCGACGATCCGCGGCGCGTCGAGCGAGACGCCGCCGCGCAGCGACTTCACGTCCTGGAACGCATCGCCGCGGACGTCGATGCGCGCGTTCGCCGTGATGTCGCTCTTCTGCTGCTTCGCGATGATCTGCGACACATCGATGTGGCGCACCGACAAGTCGCCTTGCACCGACTGACCCGGCGTCAGCACGTCTGCGACGATGTTTCCCGCGACAGCGCCGGCCGACGATCGCACGTTGAGGTTGACGTGCAGCGCGTCGAACGGGCCGTTCAGCTTGATCTCGAACGCCGGCTGCAGCGTGATGCCGGCGAGCGACGGTACCAGCCGCGCGATTTCGGGAATCGACAGCTTGTCCGACGTGATCTGCAGATTCAGGTTCGGCTTGGTGAGGTAGTTCTGCACCGCGCCGTCGACCGACAGCGACGTCTCCGCCGTGCGCAACGCCAGCTTCTCGACATGCACCGCGTCGTCGTGCACCGCGATGCCGCCGGAGAGCGCGTTGAGCGCGATCGACGGGTCCGAGCCGCGGAAGGAGATGTTCGTGATCTCGATCGAATAGCGCACCGGCTGATACTTGAACGACAGCTTCGCGTCCAGATGCTCGAACCGCTTCGGCACCGACACGCCGCTCGTGCCGACCGGCGCCTCGATCGCGACCGCGCCGTCGGCGATCTCGATGTTGTCGAGCGCGATCGGCTTGCCGGGCCCGCTCCGATCCGCTTCGGTCTGCTGCTGCTTGACGAGCCGGCTCAGCTCCCACGTGTCGCCTTCGCGGCGCAGGTAGATCACCGGGTGATCGAGGCGGATGTCGTCGACCGACAGCCCTTTCGTGATCAGCTCGAACACGTTGTAATTGAGCCCGAGATCCTTGACGGCCACGACCTGGCTGCCGTTCATCGAGACGCCGATGTTCTCCATCTCGACGCCGAAGAACAGATTGCCGCCGAGCCGTTCGATCGACAGCGTACCGTTCAGATACTGGTTCGCTTCGCGGACGATGTAGCCGCGCAGCCAGTTCTTGAACCACGACGTCTGCGACACGATGATCGCCGCCGCGGCCGCGCCGATGACCAGGGTGAGGACGATGACGAGGACATGAACAAGGCGTCTGACTATCCGCATCAGAAGGCCTGACCAATGGAGAAGTGGATGCGCCAGCGGCGCGTCTGCGGCTGCCCGTTGACGAGCAGCCCGGGAATCGGATTGAGCTGATAGCCGAAGTCGAAGCGGATCGGACCGATCGGCGTCTGATAGCGCAGCCCCGGTCCCACCGCGTACCGCAGATCGCTGAACGTCTGACCGTACGATCCCGCCCACACGTTGCCGGCATCGAGGAACACCACGCCGCCGAGATTGCCGCTGATCACCGACCGCAGTTCCTCGCTGAAGGCCATCATGCTGTCGCCGCCGATCGGCAACCCGTTCGAGAGCGGGCTGATTTCGTAGATGCCCCAGCCGCGGACGCTGGTCGAGCCGCCGAGGAAGTACCGCTTCGAGAACGGCAGCGCCGACTCGCCGCCTTGCGGATGCAGGCTGCCGAGCTGAAGGCGGCTCGCCAGGACGAGGTTGTCGCCGCCGATCGGCAGGTAGTGCCGCGCATCGGCCGAGAGCGCGTAGTACTTGAACGTGCCCGGCAGCAGGCGTCCGGCGTCCTCCGCGTGGAACGCGAGCTGATATCCGTGGTGCGAATTGAGAATGTTGTCGGCGGTGGAGCGCTGGATGTCGAACGCGAACGCGTTGAGCGTGCCGTTCTGTTCGCCGGTCAGCGGATTCAACCCGAGCGCGATCAAGTACGGCCGCTGCGTCGGATCCTTCAGGATGGTCGGATCGACCGTGCTGCTGTCGCGCTCGGAATCGAGCGACACCGACCACGACGACTGCGTGCTCGTTTTGTGGGTCAGCGTGGCCTTCGCACCGAGCACCGCGGAGCGGTACGCCGGCGTGTAGGTGTACCAATCCTGTCCTTCGCCGGCGAGCGAGAAGTGCGGCGCGAAGAAGTACGGCTGATTGAAATCGAGGCGGACGCCGCGATCGAGCGACGACCAGCGCACGTGCGCGCCGGCGGTCCGCGCGCCGCCGAAGAAATTCAGCTGATGGTATTCCGCGTCGGCGCGCGCCTTCTCCTCCGTCCCGTAGCCGACGCCGAAGTTCAGGCGCTGATGCTTCCCTTCGGCGACGGTGACGCGCATCGGCACGTCGGCCGGCTGCTGCTCCTGATCCATCGGCTCGATGTTCGCGAACTGAAACAGCTCCAGGCCGTACAGTCGCCGCTGCGAATCCTGAACGAGGCTGCGCCGATAGAGATCGCCCGGCTTGAATTCGAGCTCGCGCTCGATCACGTGGTCGCCGACCGAGTTGTTGCCCTGGATCTGGACGTTGCCGAAGTGCGCGAGACGGCCCGGATCGGCTGTGTAGATAATCGTCGCCTCCTTGCCGTTCGGGCCGTCGTTCTCGCTCGTGCTGAGCTTCGCGTACGGATAACCGTGGTCGCGCAGCTCGTTGAGTGCCATCTCGTGCGTCGTCACGACCAGCTGCCGATCGCGCGGCGCGCCGATCTTCAGCGGCACCTGCGCCTTGAGCTGCGTGAAGTGATCGGGCGGAATCACATCGAAGCCGACGAAATCGATGGCGACCAGCTTGATCGGCTCGCCTTCGGAAATCGTCAGCGTGATGTCGACCTGATCCTGCTTGTCGTTCAGCTTGACGTCGAAGTTGGTGACGCGCGCGTCGGGAAACCCGCGGTCGCTGTAGAACGCCTGGATGCGCTTGAGGTCGGCGTCGAAGCGCGACCGATCGAAGTACGCTTTCTTACCCCAGGGCAGCTTCGAGCTGGTATGCGTGGCGAGCGCCGCGGACAGCTTCGAGCGGTCCACCGATTTCACACCCACGAACTTCAGGCTGTGAACTTTGATCGTTCCTTCTTCCTTGCAGGCCGTCGCCGCCGCAGCAATGGCGGCGGCCACGAGGAGCGAACGGATCGCACGCATGGCTGTCCTCCGGGACAACCACATTTTGTGCCAGCGATCGCCGGGCGATCGCCGGCAATTGCGCGGCTACTCGCGGGTGATGGTGGTGGGGCGAACCGAGGTGACCGCCAGCAGAATGCCGAGACCGACCACGATGATGGCGGAAATGAGGACCCAGGTGGACGAGAGGCGCTGGAACGCGCCGATCTTCCACAGCGCCAGCGCCGCGCCGAAGACGAGCACGAAGTAGCCGATCAGATAGAGGTGAATGAAGCGCATAACGGTGGCCTACGGCTGACGGCTCGGGGCTGATGGAACGTCGCGCCATCCATGACGCGTCGCTGCCATCAGCCCAGAGCCATCAGCCATCAGCGGTTGCTATTGCAAGCGCACGACCAGCGCGGCGCGGCGATTCAGCCGCCGCGTCTCCTCGCGCGAGTTGTCGTACTTCGGACGTTCCTCGCCGTAGCTGATCGTCGTCAGCCGATCCGTGGGGATGCCACGGCTGACCAGGTAGTCCTTGACGGCATTCGCGCGGCGATCGCCGAGCGCGAGGTTGTACTCCGCCGTCCCGATGCTGCAGGTGTGCCCTTCGATCGTGAGCCGCAGCGTCGGGTTCTCCCGCATCGCCGCCACCGCTTCATCGAGAATGCGCGTCGCCTCGGGCCGCAGCGTGTACCGGTCGAAGTCGAAGTGCACGTCCTCGAAGGTGTAGTTCTTCACCGGCGGACGCGTCACCCGGATGTTGACCGTGTCGGTCGCGGTTTTGTTGTCGGTCGGACACGTGACGGTGACGGTCACCGGCACCGTGCCTTCCTGCTGCCCCGCGGTCCAGAGCGTCTGCCGCTCGGCCGGCTGCGCGAGCGTGCCGCTCGGCGCGGACCAGCGATACGTGACGGCGCAGCTCTGCGAATCCGTGACGTTCGCCGTCACCGTGGAGCTCTTGCCGAGTTCCACTTCGCACGGGTTGCACTCCGCCTTCACCGTGAGGTTGTGCGCGGGCGGCGGCGGTGGCGGAGGTGGCGGCGGCGGCGGTGGCGCCGGCGCGACGTACTTCCGCACGCCCGGGTGCCAGCCGATGCGCACCTGCCAGTCCCAATAGTCGCCGAACTGGTCCTCGTCGGTGAACGCGGTGTTGCGCGCCTGCGTCGGCACGTTCCAACTGAGACCCACGCCGCCGAAAAAGCCGTTATGCGCCTGCGCGGTGAGCGCGATCGTCGCGCGGTGGATGTTCTCGACGTTCGAGATCGCCGGCGGCACGCTGAGATCCGTTCCGAACAGGCCGCTGACGGGCCGGCCCGCCGCGATGACCGCCGGATTCGTGATTGTGATCGTGTCGCTGTTGGGAACGATCCCATTGAGTTCCGCGTTCACGCGCAGGAAGTTCCGCGAGGGAAACGCGATGCCGAAGCCCCATTCGAACGCGCCGCTCGGCGCGCTGAAGCCGTCAGGCTTGCCGAGGAACTGCCACCCGGCGTACCCCGACGTATCCACGAGCTGCGCGATCTCCTTGCTGACGATCGCGTCCAGCGAGAGATCCGCCTTGCCGGTGCTCGTCCCGATGTCGCTCTTGCCGGTCGGCACCTTGACGATGCCACGGATGGCGAACGCGGCGGGTTTGTGATCGGCCTCGGAGAACAGGTTCACCTTCGCGCCGAGGTACAGATCGCCGACGTTGTCGCCCGTCCACGCCTGGTTCACGTTCGGATAGCGGAAGACGACGCCGCCGAAGCTCGGATCGCTGAGGAAGAGCGGGCGGGTATCGCGATCGATGCGGGTATCGAACAGGAACGATCCGAAGATCTCCGCGCGGTTCGCGATGCCGACGGCGACCGTGCCGGCGAAGTCGCCGACGTTGGTGTAGCCCTCGATGTAGTTCGTGCCCCGCCGGTAGCCGCTAACGGACCATTTCCCGCTTGGCAGCACTTCGGCGGTCGGCACAAACCACAACCCAGTGTCGCCGTAGAACGTGGTCGTCGCCGGCCGCGTGTCCTCCGTCGTCGCGGGTGATGAGGACGGTGTTTGGGTGGCTGTGGTGTTCTGTGCCGTGGATGTCCCGGAAGATCCGCTCTGAGCGTGAACGCTCGCTGCCACCATGAGCGTCAACGCCCAGGCGAATCCCACGCGTCTTACCATTGTCGAACGCCTCCATCGCTTCACCGATCACCTGCAGCCGAATCGCCAGACGGCGGCACGGGTGCAGGTGAGGTCTCGGCCGGCACGATGAGACGACCGCGACCTCCGCGACTGACCTGTCCGCCCTTGCGGCCGGCCTGACGCGCCTCGTCCGCGGTCCACTCGTGCGCGGTCCCTTTTTCGTGGGCGGCGCGTCCGCCTTTGCTGGCGATCTCGCGCTGCTTCTCGGGGGACATCGACGCGAACCCTCGTCGTTCTTTGCGCTCTCCTGAATTCACCGCTGGGCCTCCTGGACCCCAGCGTTATCAAAGCGCGTGCCTACGACGTTTGATAGACCGTTTTGCTAAATCGTTGGAAAAGTGATGCTTAGCTGATGCGGTCGCGCCGTAATCCAAACGGCTATTGCAGTGGATTACTACAGTAGGGCTGGCAACAAGTAGCAAATAGCTGCGCGGACGAGCTTACTTGTGCGACGGCTTGAAGTAGTCGCAGCCGCCGCAGTTGCGCACGTCGAACTGGTGGCCGACGACGGGAAACCACATGGGATGCGCGCAGAACAGCAGCTCGCCGTTCTCGATCGTGTGGCAGCCGATGTCGCTCGGGAGTTCGGCGGTGCGGCGTCCGTACCAGCAGGCGCGATGCGCCGCCTCGGGTGTCGCGGCGTTCAGGGTTGAGGGGTGATGGCTATTTGGTCTGTTGGGGAACATAGCCGGGCGGCAACGCGGCGCCCTCGCCGAAGAAAAATTCTTCCATGTGCTTGGCGACGAGTTCCTGCGCCTCTTTCTGCCACGGCATGAGGCGGTACTCGTTGAGGATCATCTTCATGCGATCCTCCCAGAGCTTCCACGCCTGCGCGGAGACGTTCTCGTAGATGCGTTGACCGAGTTCGCCCGGCCACGGCGGCGCATCGAGCCCCGGCAGCTCTTTCTGAAACTTCTTGCAGAAGACCATGCGGCCGGATTTGTTTCCAACCGGTTGCGAGGGCGGTGTGGGCCCGCACGCGTCAGCCATGGCGTGATTGTACTACCTTCAGCTCGGGGTCGATGTGGAACTCCAGGGCATCGTGCGCGATGCGCAGCGCGTGGACGACCGCGTCGGCGCTCGTCCCGCGCGCGAAGATGAACCCGAGATAGCTGGCGCCCTCGGGCAGCGGCAGCAGCAGCTGATCGGGCTTCGCCGTGATGCGGATGTCGTCGACGCCCGGCACGGCCCGCGCCGCGGCGAGCCCGTCGACGCCGCGCAGATGGCCGCGCTTCGGGATCGGAATCATCATGACGCCGCTGGCCGGCTCGGCGCGCCGCCACTGGTCGGGCGCGTCGCCGAGCGCGTGGCGCAGCAGCATCTCCTCGAGCGTGATCGCGCTCGCGGCGTGGGGATGCGCGATGGCGGACTCCAGGTGCACGGCGCGCGCGCAGAGGCCGCCGATCGGCCGCGCCGCAACCTCCAGCACGAACACGCCGGCGGGATTCACGCGCAGTTCGGCGTGAATCGGACCGTGATGCAGTCCGAGCGCCGCCGCCGCGTCGGCAACGGCGCCGACGATCGCGTCCTGCTCCACCGGCGAGAGATTCGGTGGCGTGACGTAGATCGTCTCCTCGAAGAAGGGCCCGTCGAGCGGATCGGGCTTGTCGAAGATCGCGACGAGATGCAGGCGGCCGTGATGCAGCACGGCGTCGACCGCGTACTCGTGACCCGGGATGAAACCCTCGACGAGGATCTCGCGATGGGCGTCGTGGCGTTCGGCCCGGATGTCCGGCGCCGCCATCAGCGCGCGCAAGCGGTCCAGCGCGCGCGCAAGCCCGTCAGGGCCGTCGGCGCGCATCACGCCGCGGCTGCCCGACAGCGCCACCGGCTTCACCACGCACGGGAACGAGAAATCAGAGTTGAGACTTGAGACGTGAGCGTTGAGAGTTGCGACCTGAGCGTTGAGAGTTGTAGAAACGAACCACGGCGTGGGAAGGCCGGCCGCGCGGAAGCGTTCGCGCGTCAGCCGCTTGTGGCGCGCCGCGGCGGCCGCCGCCGGCGGATGTCCCGGCAGGCCGAGCGCCTCGGCGACCCGCGCCGCGATCACCGTGGGGCGATCGCCGACGACGAGCAGGCCGTCGATCGGACGCGAGCGAACGGCGCTGACGATCGCGTCGGCCGACTGCTCTTCCTCGTGAAAACGGATAGGAATCGCCCCGTCGCGCCACGGATCATCGATCGCATGGCACCGGTCGGTCGCAAACACCAGCTCCACGCCCACCCGTTCCGCCGCTTCGCCAAACGACCGAGTCTGATACCCCGTCGTCGTCGCCAACACCAGAACTCTCAAGTCTCAACTCTCAGCTCTCAACGCTCAACTCTCAGGTCGCAACTCTCAGCACTCAGCGCTGAGCACTCGCCACCCAGCACTCGCCACCTAGCACTCGGCACTCAGCACCCGGCACTCAGCACCCGGCACCCGGCACCCGGCACCCGGCACCCGGCACTCTCGCACTTAACACCCAACACTCAACACCCAACACTCAGCGTTCACACCAGAGCGACCTGCTCTGAATTCGGCTCGGCTCAACAGTACCAAGGCTCGTTCAGGTACGGGACCGTTGCGCGAGCGCGCGCGGGACGGGGCGACGCGGCCACCGTGCCGGCGCGCACGTGCGCCAGCGCGCTGATCTCGGCGAACACCGCGCGGCGATCGGCGGTCAGCCGGGTGCCGACGATGCGCGTGATCGCGTCGTGCAGCGCGTCCACGGCGGGATCGGGGTGCCGCCACCGATACGTCAGCGTCGACGAATCGAAATCGCCGAGGTGACGCCGCATCTCGTCGACGGTCAACAGCCGCGATCCCTCGGGCACGAGCAGACGAATCGCGAGCTGGATCGGCGCGACGTGGTCGACGAGGTCGAGCGCGGCGATCGTGTCGACGAGATCGCAGTAGCCCTCAATCGTCAGCCACGGGTGAAACGCGACGAACGTGGGCGCGAGCGTCACCCCCGCACGGCGGCAGACCTCCACCGCCTCGATGAAATCGGCGCGCGTATGTCCTTTGTCGAGCAGCGCCAGCACGCGATCGTCGAGCGATTCCACCGCGCTCGTGACGAACGCGCAGCCGGCGCGTGCCAGGCGCGGCAAAAGGTCGCGATGCCGCAGCAGGTGCTCGACTTTGATCGTCACGTCGAAGGTGACGCCCGGATGCGCCGCCTGCAGCGCCTCGACGATGCGCATCGCATGCGTGGGGCCGTTGAAGAAGTCGGGATCGCCGAACGTGATGTGCTGCGCGCCGGCGGCGACTTGCGCCGCGACGTCGGCGAGCACGATCTCGGGCGGCACGATGCGGAACTGGCCGTCGTAGATGGGCACGACCGGACAGTGGCGGCACAGGTGCTTGCAGCCGCGGCTCGCCTCGGTGTAGCCGACGGTCCGGCGCGACCCGTCCGGCATCTGCAGCGCGGCGTACTGGCTGAGCGGCGGCAGCGTCGAGCGGTCGGGGACGAGGAAATGAATCCGCGGAACGGTGCGCCTGCTCGTGCGGAGCCTGTCGGCCGTGCGGCTCGGTCTGAGGTCGTCGGCTTCGCTCGTCCTGAGCGTGTCGAAGGACGAGTTCGCCCACGCCGCAAGATCGGCTTCGAACTCGCCGCCGAAGATCGCGTCCACGCCGAGCGACCGCAGCCACGGCTCGTTGAGCGGCGCGTAGAGTCCGAACGCGCACAGCCGCGCGCCGGGATTCCGGGCACGCACGGTGCGGATGACCGGTGACGCGAGGCGTGTCGCCGTATGCATCGGCAGGTGGAAGCCGACGAGATCCGCGGCTGCCATTGCCGCGTCGGCGAGCTTCTGCGTCACGACGTCGACGCACGTCACGTCCCATCCGGTCTCGCGCAGCCAGGCGGCCGCCGACGCGACGCCGAACGGTTGCCGCCCCATCTCGTACGTGCTGATCACGAGCGCGCGCATGCCGACGTCTCATTCTGTCATACGTCTGCTAGACTCGGTCGCATGAGCGAGCCGGGTCGCCACTCGCACCCACCAGGCTTGTACGTTCTCTTCTTCACCGAGTTGTGGGAGCGCTACAGCTTCTACTCGATGATGGCGATCCTGACGCTCTACATGAACGAGTCGCTGCACTTCAGCGTCGCGCACGTCGGGCAGGTCTACGGTCTCTACACCGCGGGCGTGTACTTTCTGCCGCTCTTCGGCGGGCTGCTCGCCGATCGCGTCCTCGGATTCAACCGCGCGATCATCATCGGCGGCGTGCTGATGATGTTCGGCCACCTCGTGCTCGGCGTCGAGGCGATGCCGTTCTTCTACAGCGGCCTCGTCCTCCTCGCATGCGGCAGCGGCCTCCTCAAGGCCAACGTGTCGACGATGCTCGGCAACCTGTACCGGGATCGGCCGGAGCTGCGCGATCAGGGGTTCAACATCTTCTACATGGGGATCAATTCCGGCGCGTTCATCTCGCCGCTGACGGTGTCGTGGCTGCGCCTGCATTACGGCTGGAGCCCGGCGTTCATGTCCGCGGCCGTGGCGATGCTCATCTCGCTGCTCGTCTTCGTGGGGTTCAACCGCTACGTGCGTCAGGCGGGCGAGAAGGTGGACCAGAGCTCCGAGGAGGCGCGCGCCGTCGACGCCGCGGACGCGCGGTCGCGCGTGATCACGCTCGTCGCCGTCTTCGTGATCTCGATCGCGTTCTGGCTGGCGTTCTATCAGATCTTCTACACCTTCACCTTCTGGGCGCGCGACAACACGGCGACGTCGATGGCGCCCGAGCGCTTCCAGGTGTTCGAGCCGCTCGGCGTGATCCTGCTATCGCCGCTGCTCGTCGCGGCGTGGGCGTGGCTGCAGAAGCGCCACGCCGAACCGTCGACACCCGTGAAGATGCTGATGGGCACGCTGCTCGTCGCCGGCGCGTTCGCGATGCTCGCGTACGCCGGCTTCAACGGCGGCGACACCGGCCGCGTGTCGGCGCAGTGGCTGATCTGGGCGAACATCGTGATCGCGCTCGGCGAGATCGCGCTGAGCCCGATGGGGCTGTCACTCGTCAACCGCATCGCGCCGCCGCGCAGCCGCGGCCTGCTGATGGGCGGCTGGTTCGCGAGCCTCGCCACCGGCGGCTACCTCGCCGGCTACATCGGCGTGTACTGGGAGCGCATTCCGCACAGCCAGTTCTTCTTCGTCGTCTCGTGCATTCTCCTGGCGACCGCCGTGCCGCTCGCGCTCCTGACGCCGCAGATCAAACGGACGATCCGGCGCGCCGAGGCCGCGGAACTCGCCGCCCTCGCTCAGTGACCTATGCCCCTCGAAGAATACAGACGCAAGCGCGACTTCACGAAGACGCCCGAGCCCGAGCCGAAGGTGCGCGCGAAGAAGGACACGGAACTGTTCTTCTGCGTGCAGAAGCACCTCGCGAGCCACCTGCACTACGACTTCCGCCTCGAGCACAACGGCGTGCTGCTGTCGTGGGCCGTGCCGAAAGGACCGTCGCTCGATCCGAAGACGAAGCGGCTCGCGATGATGACCGAAGATCACCCGTTCGACTACGGCGAGTTCGAAGGCGTCATCCCCGAAGGCTACGGCGCCGGCATCGTCATGCTGTGGGACAAGGGGACGTGGACGCCCGAGCAGCCCGACGTCGACGCAGCGTTGAAGAAGGGGGACCTCAAGTTCACGCTGAACGGCTACAAGCTGAAAGGATCGTGGGTGCTGGTGCGCACGGGCGGACGCTATCCGGGCGCGCGCGGCGGTGGCGATCGGAGCTGGCTGCTGATCAAGCACAAAGACGACTGGGCGGGCGATCTCGACATCACCGAGTTCGCGCCGAAAAGCGTCAAGAGCGGCGGCGACTTCGAGGACATCCTCGGCGCCGACGCCCCCGACGTCTGGCTGACCAATCGCCCCACGAAAGGGGGCGATGCCGGCGCGATGCTCGCGAAGATTATCGAGAAGGCCGTGAAACTTAAAAGCGAAAAGTCAAAAGTGAAAACCACGAAGACCGCATCGCGGAACGCGCCGCGGGCGAGCAAGAAGAAACGTTCGCGGGACGGGTAACGTTCAAGGTTCCGTCAGCAGCCGCCGCGACAGCACCGACCACACCGCATACGCCAGCCGCAGGCGATCGTGCCGCGCGATGTCTCGCGTCCAGAAGTCTCCGCCGATGAGCTCGCAGTGATCCGGCAACTGGCCGGGCGCCAGCGGCTCCTTGTGCTCCGCCGCGTACCGCGTCAGCACCTCCGTCGACGGCCATTTCGTGTTGGTGACGACGACGTCGACGTGGCGGTGGATGGCCTCCTCGATGCGCGACACCTCGTCGGCGGCGGTGAAGCCGACCATGCCGCGCCCCTCGGTGAGCAGGTTCGCGATCAGGATGATCGGGCCCTTCATCTGCGCGAGCGCGTCGCCGACGCCGCGGACGAGAAAAATCGGCATCAGGCTCGTGTAGAAGCTGCCGGGGCCGATGATCACGGCGTCGAACTCGGTGATCGCGTTGTGCACGGCCGGATGGATGGCCACCGGCGGCTCGAGCCAGATGCGCCGCACGAAGCGCCCTGACGTCTGCCCCGCATCGACTTCGACCTCGCCGCGCGTCTGCGATCCGTCGCCGTACTCGGCGCACACCGACGCCTGCTGCACGCTGACCGGCCACACGCGTCCGCGGCAGCCGAGCAGCGCGCGCAGGCCGTCGATGGCGTCGAGGAAATCGCCGCTGTAGCGCTGCATCATCGACAGCAGCAGGTTGCCGCCGGTGTGGCCGCCGAGCCGCGCGTGCTCGAGCGTCGGCAGGCGCGCGAGCAGCACGCGACGCGCTTCGCGCGCGTTCCGCGCGAGCGCCAGCGCGCACTTCAGGATGTCGCCGGGCGGCAGCACCCCCAGTTCGTCCCGGAGCTGACCCGAACTGCCGCCGCTGTCGAACATCGTGACGACGGCGTTGACCTGCAGCCACGGATTGTTCTTCAGGCCGCCGAGCAGGCTGGGAAGCCCCGTGCCGCCGCCGAAGCAGCCGACATTGAGCTGGCGAAGGCGCATCGAGGGACATTCTATACAATGGCCTCATGGCTCACTCGACCGGCGGCGTCGGCGACGCACGTGTGCTCGAACGCGATCTCCGCGTCATCTTCGGCGCGCGGCTGCAGTCGCTGTCGACGTACGCAGGCGGCGCGCACGCACTCGCGATCGTCGACACGCTGACCACCGCCGATCTGCGGGCGTGCGCCGCGCGCGCCGGCGCGTGGCACGACGCCCACCTGGCGACGCCGCTGCTGCTCGCCGCGCACGAGTTCGAATCGGCGCTCGACGCGTTTCCGCTCGAGTTCGGCGCGATCCTCGCCGACCACACCGTCGTCGCCGGCAAGCCGCCGTTCGATGGGCTGACGGTCGATCCGGCCGACGTGCGGCGCGCGATCGAAGTGCAGGCGCGCAGCCAGCTCATTCACCTGCGCGAAGCGTTCGTCGAAACGCGCGGCGACGCCAACGCGCTCGCGCTCTTGATTACCGACTCGGCGCCCGCGTTCAAGGCGCTGCTCGAGAGCGTGCGCCGCTTCGATCCGTCGTTCGCGCCCGGCACGCACGCGAAAGAGATCGCGGCGCTCGCCGGCGCGCACGAGCTCCCCGCCGCCGACGCCGAGCGGATCTTCACGGGCTACCTCGAGGCGATCGAGCGGCTCGTCACGCACGTGGACACATGGACCGCGTGATGCACGCACCGCCGCTGAAGACGCACGGCCTGCGGCGCCTCGTCTGGGCCTGCGTCCTCTGCGTGTGCTGCGCCGGCGTCCTCTCCGCCGCGCCCGCGCCAAAGCTGCCGCTGCTGACCGAGCCGGTCAACGATTTCGCCCACGTCGTCGACGCGTCGAGCAGCGCGGCGATGTCGAACATGATTCGCGCGCTCCAGGCGAAGACGGGCGACGTCATCGTCGTCGCGACGGTGCCGACGATCGAGCCGTACGGCGACATCCGCGAGTACGCGAACCGGCTGTTCGAGAACGGCGGACGCGGCGTCGGCCAGAAAGGCAAGGACAACGGCGCGCTGCTCGTCGTCGCGATCAAGGAGCACAAGATCTGGATCGAGGTCGGCTACGGCCTCGAGGAGTTCATCACCGACGGCTACGCCGGCGAGACGACGCGCGAGTACATCGCGCCGCAGTTCCGCGCGGGGCATTACGGCGCCGGTCTGCTCGCGGGGACGGAACGGCTCGTCGGACGCGTCGCGCAGGCGCGCGGCGTGTCGCTCGAGGGCGTCCGCGTGCCGGTCGAGTCCGTGCGGCGTCCCACCCGCGACGCGCCGGTCCCCTTCTGGATCATTTTGCTGGTCTTCATCGTCATATTGGTCGTCAGCCGCATCGGCGGCGGCCCCGGCGGACGGCGACGGTTCTGGGGCGGGCCGTTCGTTGGCGGCTGGTCGAGCGGCGTGGGGCC